>Ga0181522_10001722_pt1 | contig 13057 bp, 11 predicted proteins | sample PEATcosm2014_Bin_27_FD_121103 | JGI IMG/M metagenome (GOLD analysis project Ga0181522, IMG submission 121103) | Peatland microbial communities from MTU Mesocosm Facility, Houghton, MI, USA - PEATcosm2014_Bin05_10_metaG | ecosystem: Environmental > Terrestrial > Soil > Wetlands > Peat | place... | reverse complement strand
CGAGTTGGGCCGGCTGGCCGGAATGCAGGGTCAATTTGACGAGGCGAAGACCTTGCTCGGCAAAGCGGTGGCGATGCGCCCGAGTTTTGCGCCCGGCTGGTTTGAGCTGGGAAAGGTTCAGGCAGCGACGGGAGATTATCTGCCAGCGGTGAAGGCGTTCGATCAGGCTTTGAAGTTTGAACCCCGGGATGCAGAAGGTTGGTTCTACAGCGGCCTGGCGCTGGCGATGCTTGATCGCCGTGCCGAAGCCATCCAACGTTACCGCCAGGCGGTGAGATTTGCCCCGGACGATTGGAAAGCTCACTTCGAGTTGGGCGGACTCCTGGGACAGGATGGGCAGATGCCTGAAGCCAGGGCGGAATCCGAGGCTGCCATCCGCTTGAAGCCCGATTTTCCGGTGGCGCATTTAAACCTGGGCATGGCGCTCGCGCAACTGGGCCAATTGGACGAGGCGGAAAAGCAATTCGAAGAAACACTGCGGCTGGATCCGACAAACTCGAAGGCGGCCGATTACCTTGCTCAGACCAGGGCTTTAAAGCGGAGGAGACCGTAAGTTCGCTGTATGCAGCTGCTACCGCACCATTACGGGCGGCTTCAATTTCCGGATTTCCCCATGCATCCTGACTTGAATTAGTTTTGGGGAATTGACATCGCCCGCTTCCATCCCTAGCCTCTTCGCGCAAAGACACGCGCTTTGCCCCGAATTCACATTCGGGGATTTTTATTGTGAACCTCAAGCGCGGCTTGGCACGAATACTATGGCAAATACAATTCTGGTCGGCGCCCAGTGGGGCGACGAGGGCAAAGGCAAAATCATCGACGTTCTGACGGAGAACGCGGACATCGTCGTGCGTTACGCTGGCGGCAACAATGCCGGCCACACCGTGTTCATCGGCAAACAGAAATACGTCCTGCACCTCGTGCCGTCCGGCATCCTGCGCAAAAACAAGCTGTGCGTCATCGGCAACGGCGTGGTCATTGATCCCGTCGGTCTCGTTGACGAAATAAAAGGGCTTCGCCAGCTCGGCGTCAGGGTCGGCGACAACCTCGTCGTAAGCGAGACCGCCCACGTCGTCCTGCCCTACCACCGCGAGCTGGACGCGCAGCGGGAGGTGCTCAAGGGCAAAAACAAAATCGGCACCACCAAGCGCGGCATCGGCCCGGCCTATGGTGACAAGGCGGCCCGCGTCGGCCTGCGCATGATTGATCTCGTGAACCCGGAGCGGTTCGGGGAAAAATTGCGCCAGCGCATCCGGGAAAACAACGAAGTGCTGCGTGCGCTCGGCGCCAAACCGCTTTCCTTCAAACAGGTGCTCAAGGAATATCTGGCTGCTGGAAGATATTTGAAGCCGTTTGTCGTCAACACCGTCGTGCTGCTGCACCAAGCGATGCGGCGCGGTGACGACATTTTGTTCGAAGGCGCGCAAGGCACCTTTCTCGACATTGACCACGGCACCTATCCGTTCGTCACGTCATCGAACACGACGGCGGGGGGCGCGTCCACCGGTTCGGGCGTGGCGCCGAACAGGATGGACGACGTGGTCGGGGTGATGAAGGCGTACACGACGCGGGTGGGGGAAGGACCGTTGCCGACGGAGAATGCCGAGATTGCCGATCTGTTGCACGGGATGGGCCGCGAATTTGGCGCCACGACCGGACGGGCCCGCCGCTGCGGCTGGTTCGACAGCGTGGCCACCCGGCACGCGACCATGGTCAACGGCATTGACGAACTCGCCGTCACCAACCTGGACGGCCTCGACTCGCTGGAAACCATCAAGGTCTGTGTGGCGTATCGGCATGGCAAGGCGCGTTATGATTTTGTGCCGAACGACGCGCAGACGCTTGCGGAATGCGAGCCGGTGTACGTGGAATTCCCGGGCTGGCGCACCCCGACCGACAAGGCGCGCACGTGGAAGCAACTGCCGCCGAAGGCGCGCACGTATTTGAAGGCCATTGCCGAACTGACCGGCGCTAAACTGGCCATCGCCTCGGTCGGCCCGAGCCGCGACCAGACGATTTTTGTGTAGGAAAACGGAGTGCCGGAGTGTAGGAGTGAGGGAGTGATAAAAAGGCAGAAAATGCGTTGGTCCAGTACTGCATTGCTTCGGTTTGTTCGCATCATATGAGTGCAACAGTCCAGCTTAGTCCGGATGCCAGGACCTCGCTGCCGAAGCACGTGGCGGTGATCATGGACGGCAACGGCCGGTGGGCGAAGGCGCGCGGCCTGCCGCGCATTGAGGGCCACCGGCAGGGCGCGGAATCGGCCCGGATGATCATCCGCACGGCGGGCGAACTCGGCATCAAGTATCTTACGCTCTACGCCTTTTCCGCCGAGAATTGGAACCGGCCTAAGGACGAGGTGGATGCGCTGATGAAATATCTCATCCACTATCTCAAGACCGAGACGCCCGAGTTGAACAAAAACAACGTCCGCCTCGAAGTCATCGGGCAGATCTACCGTCTGCCGGAGAACGTGCAGGAACATCTCAAGAAATCCATCGCCACGCTTTCCAAAAACAATGGACTGACGCTGGTCATGGCGCTGAGCTACGGCAGCCGGATTGAAATCGTGGACGCCGTGCGGGGCATCGCCGAGAAGGTCAAACGCGGCAAGCTCGATCCGGCGGACATCACCGAACAGGTTTTCGCCCAGCATCTGTACACGCGGAACCTTCCGGACCCGGACCTGCTGATTCGCACGAGCGGCGAGATGCGGGTGAGCAATTTTCTGCTGTGGCAGATTTCGTACGCTGAACTGGTCATCACCCCCACGTTATGGCCGGACTTCCGCAAGCCGCAGTTCCACGAGGCCCTGGAGGAATACGCGCGCCGGCACCGGCGGTTTGGCGGAGTCTAGGCTGAAAACCAGGCCGGATGCGGCCCGGAAAACTTCAGGCGGCGGCCGGGATTTTGTCAGCTGCGTTCTCGCCGAATGTCGCGTGAATGGCGGCCAGCAAAGCGACCCGATCAATCGGTTTGCCAAAGAATGCCACCGCTCCGGCGTCCAAGGCGCGCTGCCGGTCTTTTTCCGAGTGGTCGGCGGAGATGATGATGATGGGAATGCCCTCGGCTTCACCCATGCGGCGGAGCCATTGGATGATGAAAAACCCGTCCTGGAGCGCCCCGCCCACATTCATCGCATCAGGCGGGAACAAGAGGTCCAACAAGATCAAATCCGGTTTTTGCTTGGAAACAGCACTGACCGCCTCCGGACCGTCAGCGGCCGTGAAAACCTGATACCCATTGGCGTTCAGGAACGTGAACAACATTTTCAAAATGACCCGGTCATCATCCACCACCAATATCCTCCTGGCACCCGATATGGCCGTTCCTTCATTCATGCCATTAATCAATTGTTTAACCCACGGTTAACATACCTTTTTATTCCGTGAAATCAACCTGCGATTCAAGCGGGAGTGCCGGCACGGTGCGTTCATTCATTCGAGCTGCAGACCCGCCGCTGCGGCAAATCAAGGCGCTTCAACTGGTTTGGATGAACCGACCGGTCCAGGGGTTGAATTTGATTTGGCGGCTTTGGTCTACCCGCCTAGGGTCTTGCGAATGGCCTCCAGCAAGGCGACATGATCGATCGGCTTGGTGAAAAATCCCACTGCCCCGGCATCGTGAGCGCGCTGCTGGAGGCTGGCCGAGCCGTCGCCGGACATGATGATGATGGGAATCTTTTCCGCCTCGCCCATGCGGCGGAGCCACTGGATGATGAAGAATCCGTCCTGCAACGCCCCGCCGACATTCGCCGCGTCCACCGGGAAAATAAGGTCCAGCAGGATCAAATCCGGCTTCTCCCGGGTGACGACCCGTACGGCCTCGGGCCCGTCGGCGGCCAGGAAGGCATAATAGCCATTGGAACTCAGCGTGATGGACAACGTTCGCAGAATGACTTCATCGTCATCCACCACCAGAATCTTTTTGGTATTTGGTGTGGTCGTCTGATCACTCATAACTTTGCGGAACGAGGAAACTTATGACTTAGCCACCCCGCTTGCAACATGAAAGCAGGACACTCTTTTAAGGTGGATTTACGGGGTGGACTGACACCGGGGTAAGAAGTCAGGGTATTGAAATCCGGTTGAACCTGATGCGTGCACTTTGCGTACCGGGTCCGTGCGGCCCGCTGCATTCGAGTGCGGCAGATATCAAACCCTGAACCGGAATCACTCAACCGCTTACAAGCTCACCCGTTCGCTGGCGGGATGGAGCTTGGCGCGCAACACATGGATGAGGGCCTTGACGGTGAGTTCAATGAAAAGGAAGGGCTTGGCAATGAAATCGTTGCCGCCGGCCATCGTGGAATTGGCGCGATGATCGAAATCGCCGAGGACGGTGACGAAAACAACGGGGGTTTTCTTGTGGAATGGCAGGTTGCGCAACCGCGTGCAAAGTTCATAGCCCGTCATGCCCGGCATATTGACGTCCAGGAAGACGAGGTCAAACTCCCTTTCCGAAAGCAGTTTGATGGCTTCGTTCGGGTCCTCGACGTTGACGGACTGGAGCTGGGCTTTTTCGAGGGCGTAAACTATGGCGCGGCGGGAAATGGCCTCATCGTCCACCACCAGGATGTTGGCGGGCGGGAGTTCCTGTTCTTCCGGCTGGGTGCCGCTTTCGAAGAGAAACCCGAGCAAGTCCACGGCCGTCGCGACGGTGCGCAGGCTGGAAGCATTGACGTTTTTGGGTTTCTCGTAAAGTTCCTTGAGCAAGGCCTCGAGGGCAGCGGCCAGGTGCGCGATTTGCGTGCAGCCGGAGACGCCGGCATTGCCGTTGATGGCGTGGACGCGGCGGTAGAGGTCGTGGATGTGTTTGAGCTGGGCCACTTCGGTGTCGGCCTTGACGAGGCTTTGCAAAGTGGTGCGCAGGCTGCCGAGGGTGCTGGGGAGGCCGGCGATGAATGTTTGACGGAGTTCAGCCTGAAAGGCGGCGTCCGACTCGCTGCCGCCAAGCGGGTCGGGTTTGGCCTGGGGCGCGGCTCCCGCCTGCGGGCGTACCTGTGCCTTCGCGTTGCCACCGCCAACGGCCTGGCGAATCAGTTCCAAAAGTTCCTTGGGTGGACAATTGATTTTCGAAACGCATTTCGATGCGCCGGCCTTCCACGCGTCCTGAACCAGGTTGGTCAGGTAACTGTTGGAAAAGACGATGACTGGCAGTTTGGAGAACTCCGCTTCACCGCGGATTTCCCGGATGACCTCAACCCCCGACATCCTGGGCAGCATGAGGTCGAGCACGATCGCGTCGGGCCGGAAGGTGCGCATCCGCTTCAACCCGCCCTCGCCATCCAGGTTGACTTCGACCTGGTAGCCTTCCACGGCGAGTTTGTTTCGGTAAATATTCGCAACGATCTGGTCGTCTTCGATGATGAGAATTTTCTTCATGAAATGACGGCGGCGGGCACTGGCGGGGTCACATTCAGTTGAATGGCGAGAAATTGTTGAATGTTTTTAAACTCGCGCGCAGCATTTTCGTAGACCTCCGCGGCATTGGTCAGCGTGCCGGAAGCGCCCTGCTTTTCCAGCTCGCGGAGCAACGGCACGAACCGGGTCATCCCCAGCGTGGCGCTCGCGCCCGCGCAACTGTGCGCCACGCGGCGGACATCGTCGGCCTTGTTGGCGCGTACGGCGGCCTCCAGCTGTGCCAGTTGTTGCACGGTCTGTTTGAGAAACAACTCGACCAGTTCGCGGATGCTGTCCACGTTGCTGTCGGTCAACTCATTCAGGCGATCCATCTCCACCGGCGGTTCGGACGAGGATTCCACGGCCGGGATGGGTTTGGGTGCATTGGTTTTGGGTTCGGGTGTGGGCTCAGGTTCAGCGGGTGTGGGTGTTGTCATATCGGCATTGGGTTTGGGTTCGTCGGTTGTGGGTTTGGGTGCGGACGGTGATTGCGGCGTGGCGACGGGGACGGCAGTGACGGCTGGGGCGGTTGCGGCGGTTGCGGCGGTCGCCGCCATCGCCTGTGGTCCCCAGCGTTCAATCATGGCGCGAACGTCCTTCGGGAGAATGGGTTTGGAAAGATAATCATCCATGCCGGCGGCCAGGCATTTCTCACGGTCCCCCTGCATCGCCTGCGCTGTCATGGCGATGATGACGATTCGAGACTGGTAATTCGGATGCGTCGTGGCGTCCTGGTGCCGGTCGCGGATGATGCGGGTGGCCTCCAAACCGTCCATTTCCGGCATCATCACATCCATAAACACCAGATCGTACGGTTTTTTATCAATGGCGTCGAGGGCTTCGCGTCCGTTTCCGGCGAGATCGGGCTCATAGCCGATGGACTGCAAAATGCGCGCGGCCACCTTTTGGTTGATGGCGTTGTCATCGCACAACAGGATGCGCAAGGGCAGCCGTTCGGTGAGGGGTTGCCCGGGCTTCGAGGTCGGCTCCTGACGCGCGGCCTTTTTCGGGCTGAGCAGGGCGCGCACGAGCATCTCGCACAGTTGCGCCGGCTTGACCGGTTTGTTGACCGTGTGGGCGAAGACGATGTGAGTGGTGCCCGGCACATCCGAGTGCAAACCCAGCGGCATGAGCAACACCAGCGGCATCATGGCCGCGCCGGGTAACTTGTGAATCTCCATCGCCAGGGCCAGTCCATCCATGCCGGACATCTGCAAATCCAGAACCCCCAGGTCGAAAGTGTTTCCCTGCTTGAGCCATTCGAGCGCCTGCTGCGGACTTTCGGCGCTATGCGGACTCATTCCCCATTTGGTCACCTGCTCGGCGATCACGCGCCGGACGGTGGCGTTGTCGTCCACGATCAAAAGCCGCAGGTCCGCGAGTTTGGGCTGGCGCCCGGCCAGGGCGAACGGCGCCGGCTGCGGTTCGGCCTGGACATTGATGGTAAAATGGAATGTCGAGCCGGCGCCGAGCGAGCTTTCGACCCACATTTTGCCTCCCATCAATTCCACGAGCTGTTTGCTGATGGCCAGGCCGAGTCCGGTGCCGCCGTAGTGCCGCGCGGTGGAGGCGTCTCCCTGCGAGAAGGGTTTGAACAACCGCGCCAGGCGTTCGGGCTGGATGCCGACGCCCGTGTCGCGCACCGAAAAATGCAGATGCAGCAGCGAATGGTTTTGTGCCTCATCCGATTTCGTCGAGAGCAATTTGACCTCGATGAGAATGTCGCCCTTCTCCGTGAACTTGATGGCGTTGCTCAAAAGATTGGATAGCACCTGCCGCAGCCGCAACGAATCGCCTTCGATGGTCATCGGAATCCCGTCGTCCATCTGATACGCCAGGTCGAGATTCTTCCCGAAGGCCCGCGCGGCCTGCAGGTCGAGCGTGTCCTCCACGCAGGTGCGCAGATTGAACGGGCGCGCGTCCAGTTCGAGTTTCCCCGCCTCGATTTTGGAAAAATCCAGAATGTCGTTGACGATGGCCAGCAGCGATTCGCTGCTGGTGTGGATGGTTTCGAGATAGCTGCGCTGCTCGCCGGTCAGGGGCGTTTCGAGGAGCAGGCTGACCATGGCGATGACGCCGTTCATGGGGGTGCGGATCTCATGGCTCATGGCCGCGAGAAATTCGGACTTGGCGCGCACCGCGGCCTCGGCGGTCTGGCGGGCTTCGGTCAGATTATAGTTGTGCCGGTCGAGGGCGTCATGCCGGCGCTTCGCCTCCAGATGGGCGCGCAACTGGGCACGGAAAACCAGGTCTTCAAACGGCGCGCCCAGGCAATCACTCGCCCCGAGGTCGAAGGCCCGCAACTTGTCCGCTTTATTGTCCGCCCCGGTCAGGGCGATGAGGAGCGTGAAGGTGGCCGGGGGTGTTTCGCGGAGCTGGCGCAGAAGTTCGAAGCCATCTTCACCCAGCGACATCAAATCCACCAGCATCATGTCCACCGGACGGGCGTTGAGGAATTGCATGGCTTCGTTGGCGTTGCGTTCCAGTGCGAAAGTAACGTTGTCCGCATGCAGAACCTTGGACAACGTCGCCAATAGCTTGGGATCGTTGCTGACCAACAGGACCTGGAATGCCGGCTGACTCATGATTCAAAACTAAACATTTTCGACCAAAGGCAGCACGAATCATTCCTTAATAGGCAGGATTGGCTTGATTTAGCCAGCTTGATTTTCCCCTGAAAACCCCCAAATACGTCCTCGAAATGCGTCACATCTGTCCTGTTCAGGAACGTTGGTGTCCAGCCTTCCGCAGAACCTTTGCCGAGAATCGATCCTGCGCCGGTTGCGGGTTTTGGCCAGTAACGCCACGCGTCCATGCGATCTTGTTTTCTTTCTCGGGCTGCTATCCGCGTCCGGTCGGAAATGGTGCTGGATGGCATCGGCGGGCTGCGTAGCGATTCCCCGTCCGGAAAGAAACATTGCTGGCGCGCGCCGGTGACGGTAAACTTTCCGCCATGCTGCAAACGGTGCTCAACCCCGATCCGGTGAGCGACGCAGTCTCTGTGCGCGACAGGCATCTCACAGCCTATCGCTACATGCTGCTGGCGCGATTGCTGGACGAGAAATTCGCCAGCCTCTACCGTGCCGGCAAAATTCATGGCGGCGTTTTCATCGCCCGCGGGCAGGAGGCGCTAAGCGTGTCCATCGGCTTGTCGCTGAAAAAAAGCGACGTGTTCGCGCCGTTGATCCGCGACACGGCGGGGCGGCTGGCGTTCGGTGAAACGGTCATTGACGCGGTGCGCACGTATCTGGGTTCCACCCTCGGCCCGATGCGCGGACGCGACGGCAATGTTCATCGCGGCCGGCCCCGGGAAGGTTATCTGCCGATGATCAGCCATCTGGGGGCAATGATTTCCGTCGTCAACGGCACGTTGTTTGCGCGTCGCCTGAAAGGTGTCACCGGGATGGTGGGTGCAACATGCATCGGCGATGGTGGCACGGCCACCGGCGCGTTTCACGAGGCGCTCAACCAGGCCGCCATCGAAAAACTGCCGCTCGTGCTCATCATCGCCAACAACCATTACGCCTACTCGACGCCGAATGACCGCGAATTTGCCTGCCGCGACCTGACGGACCGGGCGGTCGGTTACGGCGCGGAGGCACAGTCCGTGGACGGCACGGATTTGTCGGCCTGCCTGAAGGTGGTAGGCGGGGCCGTGGCGCGCGCGCGGGCCGGTAACGGACCACAGATGGTTGTGGCCACGCTGCTCCGGCTTTGCGGCCACGGGGAACACGACACCGCCGATTACGTGGATCCCAAATTGAAGAATTCGCCCGTGGGGAGAGATTGCCTGAAAGTGGCCGAGGAATTCCTGTTCCGGCAAAAGTGGACGGACGCCGGGGAGTTGGCTGCGCTGCGCGGCGAAATCGTTCGCGAAATCGAGGCGGCCGTGGCCCAGGTCCAGCGCGAACCCGTGCCTGATCCGTTCACCGAGGATTGGCTCGCCATTTCGTCCCGGCATTTGAGTGAAACCCATGTGGAAACGAACCCGGCATGAGCATCACCTACCTGGAAGCCATCCGTGAAGCGCAAGCTCATGCGTTGCGGGACGATTCGCGGGTGTTCATTTACGGGCAGGATGTCGGCGCGTTTGGGGGGGCATTCAAGGCCACGAAAAATCTGGCGAAGGAATATCCCGGACGGGTGATTGATGCGCCTATCAGCGAAGACGCAATGATGGGGCTGGCCGTGGGCGCGGCGATTGAAGGCATGCGGCCGATCATCGAGATGCAATTCGCCGATTTTTCCACCGTCGGCTTCAACCAGATCGTCAATCAGGCTGCGACCCTTTTCTGGCGCACGAATGTGCCATGTCCCATCACCGTGCGGCTGCCGTTCGGCGGCACGTCGGGCAGCGGGCCGTTTCACAGCCAGAGTCTGGAGACAATTTACGCGCACTATCCCGGCCTGGTGGTGATGACACCGGCCACGGTCGAGGACGCTTACAGCATGTTGCTCGAAGCGGTGGCGATCGATGACCCGGTGATTTTTTGCGAGCACAAATTTCTTTATTACCATCTCAAGGCCGAGAAATTGCCGAGCGAGGCCTTGCCCGTCGGAAAGGCCCGCATCGCGCGCGAGGGCCGGGACCTGACCATTGTCGCCTACAGCGCCATGGTGCACGAGGCGCTCGAGGCGGCCACCGAACTTGTCGCGGAAGGCTGGGAAATTGAAGTGGTGGACCTGCGCACCGTGAAACCGCTCGACACCGACACCGTGATGGCCAGCGTCGCGCGCACGGGCAGGTTGCTGTGCGTGGGCGAGGCGTGGCCGTGGGGCGGGGTGACGGCGGAGGTCATCGCGCGGGTCGCGAGCGAGGGGTTCGGCCTGCTCGACGTGCCGCCGCAACGGCTCAATGCCAAGGACACGCCCATCCCTTACCATCCCAACCTGTGGACCGCGCACCGGCCCACCGCCCGCGCCGTCGCCGCCGCTGCCCGAAAACTTTTGAGACTATGACAATTCTTGAACCACAAAGACCCAAAGACACAAAGGGGAAATTTCTGCCTGTTCAACTTGGGGTGGAACGGATTGTTGCCCAGGTGGTGGATAGTGCATTCATGGTGCATTCGACGCTTGGTCCCGGCCTGCTGGAATCGGTTTATGAAATTTGTCTGGCTCATGAATTGAGCAAACGCGATTTGAAATTTCGAACACAAGTTTCACTTCCAATTGTTTATGACGGCTTGCGTTTGGACGGAGGCTTGCGGATTGACCTTCTGGTTGAGAATCAATTGGTGGTTGAACTGAAAGCCGTCGAAGCAATGCTCCCACTTTTTGAGGCACAGCTTTTGACGTATTTGAAGCTCACGGGTTGTCGCCTTGGCTTGCTCATTAATTTTAACGTGCCACGAATCAAGGAAGGCATTAAAAGAATCATTCTATGATAACTTTGTGCCTTTGTGCCTTGGTGGTTTGATTGTTTTATGCCGCGCATACCCATCATCATGCCGCAACTGGGCGAATCCATCGCCGAGGCCACCATCATCAACTTTCTTGTCCAGCCCGGCGCCGCCGTCGAAGCCGACCAGGATTTGATCGAGGTCGAGACGAACAAGGCCACCTTGACGGTCACGTCGCCCGGCCGGGGACGCCTTGAAAAATTCAACGTGCAGTTGAACGAAAGCTACGCGGTCGGCACGGTGCTCGGTCATATCGAAATCACGCAGGAGGAGGCGGTGCGTCTGGGGCTGGATGTTCCGGCGCCGGTAAAAACCGGCGACACGGATCGCATTTCCGCAGCGGATGGAAACGGCAGCAGGAATCGCATTCAACCCACCGTGCGGGGATTGCCGGTGCCCGCGAATGCGGCGGGAGCGAGTTATCTTTCGCCGCGGCTCAAGGCCCGGATGAACGAGCTCGGCCTGCATGCCGCGGATCTGGCGGGCATCGCGGGCAGCGGCGCGGCCGGCCGGGTGACGATTGAAGATTTCGAGCGGTTCATCACCAATCTGGAAAAACAAAAGATTACGCCGGCGTCATCCATGCGCGTGGCGGTGGCCGACGCGATGCGGCGCAGTTGGACGCGGCCTCTGGCGCACGTGGGTATGCCGGTGTGCCTGGACCCGTTGTTCGCCTATCGCAAAGTCGTGCGGCCCAAGCCCGGTCCGGCGCTCTGCGCCTTGCGCGCGCTGGCCGTGGCGCTGGCGGAAAACAGCGCGCCCGCCGGACGGCTGGTCGGCAGCAAGATCGTGCATCCGTCGTCGATTGACATCGGGTTTGCCGTGGAAGCCGAGGACGGCGTGCTGGTGCCGGTGATTCGCAACGCCGACAAACGGTTGCTGAAGGATTTGATCGCGCCTTACAACGAACTGATTGAACTGGCGCGCGAACGCAAGCTGCCGGCGGAGGTCACCGGCGGCTCGATTGCGACCGTGACCAACTTCGGCACGTTCGGCCTGGAATGGGCGACGCCGATTCCGCTGCCGGAGCAGACGCTGGTGCTGGGCATGGGCGCGGCGCGGCACGCGCCGAGCTGGGATTCGGTCAAAGGCCAGTTCGTGCCGGTGATGGAGGCGAATTTCACCTTGAGCTTCGACCATCGCGTGCTCGACGGCGGCGCGGCGGGCCGCCTGCTCCAGCGGGTGGCGGAACTGATGTCCAAACCGGACCAGTTGTGAAGCTGCTGATTTTAACAATTCTGGCAATCTTCAACCTGGCAAATGCCATTTTTGCCGCGGATTTGAGATATTTTTCTATCACGACCAATGAAGAGGCCGAAGCAAAGCAGATTTTGAAGAGTTATGAGAATGTAGGACCGGCATAGTTTCCAGTCGAAGTCACCAACAAAGCAGAGTGTCGCGAAATCATAGGTTATTATCTGTTACACACAAACGAGTTATCGACAAAAGCAAAGGTAGTTATAAGTCGCTGTTACGTTGGATTTTATATGTTTCGAGAGGGGGCAATGCTTGCGGAAGAATATGCAAACGTCTATTCAAACGACATGGATGGTCTGGAAATTCTTGGCTACAGCTATGTTGGTTTGAACGATACGAACAAGGCAATTCAAGTTTATAGTCGAGCGGTGAAACTTGGAGATAACGATAGTTATGAACCTCTGGCTGGGCTTGCCGTCACAAGCGGCCGGCTGGATATTGTTCAGGAATTGCTTCCAAAGCTGATGGCCTTGAAAGACGACAGGCAAACCCCGAAAACAGGCAAACTCCACTTGATATCAATTTTGCTGGTTTATTCCATGAAAGCAGACAAGAAGGAAATTTTTATAAAGACGCTTGATGGGGAGAATATGAAAGAAATGTTGCAAGATGATGTTGTGAAACTGAATTTAACGACAGGCTGTGAGTTTTTTGAAGGCCAAGACATCGACAAGATTCGTCAGGAAATGGAAGCGGCAGGCAAATCTGACGCAAAGCCGCCGCAATAGTGGTTCCCGCCCATTCGTTTATCGGCGGATTCAATTATTTCCTGCTTTGAACACCGCGACGGTGGTGATCGGAGCCGGGTCGCGGTTAGAGGTCGTGTATCACACGTCGTACGTCGTCGTGGCTGCCAACGAAGAAAAATTCCAGAGCCTCTCCATTTTGCCGGAACAGCAGACGCACTTTCAATCCGGCGCGACACTCAAAAATGTTCTTTCGCAACCGGCGAATGGAAATACCGCTATGCGTGTGCGGATGGCCAAAGCAGTCGGG
>Ga0181522_10001717_pt1 | contig 13092 bp, 10 predicted proteins | sample PEATcosm2014_Bin_27_FD_121103 | JGI IMG/M metagenome (GOLD analysis project Ga0181522, IMG submission 121103) | Peatland microbial communities from MTU Mesocosm Facility, Houghton, MI, USA - PEATcosm2014_Bin05_10_metaG | ecosystem: Environmental > Terrestrial > Soil > Wetlands > Peat | place... | reverse complement strand
GCTTTTGACATACACATTCCCACCGAGCAACTGGGCGAGCTTGCGAGACAGAGGCAATCCGAGGCCGGTTCCTTTAACCGCCTTTTGTCTCTGACCTTCGACTTGGACCCACTCCTGAAAAATTCGTTCCTGATCCTCTTCCGCGATTCCAATTCCCGTGTCCGCAACGGCAAAGACCACAGTCTCGTCATGACCGCGCTCTACGGAAACTCGCACTTCGCCGCGCTCCGTGAACTTCAATGCATTTGATATGAAGTTTCTCAGGATCTGCGAAACTTTGGCTTCATCTGTGTGAAGTTCGGGCAGGTCAGACGGTTCATCGAAGACCAAATTCACAGAAGAGTTTTGACTCAACAAGGGTCTCAACATACCGCGCAATGCGGCGAAGACGCCGTCGACCTTGAAGTGCGAGGCGCGGATGCTTACCTTGCCGGCCTCTACTTTTGCCAGATCCAGCAAATCGTTTACTAGATCGGTTAAGTCTTGCGCAGAGCCGCGAATGAATTTGACTTGTTTTTCCTGCTCAACGGTTAGGTCACCATCTAAACGGTCTAACAGAATTTGGCTCAGCGCCGTGATCGAATTTAGGGGGGTCCGGAATTCGTGGCTCATATTGGAGAGAAAATGGCTCTTCAACTCAGACGCTCGTTGCAGGAAGTCAGCCTTGTCGTTGAGTTCGGCGTATAGAGCGACAACGCCTCGATTGGTTTCATCGAGCTCGCGGTTGAGGTTGGCGAGTTCTTCCTGCCGCGCCCGAAGCTCCTGGAGGGTGTTCAGCAATTCCTGGTTTTGCTGTTTCAATTCCTCGTAAGGATCCTGCGATGCCCGCTCGATGCTGGAAAGGACACTGTCCAGTTCGCCGGGCTTGAAGCGCGAAAAGCGACGGGGAACTTTTTTCCCCAAGACCACCGTTGTGCCTTGGCGAGCAGTCGTTTCAATCTTGAAGTGATCCATCAGCCGCTTCGCGCCCAAGAGGCCCAAACCCATACCGGTCTGCGACACATACTTCCCGCCCATGATTTCTTCCAGATTCGCGATACCCCGGCCTTGATCCCGTAGCGTTATGACCAGCATCTTTTCCGGCTGATCTTGGATGGCGAATTCCGCCCGACCTCCGCCCGCGTATTGAAATGTGTTTCGCGCGATTTCGGAGACGGCCGTAGCGATACGAGTCTGATCTTGGGCCTCGAACTTTAATGCCGCGGCAATCGTGCGTGCTTTCTGCCTCGCCAGCACTACATCATTTTCGAGTCGGATATCGATGCTGAAAAGATTCAGAGTCATGGAGTACACGTGACCTAGAGTGTCTTGGCAACCAAAACCGTAACGTCATCCCGGCCGCGGGAAAAATCGCGATGCAGCATCGCTGCGATCAGACTGGGATGCTTGCTCCAAATGCCGGGGTAGCGCTCCAAATCCCAGCGAGAACCCAAGCCGTCAGAATGCATGATCACAATGTTGTCCGCATTCCAGGGATACGTGAACTCCTGAACCCTAGGCATGAGGTGGCCCGCGGTGCCATTGTGAGAAGCCATGCTGCGACTGGAGGCTGGTGAGATGATCGACGCCGAGATATTGCCAACGCCGGCAAAGGCGATGAGTCCTTTTGCTTGTTGAATTCGGGCTACTGCGACGGCGGCTCCCCTCGTCTTCTTCAGCGCATCGTGAATATCCCGGAGAATATCAAGTGGCGAATCAGTTCGCGCCCGCGCCAGAACTTGCTCTGCTTCTCTGGCCGCTTCGGAGGCAAGCACGCCGTGCCCAAGGCCATCGACTACCATCAGAATTACCGAATCCGCGAAACTGCGGCGTCCCCAACCGTCTCCACATTCCTCTTCGCCGCGAATGGGCTCGGAAATCGCAGCCGTACTCAAAGTCCCGTCGATCGGGGGATGGTGGTGATTACCCTCCCAAAATTCGGAGCGGATCAGCGTTCCGACTCCAGTTACTGAGTAGACCTCAAAAATGTCGGAGACCCGTTGTACGGCGCCCAGGCCGCTCCCCATCGAGCCCGCCGTAGAGTGCCCGTCCTGCAGAGCTCTGGCGACGTCGGCAATTCCAGGTCCGTTATCGATTGCGATGAGACGCAATCCGGAGTTTCCGTTCTCGCGAACCCGTTGCAAGAGCAAAGTGCCATTTCCCGCGTGCTTCACCAAGTTGGTAGCCATCTCAGTGGCGGCCAATGCGGCGGCGCCGGAGCGCACTTCGCCGAACTGCAGATCATGGGCGAATTCAGCCGCTTTCCGGCGTGCTTCTCCCGCCTGACTCGAATCTCTAACCTCAATCATCATGTGTTTATTTCCAGCGGGTGATCGTGATGCGCGTTCCCTCGCCGGGTCGGGAAACGATGTCAAACTCATTTACCAGGCGCTTGGACCCTCCAAGCCCAAGTCCCAACCCTGAGCCAGTCGTGAATCCGTCACGCAGCGCCAATTCAATGTCGGGAATGCCCGGGCCTTGATCCTCGAAAGTCAGGCGCAGACCGACCCGCGGTCCATTCAACGTCTGTATCAGCATGGACCCGCCGCCGCCATAAATTATGGTATTGCGCGCCAATTCGCTTGCTGCGGTAATGATCTTGGTTTGATCTACAAGGCTAAGACCAAGCTGGCCCGAAACCTCGCGCACGCGCCGCCGTACCATCACCACATCTGGCTCAGATTTTACGGGTACGCTTTCAGTCGACACGACTGCCATAAAGTTCCTTGTTGGCGCGGACCGAAGCTCTGAGCAGCTCCATGCCGGCGTCTACATTCAACGCCGTGCGGACACCGGGAAGGGATAGTCCCAACTCCACCAAGGTGATCGCAACGGCGGGCTGCATACCGACCACGACCGTTTCCGCGTCAAGTACGCGAGACATCGCCGCGATGTTGCTGAGCATTCGGCCAATGAAGGAATCGACAATCTCAAGGGTAGAGATATCGATTAAGACCCCTCGTGCATCCGTCTGACTGATGGTCCTGGTCAGGTCATCCTGTAGTGCCATCGCCAAGCGATCATGCATATCTACCTGGATTGTGACCAGCAAGAATTCACCCATCTTCAAGATAGGAATTTTTTCCAATGATGCTCCTAACCCTTCGCAGTTTCACGAACGAAGCTAATCCCTAACCTTTGCAATGCCACCGAGAAAGCCGCAGCTAGCGTGGATTTGGTCGTCACATCCAGAAGGTTAATGCCTAGATGAACGATCGTTTGGGCAATCTGCGGCCGCACTCCACTGATAATGCAATCCGCCCCCATCAACCGGGCCGCCGTCACGGTCTTCAACAAATGCTGCGCTACCACGGTGTCCACGGTCGGCACGCCGGTGATGTCGATGATGGCTACTCGCGAGTTGGTCTGCACTATGGCTTGCAGCAGAGACTCCATCACAACCTGGGTTCTGGCGCTATCCAAGGTGCCAATGATCGGCAGGGCCAGGATCCCGTCCCAGAGCTTCACAACAGGAGTGGACAGTTCCAGCAATTCTTCCTGTTGGCGCCGGACGACCTCTTCCCGGCTCTTCAAATAGACTTCCATGGTGAACAGCCCCATCGCGTCCAGCAGTTCATTTAATTTCCAAATCTCCGCTGCCATGGCGTCGGCATCGCCTCGATACTGATTCTGGATCTCATTGAACAAAGGACGCTTGAGGGAAAATACGAAGGTCGCTGTTTCCGACGGCTTAAATCCCTTCTGCGACCGGCTCCGAGAGATATCGCTCAACATATCTCTCACTCCTTCAAAGGCCGGCGACTGAAAATTCGCTGAATCCGATTCGGTTGCCTGTTTCATGAGTTGAAGGAAACGCGAGCACTCCGCCCGCAAGTCCGACTCTCGGATGAGGTCGCTGCGTCGAGTGGAACCGCTCATTTCCTTGAGCCACTCGTTCAGCACTTTTTCGGAGTTCTGGTTCAAAACACCGGCAAGACTTTTGTGGTTTCGATTCGATTGGATCTCGCTCATATCAGAAATCGCCCTCCGACCATGCGCTCAAAGGCACGACCGCTTAAATACTTCATATTCTGTTCTTGGCAAACAAAAGACTGAATTCGCGGGTGAAAAAAGCAAAACGAAAATGTGTGAAATTATAACGCAGCCACCAATATGCATTCCGTCGCTTGCCGAACAGTCCATGCTACGACGCTTGCGGATTGACGCCCTCAGCCGCAGGCTAAGGCATCCACCTAAGAAAGCATGTGAAAGGCAACGACCGCCATACATGGTTCTTGGTAGGGAAACCGTTGAAAAACATCAAAAAGCCCGGTCATTCCGGCCCCGCTTTTAGAACCCGGCCGAAGAATCGATGGTACGAATCTGGGAGTTTCCCTGACTGCGGACCAGGCGTTCATTGGCTATCGTGTCAGGATGAAGGGGCTCAAGATTCCCCACCTTCGTCTTGCCAAACCGTACCCTCCCACTTTTGGGTGCTCGGTATGTCCCGCAACGTTTGAAGGGCCTAAGGGCCGCAAAGGGCTGGCGAAGGAGTTTGCCGACCACGTTCGGCGGGAGCATCGTAGTCCCAACGAGCCCCTGCAGAAAGAAAGCCCTGAACAGGCAGTCTGATTTTGCTCGCGGCTGCCGCTCATCGAAACAGGTTTAGAGGCGCGTGGCAAAGGGGCAGCGTTTGCCATCGTGACCGGATGAGTCGTGTTCTTTGAGCAAAGCAATCGCGAAACGTTCTGCCCGAACAGCCGCATCCCTTTCTGCAGGACCGAGGCTAGGAAGGGCAGCTAGTCTACGAATGTCTGATAGGTGTTGCTCAAGTTCGTCCTTGGTCCGGCATTCCATTCAATTATTCTCCACCATCGGTCATATGTTCGCGGCCTGCGGCTATCATGGCGCACTTCTACCAATATTGCGAATGTCGGAGAACCGGAATGGCACGAACGTGCTGAGGGGAGGGCTGTATCGAGCCTTGGCGAAGTTACGATCTTGGTTCTTCTACAGCTCAATCCCGATATGCACGTGGCCTGAATTCCTGCTATGAATACGCCTCGTTGAAGGTAAGAGAGAGGTCAGTTTGTGCCCGAGGGCTCACTTTGCATCAGTGGACAACCAGGCCATCAAAACCAAGCACTATCCGCTGTCCCTACTGCGTAGAAATCGATAACTTCCTGGCAATGTCACAGCAGAAAGGCGACGATTGGTTTTTCTGCAACCACTGCGGCCATCTCGTTCTGCCTAGGAATCCGCTATTCCAATGTACGTGCAGGAATTGTGTCCGCGTCTATCGGATGGACCGCAAACCCAAACGAACGCGCATGCGCTCGCTTAAGGTTCGTTTGCGGCAGTTTCTGAGGCGCTTTCGTTAAGCCTTACTGCTCCTTATTTCTCGCAGGCTGGGTGCCCACAATCACATCCGATCTCTTCTTCTTTAGGCCCGGCTTCTTTGCAGAACTGGCTGCAATACTTTTCCCCTTCGGCAGGAACGCAAAGACACGGCAGGTGAGCGCATTTCTTACTTTGAGTAGCCATCGATTCCGTCCTCACTTTCCACGCAAAAAACGAGGGCAGTCGAGAAGGTCGTAATGTTGGGTGTTCAACACCAACGCTAACCTATGACTGCCCTAACGATCTGACAGCATTCTGCCACTGTGAGGGTCGGGCCGCCATCGGTAGAAAACTGTAGTTGCCGGTGTCGCAATGACCAGTAAAGAACGGCGATGCGCAAGGGATTTGATTGCCATCGAATGCGACCCAATCTCTTGGCTCGGTCTCTGGCCGAGGATCGGCGTGCGTTTCCGCCGGCTAAGTCTTGCGTTTGCTCTGCACGGACCGAGTCCAATGAACGACGGACAGGACAACGATGGGGACTGCAAGTACCAGAAACTCGAACATGCCCGAGCCTCCATCGAGTGAAAATCCAAAGAGCCGTTCGATAAAATTCATAGTCTTCTCCTTTGTGAAATCGGGATTCCAGGAAAAAGGCAGCCTACTCGTAGCGAACCTCATACTTTGCCTTTTTCATCGTGTTCCTCGTCCTGGCAACAATCGTCAGCAGATCCTTCGCAACAACATGGGTCGCAGGGATCCTTACAACAGTCCTTTTTGCAGTCGTCACAGCCACACTTGCAGCCACCTTGATTCCAGATGGTGTAGGCCATCAGATCCATTGTTTCGACGGGCGTGTCCGGGTCGTCACTCGTGATCACCAGTTCGCTCGCCACCGGACACTTCTCCTGTGCCTTATACCGAATGACAACGCCCAGGCTCGATCCAGGATGCAGCGTCGCGGGGAATGGATTGTTAATCAATTTCCAGAAACAACTCTTCCGTTTCAAGGCAACACTCTTCACATGTAGGGCGCAGTCACCGACGTTGCAGATGGTCAAGGTGCGCTCAGCGCGGCAGCATGCCTTCACTCCACCGAAACATAGCGATCCGGTTACAGCGAGTTTGCCGGAGGGGGCGTCACCGGCGACATGAACCGCCATCGGGCTCGTCGGATCATTGCTTGTGACCGTGATGGTTGCGCTCGTTGGCCCGATCGCAGTTGGCTCAAAGCGGATCGGCACCGGCAGAGAATCGCCCGCCGCGACAGTCAGCGGGTACGACAGCACTTCGGGCACATGGAACGCTCCCGGGGAGACAGAGATGCCGGTAACTGAAAGCGTGCATTTGCCGCTGTTGTTGAGAATCAAAGGTTCGTCCGCGAAAGATCCACGGCAAACTCTGCCAAATCGTCCTTTATTAGCCAGAATCAGGCTCAGCCGCGGCGGTGGACAGTTGCCCGAGACCGCGATCTTATGTGGACCGGCCGGATCGTTGCTGAAGACCGTGATCGTGCCGCTCGCCGCGCCGAAACTTCCTGGCTCAAAGCGAATGACCACGTCTGCCGATTCTCCTTTGTCGATCTTCATCGGGTACGAAATGACATCGGGCACCAGGAATGGAGACGACGCGGTGATCTTCGTAATGAAAAGCGGGTCCGATCCAGCGTTGTTAAGCGTGAGGATTTCGTCCGCGAACGACCCCTTGCAAACGTTGCCAAAAGCGCCTGCGCTCGCGATCGCTGTCACAAGGCGGGGCGGTTCGTTCATGAGCTTGAAGAAGAAGGGGTCGATGGATATCGGGACCGGCGTAACGTCGTCAAGTTCCAGCAAAGTGTGCGTGGTAAAGTTGGCATTCCGTTGATAGAAGACGCCGCTGGGAAAATTCTTGTGATCCGGCGTGTTGTTGGCGCAGAACACACCGTAGAACGTCCGGTCTACAGCCAAGAGTCGAACGTAGTCTCCGAGATAAGGGAAAAATGTCCGGGCGGGCGCGTTTGACGGAGTCGACGAAAGGACATGAGTCGACCACGAACCGGCAAAGCCATCATGCGATAGCTCGACACGAGTCTCCCAAGTGCTCCCTGAATTCGTCAGCGTCTGATAGAGAAATCCGACACGTCCTTCTTCATCGATCGCAAGAGCAGGATTGATGCAGTTGTCAATCGTCCGTAGATCGCTCGACCATGATGTTCCGCGCATGGTCGACCGCTGCAGGTGCATGGTCAGTGGCGGGTTGCCCCCGGGGAAATCGGCCCATGCCAGGTATACGGTGGAACTATCCCTGGGATCGACTGCGATGGCGACATGATTTCCGCCGCGTTCCTGGCCGATAAAGTTCACGAGGTTGGCCCACGGCAGCGTAACGTTGGAACCAACGCGGAAGCCGGCTTTGAGATCACCCGGATCGACCAGCGCGGTAAATGGCGTGCCCCCCTGGCCCCAGTTGTCATCGCGGCAGACAATCACATCGCTCGGATAATTGCCATTTCCAAAATACGCCGGATGCCAATCGACGTAGGCGGCATAAATCGTGCCGTCAGGGTGCGAGACTGAGCGGGACGGCGGTCCATTCTGCGATCCGGGCGTTCGACTGCAGATGCCTTTCGGAGCCACACCTGCAGGCGGAGGAGCGGTGGCAGCGTCCTGCGAGAGATCGATCGTCGCCGATTTTGGCGTTGTATTGAAGTTATTGTTGCCGACATAGAGCTTATCCGGCCGTCCAGGCGCGCTCTTTGCCGTGATGGCGTCGACCCACGGCTGGTCCTCGTTGGCGCGGTCTTCGAGAATCGTCATCGTGGCCGCACTCTGGAAGTCGGGCGTCCGAAGAATATTCAGATCTCCATCATCTTGACGGAGGATGCCGCAGTACAGCACGTGAGACGTCGATCCGAAATGAAGCGTGATGTCGCTAGTAGAACTGCCTCCCGGCACAATGGAGTTGAGCGCCCAGGTATGGCCACCGTCAGAAGACACATAGATTGGTGCGAGGGAGCCGCCGCCAGGGTCGGATGTGAAAGCAGTCGCCGCAATGTGTCGCGATTCCGATGGATCCACCGCAACGTTCGGTTCGCTGTCCTGGTTTGTCTCCGCGCTCAGAGACTTTGGGACCATATTAACGACAAAGATTTTCATGGGAATACCCCTCGCTTGAATTACTGCTCGATGCGCTTGATGAGTGTGCGCACGCGCTCGGACTCGGAGACTGGCTGGAAATCGAGCGGGTGAACCATGGCTGGACCGGGCGTTTGATGGGAACGCACTACACCCTCGTGCAGGATGAAGATGCCGGCATCGCCGACTTGAACTTTCGGAGATCTGTACCAGGCGACGTCGGTGCTGTGGGCAAAGAAAGCTGTGATGCGAAGTTTGCCGTTCTTGTTTTTCTCGTGCTTGGCAGATCCCTTCTCGATGGCCTCGACCTCAATGACACACTCCCACCATTCGGGATCATGCTCGCTGCCCACGCGTTCGCGATGTTCGCTGGGTCCGGCCTTGATCACGGTACCCCGTACCACCAGACGCGCACTACGCAGTTGCCGCAGCAGATTCTCGTCGTCAGATTCCTTCATGGCTTCGTGCACCTCGCGCTCCACGTTCGCCCCGGTAGCGTCGAAGCGGCCTACCTCGCGTACCGCCAAGCCCTCACCGTAATGAAATGCATTCGTAAAGAATACCGCGCGTTTTCTCGACGATGGGTCCGAGCGTTCGTCGGATAAGACGGTAATCTCCCGGCCGGTGAATCCCGCGAGTACGCGTGGCCCTTTCAAAACTTTCTCCACGTGCACGACCGCAGTCGACGGTGTCGCTTGAACCCCTCGTGACGTTACATCTCCGATGCGCTGGATCGCGCCCTCAAAAACAAAGTCAGATTGTTTTGTAAGATCTCGGATAGAAGCGACCATCTCCCACCTCCCGGGAATACAGCGAACCGGCGTTCCGACATGCTGCGGTCACAACTCCGGGTCAGCGCGCGGTTTCGATTTTCCCGTCGCGGTCAAGAAGGCCCCCGTATCTTTCACAGGAACGTTCCGGACTGCGCCCGATTGAATAGTGGCGAATGCGAGGGAATCGTTTCACGGGCAAGTGCACGAAAGTTTCGCCGGGCCGCATGCGGAGACATAGAACGAGGTAGATCGCAAGGGGTGGCAGCTGGTTTTGAAGAAATCAATTCTTAAAAGTGAGCTTTAAGCAACTCTGCGAAGGAAGCAAGAGTCATATCGATGGTCTTTTGAATCGCAATATCTATAAGCTAACACCCTACTGTATAAAATTAGCTAACCATCTTGCCTCATGCATGCTGGGTCATTACCTTCTGCACTTTCGGACATTACTTCTAGTTGGCCCTTGGGTATCTACCTCGAGGGTGAATGCCTCGATAAGGTCCAGAAAGACGCTCGAAAGTCAGCGTCATTCTGAACTCATTATCGAGGTGGTTAGATGGTTTCCGACGTTCCCCCCCAAGCGCGGAAGCACGAGTTTTCCCGAAATACCGGCGTCGTAGCTGTCGCAGGTCTCGCAATTCTCTGTTTCTCGTTAATCCTCACCGGTTGTGCCGGAGCCGGGCTCGCGGCCAATAATCCAAGCCAGTCAGCGCCAAACACCCAGCCTTCGCCCACACCGTCCGTTCGCCGTTATCTGAAAATCTCTGGAGCTCTGCCCACCGCTACTGTGGGCGTGCCCTACAACGCCACTCTCAATGTGGGTAGCGGCACTTCGCCCTACAAGTTCAGCATGGCCTGGGGACACTTGCCCGCCGGCCTTATGCTGGGATCGACTAGCGGAACTATCATCGGAACCCCAACCGCAGTGGGTACCGCCGATTTCGCAGTTCATGTCATCGACGCTCGCGGCGACGGTGGCGCGCAGGAATTTAAACTAACCGTGGTACAACCCGGCTCATTGACTGTAACGGTCAGCCCCGCGACCGCTACAGTGGTTTCGCAAGGCACAGTACAGCTCACCGCATCGGTCACTAACACATCGAACGTTGCCGTCACGTGGACGGCGACTCAGGGAACGATTTCCGCCAGCGGCGTCTTCACTGCCCCCGCAGTTAGCGCCAACACAGCCGCTACAGTAACCGCGACCAGCGTTGCGGATCCGACCAAGTCGGCGATCGCATCCATTACGGTAACGCCGGTGATCCAAGCCGGTCCGGGCGCGGATTACTACGTAGCGCCCAGTGGCAGCGACACCAATCCGGGCACTCTGGACAAGCCGTTCGCATCGCTCGCCAAGGCGCAATCTACGGTTCGAAGCGTGCTGCTGCCCAATCATTGCGGCTCGCGCAACACGCCTATTGTGGTGCAACTGCGCGGCGGTCTATACACCCAGCAAGCTCTCAGCTTCACTTCTGCCGATAGCGGTTGCGGCAGCGCCGCTCCAGTGCTCTATCAAAACTATCCGGGAGAGACACCGATTCTCAGCGGCGGCCACCAAATTACCGGATGGACCAGCATCAACGGCCGCTCCGTCTGCGCGGGAAATACGAACTGCTGGCAGGTCACGCTCGCCACGGGCACGCCCTACTTTGAAGCGCTGTTCTACAACGGGCAGCGTAGATTCCGTCCGCGCCTCGGCAGCACTGCAACGAACCTGATGGGGCAGTACTATCGCGTTAAGAGCCCTGTCCAGAGCTGCAACGGCGGTACGTGCTTCGACCGGTTTGCCTACAACTCTTCGGATCCGATCAGCAGCGCGTGGACGAACCTCTCCTCGCCTTATCCCACGGGAGACATCGAGCTGATCGACTTCGAGAAGTGGACCACTCCGATCGAGCGGATCTCTTCGATCGACACGTCGGCTGGCATCATTTATCTGACTGGTCAAACCATGCAGAACAAAGACCACGGATACATCGCCGGCCATCGTTACATCGTCGAGAACGTCAAGAACGCACTCCAGTTCGCCGGACAATGGTTCCTGGATCGCTCCACTTCGCCGTGGACACTAACGTATCTCGGAAATCCTGGCGAAGATCCGAACACTGATACCGTGATCATTCCGCAGAATGCGCAAGTGCTCACAGCGACTGGGCTGCAATGGGTCACGTTTCAGGGCTTGCAGTTCGAGCATGACAACTACACCGTGCCCGCGTCCGGATATCCTTCCGTGCAGTTGGATCCCGCGATTCCGGCGATGGTTCATTGCGGCGGTTGCCAAAACGTGGTGTTCGACTCGAACCAATTTACGCAATCTGTCGGAGTGGGGCTGGATGTTGTTGGAACCTCGATCGACGTTACCGTCCAAAGCAACATGTTCTATGACATGGGAGCCTACGGAATTCGTCTGGGCACAGCTCCGGCCGCGTCCGACACGGATGCGACGGTTGCTCACAGCCTGACCGCAACGCAGAACGGTATTGCGTCGGTGGGACGGTTCCTGCCGAGCAGTGACGGCATCGTCCTCGGCGACGTGCATGATGTCGAGATCTCGTTCAACGACGTCTATGACTCTTACCATGACGGCGTGGAAATGTGTAAGCCGTCGTCCGGAGTTTGCAACGGTTCCAATAACTCCGGTGGCGCGTTCAATCTCGACATTCACGACAACGCTGTGCATGATGTGATGCAGGGTGTGACCGATGACGGCGGCTGCTACTACGCCATGACCGCAATCTCCGCCGGCTCGGCGTCCGGGAATAAACTGACGCACAATTTGTGCCACGACGTTTCCGACGCCTCGACGCAGGATGCCGACGGTTACGGAGGCCACGGAATTTACCTCGATAGCTACACCGGCTCATGGGATGTCGAGCAGAACCTCATCTACCGAGTCAGCGCTGTGGCCTTCAATATGACAGAAGGGCCGCAATCGAACGGGCTCGCCAACAACTTCACTAACAATATCTCGGCTTATGCGCGGCAAGCGGTGGTGGGCCTGCTCGGATGCCCGGCTTCGCTCCCGCTACTGCAGTTTACCTTCACCAACAATTTGATCTACCAGGACCGGTCGCGCTCCTCTAAGCCGGGTACCGGACTGCAAAAAGCATCGGAATATTTTGCGGGTGGGTCGCCGACGACAACTCAGAAGTTTGCCAGCAACGTGTATTGGAATTCGAGTGAAACCCTGGCCAACGACTCTAAAGCGTTCTACTCGAATACGAGTTCCAACTGCTCCGGACAGAACTGGATGAACTTCAGCCAGTGGCAGTCGTTTGGAGAGGATGCCGGAAGCTCGATTCAGAATCCGGTGTTCGCGAACCCGACCTATCCCTCGGACGACTTCGCCCTGACGGCAAGCTCTCCCGGAACCATGGCTGGCTTCGTTCCGTTCGCCTTGAACTTCGGGAGAACGAATCCGACGCCAATCCCGACAGTGATCGGAACGTTCCCGACACTGGTCTATAACCCCGCCAACGACTTCTAGTCGAAGCGGCAACAGCAAAGATAGAAAGCCCGGGCGAGTGAGGAGCATGCTCTTCACTCGCCCGGGCGGTTTTCTTTAGCGATCTGTTCTTTGGCGCAGGGCCGCGCGCAGTCAAGCTCGCCGACTCTCTACAGAAGGCCGAAAATCAGCAGACTGTAGGTCGAACCATTCTTGGTTCCGACGTACACGTTGCCGTTTGCGATTGTGGGCACGGAGAAACGGATACCGCTTCCCAGCGTATCCCTAGATGCGTTCTGCTGGCTGTTGTAAAGCTCCGTGGCGACGTTCGATGCCTTGTAGGCGTGCAGCACGGCTGTAGTCGCCTTCTTCGGACTCGCGTCGATTACCCACACGATTCCGTTCGCGGTGCCGTTGGCCGAAATCGACGGTGTGCCTCCCGCGGCGAGAGTCTTCGGCGACTTGGACGCGGCCGTCTTCGACAAAGCGCCTTTGGTCAGTGTGT
>Ga0181522_10001716_pt1 | contig 13101 bp, 9 predicted proteins | sample PEATcosm2014_Bin_27_FD_121103 | JGI IMG/M metagenome (GOLD analysis project Ga0181522, IMG submission 121103) | Peatland microbial communities from MTU Mesocosm Facility, Houghton, MI, USA - PEATcosm2014_Bin05_10_metaG | ecosystem: Environmental > Terrestrial > Soil > Wetlands > Peat | place... | reverse complement strand
TTCCCTTGGCCGCGAGGGCGGCGAAGGTCGAAACCGGGCGTATGCGCTCGCCAGCCCGGTCGAGATCGTTGAGAGCGATCGCCGTCTGGGTCGTGACGCGCAGGGTCCGCAAAAACCGCGCCGCGTCGCGGGAATCGAACGTCGAGTTCATGGTCTTCTCCTCAGCCCGATCATCGTTTCGCCGATGGTCGGGCGCTGTGCCGGCTTTACGGTCTGGCCACGGCCGCGACGACGAAGCGCGCGGTCCGCGCCGACAAATCCTCGACATAAGCGGCAAGATCGCCGTCGAAATCGGCCTTGACCCGGCGGCGCAGGAACAGGCTCTCGCCGAGGGCCTGATTCAGCGTCCGCCCGGCCATGATCGCCGCCAGCAGGTCGCGCTCGGGCGGGGCGATCGCGCCCGCCTCGACCGCCGCAGTGAGATAGGGCGCGGCCTCCTGCTGAGTCATCAGCGGACCGTCCGCTTCGTCGGCGATCTCGGCGGCCTGGGTCGCCTCGACGGATTCGAACGACAGCAGGTAGGTCTGGTCCTGGCCGGCGACGCGCGACACGATCGCCGAGCCGAGCGGGGTGGCGACGAAATCCTTGCCGGACTTCGTCCCCGGTACCGGCGCGGCGGCGAACGCAGCCTCGATCTCTTCGTCGCTAGGGCGGCGCCCGAGCTTGTCGCCCATCTTCGCCTTCAGCGCCTTGAGGAAGCCGTTGGCGGCTTTGAGCGTGTTGACGCCGGCGGCGTCGTCGCCGACCAGCCATTCCTTCGGGCAGAGCCCCAGCCGCAGCGTTTCGGCGTAAGGCCGGTTGGCGGCGTCGAGGCACCTGAGGATGCGGTTCGACAGTTCGAACAGCTCGCTCGTCTCGTGGAAGCGGCGCCGGCGGGCCGGGCCGCCGACCAGCGCCTTCCAGGTCGACAGCGGTTCGTCGCGCGGCGGCGGGGCGATCGGGCCGGCGGCGCGGGTCGCCACCAGTGCGGCGAGGTTGTCGGCCGAGGTCGGCTCGTCGCGGCGCGCGGCGATCGGCCGGTCGAGCACGCGATCGAAATAGAACTCCGCCGCTTCTTCGACGCCGTCGGGCGGCGGATAGGCCCAGACGCCGACCAGGCCTTCGGAATAGCGCTTGTTGACGGTCAACAGCCTGCGCACGCGCTCGTAAAGATGAAACGGTTTGACGACGACGATCTCCTCGGCGTCGCCAAGCGTGTCGTTGCCATTGGCGAGATTGGCCAGGTGTCCAGCGAAGTAGGCGACGATGTCGCGCCCCGTCTTGACCGCCCGCTGAGCGCCCATGTTCGCCTGTTCCGCCCGTTCGCCGACGCCGGCGGCGTAAAGCGCTCGCCCGGCGCGGCATTATCAGCCGGATCGGCCGGATGACAAGCCGACGGACCCCGCTGGCGCCGCCAGGCGAATGGTGATTGCATCGGCGTGCAAATGAAAAGGAGATTCGCCGCGGATGGGAAACGACGACGCGCTGACCATGGCCGAAGCGCTGCTGACGCGCGCGCCGCTGTTCGATGGCCACAACGATCTCGCCTGGACGATCCGGGTCGACAAGACGGCGCGCGGCGACGTCGTCGCCTACGACCTCACCCGCGTTCATTCCGAGAGCGACACCGACATCCCGCGCCTGCGCGAAGGCAAGGTCGGGGCCCAGTTCTGGGCGGCGTTCCAGCCGACCAGCGCGCCGCACCCGGCCCGCACCGCGCTCGAACAGATCGACCTCATCCGCCGCGTCGAGGCGGCTCATCCCGACGTTTTCTATCCCGCGCGTTCGGCCGCCGATTTCGCCCGCGCGCAGCGCGAGGGCAAGATCGCCTCCTACATCGTCGTCGAGGGCGGCGTCGGCCTGGAGAACGCGCTGGCGCCGCTCAGGCTGTGGCACGCGGCGGGGGCGCGGATGCTCATCCCCTGCCACAACGAGACGCTCGACTGGGTCGATTCGGCGACCGACGCGCCGCGCCACGGCGGCTTCAACGCCTTCGGCCGCGCGGTGATCGGCGAGGCCAACCGGCTCGGCATGATCGTCGACGGCGCGCATGTTTCGCACGACGGCATCCGCCGCCTGCTCGATGTTTCCGAGGCGCCGATCCTGCTGTCGCACTCCAACGCGTTCAGCCTGTGCGACCATCCGCGCAACGCGCCCGACGACGTGTTGAAGCGGCTGAAGGCGAACGGCGGCGCCGTGCTTGCGACTTTCGTGCCGGGCTTCGTTTCGCAGGCGCTGCGCGACTGGCTCAAAGGTTCGCTCGACGCTCACGGCAAGGCGCCTATGGTCTCCGACTTCAAGGGACGGCTGGCAGCGCTGGAAGCGCGCAACGGCCCGGCGCCGCACGTGACGCTGGCCGAAGTCGCCGACCACATCGTCTATCTGGTCGAGACGGCGGGCGTCGATCACGTCGGAATCGGTTCCGACTTCTACGGCGGCGAGCAGCCGCAGGGGCTCGAGCATGTCGGCCGCTTCCCGCATCTGTTCGCCGAACTGATCGGCCGCGGCTTCTCCGAGCGCGACCTGGAGAAGATCGCCCACCGCAACATTCTGCGCGTCATGCGCAAGGTCGAACAGGTCGGCGAGACCTTGCGGGAAGCGCGGGAACCGGCGGTGGGCCGGATTGAGAATTATCCGGGGCCGTGAGGGGCAGGCCCGTCAAGCGGCGCGTCAAGTTTTGTCAAGTCTTGTCAAGTTTCGTCAAGCGACGTCAAGCCTTCCGAGCGAAATAATCTTTACAAATCAATGAACTGCTGCGCGTCAAGGGCGGCGTCGGCGTTTGTCGAGTCTTCGTCCGGGGCGGCTCCTTCGGCGCGCCCGGCGAATTGTGGGGCTGCGAAAGAGTAGGATAGCACGAATTCGGAAAATCGGAAGAAAATTGCGCCCGAGGCGGCGGCTAAGTCAACTGGAGCCGCGGCTTCGCACAAAGTGGACATCAAATCGAGTCTCGCGGTTTCCGATCTGACGCAGGACAAAGTGACACTAACCGAGGCATCGGGCGCGTCTTCAATCCGCACCGCTTGCGAGGTCGAGTCGTGAACTTGTGTATCCAAGCGGACCCGCCCCGATCTCGGCGCGACATCACACCCTTGTCAGACAAGTGAATTTAACGCAGATATTACTTGGGACTGCCGGTCATCGGGCGGATGTTAGCGAGGGGCTTCGAACATGGACCCGCCAGTCCCGTCCACGAATTCGGCAAGTATCGCCCGCTCGATGGCCGCCGTATCGATCGGCGTCTTCTTGGCGATGTCGGCCTGCGAACACGCTCTTGCCTGGGGGAGCGGAGGAAGCGGAGGGGGCGGCGGCGGAGGCGGCGGCGGTCAGACGCGGGGGTTGGACTTCGGCAAGCCCATCTTGCTGACCGCGGAGGATCGCGACAGTCTCAACCGAGCTTTGCGTGACGCAGAGGCCATCCGGACAGCAGGGGCGGCGTCGGCGGGCGCGGCGAAAAGCGCCCTTGTCTTGGAGGTGCAAAAGATACTCGCGGACCTGAAGAACAAGGGCTATGACGCCGACCCCGAATATGTGAGCAAGGTCGAACGGATCAGAAACGCGATGGAAGGCGCGGACGCTCCGGGCGCTGCGAAGACGATGTAACGGCCCGCGCCGGCGCTTGCCGGCGAACGGGTAGATAGCATGCCTCCGGCGCGACCACCCCTCTCGATAGAATCCAATTCTCCCGATCTTGAAAAGGCCGCGCGCCGGGCGCTTCGGGGGGCGAGCCCCGGCCTCGCCGCCATCCAAGATCTCTCTGAAGGCAGGGCCACGCCGCGCTTCCTCGAACGCGCAGATGCAAGAGCGAGCAGCAAATGGCGGTCCTGTTTCTGAGCCATTCCAGCAAGGACGATACGGCGGCGAGCGCGATCGCAACGTGGCTGAACGACCACGGCTTCACCGACTTGTTCGTCGATCACAGCGCGATCGGCGGCGGCGAGAAATGGGCGCAGGCACTGCGCGACGCTTCGGGCTCCTGCCGGATCGTCATCTGTCTTGTCACCGAGAACTGGCTCGACTCGGACGAGTGCTTCGGGGAATTCAAAGCCGCATGGTACATGGGCAAGCGCATCATTCCCGTGCTGGCTCTGGCGCCCGGCGCCGTACCCACCGGCAGCCGATTGGCCAGTGTCCTGGCGGAGGACCAAGGGTTTGACCTTGGCGCCTGCCTGGATCGCGAAGGGCGCCTCGATCTCACGCGCGATAAGGACATCGAAGACCGCCTGGCGGCCTCGCTGCGCGCCGGCGGCGCCCTGACGAAGATCGGCCTCGACCCAGAGGCGTTCGCGACCGACCGCAAGCTGCGTCCGACGCCGTTCCCGGGCCTCGCTTCGTTCGGCGACGAGGACGCCGACGCGGCGTTGTTTTATGGGCGCAACCGCGAACTCTCGGACACGCTCGAGGAACTGCGCAAGGTCCGCGCGGAACGCGACCTGCGGCCGTTCGTGATCCTAGGGGCGTCAGGCGCCGGCAAATCGTCACTGCTTAAGGCCGGGATTATTCCGCGCTTGCGTCGCGAGACCCCAGCCTGGTTGCCGTTGCGGGCGTTCCGCCCCGGCGCCGATCCCCTGCTCAATCTGGCTGAGGCGTTCGCACGGACCGTTGCCGATTTCGGTAAAATCGAAGCGCATGGCGCCATTCGCGATCGCCTGTTCGACGCCTGGTTCAACGCCGAGCGCGAGGGCGGACGATTGACGCTCGCCGGCGCCGCGACGATCGCGGCCAGGCTCGAAGCCGAGGGGGGCAAGCTGCGCAGTCTGGCCGGCCGCCCGGGCGCCACCATTCTGATCAGTGTCGACCAGGCTGAGGAACTGGCGCTACACGAGTCCGACTCGGCCGAGGCGCTCGCCGAGTACCTGCACGCCGCCCTGGACGCGGCGACGAGCCATTGGCAACTCATCTTTACGATCCGCACCGACAGCTTTCCCGAGCTGCAAGGACATCGCTATTTCCAAGACCTGAAAGCGCGCGCGTACGATTTGCGCTCGATTCCGGCGTTCCGCTTCGACAGCGTCGTCGAGGAACCGTCCAGGCGCTACGGCGTGAAGATCGACGCCATGCTCGTCGATGCGTTGATGGAGGACGCGCCCAAGGAGGACGCCCTGCCGCTGCTGGCCTTCGCCTTACAGCGACTGTGGCGTCAGTACGCGGCATCAGGCGAATTGACGATTGACAACTACAACAAGGTCGGCGGCCTGAAGGGGCTCATCGAAGACGCGGCCGAGCGCGCGGTGCGCGGGATCGGGCCGGATGAGGATGTGGCGCTGCCGCCGGGGCCGCCGACGAAGACGCGAGTCGATCTGGCCGCCTCGACCTTTGTGCCGGCGCTCGCCCAGATCAACGATCGCGGCGCCACGATCCGGCGCATTGCGGCATGGAGCAGTTTCACCGACGACCAACAGGATTTGCTGATCAAGTTCGATCGATGGCGTCTCGTGGTGCACAAGGCCGATGCGGAGGGCGGTACGGTCGAGGTTGCGCACGAGGCCTTATTTCGCGAATGGACTCGCCTCCAGGGCTGGCTCGAACCCGAGCGGATGCGGTTGGAGGCTTTGCGATCGTTGCAGACCGACGCCCTCACCTGGGATCGCTCCGGTCGGGACGCGGCGTTCCTCAACCATCGGGAAAAGCGGCTCGCCGAGGCCGAGGCCCTCGGCGCGATCGGAGCTTACCGAAAACGACTCGCCGCCGCGGACTTCGACTATCTCGCAGCCTGCCGACAGGCGGAGGCCAAAGCGAAGAGCCGCGAGAGACGGGCGCAAGCGCTCATCTACGGCTTGCTGATCGGCGTCATCGTCGGCCTCGTCGGCTGGATCAACCAGGCGTCGCTCAAGGAGCAGATGAATTGGTTCATGACCATGCGGCCTTACATGCTCGCCAATTTTCGCCCCTATGTCCTCACCGCTGAGGCGGAACGGGCGCTGAGCCCGGGCGTCGGCTTCCGCGAATGCGCTGCGGATTGCCCCGAGATGATCGTGCTTCCTCCAGGCAAGTTCACGATGGGTTCGCCCGCGACAGAGAAGGGTCGCTTCGACGTTGAAGGCCCGCAGCACGAGGTCACGATCGCCAAGGCTTTTGCGGCGTCCAAGTTCGATGTGACCTTCGCGGACTGGGACGCTTGCGTCTCGGTCGGAGCTTGTCCCGCCGTCAGCGACGCCGGCATGGGACGAGGCGCGAAGCCGGTGATCAATGTCAGCTGGGACGACGCCCAAACGTATGTGGCTTGGCTGTCGAAGATGTCCGGAAAGCCGTATCGGTTGCTGACGGAAGCCGAATGGGAATACGCGGCTCGCGCGGGCACGACCAGCGCTTACATCTGGGGCGCTGACGTCGGCGTGGGAAACACGAACTGCGAAACCTGCGGCAGCAAGTGGGACGACGTGGAGACCTCGCCTGTCGGCTCGTTCGCCGCCAACAGTTTCGGGTTGTACGACATGGCCGGCGACGTGTGGCAATGGGTGCAGGATTGCAACCATACGAGTTATGTCGGTGCGCCTCTCGACGGGTCGGCGTGGACTGGCGGCGATTGCGACAGCCGCGTCATTCGCGGCGGCTCCTGGCTTAACGCCGCCCAATTGCTGCGCACGGCCAATCGTTATCGCTACGGCCCCGACTTCCGGGCCAGCGACCTCGGGTTTCGGGTGGGGAGAACGATCGCCCCCTGACGCCCAGACTCAATGAACGCGCCCGTTTCCGACCGCGCACGCCCATGCGGCGGCTTGCAAATGCGGACGCAACGGCGCCGAGGCGCCAGCGTCCGCCCGCCGAACCGGACTAGGAGGCTTCGCGGATCGCGCGCCGGTTGGCCCGTCGGGAGAAGAAGTAGTTGAACACCAGGACCAGGATCAGCACGCCGCCCCAGATAACGTCGCGATAGAAGTTCGAGACGCTGTTGAACATGTTCAGTCCCGACGAGAGGAACTGGAGAATGAGGATCGCCAGCGTCACGCCCTGGATCTTGCCGAAGCCGCCGTTCGGATCGATGCCGCCGAGCACCGCGATGAGGACGCACTGAAGCGTGTAGGGCGCGCCGTAGTCGGCCTTGGCCGAGTTGGCGCGCGCCATCATGATCAGACCGGCGACGGACGAAAGCAGCCCCGAGATCATGTAGGTGCGCAGGATGATCGAGGCGTTGTTGAGTCCGGCGTAGCGCGCCGCCTTGGCGTTGGTTCCAATCATGTAGACGTAGGCCCCGAACCGGGTCCGGGACAGCAAGAAGCCGACGGCGAGCGCGACCACGACGAAGAGGACGAACGAGAGGGGAAAGAAATGCAGAAACTCGGTGTTGCCGATCTTTGAATAGAGCAGCGGCAGATGGCTCTGCGGCCTGCCGCTGGTGATGCCGATGCCGATCCCGGTGAAGAGCTGTTGCGTGCCGAGCGTGGCCAGGATGGCGGGAATATTGAACCGGGAGATCAACGTGCCGGCGATCGCCCCGCAGGCAAGGCCGGTGGCGAGGGCGAGGAGGACCGCCACGATGAGGTAGGGGACGACCTGCGCCGGCGCCGCTCCCACAGGCACGGTCCCGATGAGGAACGTCGCCGCGACGATTGCCGAGAGATTCGCGGTGCCCACGACGCCGAGGTCGATGCCGCCGGTTATCATGGTCAGGCTCATGCCGATGGCCATGATGCCGTATTCGGGGAATTGCCTCATCATCGAGTTGAAGTCCGCCAGCGTGGCGAACTCGGCCGGCCGAAGGATCGTCATGAGCACGAAGACGAACACCAGCATCACGAGCAGGCGGACCAGGTTCGGGTCGCGGCTGCCGCGGGCGCGCTGTGCCGCAGGGGCGCCGATGGCGGTCATGCTTGGGCTCCCTTGGAGGGCGTCGAGAGGGCGCGATCGCGCCGCCGCGTCAAGCCGATCTGCCGCGCCGTCACCCCGGTGCCGATGATGATGATCGCGCCCGTAAAGGCGCGACTCCAGTAGGTTGGGATGCCCATCAGGATGAGGCTGTTTTCGAGGATGGTCATCAGCGCGACGCCGAGGATTGTCCCGGTCAGCGTACCCACGCCGCCGGTGACTCGCGTGCCTCCGAGCACGACCGCGGCGATGACGGTCAGCTCCATGCCGAGCATCGAAGAAGGATCGGCGTAGTCGATCATCGAGATGCGAACGATGCCTGTCACGCCCGCGAGGGCGCCGACAAGGCAATAGAGGAACATCTTGATGGCCCGGACGTTGAAGCCGGCCCGCTCCGCGGCCGCCTCGTCGCCGCCGATGGCGTAGATGCCCCTGCCGAGCATGGTGTAGCGCAGCAAGAGGAAGACGAGGAAAAGAACCCCGGCCAGGATGAGGACGTGGACCGGCATGGTGGACGTAAGCCCGAGGTCATTGTTGACCGCGGTGAACAGGATCTGCTTGCCGTGGGCGGCGATCGCCGGTGGCACGCCGGACGCGCTTGCCGCGAAGGCGCCGAACATGAGGCCTGTATAGAGGCTCGCGGTGCCGAGCGTGACGATGAGGGTCGGCAGGCGGAGAAAGGCGACCAGGACTCCGTTGAGAGCCCCCATGAGAAGGCCGAGGCCGGCGGAAATTGCGTAGGCCAGAAGGACGCTGCCGCCGTAGTCCTCAGGGAGAATGACTTTGTCCGTCACGTACATCGCGAGGGACGCGATGGCGGTGAAGGACACGTCGATGCCGCCCGAGACGATGACCATCATGCAGCCGACGGAGAAGAGGCCGGGGACGATGAGGGCGCGCGCCAGGTCGACCAGGTTGTTGCCGGTAAAGAACTGACCGGACCTCGCTTGCACCAGCAGGCTGAGGGCGACGATGGCGGCGAAGACCCAGGGCTCCGGCCGGCCGAGCATCCGTCGTGAGGTAAGCACCGTCATTCCTCCCTCGGGTCAGGCGACGCCCGTGGACAACTCGCCGAGCTTCGATTCCGTCGTCGACGCGGGATTCAGCTCCTGAACGAAAGCGCCGTTCTGCATGACCACGATCCGGCTCGCGCAGGCAAGAATCTCAGGCAGGTCGTCGGATACGATGATGACCGCAAGCCCCTTCGCCGCGAGCCTGCGGATCAGCGCGTGGATGTCGTACTTCGAGCCGATGTCGACGCCCATGGTCGGCCCGTTGAGGATGAGGACCTTGAGGTCGTTCGCGAGCCATCGCGCCAGCACCACCTTCTGCTGGTTGCCGCCCGAGAGCGTCCGCACCGGCAGCGACGGGTCCCGCGTCGCGATCGCGAGATCGGCGATCCAGCGCTTCGTTGTCTCCGCCACGGCCTTGCGGCTAAGGACGCCAAACCAGCCGGACAGGCGCTCGAGCACCGCAACGACGATGTTGCGTTCGATCGCCTGCGGCAGGAACAGCCCCTCGGTGAGTCGGTCGGACGGCACGTAGCCGATGCCCGCCCGGACAGCGTCCTTGACGCTGCGCAGGCGCGCGGGCTTCCCGCCGATCTCGATCGAGCCGGAATCGGGCTGCGCGATGCCGAAGATCGTCTCGACGAGTTCGGTGCGGCCCGAACCCAGGAGCCCCGTGATCCCCAGGATCTCGCGCGGCGCCAGATCGAAGGAGACGTTCGCATAGGCCCCGCGGAGCGTCAGGTTGCGCACCGACAGCGCGGGCGCCTCCAGCGCCGCCGCCGGCCTATAGGACTCGTCTGCGAACTCGCGGCCTGTCATGTGCAGGGCGAAGGTGCGGCGGTCGAGATCCCGGGTGCTGCCCGAGGCCACGTTTTCACCGTTGCGGAAGATCGTGAAGCGCTCGGAAATCTCGAAGACCTCGTCGAGCTTGTGGGACACAAAGAGGACGGAAATGCCGCGGGACTGGAGACCCTTGATCACGGCGAAGAGGGCCTTCACCTCCCTCTTCGTGAGGGCGGAGGTCGGCTCGTCCATGATGATGAGCTTCGAATCCTGGAGCAGGGCGCGGCAGACGGCTATGAGCTGCCGGTCGGCCACCGAGAGATTCTCGACGCGCTCGTCGAGGTCGATGTCGAAGCCGATCTGGGAGACCGCGTGGGCCGCGATCGACCTGGCGCGGCGGTAGTTGACCAGGACGCGATGGTCCATCACCTCCATGTTCAGCGCGAGGTTCTCCATCACGCTGAGGTTCGGGAAGACCGAGAAGTCCTGGTAGATGACCTGGACGCCGAGTGCGATGGCCTCCATCGGCGCAAGGCGGGAGAAGCGGCGCCCTTCGATCTCGATGGTCCCGGCGTCGGGTTCATGGACGCCCGAGATGACCTTAATGAGGGTGGACTTGCCCGAGCCGTTCTCGCCGGCGAGGCAATGGATTTCCCCCTTGCCGATCTCGAGGCTCACCCCTTTGAGGGCCTGGACGCCGCCGAACGCCTTGGCGATTCCCTCGACCTTGAGCACGCTCTCCGGCATCGCCGCCTCCCCCGGGAATACGTCGTCGCGATGCCCGGGACCCGCGGCGCCCAAGCGTGAAGTTTTTCTCTCGCCTCGGCAGGCCGCGCTTCCGCCGGCGTCTTCTGGCCGCCACGGGCAAAAATCAAGAGACGCGGGCGGGGGTGTCCCGCCCCGCCCGCGTCGTTTCTGTGGAGACCGCGTCAGAAGCCGAAGGAATCGACGTTGTCTTTGGTGATCGTGATCCAGCCCTTACCCTGCAAGACCTTGGTCGAGCCGGGAGCAAACTGCATGCTCGTCCATCCCGGCGCCTTGAGGTCGAGCCCATTGGCGACCTTCTCGCCCTTGAGCACCGCCGTGGCCATGGCCAACTGGGCGTAACCAGCGTCCTTGGGGTCCCAGAGAAGCACGGCGTCGACAGTGCCGTTCTTGAGGGAGACCTTGTTCTCGTTCGGCAGGCCGACCGAGGTCACGAACGCCTTGCCCTTCAGCCCCAGTTCCTCGATGGCGCGAGCGGAACCCGGCGTCGACAGCGACGACGTTCCGAAGATGCCCTTGAGGTCCGGATATTTCTTGAAGAGTTCCTTGGCGCGCTGGTAGGCGGTGTCGAGGTTGTCCATGATCTCGACGCGCGGCTCGGCCGCGAGCAGGGTCATGTTCGGATAGTGGGCCTTCTGGTAGGCGACGCCGGCGTCGGCCCACTCGTTGTGGGACGCGTTGGTGACGTTGCCGACCATCGTGGTGTAGAGGCCCTTCTCGCCCATCATCTTGGCGAGTTCCTGCATGATCGACTGGCCGAGGCCCTCGTTCGAGAACGCCTCGATGTCGTAGAGTGTGTTCTGCTGCGAGGCGCCCTCGTGGGTGATGACGACGATGCCTTTGGAGAGGGCCTCGCCGAGCACCGGCTCGATGGCGGCGGGATCGACGGGCACCACGCAGATGGCGTCGACATTCTGAGCGATCAGGTCTTCGATGACTTGCGCCTGCATGGCGGCGTCGGTCTTGGGCGGGCCCTTCTGGAAGGCGTTGATCCCTGTGTCCTTGGCGAACTGCTTGACGCCCGTTTCCATGCGGACGAACCACGCGTTGGTCGCATCCTTCGGCACGAGGGCGATCTTCCACGCCGACTCGGGCTTGGAGGACTTGAACTGCGCGGGATCATAAGTCTGAGCGGCGACGGGGGCAGCCACGACGAGGGCGGCCGCGAGCGCGAGAAGCGCGACGAAGTTTCGTTTCAACTTTTCCTCCCCGATTATGATTAGAGACCGCCGAACTATGGCGCCGTTCCAAAACCTGTCAAGGATATTTAGTGATGCATAAGTGACGGCTACGACGCCGTCGCCGAGCAGCGGGCGCCGTGAGACGGACATGACAGAGCTCACGGCCGGGATCCGGGGACGGCGAACGCGCCCGGAAGAACCGTGGACAATGCGGCCTGCGCCCCGTTTTTCAGGCGCCTCGGAGCTTGGCGATGTTTCCTGCACGCTACGCCACGCGTCGGCCGCCGTCCCGGTTGCCGCCGCGACGTTACTAAACAAACGACCAAATCATTAGTTTATCTTGACGCGCGGCGACGCCAACCATAGGTTGCTTCGCGGCCGGCGACTTGGGGGGAAAATGGGCGTTCGAATGCGGGACATCGCCGAGCGGCTAGGCGTCTCCGCGACGACCGTCTCGCTCGTGCTCAACAACAAGCCGGGCGCCGGCGAGGAACTGCGGGACCGCATCCTCAAGACCGCGCGCGAACTCGGCTATTCTCCACCGAGACCTGCAGCGTCCGGAACGCTCTGCCTGCTCCACATCGCTCGGCACGGACGCACCGTCAACCGGGACCACGACGTCTTCCTCGCGGAGTATGTCGAGGGACTGAGCCACGGGGCGAAGCACGCCGGTTTCTCCCTCGAGATCCTCAACTTCAAGCTGTCCCCGATCGAGCGCATCCTCGACGCGGCGCTCGCGAACGCCGCCGACGCTTTCATTGTGCTCGGCACGGAACTGAGCCGGGAGGACGTCGAGGCCTTCGCGGTCCTGCGCAAGCCGCTGGTCTTCATCGACACCTACCACGACTTCCTCGATTTCGACTTCGTCGACATGAACAACGAGGACTCGATCTTTCTGCTGCTTCGCCACCTCCATGACATGGGGCACCGCTCGATGGGCCTGGTGAAGGGCGCGGTCGAGACCCGCAACTTCCGACTACGAGAGGAGGGCTTTTCCGCGGGGCTGCGGTCGCTGGGACTCGATCCGGACCGCGCGCCGGTGTTCTCGGTCGACCAGACCTACCATGGGGCCCATCGGGACATGCAGGCGATCCTCGCGGGCCGTCCGTCGCTGCCGACCGCGCTGTTGTGCGCGAACGACATCATTGCGAGCGGGTGCCTCAAGGCATTCGCCGAGGCAGGCGTTGCGGTGCCGGAAGATCTCTCCGTCGTCGGCTTCGACGATCTGCCGCTCTCCGCCGTCGTCGACCCACCCCTCACCACCATCCGAGTTTCCAAGGCCCAGATCGGACGCATGGCCGTGCAGCTCGTCGTCGCCCGGGTTCGCGGCGAGGCGAGCCTTCCCTCGGTCAAGGTCCTGATCGGCGGAAGACTGGTCGAACGCCGCAGTGTGCGGCGCCTTAAGCAGGCCGTCGCAGCGGACGGCAAGGAAGGCAGTCCATGACCAAGTACTCGATCATCCTCGGCAACCTCGGAAACACCTGCGACCGTTTCCTGTCGAGCGGCTACAAGACCCAGCCGCCAAAAGCCGAGATGATCCGACAGGCGGCGGCCATTCGCGGCGTGACCGGAGTCGAGCT
>Ga0181522_10001714_pt1 | contig 13113 bp, 8 predicted proteins | sample PEATcosm2014_Bin_27_FD_121103 | JGI IMG/M metagenome (GOLD analysis project Ga0181522, IMG submission 121103) | Peatland microbial communities from MTU Mesocosm Facility, Houghton, MI, USA - PEATcosm2014_Bin05_10_metaG | ecosystem: Environmental > Terrestrial > Soil > Wetlands > Peat | place... | reverse complement strand
CTAGAAATATGGGCCCGGTGGAAAAGTCGATCATCGAATGCCGGAATTGCTCAAGCAAACCGAACCTTGACATCCGGCCCCTTATCCAGGTGAATGCTCTCAATAAATCGCACCCGCCCGGTTCTCAAAGTCAGAATCACGGAGGAGGTTCGCGTTCCTTCGGCAAAGAAGCGAACGCCTTTCAGCAGCGCGCCGTCGGTGACTCCGGTAGCGCCGAAGATCATCTGCTTTCCGGGAGCCAGATCTTCGGCTTCATAGATTCTCTTCTTGTCTTTGATTCCCATCTTCGCTATGCGCTCTTCCAACTCGGGCTTGTCCACGACCAGTCGTCCCAGCATGTATCCGTTCAGGCAGCGGATGGCAGCCGCCGTGATCACGCCTTCGGGAGCGCCGCCCGATCCCATGACCGCGTGCACGCCTGTGCCCATGACTGCCGCGGCAATGCCCGCCGAAAGGTCACCATCGCCAATCAGCTTGATGCGCGCGCCTGCCTTCCTGATCTCGGAGATCAGCTTCTCGTGCCGCGGACGGTCGAGCACCACGACCACCAGATCGTCCACACCGCGTTGCATCCGGCGCGCGATGTTTTTCAGGTTGACGGCCACGGGAGCGTCGAGGTCTACGGCGTTCTTGCAGGATGGTCCGACCACGATCTTGTCCATGTAGCAATCGGGAGCATGTAGCAGCCCGCCTTTTTCGGAAGCAGCCAGCACGGTGATTGCCCCCGGAGCGCCAGTGGCGCAGAGATTCGTACCTTCGAGCGGATCGACCGCAATGTCAACATGCGGAACGTCGCGGCCATCGGGATAGGGACCGCCAACTTGCTCTCCGATATAAAGCATGGGAGCGTCGTCACGTTCACCTTCGCCGATTACGATCGTGCCATGCATGGGAACCGTGTCCATGGTCTTGCGCATGGACTCCGTCGCCACCTGGTCGCTCAGCGGACGATCCCCTTGTCCCATCGTTCTCGCCGACTCAATGGCCGCGTTTTCGACGACGCGCAAAAATTCGAGCGCCAGATCGCTTTCAATATTTTCCCCGAAATTCTTGGCACGCGGATTGGGGTGGGTTTGGGTTGCCATCAATGCCTCCTGCAAAAATTGCGACTTAGGAATATATCCCCTTCGGAGCGCAGAGGGAAGCGCCAGAAAGTGGCGTATCCGCTGGTGTGGCGCGGGCAGCCGTGTCCGCGAAAGGCGTGCACAACACCGAATGTGCGGTTGGTTAGGATTCTTAAGGCGCGGCCAACCCAGGGCGCAGCACCGGGATTAGAACCACTCTGCTAATCTTGCCCTCATGACCGACGACAACACGCCGCCTCAACCGACGACAAAGCCACGGAAGGAACCAGCCTACCTCTTCTCCGAAAAGCAGGTTGCTGAAAAAAGCAGAATCGCCCACCATTTCTTGGACAACCGCGCGCGCCTTAATGAGAACGTCGATAAAGCCGACAACTTTCTGATCAAACGCTTCTACAACCTCGATCACAACACCTACCTGGACGGCGCGTTGCCCGCGAAGTACAAAGAGTTGATGGGACTGGTCGCGTCTGCCTGTTTACGATGTGACGACTGCGTCGATTATCACGTGATCCAGTCGTATCGTCTCGGCGTGACTCGCGCCGAGCAGGAGGAAGCGATCAACGTCGCACTCGTGGTTGGCGGAAGTATTGTGATTCCCCATATGCGCCGCGCCTACGAATTGCTGGCGGAACTCTACGGCTGACCAGGGATCCTCGGGGGAAGACGTTTTTGTGAGCGACGACAAAGTGGAGAAGTTACTCGGATTGCCGGAGGTCGGATGCCAAAATGCCATACATCTCCAAATCCAGGAACTCTCCCCACTTGAAGATATGAGCACGCTGGCGACCTTCGTGGCGCATGCCGATTTTTCTCAGGACATTTCCGGACGTTGTGTTGGAAGCAAAATGGCTGGCGAAAATTCGGTGCAAGCGAAGAGTCTCAAATCCATGTTCAACCAGCGCACTGGCAGACTCGGTCGCGTATCCATTTCCCCAATATGGCTTGCCGATCCAGTAGCCAAGTTCGGCTCGGCGATGATCGGAATCGATGCGCAACCCTACTCCTCCGCATAGCGCGTCGATGTCGCGGATGACAATGGCAAGACGCAATTCATCGCCTTTTGAAAGTTCATTTTGTGTGCTCGCGATAAACTCTCGAGCATCCGACTCGGCGTAGGGATGAGGAATGCGCAGTGTATTTGCCGCCACTTCGCGGGCCCCGATCAGCGGTATGAGCGCAGGTATATCCGCGAGCACATAGGGACGCAGCGTCAGTCGTTCGGTTTCGAACGCGGTCAACAAAATTCCTCTTCTCTCACGGATCGTTGGACGGGCGAGAGTTCAGAACGCATCAATTCCCGTAACGCTGGAGCCGATGATCAGCGTGTGAATATCGTGCGTGCCTTCGTAAGTCTTCACCGATTCAAGATTCATCAGATGACGCATGATGGGGTAGTCATCGGCGACGCCGTTCGCGCCCAGAATATCGCGCGACAGACGAGCACACTCGAGAGCCATCCAGACGTTGTTTCTTTTGGCCATTGAGATGTGCTGATGCTGCACCTTTCCCGCGTCCTTCAAGCGACCTACCTGAAGCACGAGCAACTGCGCCTTCGTGATCTCACTGATCATCCATGCCAGTTTCTCCTGCACGAGTTGATGCGATGCGATCGGCTGATCGCGGAATTGTTTTCGCATCAATGAATATTGCAGCGCGCAGTCGTAGCACGCCATGGCCGCTCCGACCGCGCCCCACGCGATTCCATAGCGCGCCTGATTCAGGCACATCAGTGGAGACTTCAAGCCGCCCGATCCGGGCAAAAGGTTCGATTCCGGAATGCGCACATCCTGTAACGACAACCCCGATGTCACCGAAGCGCGCAGCGACCATTTGCCATGAATGTCATTCGCCTTAAACCCGGGACGGTCGGTCTCAACCAGAAATCCGCGAACCTTATTGTCTTCATCCTCGACCTTGGCCCAGATCACCGCCACATCGGCGATCGTGCCGGACGTGATCCACATCTTTTCGCCATTGAGCACATACTCCTTACCGACCTTCTTCGCGCGCGTGCGCATGCCCCCAGGATTCGATCCGAAATCTGGTTCGGTCAATCCGAAGCAGCCAAGCTTTTCGCCCTTCTGCATGGCTGGCAGCCACGTGTTCTTCTGCTGATCGCTGCCGAAGGCGTAGATCGGATACATCACCAGCGCTGACTGCACGCTGACAAATGACCGTACGCCCGAATCGCCGCGTTCGAGTTCCTGCGTGACCAGACCGTATTCGACATTCGACATTCCAGCGCAGCCATAACCGTTGAGCGAAGCGCCGAAGAATCCCAAATCAGCCATCGGCTTCACGAGTTCGCGGGGAAAGCGGCCGGCGCGATTGCATTCTTCGATAATGGGGACGAGATTATCCTCGATGAACCTGCGCGCTGTGTCGCGTACGAGGCGTTCGTCGTCGTTGAGCAATGTGTCGAGCTCGATAAAATCAACCCCACGGAATTTGATGGCCGCCATGCAGTCTCTCCCCACCAGGTCGGCAGAGTGCCGACCGAAAACTAACCAAAGTACCAGAGGAGCGACAAGTCGGCAATGCGATACCAAATATGGCGAAGCGTTGGATAACCTTAATGTGTCCCTGATCCATTCTGGATCGGGACATCGCTTCCGCCCGCCGATAGTTCGGCGCAGCCTGCTCGGTCATCGGGGATGAAAAAGCCGGAGGTCCGATCGCCTCTCCGGCACTCGGATACAATCATCCCCGAACCCACCATGGCCAAGACGCTCGCTTTCGCTCTCTTCTGTGTCGCGCTTCTCGCACTCATGGCTGCGAATGGTTCCCCAAGCAATCCGCAGGAAGCGGGGCGCCTCAACAACATTGGCGTCGCCTACATGAACCAGCAGCTTTTTGAAAAAGCGCTGAAAGCTTTCGAAGAAGCAGCCGCAACCGATCCGACTCTGGAAGTGACGACCATGAATCGCGGGGTGGCATTGCTCAACCTGCAGCGCGTCGATGAAGCGAAGGCACTCCTCGAGAAGGCGGTGAAAGACAATCCGAAAGATGCCCACGCCTGGTACAACCTCGGACTCTATTCCAAGAACTCCGCCGATGCGAGCGCGGCTGTCGATGCGTTTCATCGCGTGACTGAGATTGATCCGAACGACGCCGATACCTGGTATTTCCTCGGATCGACTTACGCGCAACTCAAGCAATTTCCCGAAGCGATCGCTGCCTTCGAGCGCGCGCTGAAGCTCGATCCACACCATGCCTCGGCCCAGTTCGGACTGGCGCGAGCCTACCAGCAATCCGGGCAAGCCGACCCCGCCCACGAAGCCATGAGGAAATTTCAGTACATCACGCAGAACAAGCTGGGTGCTCCCATCAGCCTGACCTATGGGGAACAGGGCAGGTATTCGCGCGCCGAAGAATCGCCGTTCGTGGTGGAGAAGGTGCCGCCGGAGATTCCGGTGAAGTTTGTCGATGTGACACAGATTGCGGGAATCGTGTCGAAACCCTCGCCGAGTGGGGGCGGAGAACTCGCGTCATTTCTGGGCTCCGGCGCGTGCTTTCTCGATTATGACAACGATGGACAGATTGACTTGTTGCTCGCCGACAATGGCCCCCAAGGTGGGCTGACGCTGCTCCACAATGTCGGGGGAAGGTTTGAAGATGTCACGAACAAAGCCGGGCTTGATTCCACAATGCACGGGACAGGTTGCACGGTGGGAGATTATGACAATGACGGCTTCGCGGATATCGTGCTGACTGCGAGCGGTCGCGTCTTGCTGCTGCATAACGAGAAAAATGGAACCTTCAAGGATGTCACGGCTACGTCGGGGATCAAGACCGATGGCTTTGCGCTGGGGGTCACGTTCATCGACTACGACCACGACGGTGACCTGGACTTGTACGTCACACGTTCAAATATGGTTCCCGTTCTTGTCGGCGGAGGTCCGAGCAACCATCCCTTGGCTCACGTAGCTCTGGGCAGGCCTGGTGACCGACCCGCAGCAACAAACTTGATGTGGCGGAATAACGGTAACCAGACATTCACGGACGTAACTGACAGCACCGGCTTATCGGTCGCAGGCGGCGGTCTGGCAGCGGTCGGCAGCGATTACAACAATGATCGCGCGGTGGATATCGCGGCAACAATTTTGAAGAGCGAGCCCCGTGATGGGCGGACTCTATTCGAAAACCCTCGGGAAGGAAGATTTCTCATACGACAGCCGTGGTCCGAGTCTTCGCCCTATAATCCGTTGGGAATCGCCGCCCTCGACTTTAATCACGACGGCTGGATGGATCTCGCCTTCACACAGATGGGCCCGCCGACGCTCTTGGAGAATAGGCAGGGGAAGAGTTTTGACCCCGTGTCATTGCCACGAACGAATGACTGGGTCAACAGCTATGGCGTCGCCGCCATCGATTACGACAACGACGGCTGGGTCGATCTCGTGGCTGTGGGCGAGACTCAGGATGGCAACGGCGAAGTCCGCCTCTTTCGCAATCTCGGCCCCGACGGTTTCAAAGATGTCACTGCCGAAACCGGACTCGACAAGATTCAGCTCAGGGGGCCGCGCGCCATCATTGCAGGAGATTACGACAACGATGGAGCCGTCGATCTCCTGATCACGCAGAATCAAGGCCCCGCAGTGCTGCTCCGGAACGAAGGCGGCAACAAAAACAACTCGCTGCGCCTCGCGCCGAAGGGGCTGAACGACAACAAGAGCGCCATTGGTACGAAGGTGGAAGTTTTCTCGGACGGGAATCGGCAGAAGTTCGAGGTTTATGGGTCGTCTGGTTATCTTGGACAGAACTCGCCCTACCTGACCATCGGCCTCGGTAAGGCTAAAGAAGCCGATGTCGTTCGTATGCTGTGGCCTACCGGCGTTCTGCAGGATGAGATTGGAGTCGCAGCCAACAAACTGCAGAACATTACCGAACTCGATCGGCGCGGCAGTTCCTGTCCTACGCTTTTCGCGTGGGACGGCCGCGAATATCGGCTTGTTGGCGATATGCTCGGCGCCGGCGTGGTCGGACACTGGATCGCGGCGCGAGAGAATAAAATCGAGCGTGACATTCCGCGTCCGACCGAGGCGATCAAGCTTGATCGTGCTTCTCTTCGCCAAAAAGACGGGAAGTTAAGCTTCCGCTTCATGGAACCGCTCGAAGAGTCGGTTTACCTTGATCAGGTAGAACTGCTCGCGGTCGATCATCCTGCCAATGTCGACGTTTATCCAAATGAATATTTCGCCAGCAATCCGCCTTACCCTCCGTTCCAGGTCGTCTTGAGCAACATTAATGATGAGCATCCGCCCGCCGGCGCGTGGGATGAGCATGGGCACGACGTGCTTCCTGATTTGCTTGGGCATCGCTATTTTGGCGACTTCAAGGTGCTTTCGTTTACGGGATTCGCGGAGCCGCACCGCCTGGAGCTTGATCTCGGCGAGGCGTATCACGGCGGCCCGTTGTGGCTGCTGATGCACGGCGAGATTGAATACTATTCGGCGACCAGCATGTACGCGGCTGATCAGGCGGGCCTGCGGCCGTTTCCGCCGTATGTGGAAGCGTTTGTCGCGGCCAAGAGTGAATCGGAGAATGAATCAGCGGACAAATCGGAGCGCGACGGTAAGGGGAAATGGGTTCGGGTCGTCGATGACATGGGATTTCCTGCAGGCGGCGCGCGCACTATGACCGCCGATCTCACCGGCAAGCTGCCGCCCGGCACACGGCGCATTCGCATCACCACAAATCTGCAAATCTACTGGGACAGCATCTTGATAAGCCGGACCGATCAGGACAATTCGCAAGATCAAAACGCGCGCCTGACGCCGGTTTTTCTCGCGCGGGCGGAACTGAAATTTCACGGCTTTCCTCTGAAAATCGAAGACCTGCCGCCAGGTAACGTGAAATATATTTATGAAAAAACCAGCGCCACTGGCCCGTACACGAGGCCAGCGGGCGCTTACACACGCTATGGCGACGTGCGGACGCTGCTCGAATCGATCGACGACAAGTTCGTTGTCTTCGGATCGGGTGACGAGGTTGCTCTCGATTTCGATCCTCGGACTTTGCCGCCATCGCCGCATGGCTGGGTGCGGGACTATTTCTTCGTCGCTCACGGATACGAAAAGGATATGGACTTCTACGCCTACCGCGGCGACACCGTTGACCCGCTGCCGTTTCGCAACATGGGGACGTATCCCTATCCTGGAAAAACTTTTCCTTCTGACGCCGAGCACCTTAACTACCTGCTCGACTACAACACGCGGTTCATGTCGGGAGATGAAGCGACCGGATATTCCTTCCATTATCCGGATCAATAGGAGTGATCGGACGGCGGGGTCTGTCCCGGAGTCACCCTGCGTTTGTCGCATCGAGGTCGAATTGTTCCCCAGAAATCGTTTTAATGACCGTTTTTTCATTGACAGAACGATTTTGCCGTATAGAATTCCAGAACTGCGGCGAATCGCACGATTGCGATCTCGCGAGCCATGCATACCCTTCCCCACCCCGTTATCTCCGCAGGATAACGGGGCTTGTTCTTTCGACCGCAGTCGAGCTTCGGGTGTCGCGTTACTGATGGCCTTTCTCGGGCCTCGTCCTCTACCCCCGGTCGCTGGTTTATAATCATAAATTCTCCCTATTATGCCGTGGAAGAACCTCTAGAGATGGGGCAAGCCACGCTTTAGCGGACGGGGTTTTTTAACTATGATTCGACAGCTTCAAAATGCCGGCCCGACGGTAAAGATCGTACTCGGCGCGCTTCTGGTTCTCATCTGTGCTTCGATGGCAATCACGCTGATTCCTGGCGGTCTCGGCTCCAGTCTTGGTATCGGCGCGCCTCCGGCCGGCGCTGTCGCTACGATTGGCGACCAAACCGTCACCACGCTTGAGGTGCAGCGTGAGGCGCGGGCTATGGTCCGGCAGCAATTTCCGCGCGGCGGACCGCAGGCGAGCATGCTGCTGCCTTATTTCGCCACCCAGGCTGCCGAGCAACTGATCAACCAGAAGGCGCTGGTGGCCGAGGCGCGGCGCATGGGTCTGCGCGCGAACGACGATGAACTGCGCGATGAACTTCAGCATGGGGCGCTCTCATCCAGGCTCTTTCCCGAGGGCAAGTTTATCGGACAGGAAGAATACGAAAATCTGCTCCAGCAAAATGACCTGACGGTTCCCCAGTTTGAAGAGCAGGAAAAGGAATTCATTCTCATCCGCAAATTGCGCGCTCTGGTTTCGAGCAGCGCCTTTGTGAGTGACTCCGATGTGCGCGAGGAATTTAATAAACGCAACACGAAAGTGAAGTTCGAATACGCCGTCCTCACGCAAGCCGACATCCTGAAGGAGTTGCATCCCACCGACGAGGAGCTCAAGGCTTTTTACGAACGCAACAAGGCGCAGTACAACAACTCCATTCCGGAGAAGCGGCAGATAAGGTACGTCGTGATTGACAACGCAAAGGTGGCGGCTGCGACCACGCTTAGCGATCGGGACTTGCAGTCGTATTACGATCAGCATCGCGACGAATTCCGTGTGCCCGAACAGGTCAAGGTCAGCCACATTTTGATCAAGACGCCCTTGCCTGCGCCTGGACAAAAGGAAGATGAAAAAGGCGTTGCCGAATCGCGCGCGAAGGCGGAGGACGTTCTGAAGCAGGTCAAAGCCGGCGGAGACTTCGCCAAGCTCGCGGAAAAATATTCTGATGACCCGGGCAGCGCCAAGAGCGGCGGGGAGCTCGGCTGGATTGGCCGCGGCCGCACCGTCCCTGAATTTGAGAAGACGGCGTTCTCCCTTGGCAAGGGACAGACAAGCGATTTGGTCAAGAGTAGCTACGGTTTTCATATCATCCGGGTCGAAGACAAGCAGGAAGCCCACCTCAAGACACTGGCCGAAGTGAAGAGCGAGATCGAAGAGAAGGTGAAGCAGCAGAAGGCTGCGCAAGCAACCGAAGCGGCTGCGAGTGCGCTGCTTAGCCTGGCGCGAAACGACGGACTCGATAAAGCCGCAGCTGCCAAGGGTGACGCTGCGGTTACGACCGATTTCTTCGGCCGGACCGACAACCTGCCAGGCCTGGGAGCCAGTCCGCAGTTTATGGATGCGGTCTTCAGTGAGACTGACAAAGCTCCGCCCGATCAGGTGCAGATCCCGCAAGGCTACGTGGTTTTTCAGTTGCTCGCGATCAAGCCCCCGGCTACGCCGACGTTCGAAGAAATTCGCTCGAAGGTCGAGAACGAATTCCGGAATGAACGGGGTGCAGCTTTGCTGCAACAGAAGATCCATGAACTTTCCGATCGCGCGAAGGCTGATCACGATTTGAAAAAGGCCGCCAAGGAACTGGGGGCGACGGTGAAGACGAGCGACCTGGTTGCGCCTGATGGACAGGTGCCCGATATCGGTTCCATGTCGAGCGCGAGTGCACTGTTTGCACTGAAGCCGGGCGATATAAGCGCACCGATTACTGCTGGCACGAATGGAATCGTCGCACAGCTTCTCGAGAAGCAGGCACCGACGGAGGAGGAATTCGCCGCGAAGAAGGATGCCATTCGCCAGTCGCTTGTCGAAGCCAAGCAGAACGATCTGTTCGCACTGTTCGTCACGAACCTGCGGAAGGAGATGGAAAAGTCGAACCGGCTGAAGGTTAATCAGCAAGAGATGAAGGCCCTGACGCGGCAAAGCGGGCAAGAAGGTTCATAGGCAAACTGGAGTTCTCAGTTCCCGGCTCCGAACTCTCCGACTTCAATCACGATTCGAACTGATGGCTATCGGCTGGGAGCCGGCAACTGAGAGCTGAGAACTGAATTTTAATGTCATTCCCCCGCGCCAGCGGAATTTTGCTTCATCCTACGTCGCTGCCTTCGCGTGGCGGCATAGGAGACTTTGGTCCCGCAGCTTACGAGTTTGCCGATTTTCTTGCCTCCGCCCGCCAGGGCTTGTGGCAGGTATTGCCGCTCGGTCCGCTTGGTTATGGAAACTCGCCCTATTCTTCCACTTCGGCGTTTGCCGGCAATCCTTTGCTGATCAGCCTGGACCGGCTCGCCGATCGCGGCTGGATCAAATACTCTCAGATTGAAGCTCTCGCCGGCGCCGTCGGACCCGTCGATTACCCGGCAGTCTTCCATCAGAAGTTGCCGCTGTTATTTACGGCAGCTCGAAACTTTGTGCGTGGCGCCGCCGGGAACATTCGCGCTCGATACGAGAGTTTCTGCCGGAAAAATCAGTGGTGGATCGACGACTTTGTTCTGTTTGACGCTCTCCGCGCCCGTTTCAGGCTCGGGAGCTGGAACGGTTGGCCCCGCGAACTCGTGCATCGCGAGCCGGACGCGATGGCGAAGGCACACAAGGAGATGGTTGAAGAGCTCGACGTACGGCGCGCGGTGCAGTTTTTTTTCTTCGAACAGTGGCAGTCCCTGCGATCGTATTGCGCAAGAAAACGCATTCGCGTCGCGGGCGATATTGCGATCTTCGTGAATTTTGACAGCGCCGACGTCTGGACCCATCCCGAGCTCTTTCGTCTGAACTCGGAACTTGATCCGGAAGTGGTTGCGGGCGTGCCTCCTGATTTTTTCAGCGAAGACGGCCAGCGCTGGGGCAATCCACTTTACCGCTGGGATGTGATGCGGGAACAAGGCTACGCATGGTGGATCGATCGCATGCGCTGGGCCACGAAGAATTTTGACTACGTCCGCCTGGATCATTTCCGCGGCTTCTCGCAGTTCTGGGAGATTCCGGCGAACGAACAGACCGCGATTCATGGGCGCTGGGTGGACGGTCCGAAAGACGATTTATTCCTGAAGCTGCGTGAGGCTCTGGGCGGGCTGCCATTTTTCGCAGAGGATCTCGGATTCATTACGCCCGACGTGCATGAGCTTCGCGAGCGCCTCAAAATACCGGGCATGGCTGTACTGCAATTCGGCTTCGGTGACGTCGGCGCGCACATGTATCTGCCGCATAGCTTCACCAAGGAGAAAGTGGTGTATACCGGCACGCACGATAACGACACGCTGCTTGGCTGGTGGGAATCAGGCGCGACCGAACATGAAAAGCGGCAGGTGGAAGCGTACGTCGGTCGATCCGAAGACGGCCTCAATTGGTCTATGATTCGCTCCGCCTCCGATTCTGTCGCCAGCCTTTGCGTGGTGCCGCTCCAGGATGTGCTCGGGCTGGGCAGCGACGCGCGCATGAACGTGCCCAGCCGCGGAGAAGGGAACTGGCTCTGGCGTTGCGGCGCCGAGTCGCTTCGCCAGGATTTGGCGCAGAAACTGGCCACGCTCGTCGAGGTCAGCGACCGGCTTCCCGAACCGCTTCCTGCGACTGCCGATGAAGAGTGGTCGGCCTGAGTGGTGTATTCTCGCTTGCGAGTCAACTGATCAAATTGTTGGGAGCAAGCTTCCGTGACCGAGCCCATCATCCGCGCCCAGGCTGTCGAAAAGTTCTATCTGCAGCCCGATGGGAATCGCATTGAAGTTATCTCGCCCGTCGATCTCGACGTGGAGCCAGGCAAAATTATTGCTCTGCTTGGTCCCTCCGGCTGCGGCAAATCGACGCTATTGCGCATTCTGACCGGACTCAGCAAGCCGTCATCGGGCGATGTACTCTGGCACGGAAAGCCGATCACGTCGCAGAATGCCGGCGTGGCCATTGTCTTTCAGAGCTTCGCGCTGTTCCCGTGGCTGACGGTTCTCGACAATGTCGAAGCGCCACTCGAAGCTCGCGGCGTGCCCGCCCTCGACCGTCATAAGCGCGCCCTTCGCATTCTCGATACCGTCGGCCTGGACGGCTTTGAAAGCGCTTATCCCAAAGAACTTTCCGGCGGAATGAAGCAGCGCGTGGGTTTTGCGCGTGCCTTGGTGGTCGAGCCTGAAGTCCTGTTCATGGACGAACCCTTTTCGGCTCTCGATGTGCTTACGGCGGAAAATCTGCGTAACGAATTGCTCGAGCTCTGGTTAAGCAAGAAGATGCCGACGAGCGCCATTTTCATCGTCACGCACAACATCGAAGAAGCGGTGCTGCTGGCGGATCGCGTCATCGTGCTGGCGAGAAATCCGGCGTGGGTGCGAGCCGATTTTCCGGTCGAGCTGCCCCATCCCCGTGATCGCAAATCGCCGCGCTTTGTCGAACTGGTGGACTATATCTACAAGATCATGACCCAGCCCCAACTGGCGCTGGCGGCTCCCGGCGCGGGGACGACCATCGCAAAGCCGGTCCGTCAGAAATACCAGATGCTTCCTCATGCGCGCGTCGGGGGCATCGCGGGGCTGTTGGAGTTGCTGCAGGACCGCGGCGGCAAGGAATATCTTCATCGTCTCTCCGAGGTTCTCATCATGGATGCCCAGGATCTGCTGCCGATCATCGAGGCCGCCGTGCTGCTCGGCTTCGCCACGCTGAAGGAGGGCGATGTTCAGATCAACCCCGAGGGCACACGTTTTGCCGAGGCCGACATCCTGAGTCGCAAGATTCTTTTCCGCGAGGCTGCGCTCAAACATGTTGTGATCCTGCAGCAGATCGATAGCATCCTCCATGCCAAGACGGATCACTCCATCTCGGAGGAATTTTTCTACGACATCCTCGATGAGCACTTCAGCCAGGACGAAGTCGAGCGTCAATTTGAAACCGCGATGAATTGGGGCCGATATGCCGAGATTTTCGACTACGATCGCGAATCCCATCGGCTGGTTCTTGCCGAACCGGTCTCAGAGCCCCATCCGCCGACGACAACTCCGGTGCAGTCGTGAAGCGTCCGGAACGAATCGCCTTTCGACCGCTGGTTCGGATCTGGTCGGTGTTGCCGGGTGCGGGTGCAAGTCTGCCCGACCTCATCATGTTTTCCGGAGGACTGGCGCTTTTCTACGGCATCCTGCAGGTCGGACGGAACTGGCTAGGACCATTTACCCCGCATATTGAAATCAGCCGCAGCCTGGGCGCGCTACCGGTCTATGCGGGATATTCGCTGCTGCGCATCGCGCTTGCCTATCTGCTGAGCCTGCTCTTCGCCCTCACCTACGGTTACATCGCTGCATACCGCCCACGAGCGGAGCGCTTTATGATTCCGCTACTCGACGTTCTGCAATCAATCCCGGTATTG
>Ga0181522_10001712_pt1 | contig 13127 bp, 8 predicted proteins | sample PEATcosm2014_Bin_27_FD_121103 | JGI IMG/M metagenome (GOLD analysis project Ga0181522, IMG submission 121103) | Peatland microbial communities from MTU Mesocosm Facility, Houghton, MI, USA - PEATcosm2014_Bin05_10_metaG | ecosystem: Environmental > Terrestrial > Soil > Wetlands > Peat | place... | reverse complement strand
TGGAATTCCATTTTCCATGAACCCCACAACGTTTCGGAGAATCATATAGATAGAGCAATCGTACGTTTTACAGTGGATCTATCGAATAATTCCCCTTTGTAGGAAAGGCACGTTTCATGGCCAGACGACGCGGAAATCCAAACTGGGGCAAGCCCGAGCCCATCGGGCCGATTGTCCCGACCATCACCGAATTTGAGCAGGTTGTGCGCGAATACAAGCTTTCGCCCGACCAGTACCTGCGCTCGACCCGCCTGCGCGAGTGGGCTCGCCGCAACAAGAACTCGAAGTACATCCCCGAGCCTCTTCTGGAAGCCTGGGGCTTCGAGATCGAATCCACTCTGTAACGGGACAGCGCAAGCGAAATCAAGGGCCGCCGAAAGGCGGCCCTCAAGATTTTTAAGTAATGACCAAAAACTGTCCCAACGTCAGGTTGAGCGAAGGGGATCGTCCAAAGGACGATCCCCGCAGTCGAAACATCCCTACCTCACCTCGATCCTGGCCAGCACCTTCCTCGCCGCATGGTACCCACACATCCCATGCACGCTACCCCCAGGCGGAGTCGACGCCGAGCAAATATAGATGTCCTTGGCCGAAGTAGCATAATGCCGCCAGGTCGGTCGAAAAAGAAATTGCCGCAAATCCAAAACGCCCCCGCCAATATCCCCGCCGACCAGATTCCCGTCCATGCCCTCCAGTTCTGACGTGCGAAAAACTCTTCGCGCCAAAACAATCTCCCGAAAGCCCGGAGCAAACCGCTCAATCTGATCCTCGAGCCGCGGTAACATATCGACTTTCGACCCATTCGGCACATGGCAATAAGCCCATGCAATATGCTTCCCCGCCGGCGCGCGCGTCGAATCGAACAGCGTAGGCTGGGCCAGCAATACAAACGGACGCTCCGCATGCTCGCCTCGGCTCACCACTTTCTCAGAAGCCGCAATCTCTTCAAAGCTACCGCCCAGATGCACGCACGCCGCGCGCAGGCATTCCGCCGCCCCCCAAGGAATGCGCTCGCTCAAGGCGTAATCCACCTTGAACACGCCCGGCCCATAGCGGAATTTTTGCAATCTGCGTTTGTAGCTCTGCGAAAATCTCTCTCCCGCCATCTTCAAAAGCTGCCGCGGCGTAACATCGCATAGCACCACATCGCAAGCAGGCAAGTCCGCCAGTGATTCAATGCGGTGCGAAGTCGTAACCTTGCCGCCAAGACTCGATAAATAACTACACAGCGCGTTGGTAATCGACTGCGACCCGCCCCGCGGAATCGGCCACCCCACCGCGTGGGCCGTTATAGCCATCAGCATTCCGAACGCCCCGCTCATGGCCTCGTCCAGCGCCAGAAACGAATGCGCCGCAAATCCGCCAAATAGCGCCCGCGTGCGCTCACTTCGAAACACGCCGGCAATAGTTTTCGCCGGCAGCAAAGCGTTCATTCCAAACCGCGCCATCAACCACGGATGTCTCGGAATCGCCGGCTGTGGCCGTAAAATTTCGGGCGCAAACTCCCACCAGTGCTCAGCGAAGGGCCGCATCAACCCCCGCCAGGCCTTGCCGTCCACTCCGAGGCAAGCCTCCGCATCTTTGAGATCACGCTCCAGAACCACTGCCGTCCCATCATCCAGCGGATGCGCCAGCGGCGCCGGAGAATGAATCCACTCCAGCCCGTGCTCGGCGAGCGGCAGCGAAGCGAAAAACGGTGACCCCGCGCCCATCGGATGCACCGCCGATCCAAAATCATGCAGAAATCCCGGCAGCGTCAATTCCATGGTGCGCACCGCCCCGCCGGCGGTCGTCTCCGCCTCAAACACCTCCACCTGCAAGCCCGTCTGCGCCAAAACAATCGCAGCCGAAAGCCCGTTGGGACCGGCCCCAACCACACACGCTTTGGACGCGATAGCCATAGTAGTGAATTGAGTAATTGGGAAATTTTGTAATCGGGTAACCGGAGACTACGCGAGTGCTCGTGCAATTACCAAATTACTCAATTACAAAATTACCCAATTACTCAATGCCTTTCACTCTCTCGGCGCCACATTCGGCATCTCGATCACTCTTATCTGTCCGTCTTCCCCGCGCTCCAGCGTAGGCCCATACAAACCTAGATATTGCCGTCGCCACCAATTTCCAGTCTTCTGCTTATCGTCGAGCGTCGTAAACCAATATTGCCAAAGCACCGCGCGAACCTGCCGCGGCGCACTCTGCCCAAACGGATCGCCTGCAAACAACGCAATCACATCTTTGCTGTTCTGCAGCAACCGAACCTCGGTATTCGGCACAATGGGATACTCGTGCCACTCCCCCAGCGACGCGAACCACAAATTCCAGTCAAACCTCGGCTGGTACGGAGCATAAATTCCCGGCGCGCGATTCAGCGCCTGCGGCTTGTAACGAAAAGGATACGCCACCCAATTCTGCCGATCCGTCGATCCCTGAAATTCAATCTCATACCGCCCGCGCGTCATCACCGCAAACAATCCATACTGATTGGCGATGCGAAACGGCTCTAGCGCCACCACCGGCGAAGTCGGCAACGGAGCCTTCACAAACATCCAGACCAACTCCGCCCCAGTCACATAAAAAATCCACGTCAGCATCAGCGAGCTCACACCCAGCTTCACCGGCCGCCAATATCGCTTGCTCCACGAAAAGCTTTCCGGTGTGCTCACCCCCTCGATCTCGGAGGACTGCTCGTCTTCCAGCGCTTTCCATCTCTGAAGCACAAACCTGCTCAGGAACTCATCATCCAGTAGCAGCACTCCCAACGCAAGAACGAGGTAATTTAAGAACGTATAGTTCGCCGTAAGGATCACCCCAATTTCCCACGGAGTCACGATACAGAAGCACACAATCCTCCACCGCCGCGGCAGAAACAGCATCCACACAATGCCCAATTCCATCACCAGCGTCGCCCCGACAGTAGCAGCGTGAAACCAATGCGGCAGGTGCTGCATGTACCATCCAATCCACGTCGGCAGCGGGCCATTCTGGTAATACTCATCCATCGCCGTAAAATGCCGCCACTGCAGGTCGCCGCTCAACAACTTCACCGCGCCCGACTCGAAGTAGATGCGAAACCACTCCCACTGCAGCAAGAACAAACTCGCCCGCGACGCCGGATGCCCAATTGCCAGCCCCGGCCGGATCCCCGGCGGCGCAAAAAATAAAGAAATAAACCCAGCCTCGAGCAACATGCCATCCGACTGATACCCCGAGAAATCCTGCGCCGCGCTGACGAACGAAAGAAAACAAACAAAGCAGGTAATCAGCATCGCGCGCGGCCACAGATTCAGCACGAGAAGCACCGACGCTATCATTCCCGCCCAGCACAAGCCGGCCAGCATCGCATTTCCGCTCGACCACCACAGCAAAGTCGGCGCGTACCAAAAGCGCTCCCAGTGTCCAAGCGTCTGCCCGACCGCTTGAATATAGCCGCTGGCCGGAAGAACTCCCTGCGGGCCAATCAATCCACGAATCTGAAAAATGAGGGAGAAAAAAGCAGAGAAGTAAATGCCGCCAAGACAGCGCAGAAAAATCCAGCGAGGAATATCGCGCCCCGGCCGCGCACTGGACGGCCCAAAAAACCAACCGACCACGGAGCCAGCTGTCAGACCCACCCACTGATTATACGGAGACTTCTTTTTTCGAGAATCCTATGAAGTCGACTGGACGAGCTTTGATTCTTACGGATGGCCCCACAACGAGCGCTGCCCGCCCCCTCGCACAGAACGCGACGGTGCGAGAAGCACCTCAAATTTTTGCGCACCAGAAGTCAGCGCGGCGCGGCCGGGGAAGCAGATTGTCCACGACCGCGCCGCCATCTAAATTAGTTCACCGTGAAGCTGGTCTTGCTGTCGACGGTCTCCCCATTCGTAGTGATTGCGATCTTGCCGGTCTTCGCTCCCGTCGGAACGGTCGCTGTGATCTGCGTCTCGGAATTCACCGTAAAGCTGGAGGCCACGCCGCCAAACGTCACTTTGGTTGTCCCGGTAAAAGCGGTTCCGGTAATTGTCACCGGGGTTGCCACCGGACCACTGGTGGGAGTGAAGTTGGTGATGGTCTGCTCGCCGGTTCCGGTGAGCGCGACGTTTTGCGTGCCAAGGCCGTCGGTGAACGACAAGGTCGCCGTCCGCGCGCCCGCGGCTGTGGGTTCGAAGGTAACGCTCACTGTGCAATAGGCGCCAGCCAGCAAGCTGTCTGGGCATTCGGACTTGAAGCTGAAATCTCCTGGGTCCGTTCCTCCGAGCGCCACTTTGCTGACGGCGAGCGGCGTGCTTTCATCATTAGTGAGAAGTACAGTTTGAGCGGCGCTCTTGGTCTCCACCGCCTGCGCCTTGTAGGTCATGGCAATCGGCGAGACGCTCACCGGCTGCGTGTTGTTCAGCATGATGGTGGTCCATTCCTGGGTCGTCCACGCCGCATTGCCGGTCACGGCCATGTCGAGCATGCCGTCACGGTTGAAGTCTCCGAGCACAATACCGGAGTTGTCCACGCCACCGAGCCATGGTCCAGGCTCCAGGTTGAAGGTGCCGTCGCCATTGCCGGTATAGACCAGCGCCGCCCCCCAATCCTGTTCCCCACTGTATTCGGTTCCGCATTGGGTGTAGGTAACGGCAATCGCGAGATCCAGCTTGCCATCCTGGTTAAGATCGCCGGTGCTGATCCAGTAGGGGTTGGTTCCACCGCTGGGATAGCATCCAACCCACGCGTTGAATTTGTAAAGCGTACCCAACGTGAATGTTCCGTCTCCATTTCCGGTAAAGATCTGCAGGCTGCCGTTATTATCCCAACTGGTGAGGGCTAGATCTGGTTTGCCGTCGTGGTTGAAATCGCCGACGGTTAGCCCAATCGGGTTGATCGGCGAAGTCGTAAGGATCGGAGCCTGGAAGGTGCCGTCTCCATTTCCCAGCAGCACATTGATTGCCGTCCCGCTATAGTTGGTGACCGCGATATCCAGTTTGCCATCGTTGTTGAAGTCGCTGATCACAATGCTTCCGCCCTCCGTGCCGCTGGCGCCGGGAATAAGGCTGGCCGCACCGTAAACCCCTTTGCCGTTATTGAGCAGCACACTCAGGCTTCCGTCCGCATTCGAGACCACGATGTCCAGCCTTCCGTCGCCCCTAAAGTCGGCCAGCGAAATGCTCCCCGACTGCTGCGTAGTCCCGGTAGGATAGTAGACCGGCGCTTTAAATTTTCCGTTGCCGTCGCCGATCAGCACCCCAATCACGTTTTCATAGCAGTTATATGGGTCATCGAGGCTGGTCGCCACGACATCAATCTTCTTATCCCCGTTGACATCGCCCAACGCGATCGAGTTCACTCCGCTGCGATTCGCTTCCCCGCAACCGAGCGCAATCGAAGTCGCCGGCCCGAACACGCCGTGCGCACTGCCCAGCATCACCGAAATGCCAACGCCCGTACCTCCTCCACCTTCCACGATGTCCAGATTGCCGTCGCCATTAAGGTCGGCGGTGGCGATAGCGTTGATGGGGGCATTCCAGCTATAGCCGTAACTCTGGCTGCTCTGGAATGTGCCGTCCCCGTTTCCAAGGCCCAGGGTTATCAACTGGCCGGCGTTGTTCGACGTAGCGAAGTCGAGTTTTTTGTCGCCATTAAAATCGGCGACCACGACGTTGTTCGGATAGCCAGCCGTGGCGAATGACTCTCCCGCGGTGAAACCGCCTTTCCCGTTCCCCAGCATCGTCCATACTGCGGAAGAGGAATAGGAACTCACAACCAGGTCATTCTTTTTGTCGCCGTTGATATCGGTGATCGTAATCGAGTTTATCCACGCGGGGCCGTAAAGAACTGGAGTCTTGAACGTGCCATCGCCATTGTTGATGTACACGTAGGCCCCGTTTCCCGCTCCCATCACCACGTCGCCGTGGTCTCCCTTAATCAACTGCCCGATGGCCAGTGCCATGGCGCCGGAATTCGAACCTTGCTGGTAGAACACCGGAGCCTGAAACGTACCGTCGCCGTTGCCGAACAGAACAAAAATGCCATCGCTGCTGTAATTGGACGCGACCACCAAATCGGGTTTTCCGTCATGATTCACATCCCACACGGCCTGGGAGTTTGTACAGCCGGGGCAACTGAGAGCGACCGCGGCCGTTGGAACCACAAATGTTCCATCGCCGTTGCCAAGAAAAACGTCGATGCCATTGTTGGGGTCGATCGCGAGCAGGTCGAGATGACCATTGCCCCGAAGATCGGCGGCAATCAATCCACTAGTCTTCTCGTTGTTAGCGGGCCCCCCAAGCATCGAATAGGTGGCCTTGAGAGTGAAACCGCCCGCGCCGTTGCCCAGATAAACCCATAGCGTGCCGGGGTTGAAGTTGCAATCCCCCCCATTGGTCCCAGACACGACGGCAAAATCCAGATTGCCATCATTATTGAAGTCGCCAACGGTGATGCCGCCCTCTAACGTGCATGCGAACGTGGTAATGGATGAGACAGCCCCAAACCCCCCCGCGCCATTGCCCAGCATGATGCCGACTCCGGCGGTGTTCCCGTTGTCGTCGAGGGTTAGCAGGTCCGGCACTCCGTCGTTATTAAAGTCGCCAACCGCCAGTGCCTGGACGGCTATCGGGCTGTAATTGCTGATCACCGAACCTCCATTGAACAGCGTCGGGTTCACGAAAGTTGCGTTAGGCGGGGCTTGCCCCAGGGAAATGCCGGTAAAAGTCAGCCCCATCAAAACCAGGACGCAAAGTGTCTCAATAAGGACTGGAGTGCGACGGCCAAGCGTTGACATAAATCCTCCAAAGATTATCGATTTCAAGATCGGGTGCCCCATTCATTCGCGTTTTTTGCGAATGTGTTACTTCTTTACTTTTCAAATCTGCGGCTGACCAATCGGCACGCTGTCTCGGTTGCCTGTTTCCTGTAGTTCCCCGAGTGCAAGCGAACTGAGCGCATCTAAGCCGCTGAAATGTATTCGTTTCACCCCCCGATCGGGCCATCGAGCGCACGTTCGTGGGCTGCAGTTCGTGTCGATCGCGCTATACTATGGTCGCCTTGCAGTTCCCCCGGCAAGTGACGTGTCGTGCCGCTTCGTGCCACGACATGCCAAATCCCCTTATGGCAGCCAAATCTGATCCCCTTTCGGGCAGGCGTCTGGACTCATGGAAGGAAATCGCCGCCTTCCTGGGACGCGCCGAGCGCACGGTCAAGCGCTGGGAGACAGAGCGTGGACTTCCCGTTCACCGCGTACCCGGTAGCGGACGCAGCGCGGTCTTCGCCTACAGCGACGAGTTGGCAGATTGGCTGAAGGGAAAAAGTCAGGAACTTGAGGCCGAAGCAGGCGCATCCGGGGACATTGAAGATCCCACCACCGAACTCTCCGGAACAGAAAACACCCAACCCTCCGCCGCGCCGCTCACGCCGGTGCCGGCGGCGGAAACAGCAACAGAAGTAAATCGTTGGCCGCCATCCCGACTGGCTGCCTGGCTAGTGCCTTTTCTGCTTGCCGCCTGGCTGATCGCGGCTTTCACCTGGGCCCACCGCCCCTCCCGCTTCAAGTCCCAAGGGGAGACATCGAGTGCGGAGGCCAAAGATCTTTATCTCGCTCCCGATTCCGTCGCCGTACTTCCCTTCACCAACCTGCGTGGAGATACTGACACCGACTACCTTAGCGACGGCATTACCGAGTCTCTGATCGGCGAGCTCGCCCATGTCCCGCGGCTCAAAGTTCGCTCCCGCGACTCAGTTTTTCGCTACAAAGGGAAAGATGTGGACCTGCAGACGATCGGCACGCGCCTCGGCGCTTCGATTTTGGTGAGCGGGCGCGTCATGCTGAAGGGCAACACCATCGAGATCAGCACCGAGCTGACCAATGCCCGCGACAATACGGAAGTTTGGGGCCACCGTTACGCCGGAAAAACCTCTGACATGATCGCCCTGCAACAGCAAATGGCCTCTGACATTGCGCAAAGGTTGCGCTCCACTCTCACCGCCGCCGAGGCCGAGCAGGTAATCAAACCGGGAACGAAAAACCCCGAGGCCTATGCACTGTACTTAAAGGGCCGCTACGCGTGGAATAAAAGGACGCGGGGGGAGCTGGAAGCTGCCATCTCCTATTTCAATCAGGCGATTGCCAAAGATCCGGAATACGCTCTGGCCTATTCCGGCCTCTCCGACGCTTATTCCGTGCTGCCCAATTTCGGCGGCAATCCCAGCGAAGACTTTCCCAAGTCCAATGTAGCCGCCCGCAAGGCTCTGGAACTCGACCCAACCCTGGCTCGCCCGCACGCAGTCCTGAGCATGAACGAGTTCGAGTACGACTGGGATTTCTCCGCAGCGGAATCTGAATTCAAGAAGGCGATTGAGCTCGATCCCAACGACGCTACTGCCCACCAATGGTATGCCGAAAAACTCTCGCAGTTGGGCAGACATCAGGAAGCCACGGCAGAAATCAATCGCGCTCACGAACTCGATCCCTTGTCGCCAATCATTACCCGCGTCTTAGCAGGCACCCTGACCGACGCTGGGCAATACGATCAGGCCATTGCAATCTGTAAGCAACTCGTACAGGACAATCCCACATTCCCGGTCGCGCACGACTGTCTGGTCTGGGCGTACTGGGGCAAGCGGGACTATGCTCACGCCATTGACGAATGGAAGACTGAGGGTCAACTCACCGGCAATCCGGATGACATCAAGTTTGCCGACGTGCTGGAGCGGGGATTTCGTTCCGCAGGCTGGAAGGGTGCCCTGGCCGGTGGCGCGGCAACTTTCGAGGCTCGGCGCAAGACGGGTTACGGGTCTCCTTTCTTCATCGCCCGCTTCTACGCCGACATGGACGAAAAAGACAAGGCCTTCGAATGGCTCGACATCGCCTTCCGCGAGCACGACCGCCTGCTCGTCGAGTTGAATGTCTCGCCGGGCTTTGACAACGTGCGCTCCGACCCGCGCTTCTCCGAACTGGTGGGCAAAGTCGGCTTGCCGCAGTCGCGGAGATAGAACTGCCGGGAGAGGTGTAATTCGAAATTTGGGCCTCAAATCCTTTCGCGAGGCGTCGTCCTGAGCGGAGCCGTTTTTCAGGCGGAGCGAAGAGCCTGCCCTGAGCTTGCCGAAGGGATCTCCCGCGTTAACTGGCCCGGCGCCCCAGCCAAACTGTACCACTACCCCGTTCCCTGAGAACCGCCAACTCCAGCTACAATATTCCATCATGAGCACCCAGCCCTTCGTCGATGTCCGACCGCAAACGAAGAAATCCGCGCCGGCCGCATGATTATCGTCGTCGACGACGAAGACCGCGAGAACGAAAGAAGGGTTATTTGCTGTCCGGCTGCGACAGCTTCACGACCACTGCCACATCGAACCCCGAATAATATTTCTTCACATCTCCCGCGCCATACTTCTCGCGGAATTTCTCCACCACCGATTTGATCGTGTTCGTACTCTTCACCACAGTAGCGCGAAATTTCGCTGCCGCGCCACGAGCATCGATCTCAATTGTCGGGTCCTTGCTCACGTTCTTATACCACTGTGTCTTCGACCCCTGTACGGGCAACAAGTAAAGCTTCTCGCCTTCCAGCACAAACCACACCGGAATCGAAATTTTCCGTCCCGACTTTCTCCCACTCACGCTGATCCTGATCTCCCGATATCGTTCCAGCCGCTCTTTAAGAGTGTCTTTCGAGGTTGGCATTGTCATTCTCCTTTCCCGATCCACCGTATGCCATTTTATTCCCAGCTCCCGGAGCGGATTCCTCTGCGCCGCTGTGTCTCAACTCCTACCGTGTAACCGCACGATTGACGAATCAAAAAGCATACTTGCTACAATATTCCATCATGACCACCCAGCCTTTCGTCGATGTCCCCACCGCAATCGAAGAAATACGCGCCGGCCGCATGATCGTCGTGGTCGACGATGAAGATCGCGAGAACGAAGGCGATCTCACCCTCGCCGCCGAAAAAGTCACGCCCGAAGCCATCAACTTCATGGCCAAATTCGGACGCGGCCTCGTCTGCCTCACCATGACCGAAGAGCGCCTCGACCATCTTCGCCTCGGCCCCATGTCGGCCGAGAACACTTCGCAATACGGCACCGCATTTTGCGAGGCCATCGACGCCCGCACCGGAGTCACCACCGGCATCTCGGCCTACGATCGCGCTCATACCATCAAGGTCGCCATCGACCCCGCGTCCACCGCTGCCGATCTCGCCCGCCCCGGCCACGTCTTCCCGCTTCGCGCTCGCAAAGGCGGCGTACTGGTGCGCGCCGGACAAACCGAAGCCTCCGTCGATCTCGCCCGCCTCGCCGGACTCATCCCCGCCGGCATCATCTGCGAAATCATGAAAGATGATGGCACCATGGCGCGCACTCCCGACCTCATCGAATTCTGCCGCGAACACAATCTGACCATGCTCACGGTCGCCGAGTTGATCCGCTACCGTATGGCCCACGAGCGTTATGTACACCGCGTCGGCGAAGCTTTAGTGGACACCTGTTACGGCGAGTTCCGCATGATCGCCTACGAAAGTGAAGTCGATGGCGGCGAATCCCACGTCGCACTCATTCGCGGAGACATCGAAGGCAGCGAAACGCCCGTGCTCGTCCGCATGCACGCCCACTGCCTCATGGGAGACGTCTTCGGCGCCACCGGCTGCGAGTGCCATGCCACGCTGCAAGGCGCGCTCCGCCAAATAGCACAGGAAGGCCGCGGCGCGCTCATTTACTTGCACCAGACTTCCCAGGGATTTTCCGTCGAGAAATCGGGCGACCGTGGTGCTCTAGCCTTCCATCATGGGCGCAAACTGCCGCCTCTGTTTGAAAGCGAAAAGCAGCCCCAACGCGAAATCGGCATCGGCGCGCAGATTCTTTCCGACCTGAATCTCCGCCGCATCCGCCTGTTGACGAACAAACCCAAACGCGTGGCGGCGCTCGAAGGATTTGGCGTTGAGATCGTCGATCAGGTTCCGGTCGAACTGAAGGAACTAAGAGCCATTCAGAAGTAGAACTCAACTGTACGTAGCACCATAGAAGAGCGGCGCTGTAATTCAACTGCGTGCGGCACCGTGGAAGAGCGGCGCTTCAGCGCCGCGTAAAGATTTCTTTTTTCGTGCCGCGGCTTCAGCCGCCGAGGTTACAACCTGAATGCCCGAACGCGCGACAATCGAAACTACCCAACGCAACATCCCCGCCGGAATGATCGATGACGCCCGCAAACACGTCTACGAAGCCGCCATCCGCACGCCGCTGGTTAAGTTGAATTACGACGGTCCCGCGGAGATTTACTTAAAGCTCGAATGCCTGCAGCCCATCGGCGCATTCAAAATCCGCGGCGCCTACAATGCCGTTCGCCTGTTGCCCGAAGACCAGCGCCGCCGCGGCGTCTGGACCGTCAGCGCAGGCAACGCCGCGCAGGGAGTAGCTCTGGCCGCGCGCAAAGCCGGCGTCCCCTGCAAAGTCCTCGTCATGGATACGGCCCCGGCCACTAAACTCGATTCCGTCCGCCGCCTCGGCGCAGAAATCGTTAAGGCCACCTACGACCAGTGCTGGCAGGCGCTGGCAGATCGCTCGCATCCCGCAATGAATGGCGCATTCGTCCATCCCTTCGAAGACGATGCATTTATCGCAGGCAACGCCTCAGCGGGCTTGGAAATTCTGGAAGACTTGCCCGACGTCGATGCCATCGTCGCCGCATTTGGAGGCGGAGGATTATCCTGCGGCATCGCCGCCGCTCTCAAAGAGCGCGGCAGCAAGGCCAAGGTGTACGCTGCCGAACCTGAGACCGCATCGCCCTTCGCGTATTCGCTGGCCGCCGGTTCGCCCCAGACATTCCCCCACTGGCAAGCCAGCTGGGTCGATGGTTCGGGAGGCAAATCCGTCTTTCCCCGCATGTGGGCGATCGCGCATCATATGCTGGCGGGATCGATCGTGTGCACGCTGGAAGAAATCCGCCAGGCCATGCGTATCGTGGCCGAGCGCAATCATGTCATCAGCGAAGGAGCCGGAGCTTCCGCCGTTGCCGCGGGTCTCACTGGTAAATGCGGCTCGGGAAAAGTAGTTTGCGTAGTAAGCGGCGGGAATATCGACCTCGCAGCATTCTCAAAGTTAGTAAGCACTTAAGATCGCGTTCGGACGAAGTCTGATTCTGGGTGGAAGTATGGTTCTGGGTGGAGCAGCGCTTCCAGCGCTGCGTTAAGGATCCCGATGTTCCCCCGGCGGATATTGGCGACGTAAGCGTGTTCGCCGGTCGGATCGGACGCGAATAGTTCCAGGGCTCAGGCTGATCCGGGAGAGAAAAAAAGGCGCGGCTTAGGGCGATCTAGGATTTCCTCTGGAAAAAAACCGGCGCCGCTACCAAGCTGGCATGCGGCGCCGAACTACAACAAGGATGTGCTACAACTTAGTCACTGCCGCCGCCGGAACCGCCAGTCACCGCGTTGATGAAGGTAAGGCCGAAAGGTGTGCCCCATCCGGTGGCATTGTCCCAGCCTTTCTTCACGGTCAATGAGCTGTCGATGCCGAAGCCTAAGTCGATAAAGTCCTCCGAATCCTCTTCCCAGATTGTGCTGGTAAATTGCTTGTTGCCGTAGAGCGCAGCCGATCCAAAGATCTGAGAAGCCGAATACGTCGTCGTACCGGTCGAATCTTGAATCGTGCCGGTCACGTTGTCAGCAGAGGCGTCGCTCTTCGGCAGCACGTCTTGAACGCTCCTGGGTATGGAAGCGATCAACGGCGCCGCCTGACCAAGAGGAGCACCCGCTTTTTCGTTGGCGATGGCCCAGATAGCCGAGAACAGCGGACATGCCAGGCTGGTCCCTCCCCAGCCGTATTCGATGTACTGAGTTCCACCGTCGGTTATTACGATCGGAACGCCGGTGAACGGATCGGCCAACGCGGAAACGTCAGGCACTCCCCGTTTGGTTCCGGGAATCGCCCACTCCCATGACGGCTTAGGCCAATAGACGCTCACGCCGCCTCCGCTGCCACCATACAAACCGATCGACTCCGGCGGGTCGAGAACTGATCCGCCGCCGATGAGGAACGACAGCGTGTCGCCCCAGGAAGTCGTAATGTATTGCCCGGAGTGGACCAAGTCATTCAAAATGGAAGTCCCGCCGATCGCAGTCGCATGGGGAGCAACCGACGGTACCAGCGGTGCGCCAACCGGAGA
>Ga0181522_10001710_pt1 | contig 13134 bp, 9 predicted proteins | sample PEATcosm2014_Bin_27_FD_121103 | JGI IMG/M metagenome (GOLD analysis project Ga0181522, IMG submission 121103) | Peatland microbial communities from MTU Mesocosm Facility, Houghton, MI, USA - PEATcosm2014_Bin05_10_metaG | ecosystem: Environmental > Terrestrial > Soil > Wetlands > Peat | place... | reverse complement strand
GTACGGAACGATTTGGTCATCGTCACCCTGCAGCACCAGAGTCGGCACCGAGATCGCTTTCAGATCGTCCGTTTGGTCGGTCTCGGAGAAAGCCTTGATGCCTTCGTAATGAGCGAGTGCGCTGCCCATCATCCCTACCAGGCATCGACTCCCAATCCATCGAAAGTAGCGGTCTAACCTACTAAAGTCTAGTTTTGCCCGCCCAAAGTTCGATTGCTCCAGAAGTGCCGACACGCTACCCTCGGGGCATGCCAGTGGACCGAACGTCGAGATTAATAGCGATCGTTGATGACGACGAGGCCATGCAAGATTCACTGCGCGATCTCATGGAGGCGGCGGGGCTTAGGGCACAGTGCTTTGGATCCGCGGAAGAATTTCTCGAATCCGATTTGCATACTCGGGCCGCGTGCCTAATTGTTGATATTCGTATGCCGAAGATGTCAGGTCTGGAGCTACAGGCCAGGCTGAAAGAAGAGGAATGCAATGTTCCCATCATCTTTATTACTGCTCATGGAGATGCCCGGATGCGCATTCAAGCCATGAGACGGGGTGCAGTCGAGTTTCTTGCGAAACCGTTCGATCACCAACTGTTGCTCAAACGGGTGCGTACTGCACTTGATATGTGAGCAACCTCAGCTATTGCAGTGGCGTGCGGAGCATTCAGTGTAGAGGATTCTGTGTGAAATCATGCAACAGTCATGAACCCTGCGCCGGATCAGGCCGAGCGAACGTTCGAGCGGATCATCGGCAATAGCGCTGCTCTCGAATCTGTTCTCGAGCAGGTGGAGCAGGTTGCGCCCACGGACTCGACTGTCCTGATCGAGGGCGAAACCGGTACAGGAAAAGAGCTCATCGCACATGCCATTCACAACGCAAGTCAGCGCTATGGGCGCGCGTTCATAAAGCTGAACTGCGCTGCGATTCCGCTCGATCTTCTGGAAAGCGAATTGTTCGGTCATGAGAAAGGCGCCTTCACCGGAGCCATCGTGCAGAAGATCGGCCGCTTCGAAATGGCTGACAAGGGGACGCTATTCCTGGACGAGGTAGGCGATATCCCACCCGCGCTGCAGCCGAAGTTGCTGCGTGTACTGCAAGAGCAGGAATTCGAGCGTTTAGGGAGCGGCCGCACGCACAAAGTGGATGTCCGGCTGGTGGCCGCGACCAATCGGAATCTCGCCAGGATGGTCGCTTGCGGGCAATTTCGCAGTGATCTGTATTATCGACTGAACGTCTTCCCCATCTTGCTGCCGGCGCTCCGAGAGCGCCGGGAAGACATTCCCGCCCTTGTGACACATTTCGTGAATCTGTTCAGCCGCCGCATGGGAAAGCAAGTCGACAACATTCCTCCGGACACCATGGCTGCCTTCCAGTGGTATTCCTGGCCTGGCAACATTCGCGAGTTGCAAAACTTGGTGGAACGCGCGGTAATCCTTTCGCGGGACGGTCTGCTCCCAAACCCACTTCACAAAAAGCAAACCGAGCTCATGGTCCCCAGTCTGCATCGCACCCGACCTTTCCACTCATCGCTGACCTTGGAAGACTCGGATCGCGTTTTGATTTTGGAAACACTTGAGCAGGCTGGCTGGATCGTCGGCGGACCGCGCGGCGCGGCGGGGAAACTGGGACTGAAACGAACCACACTGCTTGCCAAAATGAGAAGATTGGGAATCTCGCGGCCCACCTCTCTGGAAGGAACCAGCGTCCCCGGAGTCTCGCACGGAGATGCCGGGATTTGAGGGTAGAATTGGCAGCCGCACATGGAATAAAGTTAGAAGCCAGCAAGCGCGAACGGCTCGAGCGGCAAACCCGGCGGAATTTGAGGCAGAAGGATGGCAGAAGGTACTGCTGTGCACTTCTCGAATCGCGCATCACTCACAGGGACTCGTCCTCGGAATCACTTTGGTCTGCGGGAATGGAAGATTGGGACTTTTTTAACAGCGTGTTTCGCAGCCATCGTGCTCTTGATGATAGTTGGTGACGTCGTCGCTGTGTCGCAGCTCCACCGGGTTGACACACAGGCCTGGAGTTTTTACCAAGCGGATCAAAAGTCCCTCGCTATCGTCCATGTTTACCTGGACGTTGTGACCTTCTGCGACACGTTGACCGGTTTGGCGCACGACGAAAATCCCCACGAATTTGCATCCCGAGCCACTGCCTTGCGTGACAATTTCCTGAGAGACGTTGCACACGCCGAACAGACGCTTAGCTCTGCTCCGGATGCCGGCCAAGACCCCACGATTATGGTCAGGCTGGAGACCGTGAGGGCGGCATTGCCCTCGCAGGTTGACATCTTGCTGGACCTGGTGAAAGTGGAGGACTGGCAAGCTGTACGCTTTCGATTGGCGCGTCAAGTCACGCCTTTGATGGGATTGAGTTCATCGTTAGTCGCGGACGTCGAACAGGAGGCTGCGGAAGAGCGTGCCCGGGCCCTGGAGAGCGTCCAGCGGACGCGGCGCCAGCTTTACCTGGGGCTTCCGATAACAGCCCTGCTGATCCTGCTCATGGCCGTAATGCTGGGCTGGTACGCCACGCTCCGAATCAGCAGCCCTCTTGCGCAGCTGGATGCGGGGGCGAAGGCATTAGCGCGCGGTGAGTTTGATTACGAGGTCGACTTGGGGGGGAATGATGAACTCGCAGATCTGGCCAGAGCGTTCAATTACGCCGCCCAGCAGCTCCACAATCTCTACCGTGACATCAAGCGCAGCGAAGCTCATCTGGCAGACAGCAATGCCAGGCTTGAAGAAGCGCAGCGTATTGCTCATGTCGGTTACTGGGAATGGGACCTGATAACGAATAGCGTGACCTGGTCAGACGAAACCTACCGGATCTACGGACTGCGGCCTCAAGAATGTCCTATGGACTTAGCAACCGTGCGAGAAAAGATTCACCCTGAAGATTGGGAGGTTGTCTCTCGGGCACTGGAAGAGGCTCTCAGGGGCAGTACCCGTTACACCGTGGAATCTCGAGTCTTCCGGCCGACGGGAGAAGTACGCATCGTCCATAGCCAAGGCGATGTGAAAAGGGACACATCTGGGCGAGCTATCCAAATGTTCGGAACCGTCCAAGACATCACTGATCGCAAACGCGCTGAGGAGGCGCTTCAGGAAAACCAAATTTATCTCAGCGAAGGGCAGCGCCTTGCCCACATGGGAAGTTGGGCATTTAACCCCTCTGGATTTTTTGAGTACTGGTCTCAGGAGTTGTTCAAGATTTACGGCCTGGATCCGCAAAGGGGCGCACCGACACTTCAAGAGTATCTAGGCACGATTCACCCTCAAGACCGCGATTTTATGGCTGGCACTATAGAGAGAATGCTTGCCGAACACTCTGGCTGCGATGTAACAAAACGAATTGTTTGCCCGGGCGGCGAGCAACGTTACATTCGCTGCGTCGGCATTCCCGTTGTTGAAGGCGAAGTCCTTAAGGGGTTCCTCGGCACCGCAATGGATGTCACCGAACAGGAACTGCTGACCCGGGAGTTGGAGCGGCGGCAGGCATACTTAAACGAGGCGCAGAAGTTAACCCACACGGGCAGCTGGGTGTTCCACGCTGATCGGGAGGAACTTCTTCACTGCTCAGACGAATTTTTCCGAATTTTCGGGCTTAACCCGCAAGAGGGCATGCCAACCGCGGAACAACTTCAGAACCGAATCCATCCTGAGGATCGCGACCGGGCCAGGGAGAACCGTCGGAAACAATTCCGCGAGGGGCGGGAGTTCGTCGACGATTACCGTGTTGTGCTGCCCGATGGAGCGGTGAAAAACCTTCACATTATTGGCCATCCCGTTGTCGATGAAAACGGCAATTTCGTCGAGTACGTCGGGACGGCGATGGACATCACCGACCGCAAACGAGCTCAGCAAGCCCTGCAACGCAGTGAAGCTTACCTGTCCGAGGCTGAGAGGTTGAGTCACACTGGGAGCTGGGCTTGGAGTCCAGACGAAGATATCAGGTACTGGTCGGAGGAATGCTACCGGGTTCTGAGTTTCGATCCACGGGATGGTTTGCCCCGATTCGAAGAATTCTTTCAGAGGATTCATCCTGACGACCAACCCGGCTTCAGGGAACTAATCCAGACGGCGATCCGCGAGAAGGCAGATTGGGAGGCGGACTACCGCATCGTCCATCTGGATGGCCCCGTCAGTGACATTCACGTCGTCGGTCATCCTGTTCTGAGCACGTCCGGCCACCTCGTTGAATTTGTGGGGACTGTGGTCGACATCACTGAGCGTAGACGAGCTGAGCAAGAACGCGCAAGGCTCCGTCAGTTGGAGGCGGATCTGGCACACATCAATCGTGTGAGCGTGCTGGGTGAAATGGCAGCATCGCTGGCGCACGAGATCAAACAGCCAATCGCGGCTGCCATCACTAGCGCGAACACCTGCCTTGAATGGCTGGCGCACGAACCGCCCAATCTGGATCGGGCCCGCGCCGCAGCAGCCCGAATCGATAAGTATGGGAATCGTGCGGCTGAAATCATCGATCGTATTCGTTCGTTCTACAGGAAGTCTCCTCCACAACGTGAGTTGGTCGATGTGAACGGAATTATCCACGAAATGCTCACGCTGCTGGAAGGTGAGGCCACACGGTCCTCGATCGCCACGCGCACAGACCTTTCCGCCGAACTGCCTAAGATCATGGTAGACCGTGTGCAACTGCAGCAAGTGTTCATGAACCTCCTGCTCAACGCCATCGAAGCCATGAAGGACTGCGGAGGTGAGCTTATGGTGAAGTCGGAACTCCAGAACGGTCAACTCCAGTTCTCGGTTAGCGACACGGGCGTAGGATTGCCAACAGAGAAGATGGATCAGATCTTCTCTGCGTTCTTTACCACCAAGCCGCAAGGCAGCGGCATGGGGTTGGCCATCAGCCGCTCCATTGTGGAGTCGCATGGCGGGCAGTTGTGGGCAAGCACTAATAACGGACGAGGTGCAACCTTTCGTTTCACTTTGCCGACCGAAGCAGCCGAGTCAACCCACCACGTGGCTTAAGATGTTTTTCGTCTGTTTTTTGTCACCGACGAATTGAATTCACGAATTAGTGCGGACGGAGGGGCTCCACGTTACCACCGCAAGTTCAGTAAGGCCGCTGATCGCTCAACGCTTGACATTCCTTCCCCGGCGCGAAAACTTGACGTTCAAATCTTGTTCGAAGTGCGGCAATCCGTCGTATTCACTTTTCTGACTGAACCTGCGGTTTGGAAACCGACTTGCAATCACTGGCCGAGGGGTTCTATTAGCCTGGCGGCGTTTGCATTGCGTTACGGGGCTCCGTGCCGAACGATTGCATATCGAAATGTCGAACAGAATTTTTAACGCTCAATGGCCACACGGAAGCAGCCGGAAATGCGAGACACACGTTGGTTGACTATCACTTGGATGACCGTGACGCTCGGAGTTGCGGCAGGGCTGGGAGCAATGGGGCTCGGCCTGCTGCTGCATTTCGTACAGCATATGGCTTATGGCTATAGCTTGCACGCGATCATCAGTCGTGAGAGTTTCCTGCAGGGAGTAGCAGCGTCTTCGCCCGCCCGGCGCCTTGTGGCGCTGTGTGCTTGTGGGAGCATAGCGGGGATCGGCTGGTGGGCACTCTATCGATTCGGTACTCCTCTGGTCTCCATCAGAAAGGCTACTGAAGAAAAGGGACCCAGGATGCCCCCTCTGTCGACGATTGCACACGCCCTCCTTCAGATCGTCACCGTGGGCCTGGGTTCGCCCCTCGGCCGCGAGGTAGCGCCGCGTGAAGTCGGCGCCGTTTTTGCCACGTGGTTGTCTGAGCGTGCGGGTTTGTCGCCAGAGTCCAGCCGGATCATGATCGCGTGCGGGGCAGGCGCAGGACTGGCTGCAATTTACAACGTTCCCTTGGCGGGAACTCTTTTTACTCTTGAGGTGCTGCTCGGCACCTTTAATTGGGCCGCTCTCATACCTGCTCTTGCCACCTCGGTCATTGCAACGGTAGTCGCTTGGATTGGGCTGGGCAACAGAGCTCAGTACGCTCTCCCCTCTCTTTCGATTTCCCCTTCTCTTGTACTTTGGTCAATCGTAACCGGACCAGTATTTGGCTTCGGTGCTTACTGGTTTGTGCACGCAACAAAAACCGCCCGCACGCATGCTCCTAAAGACTGGCGGCTGCCCTTATGGTGCGGGGTAGTCTTTCCCGCGATCGGTTTGCTGGCCATCCGGTTTCCGCAACTGCTCGGCAACGGAAAAGGGTTGGCGCAGACGGGATTTGACAGCGAGCTCGGTCTCGGTCTCGCAGCCACATTGTTACTGTTAAGGTTGCTGGTCACTCTTGGCGCTCTCCGGGCTGGTGCGGCAGGCGGTTTGTTGACTCCAGGTCTGACCATCGGCGCCTTGCTCGGAATCATTCTGGGGAGCATGTGGAATCATGCCCGGCCGGGGGTAGCTTTCGGGGCGTTCGCAATCGTCGGTAGTGCGGCATTTCTGGCATCATCCATGAAGATGCCGCTAACGGCGATCGCCCTCATGGTCGAATTCACCCGCATCGGCCACGATTTCCTGATTCCGGTATCACTTGCTGTCGCGGGTTCCAGCTGCGTCTTCTTTCTGTGTACCGAGCACAATCTTCAGCGAATCTGCCAGTCCGGCTCAGTCCGCATTTTGACACAGATGTCAAAAAACCACGCCAACATGAGGCATCGCGGGGCTACTTCCTAGCCGAGCCACCGCTGTTTCATTGGTCATGCGGTCACGTCGGCAGCGGCTCTTGCGCACCTGGCGTCATCGTGCCGGGCGAAGGTTGATCGGAGGCTCGGGAGATCCCGAGCTTCTGCATCTTATAGATCAGCGTGGTGCGCTTCACACCAAGCTTGGTAGCTGCTCCTTTCGCACCGCCGATCACCCAACCAACCGATTCAAGCGTGCGCAGAATCAGAACGCGTTCTAGGTCGGTTAAAGTAGTTGCGGCCGGAGAAGCTTTGACAGCCACTGATACTGTCGTCGACAGAGGGTTTGGAAGCACACCATCGTTGGAAAGGATGACCGCACGTTCCATAAGGTTCTGCAGTTCGCGGACGTTGCCTGGCCATTCGTACGACATGAGGGCAGACATTGTTTCAGGAGGAATGTGGTCGATCTGGCGACCCATCCGGCGGCCATAGATCTCGACAAAGTGGGCCACCAGGGCTGGAATATCTTCATGGCGTTCGCGCAATGGCGGCAACAGGACCGGAAACACGTTCAGACGGTAGTAGAGGTCGCTGCGAAACTCGCCTCGATCCACCATCTCCGTCAGATTTCGATTTGTCGCAGCAACCAGCCGAACGTCCACTTGATGCGTGCGGCCGCTACCCAGGCGCTCGAACTCCTGCTCCTGCAGAACCCGCAGCAACTTCGGTTGCAACGCCGGCGGAATATCCCCTACTTCATCCAGGAAAAGCGTGCCCTTATCGGCGAGTTCGAAACGGCCAATCTTTTGCGCGATGGCTCCAGTAAATGCGCCCTTCTCGTGGCCGAAGAGTTCACTTTCCAGCAGATCCAGCGGAATGGCGGCGCAATTCAATCTTACGAAGGGTCGTCCGCACCGCGAGCTGAGGTTGTGGATCGCGTGCGCGATCAGTTCCTTGCCAGTGCCAGTTTCTCCCTCGATAAGCACGGTGGAATCCGTCGGCGCAACGAGTTCGACTTGTTCGAGCACCGCTTCCAGAGCAGGACTACTGCCTATCAACTGCTCGAATCTGCGCTCGTAAGACGGCCGCTCACCACTTCCGAATCTTTGGATAGCTCCCACAGAGAACCTCCAGGCGCTCCACGCGCCCCTTATCGGCTAATCTCCAAAGCACCTCGAACGCTCTCGAGCAGGAATTCATCGTCAAACGGTTTGGCCAAGAATTCCACCGCGCCTGCTCTTAATGCCTGCATACGCATTTTTGTGTCGCCGTGTGCCGTAATGAAGATCGTTGGAATTCTGCAGTGTTCTGCGTTCAGTTGGGCCTGCATTTCCAGGCCAGACATTCCGGGCATGCGGATATCCGCGATCAGGCAACCGGTCTGTTGTCGTTGGCCAGAATTCAAAAATTCTTCCGCTGACGCAAACACTTGTGAGGGCAGTCCGACCGATTTCAGCATGCCTTGCAATGCACTACGCATTAACTCATCGTCATCGACAATCGCTACCATTTTCCCCTTCCTTTGAATTGCCATGATTAAAAACTATCCTTCCCCGGCGCAGGGCACAATCACACCTTGGTATGAGCGCTATAGACACATCCCGAGGGCGCGGCAAGACCGTGGGATTAAGGCCGCAAGCTCTCGTGCTGATGGACCGATGGTCAAGCTGGTCACGATTCCTTCATTCGCGACTCCGCGGCGGAAGTTCAAGCGTCGCCGCCATTCTCACCAATTCCGCCAGTGATTCAGCCTGCATCTTTCGCATCACTTGCCCGCGTTGGATCTTCACAGTGATTTCGCTGGTTCCGAGCTTAAAAGCGATTTGCTTATTGAGCATGCCCGAAATCACCAACCCCATTACCTCGCGTTCGCGTGTGGTCAGCGACTCGTATCTCTTTCTCAATTCGGCAAGCTTGTGCTCTTGTTGGCGCGTCTCCTGGTCGCGGTCCAGAGCCTGGTAAATCGCATCCAGCAGGTCCTGGTCGCGGAAAGGCTTGGTGAGGAACTCCACCGCACCGGATTTCATGGCCTTCACTGACATCGGAATATCCCCATGACCGGTGATGAAGATGATAGGAATGCGGACGCCGGCATCGGCCAACTGGCGCTGAAACTCCAGCCCGTTCATTCCAGGAAGTCTGACGTCCAGGACAAGGCAACTTGGCCCGTCCGGGCGCTGGCTGCGCAGGAACGCTTCCGGTGTGGCGAAAGTCTCGGAACCCAAGCCAACAGACTTCAGCATGCCTTGGATGGCGGCCCGCACCAAGTCATCGTCATCAATGACGAATACGGTGGAAGCGGCTGGAGGTATCATTCATGCGCCTCGACTTTGATGGGCAAAGTAAGATGAAAACTGGCGCCGCGCGGGTAGTTGTCACTGGCCCACAAGAGCCCACCATGCGATTCAACAATAGAACGGCTAATACGCAATCCCATGCCCGTGCCATTCGGTTTAGTAGTAAAGAAGGCATTGAAGATCTGATTTGCCTGTTGATGGGGTAGCCCCATGCCGCTATCGCAGACGGAGATCATCAGCTGGCCATCTTGTGCTTTCTGTGAAGAGATAACCAGTTCGCGTGTCCCGTCGATATCTTGCATGGCATCGATACCATTCATCATCAGGTTCATCAGCACTTGCTGCAATTGAACGCGGTCTCCTATGACTTGCGAAAGGTCTGCCAATTGTGTCCTGATGGATACGGAGTGGCGCGTCGCCTCGCTCTGCAAAAGCACCACCATTTCTCGAATAATCTCGTTTACATCGACCAGAACCCGTTGCGAACTGCCTTTTTTGAAAACCTGGCGGATGCGGGTGACGATTTCCCCGGCTCGGGCTGCATCTTTGACCACTCTGGATGCGGCTTCTCGGGCCTCCTCAAGGTCGGGCTGATTGCGCGCGAGCCATCGCAGGCAGGTACTGGCGTCGGTAAGTGCCGCGGCGATCGGTTGATTCACTTCGTGCGCGAGAGATGCGGTTAGCTCGCCCATCGTGGTCACCCTGTTGATGTGTGCGAGTTCCGTTTGCGCCTGCCGCAAAGCTTCTTCGGCTCGATGGCGTTCCTCGATGTCAATAGAGCTTCCATACCATTTAATAATGTTACCCAGCTCATCGCGAAGTGGCACGTTTCGGATCAGCAACCAGCGATAATTCCCGTCCATCCGTCGCACCCGCGCTTCAGCCTCCATTGGTTTCCCGGTTGCCAGAGCTGCCTGCCACTTTCCGACGTACGCCGTCAGGTCATCCGGGTGAACCAACGAACCCCATCCCCAGTCCAATACGCCCGCCTGCGCTCGACCCGTAAATTCCAGGAAAGGCTGATTGACGAAATCAACGGAGCCGTCGGGCCGGGCGCTCCAGGCGTAAGCCGGAATCGTATCAATGACGAGGCGCAGACGATCTTCGCTGCTCTGCAAAGTCGCGTAGAGATCGCGCAGGCGCCGCGCGGTGTCATTGAAGACCCGCCCGAGGTGGGCCAGTTCATCATTTCCGGTGACAGCCAGCTGATGCCGAAACTCACCGCGCGCCAATGCCTCGGAGCCTTCCACCAATCGTGCCAGCGGCTGCGTGATGCTGCGGGTGACGGCCAGGCCGAGGGTAGCGGCAATCAGCAAGGTGAAAATGGCTGTCACCGGCACAACGACAAAAACCAGATGTTCCACGCGCTTGATGTTCTGCACCGTTTGGGCTTGCTGTTCGCCGGCTGCGTGGTCGACTTTGTCGACGAGCTCCGAGGTCAGCAATTCCAGTGGCCGTACCTGGTTCGCCAGGCGCAGGTGCACAGCCCGCCAATCGCCGGCTGCGGCGAGCGTGTTGATCGCTTCAAGCTGGTCGGGAAGCGCGCTCTGCACTGCTCGGAGGATAGGCAGGATAGTTGGATCTCGCTGAAAATCGAAAGGCGCCACACTAAAAGAGCTCATTGCGCGGCGGCTGTCCTCCAGGACCGCAGTACGAAGGCGTTCGCCTTCGGTCACCAGTCGACCCATATCCTGGGAATCGGCGATATCTTCCAGCTGATCGTGAAACGACGTGAGGCTCCTATGAAGCCGTAAGACGGAGACTAATTCCCGATCGATGCGGTTCAGGCGCTCCGCCTGAACGCGCACCAGGTGAAATTGCCAAAGCACCACCGCATCGGCGGCCAACATCGAAAAGATGATGACCGCGAAGCTAAGCATCAAACGGGGACCGATGTTGAGTTGGCCAGCCTTAAGAGCTTTTGCTGCTGCGCCTATTGGCAAACCATCCAATCGTGATGCGGTGTGATCGCCCATCGGTTATTGTTCTTATCGAGGTATCACAGGTCTCGAACTCAAGCAGGCCTCTCATACCTGAGGATGCATACCCCGACTGGAAAAGGTTCAAAGTTTCTCCTCAAGGGTGTACGGATTCCATCGCCTGAGGCGGTCCCTCCTTGAAACCCGTTATTCGAACCAATTCATTCTCCAGGGCTAGCGCAGCTTGTGACGCACTCTTCTTGCGGGTCAGCACGGAGTGCACTGCCTGGTAGTAAGCCTCGCTCACATCCTGATACTTCTTGCCGCTGACGTTCGAAGGACGCAAAACGATGCCGGTCTGGAACGCTTGACTCAAAAGGTGAGAACGAGGATCGGATTCAGTTAACTCGGGTAGATTGTAGAGTTCCGGTAGCGTGGGTGGCACCGAAAGCAAACGCCACCGCTTCACCTGCAAGTCTCTACCGGTGAGATACTGGACCAGCTCCAGGGCTTCACGGGGATGAGGCGAGAATCGCGAAACTGCCAGGCCCCATCCTCCAAGGGTACCCCGGCTGCCTGACTTGCCACCCGGCAGCGGGGCCACATCAAACTTATCCCGGATTTGCGACCCTTGCACCTGGCTGTCGACGTAGGCTGACGTCCAGTGGCGCATGAAAGCCGCGTCACCTGCGATCCAGACATTCAGCGAATCCCATTGTCTATATCCGACGACGTCTGGGGGTGAAATGGAACCGACCCAGTGCGCTGCCCGTTGCCAGGCCCGAATGGCTTGCGGATTGTTGACGCTGATCGTCTGGTCGTCCTCGATGATGCGTCCGCCGCCTTCGGCGGCCTGCCATTCGAGCGCATTGCAGCTCAGCCCTTCATCAGCCGCCCCTTGCCACACAAAGCCCCAAAACTGTTTCCTCCCACTGGCTCGTTCCCCCGCTTGAATTCGAGCCGCCATAATCTCCAGATCGTCCCACGTCTTGGGTGGCTCTCGATATCCATACTTTCGCAGCAGGTCGGTGCGATAGTACAGAAGCCCCGTGTCGGCGCGATACGGCATGGCAACCGTCTTGTGATCCACTGTGTAGCTGGCCGCTGTCGCCGGAAATTGTGCGGAAATTTCGCTGCCGAAATAAGGTTTTAGATCCAGGAAATACTCAGCCAGCGTCCCCGGCCAGATCACATCCATGTCGTAAACGTCAGGACCTTTGGCGCCCGTATCGAGTAGCTCCCGCCACAAAAGTACCCTTTGCCAGGAGGACTCTGGACCCGGAATAAAGGTGACGCGGATTCCTGTTTCTCGGGTGAATTCCTGCAACTCCAGCTGCCGCGCCTCGGTCAACTTCTTGCTTGACCACTCCCCAAGAAGAGTTAACGTAATCGGTTCATGAGCAGATGGCCGAGCACAACCTTCGCAAAGCAAGAAAAGCAAAACAATGCAGGCAAGGCAGAATATTTGCCCGGAGTTCGACCACCCGGCGTAAAGACGGCAAGTTTCCTGTGGTACCACTCTCTGAACCTTCATCGGATTCTGAAAGGTTTGACGAAAACATCAGGGACAATACCATCTGCGAGCAGGAATCTCAATCGCATAAGTTAATGTTGCGCCCCGACAAATATCCGCATTAATGGGAATGTCATTTGTTGACCTGTCTCTGTCAAACGTCAAGTCCACGTTTTATCCCGGTCGCTAGACGGATTGATGGAGAGCCAAAGGCAAATAGAACCATGCACTTAAAAGCCTGGAAATCCTTGGCTTACGTGGACCTCGGAAGAAAGCGGACGGCCAAACCGGAAATCGAGAACCGATTTCTTCGTCGGCGGAGTGGAGGTTTATTCGATGATTCGCAAAGCGTCGTCTTCGTTCAGATCTCTTGTGACAGTGAGGTTGTCAGGTTCTGAATTTCTATGGCGCAGGGAGAGCAGTGCTGAGTCTTGATCGGAAGACGCCGGTTCCGGCGCTTTCGCATGAGCCTCGGCATTCCCCTCGCGGCGTGCCGCTGAATCGTCGAAGCTCGGGGACTGGGATGATCGTCCTTCAAGCCGGTCTGCCATCCCCTCGAGCGTTAACGCGAAGCCTTCCTCGAACTGGCGCTGTTCGGTAATGAGAGCCTTTGGCAAATCAAAACCGGGGAGTTGGGCACGATAGTTCCAGAGGGCAATTTCTGTTACGAAGAGCATTCGCACTTGCGCTTGCCATCGAATGATGCGCTGCCGCCACGCGAGATCCCGCTCGCGGGAAGGACCGAATTCCAATAGAACGCCCCCACTTAGATCCCGG
>Ga0181522_10001709_pt1 | contig 13136 bp, 12 predicted proteins | sample PEATcosm2014_Bin_27_FD_121103 | JGI IMG/M metagenome (GOLD analysis project Ga0181522, IMG submission 121103) | Peatland microbial communities from MTU Mesocosm Facility, Houghton, MI, USA - PEATcosm2014_Bin05_10_metaG | ecosystem: Environmental > Terrestrial > Soil > Wetlands > Peat | place... | reverse complement strand
CGAATAGGAGTGTCGGGATTCAAGACGGGGCGATGGGTGTTGATTCTTGTATGGTACGATTGCGGCAACCAAACGCCCGTGCAAGCCAACCGGCAACACGCTATCGTGGCGGAAGAGTTCGCGCGATTCCCAGCCGTTTCTTCACGTTCGATGCGGATCTTTGCCCCATTCCCTTAACCGCGTATGACACGTGCATGCCTCAGACGATGACCTCGACCGCGTGAACCGCAGAATTGTCACTCTTCTAACCGTGGGCATCTGGATTGGCATTTTCATCGCCGGATTATGGCCGTTCAATTTTATTCCTAACAACGGCGTACGCTGGCTTCCTGCTGGACTTCATTTCGACGGATACGGTCAGGTCTATAGCTCCGCACCGATGGTTTTGCTCGGAGATGCAAAGGGGTTTCGATCGGCCACGGTCGAGATCGTGTTTACACCCGCGCAGTCTTATCAAACTGCCAGCACATTCTTTTCGCTGGTCAAGAAGGATGATCCGAGCTTCGGGATCGGTCAGTCCGTAACCGATCTATTCGTCGAAGGCTCTTTCATCGGACCTCACGGTGAGCTCGTGCCGAAGCTGTGGATCGACCACGTTTGTGACCAAGGAAAGGAATTGTTTGTGACCGTGACCCTCAGTTCGCAGCACGTAGATGTCTATATCGACGGTCGCCCGGCCATTTCGTTTTCTGGAACCACTCACTCCGGCAACATTTCAGGGAACATCATCGTTGGTCACAGCCCGAATAGTGGCGAAAGATGGAACGGTACTGTGGCTCGCGTCGCGATCCTCCCGGGTGCTTTCGACGCTTCTGAGATCGGCGTGCGTTATGAACAATGGATACGAACTCGCCATTTGGACAGGGATGTGAACCACGAAGGCGCTGCGTATGAGTTTGTCACCCCAACTGTCGGTTTCGTCAGGAACATCGGCGAAATTGGACCTTACTTAACCGTCCCCAAGACTTTTCGGTCGTTCAAGCCCACTGTGCTCGAATGGCCTGATCGTCTCAATCGTTCGGTAGTCATCGACGCCATAATCAACGTCGCCGGGTTTATTCCTTTCGGCCTGGGAACCTGCGTTTGCCTGCGCCTTTGGACCCGATGGAACATTTCACGGTGCATCGCGATGACGATTCTGGCCGGGGCCTCGGTGAGTCTCGGAATCGAACTGCTCCAGGTTCTGCTGCCAACGCGAGACTCTTCACTGGCAGACCTGGTCACGAACATCATGGGCGCCACGATTGGAGCGGGAACGACAATCATTGGCAAGTGAAGGGCCTGCTGGGGACAATCGCAGAGAGCCGTCTGTTTCAATCAGCGCGCCAGCACCATCAAGCTGTAACCACCCAGGATTCTGACACTCAGGTCTGGCGCCAGGGTGAAACACAGCCTTCGGGGGCCTCGTGCGATCTTTTGAACGAGTTGGTCTCCGAGTTCGATGCAACGCGGCGTATAAAAATAGTCGACCAGTTCGTAACCCACATCCGTCAGTGTCCGGAGGGCGGTCTCCTTTGTGAAGTAATGGAGATGCGCAAAGTTGTCTCGACGCGTGAGAAAACCGTTCTTCCGAATCGCCGCTTGCACCGATAGATCGAGCGGTATATGAAAAAGTTTATGTCGAGCCATGGGTCTGACATCCCTCACCAAGCCAATGTAATCCTCAACATGCTCGAATACATCAAGCATCAGTAGCAAATCAAAGAATGTGTCGCATCGGTCGCGCCGAACGTCGAGAAGGCTAAAGGTCAGATTCTTGTTACAACGATCTTTACACATTGCGATTGCGTCTGGCGAGACATCGTACCCCTTGCATACGCAGTCGTTTGGGAGGTGCGTTTGCAACTCGGAAAGTACCAGTCCTGCTCCACATCCGACATCACAAACCGTCTTAGGTCCGAGGTTTTGCCGCTTCAACATGCGCAGAATTTGTCTGACTTTGAAAGGAGATTCCTCCGTATGCCATGAAGGATTGTGTTCTAAGTATCTCCCGTCTCGGTATATTTCTTTTCCTGAGTCGGCAACGATGAAAGGAGCGCGGACGTTGCTTTCTGTCCGTTTATCGCGAAGAGCAGCCATAAAACCTTCCTGATGACGAATTGTCCGGCGTCGTTTTCGAACAGCGAATGCAACAACCGTTCTAAGCCCCTACTCTCCTTGCACCTTGGCGAGTGTAATTTCCTCCGGGTAGACCCAGAAGACAGTTTTCGGGGTTGGGCAAGCTGTTCACTCTGCCGAAAATGAATTTTTTTCCAGTGCGTCCAGCTCAGAGACGCGTCGGGTTCTATCTATCCCTCTAAGTAGCGTCAACAGATAATTCTACGATCAGAATGTAAAGTCATTCGATAAGTATTGGATGGGCCAGATGGCCGCACTCTGCCTCCTTATTCCAACTGCATTTTCAACTAAAACTCCGCGTCGCTTCTTGGTCATGGTACTATCGGGCCTTCCCCCACGCTAATTTTCACCCGGTTTTTTTAGCAATCCTCCTAACACCTTCGCTCCCGAGCGGTGGTCGAAGTCTCCGATTGGATGACAAAATCATGTTCAGAAAACTCTACGCCGTATTCCTCGGTTGGGTAATCCTGATTCCAGGCGCTGCCCTGGCACAGGAATACATGGTGACCGATCTTGGTTCGCTTTCGCCAACCGGAATCAACAGCTGGGCACAAGTTGTCGGGAACGACAACCATCATGCTTTTATATGGAACTTTGGCCACATACGTCGTCTGGGGACTTTGGCTGGGGGGACATTTAGCTGGGCTGCCGCAATTAATGATTTCGGCGAAGTCACGGGCACGGCTGACGGCCCTGGCCAGATCGTGTCCAGGTTCGGCGGATCGACCATTGAATGCAATGATCTCATTCAGCCGTTCATCTGGACCGAGCAAACGCAAATGCAAGGTTTGGGTACTGTCGGGCCTGCCAGCGATGAGGCAGGCTTTGAGGACAATGGATGTCCCTACCCGTTTTATGGCGCTGCGATCAACGATCGCCGTCAGGTGGTGGGATACACCGGGTTTTTGCCAGACGATTTTCAATGGGTTTTGCTTTGGACCCGTGCGGGGGGCATGAGCATTTTCGGATCAAGTTTTTCGAACACGTACGGTAATGGAATCAGTAATAGCGGCGAAATAGTCGGAGAAAATGGCTCCGGCTCTGAAGGATACGCGACCTATTGGAAGGATGGCGTTGCGACCGAACTGGCTGGCTTGCCAGGACTTTCTGAGTTCGGGGGGAGTGCCGCAAACGGCGTAAACGATCGAGGGCAGATTGTCGGTTGGTCCGCGCTCTACGACGAGTCAGCTGCTACGTTTTACATCCACGCCGTTACTTGGACGCCAAGTGGAACGATAAGCGATTTGGGAACTCTCCCAGGCGATACTGATAGCTCGGCGTCGAAGATTAATCTCTTTGGTCTCGTCATCGGCTCGTCGGGGAATGCGGTTACTGATTCGACTATTCTAGGTGGCCAGGATTCCAGTTTTGACGTCGGGCCGCTCGAAATCATCGGTCGTCCTTTTATCTGGTCGGAGGCAACCGGCATGCTTGATCTGAATAAGCTGATTCGCCCGCACTCCGGCTGGGTGCTCAACACCGCGACCGATATCAACCTATGGGGGCAGATTGTAGGGGAGGGCACTCGGAATGGAGAGCCGCGCGGATTTCTATTGACACCAACTTTCTTCTGAACGAGAAGACAATAGCCTTGGCAGGTTCACGCCGTGGCCCTGCTTTGTCAGGATTTCATAACGAACAATCAGTCTGCTAAACGAGGCTAAGAAAGAGAGATTTCAACGAAAGCAAACAACGGCGTGCGAAGCTCGCAGTATCGCTAGAGGTTTCAGCCGCCGAAATACGTTTTGAATCTCTGGCGAACAACCAACCGCAAATTCCAGCGCAGCAAAATTCGCGAGCGTTTTTTCCGCATTACGAAATACCACCACGGAAACTCCTGCCGGGAAAAGTATCGCACCGGGCATACCTGCACCTCTGACAGAGCACCAATGACGGAGCACCAAATGTGACAACTGAAGGGGAGTACGAGGGGCTTTATCGTGTTAAGCTGACGCTCAGGAGTAAGACCGTGGGAAGGAAATTCATCTTTCTTTGCTGCTTGGTGATCGCCAATGCAGCTTCCTTTGCGCAAACGGCGGTGCTCAGCCGGAACCTCGAGATCGGAAAATTCACCTATCTGGGTACAAACACCGAAATCGATGAGGAAGGCACAGCGATCGGGGTGAGCGGTTACGAACTCAAACTCGACACGACGGGTGTTACTTTGGACCCGATCTCCTTCAGCGACGCGACATTGTTCGTCAAGGGGACCAAGCAGAGTAGCGGCGCGATTACCACTGGCCTCGGATGCGGTCTCCCACCATATGCGGCTCCATGCTCTTTGCTTTTTGGAGGAGGGCCGGAACCGGCTGGCTTTATTCTGGCAAACTGCGCAAGGCTGAGTAAGAACGAGGATTTGACGCAGAATTGTATTTCCATCGCCCTGCAACTGGTCTCCCCGACGGGCAAGAATTTTAGTTTTGCCTTGGCGGATGGCAGGCAATTCTGCGCGTACGGAATCAATAACTTCTTCCTGCTGGCTAAACTGGATCAGTTTGCGGTTGACCCTGACGCCTCGATACCGATCGTCTTGCGTGCCGCACCGCCGAAAAGTTGTAGCCAGTAAATATGCTGCGGCACGATTCCGCCCCTGTGCATCCCTCTGAAGGGGGAATGGAGCCAGGAAACGAACCCAATAAGCGCCCTGTTTTCAATCAACCGCCACTCGAAGACGATCGTACACGGGGTACGAACATCTTGCCAAAGTTTACAAAGGACGAGAGCGTCAAGACGACAGTGATTCGTTGCTAATTTCATCGCTATGATCGTGACGCCATCGGGTTTCCAAAAAGAAAGCAGTTCGTCCGCGGCAGTGTCACCGTCAGCGTCGCACATGGAATCACCCATCGAATTGGCGATCGTGCTGCCGACCTACAACGAGCGGGGGAACGTGCCGGTTGTTTTCGCCGCCCTCGAGCGCACGCTCGTCGGAACCGAGTGGGAAGCAATCTTTGTCGATGACAATTCTCCTGACGGCACCGCTGAATACGTGCGCGAACTGTCGGCGACCAATCGCAGGATTCGCGTGATCGAGCGGATCGGCCGTCGTGGCCTTTCCTCGGCTTGCATCGAAGGAATGCTGACAACCGCGGCGCCTTACATCGCGGTGATGGATGCGGATATGCAACATGATGAAAGCATCCTCCCGAAAATGCTGGAGCGGATTCGCAATGAACATCTGGATCTCGTAGTCGCCAGTCGCAATATCGGCGGAGGAAGTATGGGCGAATCTTCGCCCCGGCGACAGTGGCTGAGCCACATGGGGAATCGCATCAGCCGTGTCGTATGTCATTGCGACATTTCGGACGCGATGAGCGGATTCTTTGTCGTCGACCGGAATTACTTCCGCGAGATTGTCCACCGTTTAACCGGATCGGGATTCAAGATTCTCGTCGATCTGCTCGCCTCGAGCCAGCGTCCGGTCCGCGTGGCCGAGGTGCCCTATCGGTTCCGGAGCCGAGAAAGAGGTGAGAGCAAGCTCGATGTCAACGTCGAGCTCGAATACCTTTTTTTGCTCATTGATAAAGTGATCGGCAACTACTTGCCGACTCGCTTTGTAATGTTCACCCTTGTCGGTTCTCTTGGATTGGTGATTCACCTGGCGAGTCTTGGTTTCCTGCTGTTGATAGCCAAGGTAAGTTTCATCGCGTCTCAAACGGCTGCAACTGCGGTGGCAATGACGTTCAACTTCCTGCTGAATAACGTCGTTACTTTCCGCGACCGCCGCCTCCACGGATGGCGGCTCTTGAGCGGCCTGCTGACGTTCTATCTGGCATGTTCGCTCGGGGCGTTGATGAACGTAAGTTTCGCAGAATTCCTGCACCGGCAGGCGATTCCGTGGTATGTGGCGGGAGCCTCGGGTACGGCCATCAGTTCGGTGTGGAACTACGGCGTGAATACGATTTTGACCTGGCGGCGCGGAAGGAACTAATCTCCCTGATTTGTAATGATTTGTAACTGAAATCATGCCGTTCCGGTGACGGCGGTCCCATGCCCGCCGGTACTTCTTTTGCATTGTTCTGAGTGTTACGCTGGCGATAGCTTGGAATGACTGAATTTGTCTCGCAGACGGCAGGAGTGTAGTGCGGGCGAAGCAGGCGATGGGCCCGACCAGGGTCACAGCGGCGGTGCCGACTCCGTCCCGCCCGCTCCAATCTTCTTCCCTCTGCGATTGTCATTCCGTTTGAACCAATTCTGCCGTAACCGGCAGGAGCATCATCGATCGGAGAGTCTGTGAACGTATTTCACATCGTGGGCGCTCGACCAAATTTCATGAAAGCGGCACCCGTGATGAACGCCTTAAAAGCGCGCCGGCATGTCGTTCAAACCTTGGTTCACACCGGACAGCACTATGATGCCAACATGTCCGACGTTTTTTTCGAGCAGCTCGGCATTCCGGCGCCCGACGTGAACCTCGCCGTCGGCGCCGGCAGCCACGCCCGCCAGACAGCCGAAATCATGACTCGATTCGAGCCGGTGCTGCTCGATCGCCAGCCCGACATGGTGCTCGTCTACGGCGACGTCAATTCAACCGTCGCAACCGCTCTCGTATGCGCCAAGCTGGGAGTGCGGGTTGGCCACGTCGAAGCCGGTCTCCGCTCTTTCGACCGCACCATGCCCGAGGAAATCAACCGCCTGGTCACCGATCAGCTCGCCGATCTCCTGTTTACACCCTCCGCGGACGGAGATCTGAATCTCAAGGATGAGGGAATTCCTCCCGAGAAAATCTTCCGCGTCGGCAACGTGATGATCGATTCTCTGGTCAAGCTGCTGCCCGAGGCGCAGCGTCAAGGCCGGAACGGCATGCCCGCGCGCTATGCGTTGGTTACTTTGCATCGCCCCGCGAATGTCGACGACGGTGCGGTTCTGAAGCGCATTCTTCAGTCTTTGCTTGAAGTCGGCCGGGACCTTCCCGTGATCTTTCCCGCGCACCCGCGAACGCGAAAACGCATTGCCGACTTCGGACTTGAGGCCGACCGGCTCCAGATTCTCGATCCCTTATCCTATCTTGAGTTTCTGAGAATGCAGTCGCACGCAACCGTCGTGATTACAGACTCCGGTGGTATTCAGGAAGAGACCACCTACCTCGGTGTCCCGTGCCTGACCCTGCGCGAAAATACCGAACGGCCGGTAACGGTTTCCTTGGGCACCAACGTTCTCGTCGGACGCGACCCTGCTAAACTACGCTTCGAACTGGCGCGCGTCCTCAGTGGAAAAGCAAAGAAGGGAAGCATCCCTCCTCTTTGGGACGGCCATACTGGCGAAAGAATTGCCGCCTTGATCAGCGGGGAGACGAGAGAGCCACGCTTGTCCTTTTCGCAGGTGAATTGATTTTCCGAAGCGCGAATGAGATCAAAGCAACTGGGAAACACTACGGTGCGGGTTGCCGAGCTGGCCCTCGGTACGTGGCAATATCGGGGAGGCATCGAACCCCTGATCGTTGGAATTGAACAGGGCGCAACTTTTATTGATACGGCCGAATCCTATGGAACCGAGACGGTAGTTGCCCAGGCAATTCGCGGTATCAGGCAGCGCATTTTCCTCGCAAGCAAAGTTTCACCGCGTCATTTTCGAAGGCACGATGTGATCAAGGCCGCGGAATGCAGTCTGAAGCAACTGAATACCGACTACCTCGATCTTTACCAGTTGCATTGGCCAAACTATACGGTCCCAATAGGGGAAACGATGTCGGCGATGGAGAGACTGGTCGATACCGGCAAAGTTCGATTGATCGGTGTCAGCAATTTTACGGTTGGCGAGTTGCGTCGCGCCCAAGCTTGTCTTTCCAAGGAGCGAATTGTCTCCAACCAGGTGCGCTACAGTCTGGTGGATCGTTCGCCCGAAGACGGGCTATTGCAGTTTTGCGAAACCCAAAAGATCAGCCTCCTTGCCTACAGTCCGCTGGCCAGCGGGTTCGAGCACTGGCGCAGTTCCGATCCTGATGATGTCCTCGGACAGGTAGCGGCAGCGATCGGGAAAACGCGCGCGCAGGTAGCGTTGAGTTGGTGCGTGGCCCATCCTGCAGTGATCGCAATCTTCAAAGCCGACAAGAGCGAGCATGTGCGGGAAAACTGCGCCGGCTCCGGCTGCGAATTGTCCGCCGAGCATCGTCAGCTTCTTGAAAAACACATTCGTCCAGGCGGCCGCAGTCGCCCGGAAAGATTTTTAAGACGGCTGCTGCGGCGGGCTGTGCAATATGCCGGCCGCAATCTCGGCAATCCGACCGCACTCGAAAGCGATCAGACACTGCCCCGATGAGAGCCCAGACTAAACCGATTGGGGCTAGGCGATGAAGACCAGCGGGTCGGCGCCTGATGGCAAGCGGCGGCCTGAGACATCGTGGCTGCAAACGCAACTACCGCCTTCATTTCCCCGGGGACGAGTTGATGTCTGGAGACTGCTTCTCGACGAACCGGCAACGGGAGACTCGGACGCCATTTTGTCTTCGGATGAAGTCGCGCGTGCCAATCGATTTCACTTCGAGCCGGATCGAATTCACTTCAGACGATGTCGTTCCGCGCTTCGACGAATCCTTGCGGGCTATCTTGCAATTCCTGCCTCGGAGATTGGTTTCGAGTATCTGGCCAGCGGCAAGCCTCGACTCATCGCCACCCAGAATCCGCGTGGGCTCGAGTTCAATGTGTCCCACTCGGCAAGCCTGGCACTGATCGCGGTAGGAAGTCACCACCGGCTCGGAGTCGACATAGAAAAGATTCGCGCTGATGTCGACACAACCTCACTGGCGGAACGATTTTTCTCGCTTCGCGAGCGTGCCGGACTTCGGTCATTGCCCGAGCCGCTCCGCATACCAGCTTTTTTTGCCTGCTGGACGCGCAAGGAAGCTTTTCTGAAGGCGACCGGGGACGGACTTTCTTTTCCGCTGGCGGATTTTTCCGTCAGTACGCACCCCGATCTCGAACCCAAGCTCGAGGAGATCAAGGGGAATACGGAAGTTGGGAGGCAATGGTCTCTCGCCAACCTTGACGCGGCCGAGAATTTCCGCGCGGCGGTGGTTGTCGAAAGCTCTCATTACCGACTTCAAACCTACGCTTGGAACTGACCCTGGCGCTCGCTCAGACTGGAGGCCCGGTTGACTTCCAAACCCACCCGTCGCCGCCTTACGTTGTGCTCGTCAATGACAATCTCCCCGCGAGCCCCGAGGCTCGCGCAAAGTTCACTGAACGCGCCGCAATCGGTCAGCAATACGCCACACCTCGATGGAGATGGAGCGGAAAAGCGTGTTTCTGACGACCAGCTGGAAGTATCCCTGGCGGAGAGCCTGCACAACAGGATTACAACGACCGTTTCCTGATCGCGAACGCAATCCAGGTTGGCAGATGCTAAATTGGAAACAATGACGAGTACACGGAAGCGAGGTCTGAGCTATTCTTTATTATTTACGGCCTCCGTCGTGTTCGGATGGCATTCTCTGGTTGCCACCCTGGGACTGGCACTAACAAACGACGCCTACACGCATCTCATCCTCATTGTCCCGCTGAGTGCGGCGCTCGCGTATCTCGACTTGAAGGACAGGAATCCGCATACGTCAAGCACGGAGTCGCAGCCGAGCCATCGGGGCGGCGGGGTGTTGCTTGCACTGTCCCTGCTGATCGGATGTTATGCGCGATGGGGGATGCCGTCAGCAGCCGAGGATATTCGCCTCTCCATGGCGATGTTTGCTATGGTCGCATGGTGGATTTCGAGCGTGGTCTTCTGTTTTGGGGTTCGGGTCTTTCGGTCGCTGCTGCTCCCGCTCTTCCTGTTATTCCTTTTCATACCAATTCCGACCTTTGCCCTGAATGCGATCGTACAATGGCTCCAGCATGGTTCCGCATGGATGGCCGCTTTCCTCTTCCACGTGGTCGGCGAACCCGCCCATCGCGATGGAGTTTTTATCTATCTCAACCGCCCGGAACTGCACATCGAGGTTGCCGAGGAGTGCAGCAGTATCCGCTCCAGTTGTCTGCTGGTGGTTTCCACAATTGTTCTAGCCCATCTCTTCCTTCGATCCGGATGGCGGAAGCTTCTTCTTGTCATGATCGCAATTCCACTTTCCATCGCCAAGAACGGTCTGCGTATTTTCGTTATTGCTGAGCTCGGAACTCGCGTGGATCCGGGATTCCTGGTGGGTAGTTTCCACCATCACGGCGGTATCGTTTTCCTCCTCGTCGCGTTGGGCGCAGTCGCTATCCTCCTCGCCATGTTGCATCGAGGTGAAGCCCACATGCCTTTACTCGATGCTGCCGCGCCAAGGTAAACGTCGCCGACTCAACCAGACTGAACCGAAGCATTCTTGGCAACAGAAAAGGGCCTGCTTCGCACGGAAACAAACGCGCGGAGCAGGCCATTTTTCTGCCGGCTGAAAATTTACGATTGCGTCTGCTTCATTGTTCTGGACCGGAGCAACATCGCCCCGAAACAGGTAAAACCTGCGCCGAGCAGGTAGAACGCGTTTGAGCCACCCTCAGGCGTCACTACACAGTGCTGCCAGCGCGGATCACATCCGTCTGGACGGTGATCGTGAGCAACTGAGGCTGCCGGACTGAGGCAACAAACCGCGACGACCGCCAGCCACCATCTGCTATTTAACTTCTTCATCATGCGCGTTACTCTCCCTAGATCGGCAAGTTTGTAAAACCATTTGGGAGGGGAGAGTCGAGTGGACCCCAAAAGCGATTCTTGTGAACCACAGTCATTTGACTATCAGCGTAAGCCGTTGTCAAGATGTGACTTTTTGCAACAATTGTGTAAAAAGCACCACCCGCCCGCATCGCCGTAGCGCCGGCGATGCAGGCAGAGACCTCAGGCTGGCAAACCTTATGATTGCGATGGCTTGGCAAGCTTCGACCGCAAAAACATCGCTCCGAAACAAACGACGCCGGCTCCGAGCAAGTAGACGACGGCAGGACCACCTTCAGGCACCGTCAACTGCACGAAGTCCCTGCGAGCCAGTGTGTCAGTAGCGAACGCCGAAGAGGCGGAGCAAAGGGCGACAACTGCGAGTAACCAAGTTCCGTTTAGCTTTTTCATACACACTCCACGTTGATTTTCAGCAAGTTAGGAAACCATCCGGAGGGAGGGAACGGCGGGTTCGAACTAACTACTCCTAACGAACTAATCCATTGGACTACGTCTAAAGTTTATTGTCAAGATGATGTTTTTTGCGACATTCGCAAAAGCATGCAACTATGACCTCTGCGACCCAACATTAAGAGGTCGAAGTCCCCGTAAATGATGGCATTCAATGGCATAACCTGTCTGGCCAGGTATGAGCGATGAGATCCCGATCGTTGATCCTGCTGGTGGCGCTTGTTCTTGGCGTTATCTCCGGATGCTCCCGCAAAGCATCTTCGCATCGCGTGATGCTGACCTGGGAGCCGCCGATCGCGACTCGCGGTCCCTCGGCTACGGGTTACAACGTTTACAGGAGCGCGATTTCCGGCAAGGGCTATGTCAAAATTGCCGACCGCGTGCCTTTTCCGTGGTATGAGGATCGCGCAGTGTCCAGCGGCCGAACCTACTTCTATGTTGTCACGGCCTTGGATCCTGCCGGCAAAGAAAGCGGATTTTCCGCTGAAACAAGAGCCGTCATTCCCTAAGGCCGCCAGGAAACACTCCGATCCTACGGATTCGGAATCACAGCCTCGGCTACATTCGAGTATCCGCTCTCGCTGGAGCTGCTGTCGACCGCTGTGGCTACGTAATAGTAGGTTTGGCCTGAGCTGACTGTATTGTCGATGTATGCCGTCGTGTCATCGACGGTTGAGTTGATCAACGAGTACGGACCAGCAGACACGGTGCTGCGATAGATGTTGTAGCCGGCGGCGCCGGACGAGCCGGTCCAGGTCAAGTCCACGCTATGTTGAATTGCTGCAGTTCCAGTTCCCGTCATGGACTGTACGGTTGTTGCACTGGAGCTGTTACTCGCTAAGGATAGGGATCCCGACGCGGCGCCACTCGACTGAGGGGTGAAAACGACAGTAAACGATGCAGACTGGCCAGCTGGAAGCGTCATCGGCAGCGAGATTCCTGACACTACGAATTCCGCGTTGCTGATGCCCACCGACGTAATGTTAACCGGCGAGCCGCTCGCGGTCACGGTCCCGTTGAGCGATGCGGTCGATCCGACAGTTACGCTGCCAAAGCTCAGAGTAGTCGGAGAGACGGCCAAGTGGCCCAGGGCCGCTCCAGTCCCGGACAATGTGACGTTCGCCGGCGAGTTCGATGCGTTCGAGATAACAGATAATGTCCCGCTTGCGGCGCCGCCGCTCGCAGGCGTGAACGTCGCGGTAAAGGTGACGCTCTGATTTGCCGTTAACGTGAGTGGCAAGCCCAATCCACTGATGGCGAATGCCGTGCCCGTCACACTCGCTTGCGAAATTGTGATTGCCGATGCCCCGCTGTTGGTCAAGGTTGCGAACAAATTGCTGGAACTACCGACCTGTGTGTTGCCGAATGAAATGCTCGACGGAGACGCGGCCAGCAGGGAGCTCGCCGGCGCAAGGGCCGTCCCCGTGACGGGAATGCTCAAGCTCGAGTTCGAAGCATTGGAGGCAAGGGTGACGCTGCCACCGGCGGCGCCGCTTGCAGTCGGAGAAAAGACCACTTGGAAAGACGCACTCTGACCGCCGTTCAGCGTTACCGGAAGAGCAAGTCCGCTGATAGCGAAACCCGCTCCACTGGCGGCTGCCTGGGAGAGGGTGACGGCCGATGTACCGGTGTTGGTCACGGTTGCGGATTGACTACTGTTGCTGCCGACCTGCACGCTTCCGAATGCAAGGCTTGCCGGAGCCGCGGCCAGCAGCGAGGCCGCCGGCGCAACCGCGGTCCCCGTGACGGGAATGCTCAAGCTCGAATTCGAAGCATTGGAAGCAAGGGTGACGCTGCCACCGGCGGCGCCGCTTGCAGTCGGAGAAAAGACCACTTTGAAAGACGCACTCTGACCGCCGTTCAGCGTTACCGGAAGAGCAAGTCCGCTGATAGCGAAACCCGCTCCACTGGCGGCTGCCTGGGAGAGG
>Ga0181522_10001708_pt1 | contig 13142 bp, 10 predicted proteins | sample PEATcosm2014_Bin_27_FD_121103 | JGI IMG/M metagenome (GOLD analysis project Ga0181522, IMG submission 121103) | Peatland microbial communities from MTU Mesocosm Facility, Houghton, MI, USA - PEATcosm2014_Bin05_10_metaG | ecosystem: Environmental > Terrestrial > Soil > Wetlands > Peat | place... | reverse complement strand
AAGTTCGTCGGCATCGCCTACTACGCCGAGAGCGAAGACGATCTGAAGCGCCTCGCCAAGGCGCCAGGCGCGTCGGGCATCGAGAACATCGACGAGCCCGGTGGCGGCAAGCGCGTGCGGCTCACTGAGCCGAATGGTTATCAGATCGAAGTGGTGTGCGGCATGGAGCAGGTCGCGCCGATCCCGGTCAAGCGGCAGAGGCTCAATTCGGGCGAAGCTCCCACCGCCCGTGCCGGCGAACTCATGCGCCTGCCCAGAGGCCCCGCCCACGTCAAGCGCATCGGTCACGGCGTGATGATGACGCCGAAGTTCAAGGAAACCGTTGGTTGGTTCCGTGAGACCCTGGGCATGATCTGCTCCGACGACGTCTACGCCGAGCAAAAAGACAATCTGATTGGATCGTTCAATCGCTGCGATCGCGGCGACACCTATGTCGATCATCATGTCTTCTTCTGTCTCAACCATCCAAAGACCGGATTGAACCATTTTTCGTTCGAAGTTCCGGACATTGATGACGTGTGCATGGGGCACGAGTACCTCAAGGAGTCCGGCAAGTACGAGCACATGTGGGGCATCGGCCGGCACGTACTCGGCAGCCAGGTCTACGATTATTGGGCTGATCCGTGGGGGCGCGTGCATGAGCACTGGGCCGACAGCGATCGTCTTAATCTCGCCAACGGTTCCAATCTCATCGCCGCCGAGGAAGCGCTGCGGTCGCAATGGGGCGAGCGGCCGCCCGAGAAATTCATCAATCACGCCAGTGCGTGATGCCAATCTCCGCTCATTCCCGCGCAATCGGGAATTTGGGATGAAGGCTGCGAAGAACTGGGTCTCCGCTTGTGCGGAGACGAGCGACGAGAGCAAGACATGACTCTCAAGCGCTTCCCCTCACTGTCTCACTGGGGCGCCTTCAACGCCCTGGTGGAGGATGGCCGCGTGGTCGGCTGCGAGCCGTTCGCGCACGACCCGGCGCCATCGCCCATGCTCGACGCCATTCCGGCCATGGTGCACTCGCCGCTGCGCGTCGCACGCCCGGCCGTGCGCGAAGGCTGGAGGGAAGGCCGCCCGCGCACCGGCACGGATCGCTTCCGCGAAATCTCGTGGGACGAGGCGCTGGTGCTGGTGGCGCATGAACTCAAGCGCGTGCGCGAAACTCACGGCGCCGAGTCGATCTTCGGCGGTTCGTATGGGTGGTCGTCGGCGGGCCGTGTGCACCACGCCCGCACGCTGACGCGGCGCTTTCTATTTTTGGGTGGCGGCTGCGTCGATCAATTGGGCAATTACAGTTGGGGCGCCGCGCAATTCTTTCTGCCCCATGTCATCGGCACCTTCTCGCCGGTGAACGGCGAGGTCACTGACTGGTCGTCGGTCGTCAATCACACGCGCCTCATCGTCGCGTTCGGCGGCTTGGCGCTGAAGAACGCCCAGGTGAATTCCGGCGGCGCGGGCGCCCACGTGCTGGAGCAGTGGCTGCGCCGCGCGAGGGACGCCGGCATTGATTTCGTCATCGTGAGCCCGAATCGTGGCGACGTGCCGGATTTCCTTGGCGCGCAGTGGGTGCCGATCCGGCCCAACACCGATACGGCCATGATGCTGGCGATGGCGTACACGCTGCTCAGCGAGCAGCGCCACGACGCCGCGTTCCTGCAGCGTTGTTGCACCGGCTTCGAGGCGTTCAGCCGTTATTTGATGGGCGCCGACGACGGTGTGCCCAAGACGCCCGAATGGGCACAAGCGATCTGCGGCGTTCCGGCTGCGACCATCCGCGAACTCGCGCTGCGCATGGCGGCGACGCGAAGCCTCATCACCTGCGCCTGGTCGCTGCAGCGCGCGCATAACGGCGAGCAGCCCTACTGGGCGGCGATCACACTTGCCGCCATGCTGGGGGGTATCGGGCTGCCGGGCGGCGGATTCGCCTTCGGTCACGGTTCGAGCAACGGCGTTGGGGCGCCGCGCGTCGATGTGCCCGGTCCGGATTTTGCGCCGCCGCTCAATCCGGCGCGCCGTGCGATCCCAGTGGCGCGCATCACCGACATGCTGCTGACGCCCGGCACCGAATATGAGTTCAACGGTCACCGCGCCGTCTATCCGGATATCCATCTCGTCTACTGGGCGGGCGGCAATCCGTTCCATCATCATCAGGATCTCAATCGTCTGCAGCGCGCCTGGCAAAAGCCCGAGACCGTGATCGTGCACGAAAGCTGGTGGACGCCGACCGCGCGCCGTGCGGACATCGTGCTGCCGGCGACCACGCCGCTCGAGCGCAACGACATAGGTGGTTCCTCGCGCGATCCTTATTTGCTGGCGATGCATCAGGCGATCGCGCCCGTCGGCGAGGCGCGGAACGATTTCGATATTTTCCGCGCGCTGGCCCATCGCCTCGGTTATGAGCCGGCCTTCACCGAAGGCCGCGATGAAATGGGCTGGTGCCAGTTCCTGTACGATCGATTTCGCAATAACGCCGAGCGCAAGGGCGTGAGCCTGCCGGGCTTCCAGCAATTCTGGGCCGAAGGCTTTGTGCAATTGCCGCCGCCGGCGCGCGAATTTGTGCTGTTCGAGGCGTTTCGCGCCGACCCAGAGAAGCACCCGCTCAAAACGCCGTCGGGGAAAATCGAAATCGCGTCCGACACGATCGCAAAATTCGGCTACGACGATTTTCCGCCGTATCCGGCCTGGATGCCGCCGACCGAATGGCTCGGCAGTGCCGAGGCCAAGAAAGACTTTCCGCTGCACCTGATCACCAATCAGCCGTCGACGCGGCTGCACAGCCAGATGGACCCAGGCCCGGTGTCGGCTGCCGCCAAGGTGGCGGGACGCGAGCCGATCCGCATTAGCGTGGCTGACGCGGCGCGGCGGAATATCAACGACGGCGATGTGGTGCGGGTCTTCAATACGCGCGGCGCCTGCCTCGCCGGTGCGGTGATCGACGACGGCATTCTGCCGAGCGTCGCGGTGATGGCGACGGGCGCTTGGATCGATCAGTCCGACGGCGAGGTCGAGCGCCATGGCAACCCGAATGTGCTCACGCTCGATATCGGGACTTCGCGGCTGACCCAGGGGTCGAGCGCCCAGACCGCGCTGGTGGAGATCGAGCGCTGGAACGGGCCGCTGCCGCCAATACGGGCGTTAACGCCGCCGGAATTGGTCCCGGCTGACGCCGCCGCTGCGAGGTGATAACGTCATATGAGCTGTCATGGCCGCGCTTGTCGCGGCCATCCACGTCTCAGTTTGGTGGAGGTCAAAGACGTGGATGCCCGGCACAAAGCCGGGCATGACGATGGTGGAGATTGAGATAAATGCCGAAGCAAAAGATTACTGGCTCTTTCGTGGCTCTGATCACGCCGTTCAACAAGGACGGCTCCGTCGATTTCGCCGCCTTCCGCAGCCTGCTGCAGTTCCAGGAGCAGCACGGCACCAAGGCGGTGCTGATCATGGGCTCGACCGGCGAAACTTCCCTGCTTTCGCCCGAGGAAAAGAAGAAGATCATCATTGAGACCGCGAAGATGAAGTCGGCGAACATGCCGCTGTTCTTCGGATGCACCGGCAACAACACGGAAGCGACGATCGCCAGCGTGCGTTTTGCCAAGGACAACGGCGCCGACGGCGCGATACTCGCCGCGCCGGCTTATATCTGCGCGCCGGAAGCCGATATCGAGCGTTTTTTCCTCGATGTGGCCGACGCCACTGATCTGCCGCTCGGCATCTACAACAATCCGCCTCGGGTTAAGAGCGACCTGCACTGGGGCCATTTGCTGCACGTCTTCAAGCACCCGCACTATGTGGTGCACAAGGAATCGACCGCGCGGGTCGGGCAGGTGGCGCAAGTGCTGGCCGCCAAGCCCGATGTTTCGGTCATGTGCTGCGACAGTCCCAATCTCGGTCTGGTCGTGCCGACGATGAGCCTCGGCGGCCAAGGCACCGCAAACATGACCGGCAATGTCGCTCCCGCCGAACTCGCGGTGATCTCGACGCCGTGGGCGAGCTACGCCGAAGCGGAGGATTTCAAGTCCGCGTACTTACGCCTGTTGCCGCTCCTGCACTTTACGTATTCGGCGATCAACCCCGTGGCGGTGAAATCGCTCATGAAGGCGCTCGGCATGCCGGCCGGCGATCTGCGTAAGCCACTGACCGCCCTCGACGCCGATGCGCTCGCCAAAGGACTGCGCATCGTCGCCGATCTCGGGCTCGACAAGCGGTACGGCTACAAGCTCAGGTCGCTCTCGGCCGTCGCGGCGTAAGACTGACCGGCATAGACTTGGACCTCGGCCTCAGAGGCAAATCGGCGCTGGTTTGCGGTGCGAGCCGCGGACTCGGTAAGGCCTGCGCGTTTGCGCTCGCCCGCGAAGGGGTCGAACTCACCATCGTGGCGCGGACACGCGATGCACTGGAAAGTGCGGGTGCCGAGATTGCGACTGCGACCGGCGTCAAAGTGGTTGCCGTGGCGGCTGATTTGACCATGGGCGCCGGACGCGCGTCAGCAATCGCCGCGTGCCCGCAACCGGATATTCTGGTCAACAATTCGCAAGGCCCGTTGCCGGGCGATTTTCACGACTGGTCGCGCGACGATTGGATCGCCGCGCTCGACGACATGATGCTCGGTCCCATCGAGATGATGCGGCTCACCGTTGACGGCATGATGGCCCGCGGCTTCGGCCGCATCGTCAACATCGTGTCACGCAGCGTAAAAACTCCGCAGGGCGAGCTTGGCCTGTCGAACGGCGCCCGTTCGGGTCTGGTGGGTTTCGCGGGCGGGCTCGCACGGCAGACCTCGGCCCGCAACGTGACCATCAACAATCTGTTGCCCGGTATCTTCGATAGCGACGCCCAGCATCGGCACATTCGCGGCATGCTCGCCGGGACCAACAAGACCTTCGAACAAATGTTTCGTGAGCGCGCAACGGCCAGCACGGCCAAGCGCTATGGCGATCCAGCCGAGCTTGGCGCCTATTGCGCGTTTCTTTGCTCCGTCCACGCCGGTTATATTACGGGCCAGAATCTGCTGATCGACGGCGGCGGTTATCCGGGAGCGTTTTAGGTCTTGTCATTCGCGGCGTCCCGGAATGACGAGAGGAAGAAGGAAGCGCAATGACTCGGATCACATCATTCATTCTGGCTGCGGCGCTCCTTCCGCTTATCCTCGCTTTCGCCTCGGCGCAAAACTATCCCGAGCGCACTGTGACGGTCATTGTGCCGTTCCCGCCCGGTGGGTCGGTCGATGGCGTGGCGCGCATCATTGTCGACAAGCTCAATCAGACCGTCGGGGCGCATTTCATCGTGGAAAATCGCGCCGGCGGTGCATCAGGCAATGTCGGATCCGAGGTGGTCGCCAAAGCCGCGCCCGACGGCTACACGCTGCTGCTCACCGCTTCGCTCCACGTGGTCACTCCATTTTTGTACAAGACCGTGCCGTTCGATGTGGTCAAGGATTTTACACCGGTCACGCTCATTGCCGCCGGTCCGCTCATTGTCAGCACGACGCCGAGCGTGCCGGCGAAAAATCTGAAGGAGTTCTTTGATCTCGTCCGCAAGGATCCGCAGAAATACACCTTCGGCACGACCAGCATTGGCTCTGCGGGTCATCTGGTCATCGAGCTCCTCAAACGTGAGGCGAGCGTCGATACGCTGGTGATCGCCTACAAAGGAACGGCGCCGGCGCTGACCGACCTGATGAGCGGCCAGATTCAACTCCTGGCTGATCCGATGCTGTCGTCGCTGCCACTGGCTCAGGCGGGCCGCATCAAGGCGCTCGCGATAACCAGCCTGAAGCGGCAGGCTGCGGCGCCGGAGATTCCGACCGTCGAGGAATCGGGCCTGCCGGGATTCGACTTCGTGTCGTGGTACGGCCTTTGGGGACCGAAGAATCTCCCGGCCGACGTCGCCGCCAAGCTGCAGGCAAGCGTCGCCAATGCGCTGGCGCAGCCCGACGTGAAATCGCGGCTGGCCACGCTTGGCTTCGATGCTATCGGCTCGACGCCGGACAAGTTTGCCGCGTTCATTGAAAGCGAGATGGCGAAGTATGGAAAGATCATCCGCGACGCCAACATTAAGGCGGAATAGCGCCTTGGTCTTTGGTCCGAGGCCGGCGCTTCGGTAACTAATTTCTAACGATCCCATGGTTAGCGAAGGGTGACCAGTTGTGTGTGTGGAGGACCGCCCATGGCCGACCCCCAAGATAGTATTGAAGACGGCAGTCAGGCTGACAATTCAAGCGAGAGACCCGGCCCGCAGGCCCCCAAGGCGCTGACCGACGGGACCGGATCGAGCAATGCGAAATCCAAGTCCGATGCCGCGACTCCGGTCGCGATGTTTTATCGCCAGCGAACCAGTGAAGCGCCGGCCGACTCGGCCGCCGCGGCCGATACGGAGGCGTCGTTGTGGCGCTCGCCCTCGTTCCGTTTCGCGTTGCTGGCGGCCTCGATTGTGGTCGCGGCCGTGGCTGGTTCGTTTGGCGGGGCGCTGATCGCATCCGAATACATCCGGCATCCGACCGCCGAGGCCGCGACTCCAAAGGTTGCGGATACGCAAGGCGCGCGCGATGTGGCGCAGGCGTTGAAGACGCAGCTCGCCGAGCTTGTCGCGCTGATGGCTAGTCTCGACGGCGCGAACCACACCGCCAGCACGCAACTGACCAAGATCTCCGATCGTCTCGACGCGTTGGAACGCACGCAGACCGATCCGTCCGGCAAGCTTGCGCGTCTTGCCGATGCGGTCGACAAGCTCGAGAAGCGCTCCGGCGCCACGCCGGAGACAACAGGCGCGATCCCTGCAAGCCAGCCTGCGGCAGCCACATCGACGCCCGCGGTCGAGACGAACGTGACGGGGCCCATCCTCAACGACTGGGTCGTGCAGGACGTACACAACGGCCGCGCCTTGATCGAGAGCCGTTACGGCGCCGAGTTTTTTGTTGCGTCCGGCAGCGTCCTTCCCGGTCTCGGCAAGGTCGAGGCGGTGAAACGCCAAAATGGTCAGTGGGTCGTGGTCACCACCAAGGGCGTGATCACGTCGGGCGACAAAGACTAGCAATCGGCCGCCGGTAATCAGGAACGACCCCGCCTACTGATTACCGGCCTTCTGTCTCCTGAGCGACGGCACCAGCATGGGCACGCGCGGACGGTAATTGCCATAAGCGTCGGTGCCGAGTTCCGTCATCAAGAACCGCTCCTCGGCGCGCCTTCAGCCAAAACCCGACACTGAGCAACGGCGGGCCTAGCCTTGCCGCCGCATTCCGTGTCACATTTTTTCGTTATATGGGGCGTGCCGGGCGATTGTTGATGGGGTGAAATGATGAGCGGCCTGATGGGCAGCGTTGGCACGCTGTTGCGGATCGTGGCCGTCGCGTTGGTAGCGGCAGCTGCATTTGCGGCGCTGGCGCGCGCGCAGACCGCGCAGCAACCGGCGCCGAAACCCCAAGTCACGGAGAGCTGTCCGGGCCTTGTGGCCATGGACCGGCAAATGGATAAGCCGCGCGTTATGCCGGCCGCGCTTCATCTCGCCGCGCTCAATTCCGATCAGGTGCGCATCACCTATATCGGGCATGCCACGTTCCTGATCGAAAGCCCGGAGCTGGTGCGCATCGCCACCGATTACAACGATTATGTGCGGCCGCCGGTGGTGCCCGACATCGCCACCATGAATCACGCGCACGACACGCACTACACCGACCACCCCGACCCGGCCATCAAATACGTGCTGCGCGGCTGGGGACCCAGCGAGGAAGAGCCGGCGATCTGGGACCTGAAATACCGCGACGTGCGCGTGCGCAACGTGCCCACCAATATCCGCAACTGGGCTGGCGGCACCGAGCGCTACGGCAATTCGATCTTCATCTTCGAGATCGCCAACCTGTGCATCGCCCATCTCGGCCATCTGCATCACACGCTCACCCAACAGCAGCTCGATGAGATCGGCCGCCCGGACGTGGTCATGGCGCCGGTAGACGGCAATCTCACCCTCGACCTCGACGGCATGATGGAGGTGCTTAGCGCGCTCAAGCCGCAGCTCATCATCCCCATGCACTTCTTCAATCCGTACACGCTCGGCCGCTTTCTTGATCGCGCACGGCAGCAATGGCCGGTCGAGCAGGCCGACATCCCCTCGCTTGTCGTATCGAAAACGACGCTGCCGGCGAACCCGAAGGTCCTGGTGCTGCCGGGGCATTAAGAACCACTGCGTCACTTTCCGCCCGTTAGCTGCCGTCGTATAAGCGTTCACCGTCATCCTGAGGTGCTCGCGTGTAAGCGCGAGCCTCGAAGGATGCCGGCCGAAGCGCTCGGGCCGTCGCCCTTCGAGGCTCGCTTCGCGCGCACCTCAGGGTGACGGAATAGAATACATGCTCAGCGCCGAACAGAACGATCTCATCACCCGCACCGCGTCCGGCACGACGGCAGGTGCATTGCTGCGGCATTACTGGCAGCCTGCCGCACTGGTCGATGAACTGTCGGGCAACCGGCCGGTGAAGCCGGTACGGCTCATGGGTGAGGACCTCGTCGCCTTCAAGGACGAAAAGGGCCGCTACGGCCTGATCGGCCGCCACTGTCCGCATCGCGGCACCGATCTCGCCTATGGGCGGCTGGAGGACGGCGGGTTGCGCTGCGCGTTTCACGGCTGGCTGTTTGACGTCGGCGGCAAATGCCTGCAGACGCCGGCCGAGCCTGACAACAGCAACCTGTGCGCCAACATCAAACAAAAATCGTACCCGGTAGTGGAGAAGAGCGGCATCCTGTGGGCCTATCTGGGCGGCGGCGAGCCGCCGGCATTTCCGCATTTCGATTGCTTCGTGGCGCCGGGCACGCACACCTTCGCGTTCAAGGGCATGATCGATTGCAACTGGCTGCAATCGCTCGAAGTCGGCATCGACCCGGTGCACACCTCGTTCCTGCACCGCTTCTTCGAGGACGAAGATCCGGACAAAGGCTATGGCAAAATGTTCCGCGACAAGTCCAAAGACTCGGACATGCCGATGACCCAGATCATGCGCGACTTTCCGCGCCCGCGCATCGAGATCGAACCGACCGGCTACGGCTTCCGGCTGGCGACCTTGCGGCAGATCGGCGACGACAAGGCGCACATCCGCGTCACCAACCTAATCTTCCCCAACGCGTTCATCATTCCCATGAGCCGCGAGATGACGATCTCGCAATGGCACGTGCCGATCGACGATACGAAACACTATTGGTACGCGATCTTCACCTCGTTCGGTGCGCCGGTAGACAAGGACGAAATGCGCCGCCAGCGGCTCGAGCTTTACGAACTGCCGGATTACGTGCCGCGCAAGAACAAGACCAACGATTACGGCTTCGATCCGCACGAGCAATCGCATCAGACCTACACGGGCATGGGCACCGACATCAACGTGCACGACCAATGGGCCTGCGAATCTATGGGCGCTATTCAGGATCGCACCCAGGAGCATCTCGGCACGTCCGACAAGGCGATCAGCGCCTATCGGCGGCTCCTTCGTCAGGCGCTCGATGATGCGGGCAAGGGCGCGAAGCCCCTCATGGTGCTGGATGCAGCCGACGCGCAAAGCATCACCGGGCCCGCCTGCGTCGACGGCATAGGTCCTGCCGGCGATTGGCAAGCTTACTGGCAGCGCGCCGATCGCAGCCGGCAGGAAACAAAAAGCTGGGCGAATGGGCATTGATGCTGAGTGTCGCCGGCTTTTTCTTATCCTCCCTCTGAAAGGGGGAGGATGGTCGCCGCAGGCGATCTGGGCGGGGTTCGTCGGCGCTACTGACTCCCACCTGACGCGCTGTGCGCGTCGACCTCCCCCTTTCAGGGGGCGGTGAAAAGCACCATGGCCACGCGTCCGGCTCTTCCCGCGAAAAACTTCGTCGAGCGTCACGGCCTGTGGACCGATGATCAGGCGCGCGCCGCCAACGCGGTCGGCCAAGCCATCAAGCGGCACAAGATCGAGCTGGTGCGATTTTCCTTCGCGGATCAGCACGGCGTGCTGCGCGGCAAGACCGTCATGGCCGAGGATGCGCCGGCGCTGATGCGCAGCGGCGTGACCATGACGACGACGCTGCTCGCCAAGGACACCGCGCACAAGACTGCGTGGCCGGTGTTCACGCGCGGCGGTGGCTTCGACATGGAGGAGATGCAGGGCGCCCGCGATTTCGTCATGGTGGCCGACCCGGCCACGTTTCGGGTGCTGCCGTGGGCGGAGAATACCGGCTGGCTGCTCTGCGACATCTATTTCACCAACGGCAAGCCGGTGCCGTTCTCGACCCGGAAGGTGCTGCGCGACGCGCTGGCGCGGCTTGGCGACGAAGGCTTCGATTTTCTCGCCGGCCTCGAGGTCGAGTTTCATCTGTTCAAGCTGGAGAACCCGCGGCTTGCGCCGGCGGACGCCACTTGGCCGCCCCAAGCGCCCGAGGTGAGCCTGCTCAACCAGGGTTATCAGTATCTCACAGAGAGCCGCTTCGATCAGCTCGACGCCGCGTTGCAGCCGATCCGCCGCGGGATGGTGGGGCTCGGCCTGCCGCTGCGCTCGCTCGAAATCGAACTGGGGCCGAGCCAGTGCGAATTCACCTTCCGTCCGCAGAGCGGGCTCGACGCCGCCGACACTATGATCCTGTTCCGCGCCGCCACCAAACAGATTGCGCGGCGCAGCGGCCTGTTGGCGAGCTTCATGTGCCGTCCGGCGCTGCCCAACCTGTTTTCGTCGGGTTGGCACCTCCACATGTCGCTGATCGACCGCAAGCACAGGGCCAACGCATTCGTGGGCGACGCGCGCGAAGGCCTGTCCGATCTTGGGCTGAATTTTCTCGGCGGCCTGCTGGAACACGCGCGCGCCGCCGCGGCCTTCACCACGCCGACCGTCAATGGCTACAAGCGCTATCGCGCCTATGCGCTCGCGCCCGATCGCGTGATCTGGGCGCGCGACAATCGGGGCGTCATGGTGCGTGTCCTCGGCCAGCCCGGCGATCCGTCGACGCACCTGGAAAACCGCATCGGCGAGCCCGTCGCCAATCCTTATCTGTACGTGGCGTCGCAAATCTACGCCGGCCTCGACGGCATGATCCAACGGCGCGATCCCGGCCCTTCGGCGGATACGCCCTACGAGACCGACGCGCCCCTTTTGCCGAAGGATTTGGGCGAGGCGCTCGCGGCGCTGCGCGGCAGCGACGTGTTCCGCACCGGTTTCGGCAGTGCCTTCGTCGATTATTACGTTCGCCTGAAAGAAGCCGAGTTCGCACGCTTCAAGGCCGAAGCTTCCGATGACGCCACGACTGGCGACGTGACGGCTTGGGAGCAAAACGAATACTTCGATTTGTTTTGATCCTTCGCTTTCCTCCCCCGCTGCGCGGGGGCGGAAAATAGACTCTCGTTCCCGCGGCGCATTGCGCCCGAGTCTTGCAGCGAATGGCACGAAAGCTTTCGCCTCCAAATCAGTGAAGGGAGGCGGAGCGCCGGTAGGCGCATCGTCCAGTATGTCCGCGGCACACATTCGCGTGTTACCACGTGAATATGCTTCGGCCGCGGTCGCGCGCCACACTCCCAGATGTTGCCACCTGAAAGCGCTGCGGGCGCGCTCGCCTCTCGGCGCTCCGCGAGCGGTACTTGCCGCGCAAATCAATGCCACGGCTCAACCCAGGCCGCGCTTCATGCGAACGGGAGGATGCGGGCGTTACCCGCACCATCGGAACGCACCCACAGCGATGCACCTCGCGCACCGGTCATAGTGCCGGCAGGGTCGATGCCCGGGCCGCCCGGGAGCGGGGTTACGAAGCCCGCCCGCAGGAACCGCACTCGCCCTATCAGTCGGCTGTCACCGGTGACATCCCTTCACGGGCGAGATGGAACAATGACATTCGAGCGCGAGCGCAAAGTCAAACGTTTGCGGAGCGGCGGGTATTTGTTTCGATGAATGAAGGAGTTAAGAAAATCGCCAGCGGGCTTCAAGAGCGCGCTGCCACATTCACTCGCGTATATTCGCAGCTAAACTCGCGAAAAGCCAATAACCATCGGCATTTCCTGCGCGCGATTCAGCGAAAGTCCCGTAGCCCGCACGCGGTCCCGTTACGCCGGCTGCGGGCTCGGCTGCGCCGGTTGTGTCGGCAACGGCACGGTCCCGGCGTAGCGATGGATCAGCACCGCAGTCAGAATGGAGCCCGCAGCCAGCGCCAGGCCGACCACGAGGATCGCGATCATCAATCCGAGAATCGCCACCTTGCCCTTCGCATCGCCGCGTCCTCCCAGAGCCGAAGCGAACATCTTGCCGACGGACTCAAATGCCGGCCGCAGGCTGTCGATCGCCCCCATGGTGTTGTGTATCTGCGCGAACGTGTTGTAGGCGGCCGTCCCCAGGTTCATCAGGCTATGCTGGCGGTAGGCCGCGATCCAAGACTCGATGGTGATGATGAAGCCGGTGCCCAGCGCCGGGAAGATGATCGTGATGTACCAGAGGTTCACCGCCCCCTTGAGATATTCGTCGGTGAAGTAGTCCGGGAACAGCGCGTTCGCCAAGAAGATCAGCGGAAACAGAAACACCGAGCTGAAGCCGATGGCGCTCTGGATGGCGCCGCACCAGACCAGAATGCGGATGCCGCCGCCGACCGCCTTCGACTCGACCCACGCCCGGCCGCACGTTCGTGCGTTCCACCAGGAAACCCCGAAATTCAGCGCGAGGATAAGAAATAGCCAGATTGAACTGGTGCCACTCATAGTCGCCCCCTTTAGATCGTGTGTCGCCGATCGATCTAAAGCACAGCCGCGGAATTGCCGGAAGGTGTTGCAGAGGTAGTGCAGCGGCGCTTCTCGCGGCGCCCTCTCCCCTTGCGGGAGAGGGCTTCGCCCGCCGTTCAGCAGACGCTGCTGGGTGAAGGGTTGTGGCCCCCCGACCCCTCACCCATTCTTGTTGTTGCAGCGCTGAACAGCCCTCTCCCGCAGGGGGAGAGGGCACAATAACGGGGCCCGTTTTCGCGGGCACGAGCGTTAGAGAGGTCCGCAGAGGGGTCCGCGCCAGATCAGTCTAGCTGACTACACATCCACGCTCGCCGCCAGCGCGTGCTCCTCGATGAATATGCGGCGGGGTTCGACTTTGTCGCCCATGAGTTCGTCGAAGATGGTGTTGGCGTCGTCGATTTCCTTGACGTTGACTTGCAGCAGCGAACGCGCGTTGGTGTCGAGCGTCGTTT
>Ga0181522_10001706_pt1 | contig 13151 bp, 18 predicted proteins | sample PEATcosm2014_Bin_27_FD_121103 | JGI IMG/M metagenome (GOLD analysis project Ga0181522, IMG submission 121103) | Peatland microbial communities from MTU Mesocosm Facility, Houghton, MI, USA - PEATcosm2014_Bin05_10_metaG | ecosystem: Environmental > Terrestrial > Soil > Wetlands > Peat | place... | reverse complement strand
TTCGGCGACTCCTGGGAAGGTCTCGGTGATCAGCCTGGTTAGCGGCCGCGACAGATGGACGCCGATCGCCTCATCGAACAAGCGCAGGGATTCAGCGCCCTCGCGGGACGTGCGCTTCATTTCGGCGGCGATGCGCTGGCCAGATGCAGAGCTGAAGCCTTCGACCCCTTTCATCTTTTCGACGAAGTCGGAGGTATCGAGGCCCAGCCGCGCGGCCATGGCTCCTACATTGAGTGTGGACATGAGATTTTAGAGGTGCATTCCTTCAAGCCGGCTCTGGATGGTTGCGGCCATGGTTTCGAGGGCTTCATCCTTCCCGGTATCGAATGCCGGCGCCAGCCAGGGATAGGGCGGTGTCGTTAGGGTTCCGAATTCGGAGCTGATAACTCTTTCGTGATCCTTGCGCGCGGCGGCATAGGCCCGCTTGTATTCCAGATCCCGCGAAAGGCCGTGCTCCGGGGCGCGATGCCCTACTTCGAGAAATAGGCCATAAAGTCCGGGATTCGTGGTTTGATCGGGCCGCGGCGCCTCGTTCGCATATTTTCCGCGGCGCTGGACCGAGCGGCGGAAATTCTCTTCGTCCCACCCGGGCCCGATAAGCACATACTTCTGCCCGGCCGCCTCGCCATGAAGTACGCGGGTGACGACGACGATATCGCGAGAAAGCGCGCCAGTGAGCTTCCGAACATTGTTTTCCGCGAGCTGCTGAATGACGGCGCCGCCCTTCTCGAGGGCCTCGGTTGCGACCGGGTCCGCGATCAGGCCGGCAATATTGTCGAGGCGGGCGCCGAGCTCAGGGATGCCGGAAAATGCAGCGATGATTTCCATGCGATTTTGAAATATATGAGTTCGGAGTATATGACTAGCTAGGAGGCAACGGCCTCGTCCGCGTGGCCGCCGCGGCCGAGGAATATCAATTCTGAATCGGCGACGTCGCCGCCCAGGGCTTCGTCGCGCTTGAAACCCACGAGCAGCTGCTCGGTGGAATTTGCAATGCGAATTCTGATTCCGGCCGGCGAGATCTCCTCAACGCGGACCAGGAGCTGACCAAAGTCGCCTACCTCGAGCGATTTGCCATTAATGTCCAGCACTTTTCACCGGCTCGCGCTTCCCCGAGGGCCCGATCGGCGTGGTCTTGCCGGCGCCCTCAATTTCGTCCAGATAGTGTTGTTGGAACATATTGCGGAATTGTTTGATCTGCTCCGGGCTTTGCTCGATGGTTTCGCCGCGGTTCAGGCTGTCGATGAAATCCCGCATGTCCTGGTCGCCCTGGTCCACCGGACGCCCCGATAGATCAGGCGGCATGAAATCGTCGAGTTCGAATTGCCGGCCATCCTCGCGGTGTAAAGTACCGCGGGCCTGCAACAAGGATATTTGCGCCGTATGCAGCCAGCGCTCGCGACGCCGATCGCTCTCGACGTCAAAAAGCATGTCAATCTCGCGCGGCGACGTGGCTAGGAAGAGAACCCGGTCGAATCCGAAATAGACGCGGACGCGGGCCCAGAGCATTCCAAGGTCGGAGTAGCGGTCGCCTCGGGAGCTGACGCCGGTGCCGTTTTTTTTTGCTCTTCTGCGGTGCTCGCGGGCTTCTTCTTTTTCGGCATCCAGCGGGTGAGCGAAGCGAACATGGCCAGATGGACGTCGGGCGCGTTGCTCATGTCGATCAGCGGCTCGAGCTCCGCAAATGAAAAAGGCGCCTTCCAGTACGGCTCGGGATGCTCGGCGTCGGGAGGCAGCTGCTCGTGCATTCCTGCCCAGACGCAGGCCATCCAGCACTTATAGTTCTCCTCGAAGGAGATCTTATTCCAGCTTTCCACGTTGAACAGCGATTCGCCCGTCAGTTGCTTGTAGAGAATCGTGTTGTGCATGGGATAGCTGAACGTGCACACGCGGCCCGCGATCACAATGCGGTCGGCCTTCCCGGTAATTTCTTGGCTCAATATGTCGTTCATTTTTTCGGGGGAGCCGCTGGCGCCGCAGGCTTGGCTACCGGCGGGGGCGCGACGCTGGTTATGGATAAATCGTTAAGGCCACAGTTGACCGGAGGCCAGTGGTTTTCCTGCTGGGCCTGGGTGCACAAGGCGCTGAATTCATTCAGGGCGTCCTGCGTGCGGTCCTCCCAGCGAAAAACTTTCTGCCGGGCGGCGTCGAGCCGGGCCATTTGCAATTCGGTGAGCTTGTAGGGAGGCGGCGCGGCCGGCGTCACGGATACGTCGGCCGGCGCCGCTGCGGGAGCAGCGGGCGGTTTGCTCTGTGCTCCCGCAATGCCAACAATCCCCAAGAGGAACGCGACAAGGATCGATCTCATCAGAAAGCCTCCTCGATGCAAGTGTGCTTGCATCAGCAGCTTACCAATTGACCGTGACAGGACCAACAATTTTGATCGAGCCACTGAAGGGAACGGCCTTGTTGTATTCGTCCCCTACTTTGAATTCCTCGACGTACCCCTGGAAGACCATTGTGGTCGGCGATCCGCCGCTGAGCGTGATCTTCCAATAGTTGAGGGCATTCGCCGGCGCGGACGAAAGATTGGTCATCAACGCCTGGGTGGATGGATCGGCGGGATTGAGTACGCCGTCGAACTGGATGCTGCCGCCGTCGACGAGCGTCTTGAGCCATTCTTTGAAAACGGCGCCGCCTGGCGCGGGCGAATCGAGGTTGGTGATGTCCTCAAATTCGACTTTGAGGCCACCGAAGTTGAAGCGCCGCAGCTGGGCGACATTGGTGTAAGCAGCGCCGGTCGCGCCGCCGTTGGCTAGATGGCCGCCGTAGCCCGGAATGGCAGTGGTTGTCATGGTGAGAAATCCTCCTTGGGGTTAAATCAGAACGATCTGGAAACCGCTGGCCTGGAATCCGGTGGGCTGGAAGCCCGAAAGTGGGCTTTCGATGCCGCCATTGATGCGCAAGGTTCCGGAGAATGGGACCATCTTGTTGTAGACAATCCCCCAGGGTTTGAACTGGCTTAAATAGGCGTCGAAGCCGTACATCGTGCCGTCACTGAGCAGAATGCGCCAGTGCACGAGTGTCATTGCGCCGTGGAAGAGGCCCAGGGCGACCTGTGAATTGACGCCGCTATATACGCCTGTGAACTCTATTTCGCCGGCGTCGACCACCGCGGCGAGGACGCGCGTGAAATTATCGGCAGTTCGCAGGTTGGTCTGGTCGACCATGGCCTGCTTCGAGCCGCTGGGCTGAATCCTCTGCAGCTGGGCGACGGGCGTGTAATTGACGCCGTCCAGGGAATACATCAGCCTTGAGCCATAGCCGGGATAGGCCTGCGAAGCCGGGCTCATTGCTGGGCCTCGGTGTACATCGCGGTCATGCGCACCATGGTCCGGTAAACGTAGCCGGTGCCCCCGACCTCATAGCCGGCGTCACGATCGACGGTGACTTCCGTAAATTGAATGGTCGTTCCGTCGCCGAGCACGCCGCCATAGTCCTTGAACGTATCGCGGACCGCATCCGACAGCTTTCGCGCTGCGATCTGATTTTCGGCGTAGGAATCGAGCTGGAGCTCGCCCGCTTTTAATGCGCTGCTGCCATCGAGGGTGGTCGCCGCGGGCGGTGCATTGAGCACATTGATTACGACAAAGCGCTGCCCTGGGGTCTTGCCGGCGGCTCCGAAATAAATCGCGAAACCAGAATTCGGCGGCTCCGGCACCGGCAGCTGCCCGGTCACCGCGGCATTCGCTGCCAGCATCTGATACAAGCCTTGATAGATCACGATTCAGAACCGAAAAACGAGAACGCAGAGCAGAAATACCGCCAAAAACGCCCAGAGCGGATGCTTCTCGCAAAATTCTTTAGCCAGGAAAATCATCGAATGACGACGGCCGGCGAATTGGCTGTTCCCGTAATGGAATCGCCGGGCACGCTGATGCTGCCAACGCCGGTGAAAGTGCCGCCCGTCGGGATTGAGACGATCTGGTTGCTTTCCCGCGAAATCGCATTCCCGGAGGCGCCGCCCAGGGTTGCGCAACTCGAGGTGCAGGAGCTGGTCAGGCCGAGATAAATGATTCCGGGCTGCAGGATGGCGGACGAGGTCCAGCTGACGTCGTGGATACCGGTCGATGGGGAAAAGACGCTTCCGTGAAGCGGTCCGGTGTGCGCATACAAGGTGCCGGCGCCATTGAACAGAGCGAGATCATAGTTATATGTGCTGCTCGATTCAGCCGTGCCGACGAAATAGGTCGCGCCGTACGTCGTGCAGGGGGCCTGCAAAAAAAACTTCCAGATTGTGGCTTTATTCGCTGTACCAGAGAGCGCATCGCCGGTTCCGCTCGTCGTGGGAAACGTGGTGAATTGGCAAGTGTAGGGGCCCGCGAGTACTCCGGAGTCGCCGATCGAGTTCGATCCCGTCACATAAGTGTAGTCGCCATTGAAAAGGCTTCCCGTGACAGTGGGGAAATCCGGGCAAGTTGAGGTCGTAATCCGAAGCGTGCCGTCGCCCGAGGTGCAAAGCGGCGCATTCGAGCCGGTTACATACTGCACCGTCATCACCGGACCGCTTGAGGTGCTGGTGATGCCGGTGAGCTCATAGGTGGTCCCGCCGATGAAGATCCCCGTCCCGACATACATATTTTTGGGACGGCTCGTGGAGAGATCAAAGTCCCAATAGTTGTCGAAGCTGTAGCTGAAGGGCATGCCGCTCAGCTTGATGATTCCGGGATTCAGCGAGAGATCGTTATTGAAATCAATTTCGCCATGGCTGCTCGGAGAAGTGTTGCCAATGATCACGCTGGCGTTAGCGTTGCTCAACTGAACCTGCCCATCCGCGGTGCCGCCCGCAGGCACCGAGATGTTGATATTCCCAGAATTCCCGGTCCCGGTTGGGCTGGCTGTATAGATGGAAATGCCGCCGCTCGAGGAGTTGGACCCGGAGGGCACGCCGCTCGAAATAGAAACGCCGCCGGTGGTCCCGCCGTTCGACGTTCCCCCGCCGGTAATCGTGACCGCTCCACCTATTCCGGAGCCAGCAGCGCCACCGACGATGGCGACGTGAGCGCCATTTTGCGAGCTGCCTGGCCAAAACTGTCCAGCTTGGATGATGACGTTTGAGGGATTGGTGCCGCCGCTTGTACCGGTCGCGCCGCCGAGCGTCAGATCAACGCCGCTCGCCGAATATAACCCCGTATTGATGGCGACCGCCGCCAGATTGCTCAGTGCCAGATTTGCGCACGAAGCCGAGCACGTCCCGCCGCTGGCATCGGTGACCCACTGGCCGGAGCTGGTGCAGGGATTCGCATTGCAAATATAGACCTGCGGTTGCGATCCCGTCGTCAGGACAAATACGCTGTATTGCTTCGCGCCCGATGGCAGCGTGGCGCCGGAATGAAGGATGGTCGATACGCCCGGCGTTTGCGCGATCGCGGCGCCGCAAAGTATCGCGAGAGCTGCGAGAATTCTTTTCCATTTCCTCATGCTGCCATTCCTCCGAAAACGTCCCAGGTGGTGCCATTCCAGATGAACAGCGCCCATTGCCCTTGTTGCGTGAGCTCGTAGGAGCTCGCATTTTCGATTAGCGCGCCTTGCGAATCGGTAAACGTGATCGCTCCGGCGCCGGCGTCCACTTTCTTGGCGAAATAGGCCTGGCAGAGCGTGAATTCTCCAGTGGGGCCGTTGAAGACCTGGCTCCCCGAGGTGAGCTGCAAGGCGATGCCGCCCGACCCGCCCGTCGCGCGAATGTAATTGATGGTCGCCGGAACGACGCCGCTCGCGTTGTATGCGGTGGGCACGAATCCCGACTGGTGGATATCGTTCCAGTTCGAGGTTTGAACGTCGCCATTGTTGCCGGCCGGCGGCACCGTGGAAATGAATCTGTGCGCAACAAACATAAGTTTTGTTCCTCTACGCCTGCTGGCCGGCGCTCTGGCCGATTTCCGCGCAATAAATTCTGAGCTCCCAATGCATTTCGTCGGGGTCCTCGATCGCCTTGATCTGGAAGATCCGGTTTTCGAACTGAATCTGCCAATTGCCCTGGATTCCTGGTTGATAGGGAACGACGACCAGGTGGGAGACGTCCTGGGCAATTTGCTGCGCCTTGTCGAGCTCGTCCCCGGCAAGGGACCGAATGGCCGCCCAGGAGACGAAGGCGGGGGAGGGCGCGCCTCCGCTGCCGTCGCCACCTCGGGGACTTGGCGACAGCAAAGTGATCTGCCGGGACATTTGCGCGCGGTTGGTATATTGCCCAGGCCCCGGCAGGCGGCCGCTTAATCGGGAGAGAGGCATTTTTACTGGAAGCGAACGACGGCAAACGAGATCAAATTGCTGCTGCAGGACATATAAGCCGTCCCGCCGGACTGAATCCATCCAGTCGTGTACTTCATTTCGATGATCGAGCTTGCGCTGGCTGCGACGGAATATCCGGTGAGGGTGGTATCCGATCGGCCGAGCTGGTCGGGAACGCTCGAGATGGTGAAGGTGTGCGCCGAGGTGTCGGTGTTTTTGACAATCACGATCTCATAGCCGGTAAAGAGGAAGGAATTGCCGTTGGAGGCATCGCAGGCCGTAAAGGTCAGCGTTAGGTCGCCGGGGCTGACGGCATAGTTATTCAGCTTCAATTGCTGAACGGTGAGGGGCGTTTGCGTGGCAAACGCCGGCGCCAGCATGAGGACAGTGATTAAAGCCAGCGAAGCAGCTTTTCTGAGCAGGTTCATTGTGTTTTCTCCAGGGTGAGTTATCCGCGCGTGGCGGCAAGGCTCGGCATTTTCCAGCGCCACAGGGCGCGGAATAGACCGGGATTTTGTGCAATCGTTCCGGACGATACGGGCTCGCGGTTGTAATAGGCGTCCCACATCAGCTGGCGAATTGCCTTTCGCAAGGCAGCGGGCGCCGATTTCCCGTCGTTCCCGTATCCGGCCGTAAAGTGAATTTGCACGGCATTCGGAACATAGAGAACGGGCGGCCAGGTTGCGCCGGCGAGAGGAAAGATTCGGGGCGGCATGCTGTCGCGGTCATAAATGAAGTCGCCGGTGTCCGGAACCGGCCCTTGGCAGGTCCATGTGACGCCGCCATCTTGTGTGGTCTGTCCCTTGACCGAAGCCCACGGATCCGGCTCGGTCGCGCCGGTCATGGAGGTGCTGTCCTCGTCGCTTTCGGCCACTGCCGAGACGACCTGAAGATTTCCGTTCGGATCTTCGATCTGGTAGCCGAGCGGGACCACGGTCAGCGCCGTCCAGTTGAAAAGCGCAGGATAGAGAGAGTCGATCTCGCCGGTAACGCTGTCCGAATAGCTGATGCTCGACACCGCGACCAGCGGTCCCCGCAGCAGCTTTATCATCTGTGAGTAATTCCACAGGGTCGTCGAATAGCGTGGCAGCGAGTAGTAAGACGGCGGGTAGGCCATCTGGGACATGACGCTATCGACGAAATAAGGGAAGGAATCGAGCGACTGGCGGTAGCCCTTATTGACAATGCTCCGGCCGGTGAATCCTTCCACCTCTTCGCGCGCGCTCTGGATACAGTCCTGGATGAGCTGGTCGTCAGCCGTCACCGTCAGCGGAACCTTCAAATAGTTCTTCGCATCGGTGAGCGTGATCGGCTCGGCCAGCGGCGCGATTTCTTCGACGATATATCCCACGATTTATTTCCGGCGCCGGGCAAAGAACGGTTTCTTCGAAGCACCTGCCTGGGCCGGCGCATCTGCACGCTCGGCTATCGGCTCAGCCATGGCGGATTCGGGCTGCGTCGCATATTTGCTCGCAAGCATGGCGCTAGCGACGTCCGGCACCATGTCGAGGACCTGGCCGGTCTCGCGAATCTTGACGGTCACTGTACCGTCGGCATTTTTCCTCATCTAGCCCTCCGGGAATAGCCTTTGGAACTCTTCAAACAAATAGTCTTCGGTCGGTGGCGCAATCGGAAAGGTCAACTGCTGCGCCTCCTCGAAGGTCTCGATCGCAGGGCGGATTTCGGCGGCCTCGAAATCGAAACGGAGCTGCTCGCCCTTGAGCGGACGAAAATTCCGCCCTGGGCGCTTAAATCTAGTCCGCTGGGCCGCCCGCTTTTGTTGCGGATGGCCCGAGCGGAGCTGAAAGCTGCGATTGAAGACCATAAAGGCTCTCCTTACAGCTCTATTTGACTACGTGATGGTCACGCCGGCGCTGGCGAGCGGAATCCACACGCCATTGCGCGCGACCAGAGATACGAAGCTACCCCTGGTGCCATTGAACGTGATCAAGTGGTGAGCCGGGACGATCGTGTTTGCGGGAGCGGTCACGGTGTGGGCGTGCCCGCTGTTATCCACGATCGTGATTTCAAGACCGTCGTTGCCGCCGGCCGCGGGTGCTCCAGCGACAGGAGCCGCGAGAGTGGTGGCATTAACGCCGGCAGTTTCAATGAACGAGGTCCCGCAGATGGGAGCTGCGGCGCCGCCGGGAACGGCAGCGAGGCCTCCGCCGCCGCCTTGGATGACGTCGGTCGTGCCAGTCAGGACCTCGTACTGAAAGGGAAGATTTGCGGCTTCCCCGAGGATGGTATCGACGTCGGGCGACGTCGAGGGAACCAGTGGATCTGGTTGCGGATTAGTAATTTGTGTCATGGGAATTGATCTCCTGGTGCTGAAATTGGGAAGCGCTTCCGGCCCGGCTCATCACCGGACCGGAAAATCGCTTAGGTTAGGCGGCCGCCTGCTGCAAATAGCAGACCGGGTGAGTGCCGGCATCGAGCAGGTTGCCGTCATAGCGGGCAAAGCCCAGGTATGCAACCTGGCCGTAATCCGCGAAACGCTCCTGCAGGGTGATCACGCCCAATTCCTTCACGCGGCGGATCAGGTATTTCTTGTGGTCGCCGAAAGTGACGGTCTTGGCATTGAGCGCGATGGTGGCCATATCGTTGTTGATCCAATATGGATAGCCATTGATGCGGTCCGGCTCGCCGGCCGCCATGCTCTGTTTCCAGAGCGGATGGCCGAATTTATCGAGCAGCCGTTTGATGACGCGCAGCGTCTGATCGTGGAACATGTAGGACGCACCCGCCCGGTAGGACGGATCGACGGTATGCTCGAGGTCGGTCAAATCCTGAGAACCGATCGAGGTACCGCCGGTTTCAGCGCCGCCATCGTTGCCGCTGGCGCCGGCTGCCAGTAGAGCGGTGCCATAAGCGACGCCCGCGCTGGCAAGCTGGGCTGCTGCGCAGTTGGCGACGACCGCGGTGATCAATCCAGTGGGTTCAACCGGGTTCGCGGAATTGCCGTTGCCCAGGGTGAACTTGGTATTGAGGATGCGGCCGAGGCGGATAGCGAACTTCTTCCGCAGGTAAGGCCCGATTGCGAAGGCCGAGTCCTGCAGCAATTCGATCGACACTTTGACCATCTTCGTGCTGAATTTCTCGGCGCCGAAGATGATGTTGCCCAGCGTCACGTCGTTCTCTGCGACCTGCTGACCTTCCCCGACCAGCTGGCCGGTATTGGTCGTGTCATTGTCGGTCGGATAGGGCAGGGGTTGGCCGGTTGCGGTGTCCATGATCTCGGAGGATTCGAGCATGGAACCGTACCATTTCATCGCCTCTTCGACTTCATAGACGAAGCCGCGGGGTACGAAATAGCCGCCCAGGGTATTGGTGCCGATGCCCATGTCGCGGCGTTCCTTGTCCGAAATCTTGTATTGGCCGCCGCCAACGCAGATCGCTCGGAACTCTTCGTTCTGTCCCAGGATGATGGCGCGGTCTTCTGCCGGGCAAAGGCCGGAATCGCCCTGGCGCAAAGCGATGGAATAGTTGCGGAAAGCCTCCCAGTACCGCTCTTCCATTTCCTCGATCACGTTGCGCACATTGTCGCCAACCTTTTCGAGCGCATAGTTGCGGACTGTCAATTCGCCGCGGCCGTCTCGCAAAACAGCGACGCCGTGACGCTTCAGGGACCGGTTGTATGCCCCGATCAAGGACATTTTGTCGTTGCCCTTGGGGTTGATGGGATCTTCGCGTCGGCCGCTGGGGTCGACTGCATTCATGCGGGTTTCCCGGTTCAGGTCGGTTTGAAGCGCATCGCGCTGCGCGGTCAATGTGTCGATATCGTCTAGTACCTTGTCGATCTCGACTTTCGCCGCTGCGATATCTTCCTTCGTTTTGGCGTCACGAAGCTTGATGCGTTTGGGCTGGAGCTCGCCTTCATTCAGCCGGGCGATTTTGTCATTGAGCGCCCGAATCTCGACCAGGCTGCCAAGCATGACCGGGAGATGGTGCCCTCCGAAGAAGTGGGTGGACTGCGTGTGCGCCATGGCGAACGCACTCAGGCCGGCAAAAGCCACTACCGGCAGGATGAACGAAAACAAGCGGAAAGAAATCACGGAAAGCTGCAGGGTCCCGCCGAATGTTTCGTGATATCGGCGAATGGACCGGCGTTCCCGCATTTTCAATTTTGGTTTCACGGAATTCTCCTAAATTGATTTTGTTGCGGACCTACACACACCAACGCGAGGCCTCCGGCCGCGTGTCGTGCGTTGGCCCTCCTCCGCGCTTCGGCTATCACGCCGAGCCGCATCCGGCACGCAGGAAAGGGCGAAACTTGTTGTGGAATCAGGCGACGATCTTGATGCCGTGGCGGCGCATGCGCTCGTCCACTTCGGCTTCGGCTTTCTGGCGATCGAGGCCAGCGTCTTCGGCCGGAGGGGTCTTGGCCCGGCTATGATCGCAATTCTCTTCGTCGCCGCAATCGACCATGTGGTCGGAGCATCCGCTGCAATCGTTATCGCGGGCGCAGGCCACGCAACGGCAGTCGCATTCTTTGTCTTCCTTCTTTGCCCGGTCCATGAGCTTGCTGCGGATCTCCGCCGGCAATTCCTGCGCCCATGGGGCGGACCGCAGTTCCGCGCTTAAATGCGCGTGCGCCCTGGCGCCGACGGTCGTTCCGGTGTAGGCGGGATAGGTGACGGGACCGACGTCGAACAGATCGAGGTCCTCGATCTCGCGGAGATAGAGTGTGAAACCATCATCCTCTTGCTCCGTCCAGGTCTGTTTCCGGACCGTAAAGGCGAAGCTGCAACCGGTGACGTCGCCGCGATCCACGAAGCAGTGAACGTCCTGGGCGACGCGCGTGCGGGAGTCGAGGTCGTTTTCGAACTGGAGACCTTTATCGTCCTGCTTCATCGTCAGGGTATTGTTGGCCGTGCGGCCGAGCACATTGTCGGCGTCGTGATTGAAAAGGCAACGGACGTCCTGATTTTCCTCGAGCGCGCGCGTGAAGGCGCCAGGCTTGATCCGCTCAACCATCCGAAACGACTTCGACTCATAGAGCACATAGTCTTCGCCAAATACCGCGGCGTAACCTTCGATCGCGGGCGTCGCATTGTCTCCGCTGCCCTTTTTCTTGGCCCGGATTTCGGCGCCTTTTACAAAACGACGTTCGTGAATCATGAGTGCACCTCGGTAATTTGTTTCGCGCGGCGCGTGGCGACCTCGCGATAAATCTCAACTGTCAGGGCCCGGATGGCGCGAGCGAGCTCGCGATCGGATATCTCGGCGGAGTGGCCATTGGCCGACGCCCATTGCTCCCGCCGCGATCGTTCGTGCATGCCTTGGAGGTAATCGGCGAGGAACTTCGAGTTTTCGAGCGCGTCAGGGCTCGCGTCGGCACCGAATTGCTTGGCCGCAAATTGCTCGACGTCCTCGCCGATCGTCATCAGGACCGGCATAAAAGCCCGCCTGAATGCTGGTATATCCACCTCAGAGCGGACGGAAATCCGGCCGAAAGCATCGCGGAATAGGCGCGAATAGGAGCGTGAAAGCCGCGAAATGAGGACATCCGCGCGTTTCTTTTTTCCCTTTTTGGCAGGCGTCTTTTCCTGATCATCATCATTGGCATCGTTTTCGCCCTGGTTTTGAGCTTCCTCGGCCGAAGGCAGCGCGGGATTCGCCATGATCTGGTCCATGGGCGCCATATTGATCTGCATCCACGTCGCATCCGCCGCGGGATCATCAAGCGGATTGAGCTGCAGCCACTCACGCGCATCGTTCTGCGACATGACGCCCCACTGGATCATTGCCTGGATGAATTGGCGCAAATCGTTCGCCGCCGGCATGACGATCGGCCGGGTATCGAAGAGAACGCCCCAATAGCGGCCGGCATGGCGCCCGACGTTGGGCGTGGGAAAGAGCTTCCGCTTTAGCTCCTGTTCCCAGGCCTTAAGCCAGGGGCGCAGGGTAAAGGTCACGAACTCGAGCGCAATTTGCTCTGTATTGGCGCGGTTCTGTTTCCCGCTATCGGCAACCATGTGAGGCGGAACGCGAAAAACGCGGCAGATTTCGGCGACCTGGAACTCGCGGGTTTCGAGGAATTGCCCCTCATTGGGCTTGGTGGACGTCGGGGTGTATTTGACGCCGCCGTCAAGAATTAGCGGCCGCTGCGAATTCTCGCCGCCCCAGGACTCCTGATATTCCTGCTTCCATTTCGCCAGATCTTCGGGCGCCAGCGTTCCGGGCATTTCAAAGACCCCATAGCCCAGGGCGCCATTGGCGAAGAATTTGCCTCCGAATTTCTCGGTCGCCAGGGCCACACCCACGGCATTGCGGGCGAGCTGGATAACGTCCTGGCCGACGCGGCCATCGAGCGCCAGGCCCGGAATATGAATCATGTCCTCGGGCGCGATCGCGCGCTGGGACCTATATCCCTGGGGGTCGGGCGTCGGCGATTCCGGGTCGATGCTTTCCGTCTCCATGCCCTCGGTCGTCAAATAGACCATCTGGCCGGGCTGAATGGTCAGGGGTATTCCGTCCGAAGTGTTTGTCTTGATCGGATCGATCGCACGATGAAGCTTGATGCGCGCGGGATTGCGCGGCCAGATGGCAATGACCTTTCCCGATCGGTCGCGCTGGATCTCGGCGAACAGATTTCCCCAGAGCAAGGCGTGGGCCTGTAGCGTGTTGCGGAAGGTATAGCTCGACATTTCCGGGTTCGGTTCGATTTCGAGCATTTCGAAGTAATCGTGCTCGTGCGCGATCCGGCGCGCGACGCGGCCGTCGCCATGGGTCACGCGCTCGAATATTTTGGCGTCCAGCATGGCAAAGCCGTTCGAGATCAATTGAACGCAGGCATATACCGTCGTCGATTGCAGGGCCGACATCTGCGAGACGCGGATGCCGGAGTCCGTGCGGCCGCCGTTGAAAATGTCGAGAAGCCACTCAGACGGGAACGAAAGCGGGGTCTGGGGATTTTCGAG
>Ga0181522_10001705_pt1 | contig 13152 bp, 11 predicted proteins | sample PEATcosm2014_Bin_27_FD_121103 | JGI IMG/M metagenome (GOLD analysis project Ga0181522, IMG submission 121103) | Peatland microbial communities from MTU Mesocosm Facility, Houghton, MI, USA - PEATcosm2014_Bin05_10_metaG | ecosystem: Environmental > Terrestrial > Soil > Wetlands > Peat | place... | reverse complement strand
GATGTTGAGATTGCCGAAAGCGAGCCCGCTGTCGCTGTTGAGAGGAAGGCCGATGGCCGAGCGATAGCCGCGTCGCAGCGCTTCGGCGCGCCACGGGGCCGCCTCGGGATCGGCGGCGTAGTCTTGGATGCATGCGGTCTTCCCGGTGCGAACAGAAGTCCCGCAAGGCCCGCGTCCGCGCTCGGTGTCGCCCCAAGTGACGTCCAGGTGTTCGAGGTACCCGTCGACAAATCCGGCAGAGGCGACCGGACGAACGGTCTTAGCCTCGTCTTGTTCGGCGAATCCTACCCACGCCATGCGGTAGCCGGCTTCGTCACAGACGATGCGGCAGATGTCGCCAAGCAGGATCTGTTCGTCGACGGCCCGCATCAGCGTCTGATGGCAAAGGCTGACGGCCCTGTGTTCACGAACGAGGCGGGCGAACGTCTCTTCCGCCGGCCTCGGCGAGGACAACTCTCTGCTGACGTCCAACATATGGGGCCTTACGATTGAATGACCTTCAGCGGCGTCCCCTTTTCGGCCTTGCTGCTGACGCGAACGCATGCGTCGCAGCTTTGTCGGTGTCGATCGTCGGTCGATTCCTGATCGCGGCCGGGTGAACGTGCAGCGTCATGCCCCTAGCCCGCCGCCCGCGCCGAACGGGATCACCTCATCGTCGCGACACCGTACCGAGAAGCCGTAAATTGTTGATTAGTCAGCCCGCCGGGCCTATTCGTTGCGTCGTAAGTAACTCCAGTCGTTAGGGATTTCGACGCATGGCGAGATCGACGTCGAGCGCCGGGCCGGCTCGAGACTTCGCGCCGAACCCGATAGCCGTGCAGTCTCGGCCGGCAAAAGGGGCTTGGGTCGGCCGATTGTCCTACACGCGTGGACGCAACCGCTCGCGGCGGAACACAGGCGCCAAATGTCTGGCGGCCTGACTTCGGTCGACCGCCTTAGCTCTGGACTGAGCGCAGGCGCCGCCTTTGCCGACGTGCGGGCTGAGCCGTATAAGACCGCGTCCGCGCCGCGCGAGCATACCACCATGCGCCTGGTTTCCACGCCGTTTAACCCGACCCCGCCCGGCGCCATTCTTCACCCCGTGCGCACCGCCGACGGCGTGCATTTGCGCACCGCGCGCTGGACGCCGCCCCACGGCGCGCGCGGCACGGTGACGATCCTCACCGGCCGGGCCGAGTTCATCGAGAAATACTACGAGACGATCCGCAACCTGCTCGACCGCGGCCTTTCGGTGGCGATCTTCGACTGGCGCGGTCAGGGCGGCTCGGCGCGCCAACTCAAGAACCCGCGCAAGGGCCACATCGACGATTTCTCCCTCTACGAGCGCGATTTTTCCGCTTTCGTCACCGAGGTGCTCGAACCCTCTTGCCCGGAGCCGTGGTTCGGCCTCGCCCATTCGATGGGCGCGGCGATCGTGTTGGCGATCGCACGCGCCGGACGCTGCCCGCTCGACCGGCTGGTGCTGTCTTCGCCAATGATCGGGCTTGCCAGCATGAAGTGGCCGCGCGTCACGCGCGGCTTCGTCGAGGCGCTCGACGCGGTTGGACTCGGCGGAGCGTTCCCGCGCCGAGGCGGCTCGAAGATCGGCGCCATGCTGCCGTTTGACGGCAATCCGCTCACGTCCGATCCGGTGCGCTACGCCCGCACCGCCAGCATTGTCGCGGCCAACCCCGAACTCGGCCTGGGCCATCCGACCATCGGCTGGCTCGACGCGGCGTTCCGGCTGATGCGCGAGTTCGAGGACCCCGACTTCCCGCGTCGGACGCTGACGCCGACGCTGGTTATCGCCGCTGGCGCCGACCGGGTCGCCGACACGCGCGCCGCCGAGCGGTTCGCCTCGCGACTGCGCGCCGGCCGCATGGTCATCGTCGAGGGGGCCGAGCACGAGCTGCTGATGGAGCGCGATGTCTTCCGGGATCAGTTCTTTGCCGCGTTCGACGCATTCGTTCCCGGCGTCGAGGGTGTGAGAGCCCGAGCCGTCTCGTGAACTTCGCCAATGCGAGGCCCGGCGTCGAGGACGACGGAAGCCGCAGCGCGCTGGCGCTCATCGGCGTCTTCGCGTTGGCCCGGCTCGCCTTCGCCGCTGCGCTCGGCCCTGGCTACGACGAGTCCTACACCATCGTCGTGGCGCGGCGGCTCGACCTCTCCTATTTCGATCATCCGCCGCTGCATCAGTGGATCGCCCATTTCACCGCGCTGGCGCTTGGCGAAGGCGCGGCGACACGGCTGCCGTTCGTCGTTCTGTTCGCGGCGACCGGCTGGCTGACGTTCGCGCTGACGCGCCGGCTGTTCGGCGCGCGCGCCGGTGTGATCGCGCTCGTCGCGCTAAACCTGACGCCATTCTTCTTCGCTTCGGCCGGGACGTGGGTGGTGCCCGACGGCGCGCTCGACTTCGCGCTCGTCGGCGCGGCGGCGACCCTGGCGCGGCTGTTCTTCGACGCGCCGCCGCCACGCGCCGCGTTTGGCCTGTGGCTCGCCGCCGGTCTGTGGCTCGGACTCGCCGGCCTGTCGAAATACAACGCCGCGCTGCCGGCGCTCGGAATCGTCGGCTTCGTCGCGCTCGCCCCGCGCCAGCGACATTGGCTCGCGCGTCCGGCGCCCTATGTGGCGGCGCTCGTCGCGCTCATTGTCGTCGCGCCGGTTTTGGCGTGGAACGCGCGCCACGGCTGGGTTTCGTTCGCTTTCCAGGGCGCGCGCGCTGAAGCGGCGGGCGGCTGGCGGCTGGATCGGGTTGGGGCCATGGCGATCGGCGAAATCGCCTTTCTGTCGCCATGGCTTGCCGCGCCGCTCCTCGCCGCGCTGATCGACGGCGTGCGGCGCGCGGCGCGCGACGAAAGGCGTCTTTTCCTCGTTTGCCTGGCGCTGCCGACGATCGTCGTCTTCACCCTGACGCCACTATGGGGCGCGAAGGGGCTCCCGCACTGGTCAACGCCGGGCTGGTTGTTCGTCTATCCGCTGCTCGGCGCCTGGCTCGCGGGGCAGCCCGCGGCGGCGCCGAGCTTGAGAAAATGGGCGATCGCTTCCGCCGCGCTGCTCGCCGCGCTCGCCGCCGGCGTCGTCGGCCAGGCGGCGACCGGCTTTGCGACGCGCCTCATTCCGCTTGGCTCGATCGCCGCCGACCCGACGATCGAAACGCTCGACTGGGGCGCGCTGCGCGCCTCGCCCGCCGTCCAAAGCGCCGCCTTCGTCGTCGCGACCAGGTGGATGGACGGCGGCAAGGCCGGTCTGGCGCTCGGGCCGGACAAGCCGATATTCGTCTTTTCCGACGACCCGCGCGGGATCGCGTTCCTCGCCGACAGCGCCGACTTCGTCGGTCGCGACGCGGCGATCGTCGTCGCCTGGGATCGGCGCGAGGCGACCCAGTCGCAGCTCGCGCCCTATTTCGCCGGCTTCGACCCGCCGCAACAGGTGACGCTGCGGCGCGGCGGGCGCGACGAAATCGCGCTGGCGGTCATTCCGGCGCGCGGCTTGACGCGCGCCTTTCCCCTGCCGTATCGGCGTTGAGGCCGCCGCGCGAATCGCGCGCGCCATCGAACGAGCGCGAGATGACATCCGATCCGGCGGCGCCTGAAGTTCGGCCCACTCTCTCCGTCGTCGTTCCGACATACCGCGAAGCGGCCAATGTGCCGGTGCTGTTCGATCGGCTGAAGACGGTTCTCGACGGCCTGCCGTGGGAGATGGTCGTCGTCGACGACAATTCGCCCGACGGCACCGCCGACGTCGCCTTCGCCATCGCCCGCAAGGATTCGCGCCTGCGCTGCATCCGCCGCGTCAACCGCCTAGGCCTTGCGGGAGCGGTGATCGAGGGCTGGCTGTCGTCGAGCGCCGACATCGTCGCGGTGATCGACGGGGATCTGCAGCACGACGAGAAGATCCTGCCGAAGATGTACGCTGCGCTGGTCTCGGGGCAAGGCGAACTGGCGATCGGCACGCGCGTCGCCGACGAGGCGGCGCCGGGCGGCCTGTCGCCTGCGCGCCAGAAGCTCAGCGAGCTCGGCGCCTGGTTTTTCCGCCTGCTGGCGGGAACGACGGTCAGCGACCCAATGAGCGGCTTCTTCATGGTCCGGCGCGAGACGGTCGCACAGCTCGCGCCGCGCCTGTCGCCGGACGGTTTCAAGATCCTCGTCGACGTGGTGCTGTCGGCCGGAGGGCGGCTGAAGATCGTCGAAATCCCCTACGTGTTCCGGCCGCGTCAGGCCGGCGAGTCGAAGCTGTCGCCGCTGGTCGGGCTCGACTTCCTCGGCCTCGTCGCCCACCACGCGACCGGTGGGCTGCTGCCGATCCGCTTCGTGCTGTTCGCTTCGATCGGCGCGATCGGCCTGGTCGTCCATCTGCTAGTGCTGACGGGCCTGGTCGAAGCGCTCGGGCTGGAGGATTTCGCCGCCAGCCAGATCGCCGCGACAATCGTCGCCATGGGCAGCAACTTCCTGCTCAACAACGAGATCACCTATCGCGCCTACCGCTACCGCGGCCTCGGCATGATCGGCGGCTTCCTGCTGTTCGCGCTGCTATGCAGCGTCGGCGCGATCGCCAATCTCGACGTCGCCTCGTGGCTCCTGCGCGGCCGCAGCGTTTGGTGGCTCGCCGGCCTCGCCGGCGCGCTGGTCAGCGTGGTGTGGAACTACGCGGCGAGCGCGACCTTCGTCTGGCGGCGCCGGCGCGCCGGCTGAGGAAGGGCGATCGCCGTGCTGAAAGACGCAATCGATTCGCTCAACGACATCGCCTCGCCGCCGTTCCGCAAGGTGGTGATCAAGTCGCTGGCGCTGACGGCGGCGGCCCTGCTTGCCGCCTGGTTCGGGCTCGACAGGCTGGCGCTTCATTTCGTCGACGTACATCCGTCGTGGCTGGCGACCCTGACCGCCTGGCTGATCGGCGTCAGCCTGCTGGTCGGCGCGGTTTTCCTAGCTGCGCCGATCGCGTCGCTGGTCGCCAGCCTGTTCCTCGACGAGATCGCCGCCCATGTCGAAACCGAGATCGATCCGTTCGGGCCGCCGGGCCGCGCCGCGCCGTTCGCCGAGGCGACGCTGGCGGCGCTGCGCTTCTTCGGCTTGTCGCTGCTGGTCGGGATCGTTTCGCTGATCCTGCTGTTCGTGCCCGGCGTCGGCCTGGTCGCCTGGATCGGCGCCAACGCCTATCTCCTGGGGCGCGAATATTTCGAGCTGGCGGCGATGCGCTTCCATTCCGCCGTGCAAGCGCGCGAGCTTCGCCGCCGGCACGCCGGCTTCGTCTTCATGTACGGCGCGATGATCGCCGTGTTCGTCGCCATTCCGCTGGTCAACCTGCTGACGCCGCTGTTCGCGACGACGCTGATGGCGCGGCTGCACAAGCGGATCGCGCAGGCGGGGTAGGCTCCGGGCCGGCCGGCGACAAGTCCGCTCGACGATCGTGCGATTTCAAGGCGATAGGCGCCATTTTGCGCGCGCGCGAAGAGTGGACCGCCGCGCTGGCCCGCCTGCCCTATCCTGCCCCCTCGCGAAGCCAGCCGGCCTTGGGATGTTCCGGCGGAGCCCTTCCGGGAACGCGGCGCCGTTGATATTCCAGATGTTTCCTGTCACTAAAGGACTTGCTTTCCTATCTGCGCCGCCATACAAAAGCATATGCTTAACCAACTAACGCCACTCGACCGCACCTTTCAGGCGCTCGCCGACCCATCGCGGCGAGCGATCGTCGAGCGGTTGACGCGGGGGCCGGCTTCGGTCAGCGAGCTGGCGAAGCCGCTGGCGATGACATTTCCAGCCGTGATGCAGCATCTGGCGGTGCTGGAAGGCGCTGAGCTGGTGGCGTCGCAGAAGATCGGCCGGGTGCGGATCTGTCGTCTCGAGGCGACGGCGCTCGACCGCGCCGAAGCATGGCTCAACGCGCGGCGCATCGAGTGGGAGCGCCGCTTCGACCGGCTCGGCCGTTACCTCGAAACCTTGCAAACCGAAGGAGGCGAAGATGACAAACCCGACTGACGCCAAGGCGGCCGCGTCGCGGCCGTTGACGATTTCGCGCACATTCGCCGCGCCGCGCGAACGGGTCTTCGCCTGCTGGCGCAGCGCGGAAAGTATGAAGCGCTGGTTCAGCCCCGAAGGCGTCGAAGTGCCCGAGGCGGAGATCGACTGTCGTCCCGGCGGCGCCTTCGTCATTTGCATGCGCATGCCGGACGGGACCGAGCATTGGTGCCGCGGCGCCTTTGGCGAAGTCGCACCGGTCGAACGACTGACCTTCGACTGCGAAGTCAGCACCGGCGGCAAAACGGGCTTCCTTGTTCGCACGATCGTCCTGTTCGCCGTCGACGGCGCGGGCACGCGAATGACGGTCGAGCAGAGCTACGAAATCTACGACCCGGCGTTCCGCTTCGCCGTCGAAGGTTCGGCCGAAGGCTGGCGCACCACTTTGGACAAGCTGGCGCGTGAGGTCGCGCGCGCGCGGGCCGGGCCCGCCGTGCGCGGCGCGTTCACGGTCGAACGCACGTTCAAGGCGACGCCGGCGCAGGTGTTCAGGGCGTTCACTGACGAGCGCGCCAAGAGCCGCTGGTTCGCCGGCGGCGGCGAGGACCCGAGATTGACCGAGCGCAGCATGGACGTACGGCCCGGCGGGCGCGAAGTCGCGGTCGGCAAATGGAAGAGCGGCCTTACGTCGCGCTTCGACGCGGTCTATTTCGACGTCGTGCCCGACCGCCGGCTGGTCTACGCCTACGAGATGCATCTCGACGCGCGCAAGATTTCCGTCTCGCTCGCCTGCGTCGAGATCGAGGCGCACCCCGTCGGCGTCAGGCTCAAGGTCAGCGAGCAGGCGGTGTTTCTCGACGGCTACGAGGACAACGGCAGCCGCGAGCGCGGCACCAACATGCTGATGGACAAGCTCATCGCGTCGCTGGAAGGGTGAGCCCGATCGGAACGCGGCGCCCTTCCCCCGCGAAGGGGGAAGGGGAGCGAGCCCCAGGCTACCCCGTCGCCAGAGCGGCGCGCGCTTGGCCGATCAGCGCGACCGCATGTTCGGCCGGATAGGGCTGACGCGCGCCGACGCCCCAGGCCGGCCCCGGCCAGGCGGAATCGCCGACGGCGCGACCGATGACGTGGACGTGCAATTGAGCGACGATATTGCCGAGTGCGCCGATGTTTAGCTTTTCGACGTGCGGAAGTTCGTACAGGAACGCGGATGCGGCGGCGATCTCCTCGATCAGAACCGCACGGTCTTCCGCCGTCAGATCGATGATTTCGCTGAGTCCGGCGCGGCGCGGCACCAGGATCAGCCAGGGGTAGCGGCGGTCGTTCATCAGCAGCGCTCGCGACAGCGCCAAATCGCCGATCGGCAGCGTGTCGGCGGCGAGGCGTTGGTCGAGCGCGAAGGTCATGCGAGCCAGCTCACACCGCTCGCCGGCGCCGGCAGGCCGAGCTTCTGCGCGATGGTCGCGGCGATGTCGGCGAGGCTCTTACGCGCGCCGATCGGCCCCGGCGCGACGCCGCCGCCGAAGGCGAGGATCGGCGCGTGCTCGCGGGTGTGGTCGTTGCCGCGCCAGGTCGGGTCGTTGCCGTGGTCGGCGGTCAGCACGCAGAAATCTTCGGCGCGCATCGCCGCTTCGATCTCCGGCAATCGCGCGTCGAACGCTTCGAGGCAGACGGCGTAGCCGGGCACGTCACGGCGATGGCCATACTCGCTATCGAAGTCGACCAGGTTGACGAAGATGAAGCCGCCGTCGGCGGTCTCACGCAGCGCAAGAAGCGCGAGGTCGACATTGCCGGAATTGTCGCGGCCCTTGATCTCGCGCCCGGTGAAGCGATGGGCGAAGATGTCGCCGATCTTGCCGATCGAAACGACCTCGCGCCCGGCCTCGACCGCGCGCTGCAGCAGATTGTCGGGCAACGGCGGAATCGAGAAATCCTTGCGATTGGCGGTGCGGGCGAAATCGGCGGGTGCGCTTCCGACGAACGGCCGGGCGATGACGCGGCCGATCGCCAGCGGATCGCACAGTCGCCGCGCGACGCGGCAGGCTTCGTACAGCCGCTCGAGCCCGAAGGTCTCTTCGTGCGCCGCGATCTGGAACACCGAATCGGCCGAGGTGTAGCAGATCGGCTTGCCGGTCCGCATGTGCTCCTCGCCGAGTTCGGCGATGATCGCGGTGCCCGAGGCGTGGCGGTTGGCGAGAATGCCCGGCAGCTTCGCTTCGGCGATGAAGGCCGCGATCAGAGACTCGGGGAAGGTCGGAATCGTCTGCGGGAAATAGCCCCAGTCGAACGCGACCGGCGTGCCGGCGATCTCCCAATGACCCGACGGCGTGTCCTTGCCGTTCGAGGTCTCGACGCCGTAGCCCCATTGGCCGCGCGGCGCCGTCGTCGAAAACCCCGGCGCGGTGGTTCCGCTCGAAGCGCGCATCGCCAGGCCGAGGCCGAGCGCATCGAGATGGGGCAGCTTGAGCGGCCCCGCGCGCAAGGACGCACGGTCGCCCCTGCCGTCGGCGCAGGCCGCCGCGATATGGCCGAGCGTGTCGGACCCCGCGTCGCCATAGGCGCTGGCGTCCGCGGCGCCGCCGCAGCCGACCGAATCGAGGACAAAGATGATCGCGCGGCCCAAAAGGCCTCCCTACTGGCTGACGACCCCCGACGTCTCCGCTTCCATCGCGAAGGCGGCGGCGAACAGGGCCCGCGTATACTCGTTCTGCGGCGCGGCGAAAACCTCGCGCGCCGAGCCGCTCTCGACCACCTCGCCGCGGCGCATGACGACGATCTCGCTCGCCAGCGCCCGCACGACCTTGAGATCGTGCGAGATGAACAGATAGGCGAGCGCGCGGCGCTTCTGCAAGTCGCGCAGCAGGTCGACGATCTGCGCCTGCACCGACATGTCTAGCGCCGAGGTCGGCTCGTCAAGAACGACGAATTTGGGGTCGAGCGCCATCGCGCGGGCGATGGCGATGCGCTGGCGCTGACCGCCGGAGAATTCGTGCGGATAGCGGTCCATGGTCGCCGGATCGACGCCGGTGTCGGCAAGCGCGCGCGCGACCGCCTCGCGGCGCTCGGCCGCGTTGAGCCGCGTCTTCTGGGCGATCAATCCTTCCTCGACGATCTCGGCGACCGAAAGCCGCGGCGACAGCGAGCCGAACGGGTCCTGGAAGACGATCTGCATGTCGCGCCGGAACGGCCGCATCGCCTTGACCGACAGGCCGCTGAGGCCACGGCCGCAATAGGCGATCGCCCCTTGCGAGCGGATCAGGCGCAGGATCGCCAGGCCGAGCGTCGTCTTGCCCGACCCGGATTCGCCGACAACGCCGACCGTCTGGCCCTCGCGCACCGTCAGCGACACGCCGTCGACCGCCTTCACGTGGCCGATCGTGCGGCGCATGAAGCCGTGGCGGATCGGAAACCAGACGCGCACGTCCTTGGCCTCGAGGATCGGTTTCGCCGCCGCGTCGCGCGCCGGCGCTTCGCCCTTCGGCTCGGCGGCGAGCAGCATCTGCGTGTAGGGGTGCTGCGGGTTGGCGAAGACATCGGCGGTCTTGCCCGCTTCGACGATCTTGCCCTTCTGCATCACCGCGACGTCGCTGGCGATCTTGCGAACGATGCCGAGGTCGTGGGTAATGAACAGCAGCGCCATGCCGAGCTTGGCCTGCAGATCCCTGAGCAGCGCGAGGATTTGCGCCTGCACGGTGACGTCGAGCGCGGTCGTCGGCTCGTCGGCGATGAACAGGTCGGGGCGGTTGGCGAGCGCCATCGCGATCATCACGCGCTGGCGCTGGCCGCCCGAAAGCTGGTGCGGATAGGCGCCGAGCCGCGACGCGGGATCGGCGAGGCCGACCTCGGTCAGCAGGGCGATTACGCGGTCGCGGGTCGAGGCGGCGCGGCCGCCATGGAGGGCGATGATCTCGCCGACCTGCCGCTCGATCGTGTGCAGCGGGTTGAGCGAGGTCATCGGCTCCTGGAACACCATGGTCACGCCGGCGCCGCGCATCTCGCGCAGCTCGGCGTCGGTCATCGTCAGGACGTCGCGACCCTTGAACAGCACCTCGCCCGACGGGTGGCTCGCCGCCGGATAAGGCAGCAGCTTGACGATCGACTGCGCAGTGACCGACTTGCCCGAGCCCGATTCGCCGACCAGCGCCAGCGCCTGGCCGCGCTCGAGCGTGAACGAGATGCGGTCGACGACGACATGCGTCTCGCCGCCGTGGCGGAAGGCGACCGACAGGTCGCGCACGGAAAGCAGCGGCGCGCCGGCGGTCATGTGAAGGTCTTTCGCGGATCGAAGGCGTCGCGCACCGCTTCGCCGATGAAGATCAGCAGCGACAGCATCAACGCGACGACGGCGAAGGCCGACAGCCCCAGCCACGGCGCCGACAGGTTCGACTTGCCCTCCAGCAGCAGTTCGCCCAGCGACGGCGAGCCGGGCGGCATGCCGAGGCCGAGGAAGTCGAGCGACGTCAGCGTGCTGATCGAAGAATTGACGATGAACGGCAGGAACGTCAGCGTCGCCACCATCGCGTTGGGCAGCACGTGCTTGAAGATGATCTTGGTGTTGGAGAGGCCGAGCGCGCGCGCCGCGTTGACGTATTCGAAGTTGCGCGCGCGCAGGAACTCCGCGCGCACCAGGTAGACGAGGCTGACCCAGGAAAATAGAAGCAGGATCGTCAGCAGGACACCGAAGCCGGGCGTCAAGATCGCCGACAGGATGATGAGGATGTAGAGGTGCGGCAGCGACGACCAGATCTCGATCACCCTTTGCATCGTCAGGTCGAGCCAGCCGCCGAAATAGCCCTGCACAGCGCCGGCCGCGATGCCGATCGCCGAGGAGACGCCGGCGAGGATAAGGCCGAACAGAACCGAAATGCGGAAGCCGTAGATGAGCCGCGCGACGACGTCGTGGCCGTCGGCGTCGGTGCCGAGCCATTCCGACTCGAGGTCGCGGCAAGAGCCGCCGCCGGGTGGGATCCTCTTCGCGTCGCCGCGCGCGTGGGCGACGATCGCCGCCCGGCACTGGAATTCGATCAGCGTCCAGGTCGGCGGTGACGGGAAAGGCGTCGGCGGATCGAGCTTGGTGGTCGAATTGGCGAAGCGGATCGGCGGCCAGACCATCCAACCGTGCGCTTCGATCTCGCCGGCGATCTCGGGATCGCGGTAGTCGGTGTGGGCCTCGAAGCCGCCGAATTTGTCTTCCGGATAGTCGACCAGCACCGGGAACAGCAACTCGCCCTTGTAGGAGGCGATCAGCGGCCGATCGTTGGCGACGAACTCGGCGCCGAGCGACACGACGAAAAGCGCCATGAAAATCCAGAACGACCAGTAGCCTCGCCGGTTGCGACGGAAATTATCGAGCCGGCGCCGGTTCATCGGGCTGAGGCGAAGCCAGCCGCTCGTATGCCGGGGAGGCGCAAGGGTCATGCGACGGCCCGCGGCGCCGGCGCCGCCCTGGGCCCGTCACGGCCGGGCTTGGCCCGGCCATCTACGACTTTGGCGCACTCCGCACCGCCGATTCCTGCTGTCGCAAAGATGGAAAGACGTGGATGGCCGGGACGAGCCCGGCCATGACGGAGAGAAGCGGGAAAGCGAAGCGCGCTCATCACACCTCGCGCGTCTCGAAGTCGATGCGCGGATCGACCCAGGTGTAGGTGAGGTCGGAGAGGAGGTTCGTCGCCATGCCGAGCAGGGCGAAGACGTAGAGGTTGCCGAGCACCACAGGATAGTCGCGCTGGATCAGAGAATCGTAGGAGAGGTAGCCAAGCCCGTCGAGCGAGAACACCTGCTCGATCAGCAGCGAACCGGTGAAAAAGGCGCTGAGGAAGGCGCCGGGGAAGCCGGCGATGACGATCAGCATCGCGTTGCGAAAGACGTGACCGTACAGCACACGTCGCTCGGAAAGGCCCTTCATCCGCGCCGTCTGCACGTAGGACTTCTTGATCTCGTCGAGGAACGAATTCTTGGTCAATAGAGTCGAGGTGGCGAACGAGCCGAGCACGAGAGAGGCCACCGGCAGCGTGATGTGCCAGAGATAGTCGACGATTTTGTGCGGCCACGAAAAGTCGGCGAAATTCTCGGACGTCAGGCCGCGCAGCGGGAAGATCTGCCAGAACGAGCCGCCGCAGAACAGCACCACCAGCAGCACCGCGAACAGGAAGCTTGGGATCGCGTAGCCGAAGATCACCAGCGCCGAGGTCCAGGTGTCGAAGCGCGAGCCGTCCTTGACCGCCTTGCGCACGCCGAGCGGAATCGAGATCGCGTAGGAGATCAGCGTCATCCACAGGCCGAGCGACATCGAGACGGGCAGCTTCTCCTTGATCAGTTCGACGACCGGCGCGTCTCGGTAATAGCTCTTGCCGAGGTTGAAGGTTGCGTAATCGCGCACCAGGATCCAGAAGCGCTCCGGCGCCGGCTTGTCGAAGCCGTATTGCTTCTCCAGCTCTTTGATGAACTTCGGGTCGAGTCCCTGCGCGCCGCGATAGCGCGAGGAAATGTCGCCGCCGGCGTGCGCCATCGCCCCGGCGCCGATCTGGCCGCCGCCGCCGCCGATGCGCGCCATCGAGCCTTCGTCATTGCCCTGCAATTGGGCGATCGCGCGCTCGACCGGCCCGCCCGGCACGAATTGCACGATGGCGAAAGAGACCAGCATGATGCCGAAGATGGTCGGGATCATCAGCAGCAGGCGGCGCAGGATGTAGGCGAGCATGGGCTAGGCCGGCGAATAGTGAATGGCGAATGGCGAATGGCCGGGCGGCGGGTCGCCATTCGCCATTCGCCACTCGCGACTCGCCATTTTCTCACAACCCAATTTTCTTCGCCTTGTCCTCGTCCCACCACCAGGTGTCGGGGGCGCCGACGCCGAGCTTGGGCTGGATCGCCGGGCGCGAGAAGGCGTCCCAATAGGCGACCCAGGCCGTGTCGTTGTACCACATCGGAACCCAGTAGTGCCCGGCGCGCAGCACGCGATCGAGCACGCGGCAGGCGACGTTGAGCTCGTCGCGCGTCGAGGCGTGCACGATCCTTTCGATCAGCGCGTCGACGACCGGATCGGCGACGCCCGACAGGTTGCGCGAACCCTCCATCGTCGCCGCCTTGGAGCTCAGGAACACCCTCAGCTCCGCCCCCGGCGTCACGCTGCCGCCGAACGCCACCACGACCGTGTCGAAGTCGAAGTTCTCGGTGCGGCTCTTGTATTGCGCCGCATCGACGATGCGCGAATGGGCGT
>Ga0181522_10001704_pt1 | contig 13157 bp, 11 predicted proteins | sample PEATcosm2014_Bin_27_FD_121103 | JGI IMG/M metagenome (GOLD analysis project Ga0181522, IMG submission 121103) | Peatland microbial communities from MTU Mesocosm Facility, Houghton, MI, USA - PEATcosm2014_Bin05_10_metaG | ecosystem: Environmental > Terrestrial > Soil > Wetlands > Peat | place... | reverse complement strand
GATCTCGGCGAACACCGTCACGCCGCCCAGTTCCGAGGAGTACGTCTCGTAGTCGCGGCTGACCGTGTGGACGTCCTCCGCGCTCGTCACCGACCAGAAGCCGGCCTCCTCGGGGTACTCCTCGATCCGCTCGCTCCAGTGCACCGGGCACTTCGCCCGGAGCTCCCGGAACAGCTCGTAGGGCGGCCCCTGCTCCCACAGCGCAGTCTCCGCCACGCCCGTTGCCACCATCTCATCGACACCGCTGGACATCGGCCCTCCCTCCGCTCATCGGTCCATGCAGACCGTCTGCCGCGAGCATACAAGCGCACTTACGACATGTCAATGACGCAGTGTAAGTAAGCCCGGGGTGGGTTAGGATGACCCTGATGCAGCCAGCCACAGCAGGCGCCCTGGCGCGTCGACCCCGCCACACCCCGCAGGAGAGCGAGCGCGAGATCCTCGCGGCTGCCGGGGAGGTCCTGCGCGAGCTTCCCTATCGGGAGGTGACAGTCGAGGCGATCATGTGCAGGACGGGGCTCAAGCGGCCCGCCTTCTACGCGCACTTCCGCGATCGCAACGAGGTCGTGCTGCGGATCGTGGAGGGGATAGGCAGCGAGTTCCTCACAGCCGCCGGCTCCTGGCTTGGGGGCACGGAGGAGTCCCGGGAGGCGCTGGGCCGGGCCGTGGCTGGGTCCGTCGCCGTCTACGCCCGCCACGCGCCGATACTGCGGGCCCTGGCGGACGCCGCACCGGGCGATGAGAGCGTCGAGACCGCCTACCGGGGACTGGTCGAGAGCCTTGCCGCGGTCGTCGCCGAGCGGATCGTGCAGGAACAGCGCCGGGGCGCGATCGATTCCGAGCTGGACGCGCCCGACACGGCACGGGCCCTGGTCTGGATGAACGAGCGCCACCTCTACGAGATGCTGGGGCGCCGATCGCAGAGTCCCGAGCAGGTCGCCGCGACCCTTCAGCGGATCTGGCTGGCAGCGCTCTACGACCGCTGAGTACCGGCCACGGCCGTCAGCAGCAGCCTGCGGCCCGGCGCGCCCCATCGCCCGCTCAGCTCCCGCCCAGGCAGGCATCCGGGGTCGAGAACGAGGCGATCGCCCGAGCCCAGCTCGACGGTGAAGTCCTCCAGCGAGAGACCCGCCTGCCCGGAGCCGCTCAGGGCCTTGTAGACGGACTCCTTGGCGCTGAAGAGCAGGCGATCCCAGGGGACCTCCGGGCGCGCCCCGGCCAGGCTTCCCACCATCTCCGCCTCCTGGCGCGTCGCGATCCGCTCGAGCACCGCTGCGGGCAGCGGCTCGCTCAGCTCGGCGTCGATGCCGAGCCCGGCGATCTCCTCGCTCCATGCCACCGCGGCTGCACGGTAGGGGCCCTTGTGCGTGATGCTCCCGAGCACTCCCGCCGGCCACTGCGGCGATCCGTCAGCCCCGACCGGCAGCTCCACCGGCTCGACACCCAGCTTGCGTAGGGCCTCTCGTGCGCACATCCGTCCGTGGGCGAACTTTCGCCGCCGTCCCGCCACGGCGTCAGCGACCGCTTCGCGCTCGATCCCGAGCAGCCACTGCGCAGGATCGACATCCGCCTGCTCGCCGTCGTCCCAGATCTCTGCTCCGACCGCCCCCGCCGGCAGGATCGCTGCCAGCCCGACCTCGGCGAAGGGTCCCACGGTCGCCCTCAGCCCGCGCCCGGCTCGGTCACTACAGCCGCCGAGGTCTCCCGGGGCTTCTCCGCCGAGATGCCAAGCAGTCCTGCCGAGGCCGCCTTCGACTTTCGCATCGCCAAGCGGACATTAGTGTGCGCCCGTGGGGGCGTCCGCGAGTCCCCGCATGACCTCCCGGGCTTAAAGCTGCGGCGTGGTGGCGCCGAGAAGGAGATCATGGTCCTGTCATCGGTGAGAGAGCTGTACGCCGCCGCCGCGAAGGTGCTCGTGTCGCTACTGGTCTGCTCGCTGCTGTGGGCCTCGCAGGCGCTGGCCACGACGCCTCCGGAACTGCTCTCCCCGACGCACCATCAGTCCTTCTCCACCGACTTGCTGCTTCGCTACAAGCTCCCCGAAGCAGCGGCGCCCGGGACGCTGCAGCTGATGCTGGAACGGTCGGGTACTACGACGACCGTGACCATGGCCGGGACCGCCGACACCAAAGGCGAACACGAATTCGAGCTGAACGTGAAGGACCTGACCTCGAGCCCCGAAGTCCTGTCCGCCTCCTCCGACTCGCTCGCCGACGGCGAATACGAAGTGCTGTTGGCCTACAAGAACGAACCATCGGGCCAGATAGCCGAGGACAAAGCAGAAGGGGTCGTGATCAAAACCGTCACCGGCGCCCCGTCGTTGACCTCGCCCGCGCCCAAGAGCGTCGAGGAAGGCAACTTCGATGTGACCTACTCGCTGCCCGAAGAAGGCTTGGCGGGCTCGGTCCGTCTGGTCTTCGAAGACGAAGCGCACTCCTTCCACGCGATCGTCCTGGAAAGCGCGGCCGCGGGCACTCATACGGTCGAGATCAGGCCCTTGAAACCGACCGAAGCCGCGGGCGTCGCATCGGGACCCACGGAACTGCCCTCCGGCCCGTACGAGCTGACAGTGGCCTACCAGGACAAGCTGGGCAACCCGGCGGCGTCCTCCACAGCGGTCGAGGTGACCGTCTACGAGAAGCCCCGTTGCGAACCGGGCCGGTTCTCCGCCAGCGGCGAATCTCCCTGCACGGAATGCGAGAAGGGGCGGTTCGCCCCGGAAGTGGGCATGGACGTGTGCCTGCCATCCAGCCCGGGCCACCACGTCTCGAGAACGGGCCAGAGCTCTGAGGAACAGTGCCCTGCCGGCACCTTCTCCGACGAGACCCAGACGATCGACTGCACGCCGGCGCCCTCCGGGCATTACGCCGAAGGCCTGGGCACCGTCTTCCCGAGCGCCTGCCCGCCCGGCACGAACGACCCCAGGACGGAATCCGCCAGTCAGGCCGAATGCGAACCGGACAAGCCCGGCACCTACTCGATGGAAGCCGCAGCCGAAGCGACCCCGTGCGAAGCCGGCACCTTCGCGAGCGGCTACGGCAACGAAGCATGTCTGCCGGCTCAGGCGGGCTACTACGTGGGGGCGCCCGAAGCCGCCCAGGAGACGCCGTGCCCAGCGGGCACCTACACGTCAGCCGCCAAGTCGATCGTCTGCGCCAGGACCCCGCCCGACACCTACGCGACGAGCGGAGCGCTCGCGCCGATCCCCTGCCCGCTCGGCACGGAATCGCCGGCGGGATCATCTTCGTGCACAGCCGTCCCGACGATCGCCGACACGACGCTCGTGACTCCGATGGCGGGGGAGATCGCCCCGATATTCAAGTTCGCCGGGCCTGGCAGGCAGGCGTCGTTGAAGCGCACGGGAAGGCAGCTCTACGCGCTGAGCTGCAGCGCCAGCGAGACACTCCTCCTCCGCGTGACGGCAACGATCCGACTCGGCCGCAGGCACCTGAGACTGACCGCCCCGGCTGTCACCTTCGGCTGTGTCGCCAACCGCGCCCTGACAGAGCAGGCCCGCTTCAAGCTGACGGGCCCGGCGAGGCGCCTGCTGAGGAACGCCGGGGCCAAGGTCACGCTTTCGCTGGCCCTGCAGACGCTGGGCGGCGACTCGACCTCCGCCTTCACGGGCACGGTGCGGGGTCGCCGCTGAGCAGCCGCCAGCCCGCCGCACGAGCGCTTTACAGCCTGTACGCAATTTCTCCACACCCCTCGTGTTAGGGGGCTGACAGTCCGATAGATCAGTTGTGGGTCCTTCGCTGGACAAGCTCGCACGCAACAAAAAGCTGATGGCATACACGGGTGCTGCCATGTACGGCGGCGCGACCGTGGATGCTGCCGTCGAGGGTCTGCTGCCCGGCGACCCGAGCTTCGCCCTCGTGCCCGCCCTGGCGGCGGCTGTGATCGTGGCTCTGCTGATCCTGCTCGGGCCCGCCATGCCGAGATCGGTGCTGGCGACGCTGGGACCGATCGGCGTCGTCCTGATCGGCCTGGCGCTGGCCGGGACGCCCGGCGCCGGCGACGGGGCCGTCTTGTACGTATGGCCCGTTCTCTGGAGTGCATTCTTCTTCGGCCGGCGGGGGGCCGTCGGCATCCTCCTCTGGATCGGCCTCGTCCATGCCGTCGTGCTGCTGTCGCTGCCTGCCGTCAGCAGCTATCCGGGCCGCTGGCTGGACGTGATGGTCTCCAGCACAGTCGTCGCGATCGTCGTCTTGACCCTGGTTGCCCGCAACGACGAGCTGCTGGAGGAGCTCGCCGAGCAGGCCCGCACGGACGCCCTGACGGGCCTGCTGAACAGGCGCGGCTTCGAGGAGAGGGCGGCCGTGGAGCTGGCCAGGTCCAGGCGCGAGCAGTCCTGGATGGCCGTCGTCGCCTTCGACCTCGACTACTTCAAGCGCATCAACGACGAGTGGGGTCACGACGTCGGCGATCATGTGCTCGTCAGGACGGGTCAAGTCCTCATCGAGCACGCCCGCGAGTTCGACGTCGTCGCCCGCTTCGGAGGCGAGGAGTTCGTGGTGATGCTGCCGGGAGCCGATCCCAGAGCCGCCCACGCCTTCGCAGAGCGGGTCAGGGACGCCCTGGCCTCAGCTGCCACTGGCGGCCTTCCGAGCGTGAGGACGAGCGCCGGGATCCTGGCGAGGGTCGCGCCAGGGCAGCTGGAGCCGCTGCTGCACGGCGCCGACTCGGCCCTCTATGAGGCCAAGCGGGCCGGCAGGGACAGGGTGATCATGGTCGAGCACCCACCGGAGCTGGGCGTGGCCCTGGGCGCGCGGCTGTAGCTGATCAGTCGCCCGACAGGTGGCGCTTGCGCTCGGCCGCCCACAGGCGGTCCTGTTCGGCGCGGCGAGTGTAATCCACCCCTGCTAGCGGGACCCGTCCCGGCCGCGCAGGTAGCCGTGCTTGCGCAGCTCGCGGATGGCCTTCTCCTGGCTGGACTCGAGCGTCTGCAGGCGGGCGCTGAGCTCGCGCAGGTCGGCTTCGGCCGAGCGCTCCCGTCTGCTCAGTGCCATCAGCTGACGCTGTTCGATGTCCCGCAGGCGAGCTGCCCGATCCTCGGGGCTCGGCGGACCGCCGGCGCCAGCCGCGTCCCCCTCGCCGGACGGGGGCTGTCGGCTGCAGTCCAATGCGACGGGCACGCGGACGGGCACTCCGGCAGGCAGGCTCGGCAGGGCCTGGGCGATGTCGGTGTCGAGCGCGGCGATGTGCTGGGCCAGCATCCTGCCCACTGCCCGTCCGGGCGGCCACCACAGGCAGCGGGTCGAGGGTTCGCGGGTTCCTGGAGGGTTCTCCGTCAGCCATTGCTCGCGCTGGCCTCCCAGCAGCAGTCCCGTCAGCTCGGGCGGCTCGGGCGGGGGCTGCCTCGAGGCGCCGGCGGCGGTTGCGATGGCGCCGGCGGCAGCGTCGGCCTGCCCCGCGGAAAGGGCGCTGTGCTCGAGCGCGGCCGCGACGCAGCCGCCGGCGGCCCAGACTCGAGGGCTGCCGCAGACTTTCAGCGTCTCGTCGACCTCGACGAATCCGGCCGCGTCGGTCGGCACCCCTGACAGGAACGGCCCGGAGATCGTGGGCAGCGAGATCAGCCGGTCGAACTCCATGGTCCGCCCGCTGTCGATCCGGGCCCGCGCCTGCTCGGTGCTTCCACTGCTAAGCGGATCGGGCGCGCTTTCCTGAGCCTCGGGGACGAGCGTCACCCGCGCGGTGCCCGATGCGGCTGCTGCTGCGTCGCTTCTGTGCTCTAGGACCTCGACGCCGGCGAGAACCTCCACGCCGGCTTCCTGCAGCTGTCCGGAGACTGCCTCGGAGGCTTCCGAGCCGAGAGCGCCGAGAGGACGCTCCTCGACGGTCAGGAGGGTCACGCGGGCGGCGCTGCCCGTCTCGGCTGCACGCCAGGCGAGCACGAGGGCCAGCTCGTAGGCCGGCAGCGGCCAGCGCGCCCCACGCGGGATCGCCACCCCGACGCTCTTGACGTCGTCGCTTGCGATGACCTGAAGCGTCTCGTCCAGGAACGTGGGGTCGGCGCCACGTTCCCAGACCGATCCCTGCGTCAGCGCCCGCTCGGCACGGGAGCCGGCAGCCAGCAGCAGGTGGTCGAAGCCGACTGTTGCACCGTCGCGGGTCAGCACCGTGCCGGCGACCGGGTCGATCAGGTCGGCGCGGTCAGCCACCCAGGTGGCGCCGATGCTCTCCACCAGCGAGGCGATCGACAGGGCTCGCTCGGTCGCGGGCCGGAATGGCGAGTCGGTGCTCATGGGGCGATAGCGGAACTCGCCGTCGGGTGCGATCAGGCGCAGCTCGGCGTCGGGCAGCTCCTGGCGCAGGCTCAGCAGGGCCTCGAGCCCGGCCGTGCCGGCGCCGACGACGCAGACGCTCCGATCAGACTGCGATCCCATGCGCTGAGCCCCTGTCGGTTGCTCGCTCTCCGGCGTTGGCGTCGATGTCGGTCGCGGTGCCGGGGGCCCGTGCCGGGAGCGCCACGACGGCGATCAGGATGGCGGCGACGCCGATGCCGGCACAGGCGAGCAGGGTCAGGTCGAGCCCGTGCACGAAGGCGCTGCGGACGGTGTCGAGCAGGGCGGGGGAGCGCAGATGCTCGGCCAGGGCGACGCCGTCGACGACGCCCTGGCGGGCCACATGGGCGGCGCCGGCGGGCAGGTGGGCCTGTTCCAGGCGCCCGCGGTAGCCGTCGTTGAGGATGGTGCCGAGCACTGCCACGCCGATCGTCGCGCCAACGAAGCGCAGGGCCATGATGAGAGCCGAGCCGACCCCGCTGCGCTCGGCGGAGATGGCCCCGAGGGCGGCGTTCATGGTCGTCGGCAGGACGAAGCCCAGCCCGAAGCCGACGATCGCGAACCACATGGCGATGAACGCCTCGTGGCTGTGCACGGCCGTGCCCGTGCCGATCACGACGCCCGCGGACATCACGACGAAGCCGACCCCCGCTGCGAGCTTCGCGTTGCTGTGCTCGGGCGAGCGCTGCAGGGCGGTGGCGACGAGCAGCCCCACCAGCAGGCCGCCGATCGTCGGCAGCAGCCGGGCGCCGGCGCCCATGGCCGTCGTGCCCGCGATCTCCCGGAAGTACTGCGGCATCGCGTAGAGGAGCCCGAACATGACCAGGGTCGAGAGGGTCGCCAGGGCCGTTCCCGCGGAGAAGCCCCGGGAGCGAAAGAGGGTCAGGTCGACCAGCGGCTCGCCCCCGTCACGGGCGCTCAGGCGCCGCTCCCAGGCCCAGAAGGCGAGGAGCACCACGACCCCTCCGAGCATCCCGACGAGAGCCCGCCCGTAGCCCCAGCTGTGCTGTCCAGCTTCGATGACGCCATAGGTGAGAGCCGCCAGGCCGACGCTGGAGATCGCTACGCCGGGCACGTCCAGCCGCGGCCGGTGCTCGCTGCGGGACTCGGGCAGGAAGCGCCCAACCGCGTAGAGGGCGAGAAGGACGATTGGGACGTTGATCAGGAAGACCCAGCCCCACCAGTAGTTGGTCAGCAGCCAGCCGCCCAGCAGCGGTCCGATCGGGTAGGCGAGCATGGCCGAGCCGAACAGGATCGCCAGGGCGGTCGGGCGCTCCTCCTGGGTGAACATGACCGGCAGGACCGAGACCGACAGGGCCGTGACGACGGCTGCCGCCAGGCCGAGCGCTGCACGGGCCGCGATGAGGGCGGCGACGGAGCCGGAGAAGGCGCAGAAGACGGAGGCGAGCCCGAACAGGACGAGCCCGCCGAGCAGCCAGCGCTTGCGCCCGTAGCGGTCGCCCGCCAGGCCGGCCGGCAGGATCACGGCCGCGAAGACGAGCGTGTAGGCGTCGACGAACCACTGCAGGTCTCCCGAGCTGGCGTGCAGCTTCACGGCCAGCGTCGGCAGTGCCAGGTTCAGCACCGTCACGTCCAGGCCGATCGCGACGCTGCTGACGGCCAGGGCGATCAGCGCCCACCAGCGCTGGCGACCGACGCTGCTCATGGCTGTGGCCTTCCCATCCTGGCGGCCACGTTACGCCGAGCCCTGCCGCCCGCATTGGGTATTAACCCGAAGGCCCTTACGGGGTACCCGCGGCCGGCGCGCCGGAGCGAGCCTCCAGCGAGAACATCGGCCAGCTGCCGGGGACGCCTTTGAGCTGGTGGTAGCCGCGTTCGTGGAACTCGAAGGGGCCGCCGACGACGGTGCCGAAGACGGTCCCCGAGACGAGCGCCTCGCCGGGCTTCGCCAGTCCGTTGACGCGTGCCGCTATGTGCACGGCCATCCCGCCGACGTCGTCGCCGATCAGCTCGCACTCGCCCGTGTGCAGCCCGATCCGCACCTGCAGGCCGAGCGCTGCCGTCGCGTCGCGGATCGCCAGGGCGCAGGCCAGGGCACGCGACGGTGGACCGTCGAAGGTCGCCAGGAAGCCGTCGCCGACCGTCTTGACCTCGCGTCCGTGGAAGCGTCCCAGCTGTGTGCGGACGGTCGCGTCGTGGCGGGCCAGCAGGTCGCGCCAGGCGACGTCGCCGAGCTGGGCCGCCCGCCCGGTGGCGTCGACGATGTCGGTGAACATGACGGTCAAGAGGGCCCTGGCCAGCTCGCCGCCGCGCCGTCCCCCCGTCAGGAACTCCTCTATCTCCTCGACGATGGCCTCGGAGTCGCCCACGAAGGGAAAGGAGTCCCCGCCCTCGAGCTCCACGTAGCGTGCGCCGGCGATGTTCTCGGCCAGGTAGCGGGAGTGGCGGACGTCCCAGACCCGCTCTGCGGGCCTGTGCATGACCAGGGTCGGCACCCGGATCTGCGGAAGCACCTCGCGGACGTCGAGGTCGGTCATGGCGTTGGCGATGACGCGGGCCTCGGTGGGGCTGGCGGCCAGACGCTGCAGGCGCGCGAACCAGTCGACCAGGGAGGGGTCCCTGGCCATCGAGGGGGCCCACAGCGCCATCGCATCCGCATTCGGTTCGCCCCAACTCGCCATGTTGCTCTCCAGCAGCTCCATGCGCTCCTGGCGCGTCAGCGCCCAGTCGTAGTCGGGCGCCCAGGCCGTGCGGGCGACGGATGCGTACATGATCAGGGCGCCCACACGCTCGGGGTGCTCGGCCGTCAGCTTGGCGCCGACGAGACCGCCCAGGGCGTAGGTGACGACGGCCGCCCGTTCGCTGCCGGCGGCGTCGAGCACCGCCAGGGCGTCCTTGACCTCCTGCTCGATCGTGTAGGTCTCCAGCACCCGCTCGGACAGGCCGCTGCCGCGGCTGTCGAACAGGATCAGCCGCCCGAAGCCCGACAGGCGCTCCAGGAAGCGCCGGTTCGCGGGCGCCTCCCAGAGGTGCTCGATCTGCGCGATCCAGCCGGTCAGGAAGAGCAGGTCGAGCGGTCCCTCGCCGCTGACCTGGTAGGCGATGCTGGCGCCGCCGCTGCGGGCATAGCGGGTGGGCGGGGTCACAGCTCGGCTTCGACCTGCTCCCTGAAGGGCGCGGCCGCCTCGACCGTCGCCCCGATCGCACGGACCCTGTCGCCGAGCCAGATGTCGGAGGTGACGACCCTGACCGCCCCCGGTTCCCTGTCGAGGCCCAGCATCCGCACGATCTCGTCGTCGGCAGCGTCGCGCTTGGGCTTGGGGGCGTGGGCCACGACGATCACAGTCGAGCGGATCGGCGGGTTGGGCGGCTTCTCGAAGACGACCGTGACGTCCTCCCCCGTGACGGCGGCCCAGCGCTCCAGCAGATCGACCAGACGGACCATGGCGGCATGGCGGTCCCTCCACCAGCCGTCCGGCCTCGTGCCGATCACGTTCATCCCGTCGATCACCCAGCGCATGCGGATCAGCCTAGATGGTTGATTCCACGACGCTGCACCGTCGGATCGCACGTCTGGCCTTCGCAGGCCTTTGTCCTCGGACTCGCCCTTGCCGCCAGCAAGGGCTTCGCCCTGCGTCCGCGGCCTGCTCGACCATCCGCACCCCCGAAAAGCGGCACACCGCCGCGGAATCAACCATCTGGGACTGGCAGCCTGGCAGCGTCCCGCCGCCCGTCCTGCTGGAGTTCGAGGCGATGAGGCTCGAGGGCATCCAGGCCGGCGACATCGTCGAGGTCGACCGCAAAGGCCGGCGCTTCCACGCCCTCGTCACGGGCACCGCACCGGGCGGGCTGGCGATCGCGCCGACCGACAGGCGGGTCAACTACTACAGCTGCCGCAGCCGCGAAGTGGTCGGACACTGGGCCAAGCGCGGCAGGCCCCGGACGACGACCGAGCCGCTGCTGCCGTCCCCGCGCCAGCTGCAGATGGACCTGGTCGCGGAGGGGGAGGCAGCGGCCGAGCCGGAGGGCTGATCCGCTCTACAGGGACGAGTGGACGCGATAGGCCTGCACGGCCCGCTCCAGGCTGTCATCGCCCCAGTAGAGCTCCTCGCCGATCACGATCGAGGGCACGCCGAAGACGCCGGCGTCGATCGCCTCGGCGGTGAGATCGCGCAGGGCGTCCTTGACGGCCTGGCCGGCGATCGCCTGCTCGAGCTCCCGGGGGTCGAGCCCGCTGCGTGCAGCCGCCTGAAGGACGACCTCGGGCTCGCCGAGATCCCGGCCCTCCAGGAAGCACAGGCGCATGGCGGCCAGCGCGTACTGCTTCAGGCGGCCCAGCGAGTCGGCGAAGGTCATGGCGCGGGCCACGAGCAGGTCGCTGGTCGGCCACGGGTCCGGCCACACGATCGGGCCGAGCCCGCGCTCGGCGGCACGTTGCTCGCAGTCCGCGATCCCGGCCTCGCGCCTGTCGGTCAGCCCCCAGGAGGTGCGGTCGTTGGCCTTGAAGACGGCGCCTGCGAGCACGCCGCGCCAGCGGGCCTCGGGCAGCAGGTCCCCGATTCGCTCCGCGGCGAACCACGAATAGGGCGACATCGCCCCGAAGTAGAAGACCGGCTCCGGCGCGCTGATCGGAGCATCATGGCGCATCGGGGTGTCTGACAGCTTGGGGACGGGGTGTACAGCCTCGGCGCTATAGGGTCCCGGCCATGAGCAGGCGCGTGCTGATCCTCTCCTGGGAGTATCCGCCGGTGATCGAGGGCGGCCTGGCCCGCCACGTGCGCAAGCTGGCAGAGGCGCTCGTGCGCCAGGGCGTCGGCGTCGACGTGCTGACCCGCGGGGTCGGTGGCGAGGATGAGCCCGGGGCAGGCCTGGCCGGCACGGTTGCCGGCGGCGAGATGGCCGGCGTGAACGTGTACAGGGTCGGCGAGCCGAGCTGGCCGCGCGGCGACCTCGACCGCTTCGTGGCCTGGGTCGAGCAGATGAACGAGGACATGCTGGTGGCAGGCCGTGCGCTGGCCCGCGAGCACAGCTACGACCTCGTCCACGGACACGACTGGCTGGTGGCCCGCTCCGCGGGAGCTCTGGCCGACCGCCTGGGCGTCCCCTACGTGACGACGATCCACGCCACCGAGCACGGCCGCCACCAGGGTTGGGTGGCAGACCCGCCCCAGTCCCACATCCACGGCGTCGAGCGGGCGATGGCCCGCAGGGCGGAGCGGGTGATCGTCTGCTCCTACTACATGCGCGACCACGTGGCCGACATCTTCGACATCGAGGAGGCGCGGGTGGCGGTCATCCCCAACGGCGTCGACCCCAAGGACCTGCGTCCCGTCGACGACCTGCAGACGCTGCGGGCGAAGTTCGCCGAGCCTCACGAGAAGCTGGTCCTGCTGGTGGGGCGCCTCGTCTACGAGAAGGGCTTCCAGCTGGCGCTGGAGGCGATGCCGGGACTGATCGAGCAGGTCGGGGACGTGCGCTTCCTGGTGGCCGGCAGCGGCACCCACGAGCAGGAGCTCAGGCAGCAGGCGGAGCGCCTGGGGCTGGCCGATCACGGCACCTTCCTGGGCTGGATCGGCGACGACGTGCTGCACTCGCTCTACCGCATCGCCGACCTGTGCGTGGTGCCCTCGATCTACGAGCCGTTCGGATTGGTGGCGCTGGAGGCGATGGCCTCCGGCTGCCCCTGCATCGTGGCCGACACGGGCGGGCTGCGCGAGGTCGTGCCAGCCGGCGAGCGCGTCGGGCTGCGCTTCAACGGCGGCGACCCCGAGCACCTGGGCGTGATGATGGAACGCCTCCTCGTCGACGAGGACCTGCGCGATCGCCTGGTGACGGAGGCCTCCGAGCACGTCCTGCGCTTCGACTGGGAGGACGTCGCCCAGCGCACCCGGGGGATCTACGATGAGACGGTCAGGGCCGGTGTGCGGGGGCGCGCCGGCCGGGAAGAGGGAGAGAGGGCAGGCAGGAGATGACCGAGCTGCTGGGGCTGATGCAGGACGACTTCCCGCTGACGCTCAACCACATCCGCCGCAGGATGGCGAGCTGCAACCAGGGGGCGGAGATCGTCACCCTGCGGGACGACGGCTCGGTGACGCGCATCAGCCATGCCGGCCTGACGCAGCGGATCGACCGCCTGGCAAGGGTGCTGGCAGAGCTCGGCGTCGAGCAGGGCGACCGCGTCGCGAGCTTCGCCTGGAACAACCAGCACCACATGGAGCTGTACTTCGCGGCCCCCTGCACGGGCGCCGTTCTGCACACGCTCAACATCCGCCTCTTCGCCGAGCAGCTGACCTACATCGTCAACCACGCCGAAGACAAGGTCATCTTCGTCGACGAGTCGCTGGTGGGGATGCTGGCGGACCTGGTCCCGACCTTCTCGACGGTGCAGCACTACGTGGTCATGGGCTCGTCCACCCTCGACTCGCCAGGCGCCCCGGACATCTCCGCGCTGCCCGGGGCTCTCCGCTACGAGGAGCTGATGGAGCGGGCCGGGGAGGGTCCCTTCGAGTACCCCGAGCTCGACGAGCGTCAGGCGGCGGCCCTCTGCTACACGAGCGGGACGACGGGCAACCCCAAGGGGGTCCTGTACTCGCACCGCTCGATCAGCATGCACTCGACGGCGACGCTGATGACCGACGGCACGGCGCTGTCGCGCAAGGACCGTGTGCTTGCCGTCGTGCCGATGTTCCACGCCAACGCCTGGGGCCTGCCCTACGGCGCGGCGCTGGCGGGCTCGGACCTGATCCTGCCCGACCGCTTCCTGCAGGCCGAGCCGCTGGCGGGGCTGATCGCTGCCGAGCGCCCGACCCTGATGGGCTGCGTGCCGACCATCTTCGCGGACCTGCTCCGCTACGCCGACGAGCACCCCGAGGTGGACCTGACGTCGCTGACCAACGCAGCCTGTGGCGGCTC
>Ga0181522_10001703_pt1 | contig 13162 bp, 12 predicted proteins | sample PEATcosm2014_Bin_27_FD_121103 | JGI IMG/M metagenome (GOLD analysis project Ga0181522, IMG submission 121103) | Peatland microbial communities from MTU Mesocosm Facility, Houghton, MI, USA - PEATcosm2014_Bin05_10_metaG | ecosystem: Environmental > Terrestrial > Soil > Wetlands > Peat | place... | reverse complement strand
CGAAGGTCAGCGCCGCGACGCCGGCGAGCCCGAGCGAACGCAGGATGCGCGCCTTGATCGGCAGCGGCGTCAGGCGAAAGACGACCGGCCGGCCGGCGAAATAGTCGGCCGGATGCGGCTCGAACGTAAGGACGGCGGCGGGCGCGCGCCGTTCGGCGGCGAGCGCCAACGTGCGGGCGATGACCGCCGCGTGACCGCGGTGAACGCCGTCGAAATTGCCGACCGCGTACACCGCCCGTTCGAGTCCCGCCGGCGGCCGCGTCGGGTCGATCGCCAGAGCGAAGGATCTCGTCGAGGCTTGATTCAAGGCTGCATCCGGCGCCGCGGCGTGAACTTGGTTTAAGGCGCGCGGAAACTGCCTCGCCGCGCCGGCAGGGTCAAGACGCCGGCGCCTGAGCCCTCGGCACGCTCAGCACGCCCTCGCCGTCGAGCACGACCTTGCCGTCGACGAGGCATTCGCACTTGAGCCGCACCCGCCGCCCAGTCTCGACAAGCTCGATCACTTCGACATTGACCTCGATCACGTCGCCGATCTTGACCGGCCCGCGAAAGTTGAGCGTCTGCGAGACGTAAATCGAGCCGGGACCGGGCAGGCGCATGCCGATCACGGCCGAAATCAGGCTCGCCGTGTAGAGGCCGTGCACGATGCGTTCGCCAAATCGGGTCTTGCGGGCGAAGTGGTCGCTGAGATGGATCGGATTGTGGTCGCCGGTCAGTTCGGCGAATCCGACCACGTCCTCGCTCTCGACCGTCTTGCGCAGGGATTCGCGCATGCCGACCCTAAGGTCCTCGAAATAGAGAGTCTGCAGTCCGAGAGTCGGCATGAGGGCGCGCTCCTCGCGCTGGCGGCTTGGCGCGACTATGCCCACTTCGCGACGCAGCGGCCATTCGACATTGGCGCCGTCGAAGCCGGGCGGCGCCGAACGCGGTCCTTAAGGGACGAGCGTGCGGATGACGGCGACCGGCCGTGGCGCGGGCGGCGCGAACAGCCGCTGCAGTGCGTCGTCAGACGCCTCTGGGCCGTAGAGTTCGCTGCGATGAATGCCGTCGGCGACAAACAACGCGTCGAGCCCCGCCGCTGCGGCGCCGGCGAGGTCGGTGCGCAAGGCGTCGCCGATCGCCAGCGCCCGCGCCGGCGCGACGGGCGCGCCGCGCAGGGCCGCGATCCTCGCCAACGCCGCAGCGTAGATCGGCCGGTGCGGCTTGCCGGCGTAGATCGTCTCGCCGCCGAGCGCTTCGTAGAGTTCGGCGAGGGCGCCGGCGCAATAGACGAGCTTGTGGCCGCGATGGACGACGAGATCGGGATTGGCGCAGATCATCGGCAATCGGCGTTCGGCGAAGGCCGCCAATCGGCCGGCGTAGTCCTCGGGCGTTTCGGTCGAGTCGTCGAACAGGCCGGTGCAGAGCAGATAGCTCGCCGCTTCCGGCTCGACCAGCGCCGGCGCGACGCCGCCGCGTTCCGTGACCGCCGCGATCAGCGCCAGATCGCGCGGCGGGCCGATGTGATAGAGCGGCGCGCCGCCGCGCGCGGCGATCATGCCGATTGAAACGTCGCCGGAGGTGACGACCTCATCGAAGGCGTCCGCCGCCACGCCGAAGGCGAGCGCCTGGTCGCGAATGATCGGACTGGGGCGCGGCGCGTTGGTGATCAGGACCACTGTCCCGCCGCTGCGGCGAAAAGCGGCGAGCGCCTCGGACGCGGGGCGGAACGCGTCGCGGCCGTTGTGCAGCACGCCCCAGATGTCGCACAGGATTGCGTCGTAGCGGCCCGACAAGGCGCCGAGCCCGTCGATGAGCGGGATGGGGTCGGCGGCGATGTCGGAAGTCATGGCGGAAGCGGTTAGGTCGCGCGGACGATGGCGTCAAGCGGGCTGATCAGGCGGCGCGCGGCGGTCGCTTCCGCCCTAGGTCGTCTTGACGCTGCCCCGGGGTGTTCCTACGTATTGGAGAACCTACAGGGCGCGAATCCGCCCGCGCTTGCCGGGAGTGCACTGAATGTCCGCCAACACCTCGAAAGTCACCGACGCCAGCTTCGACGCCGATGTTCTCAAGTCCAACGAGCCGGTCGTCGTCGATTTCTGGGCCGAATGGTGCGGCCCCTGCCGAATGATTGCCCCGGCGTTGGAGGAAATCGCGGTTGAGATGCAGGGCAAGGTCAAGATCGCCAAGTTCAACGTCGACGAAAATCCGAGAATCGCCTCCGAATTGGGCATCCGCTCAATCCCCACCCTGATGGTGTTCAAAGGCGGCCAGCGGGTGGCGGTCAAGACCGGCGCCGGCCCGAAGAGCGAACTGTCGCGCTGGATCAGCGCCTCGGTCTGATCGGCTGAGTCGACGCTACGGAATTGCGAACGCCGGCGACGAGCCGGCGTTTTGCGTTTCGGACCGTGGCGTCTCGGCGAAGCCTCCGTCGCCAACGGATTGACCGGCGGTCGGCCTCGGCCCACGTTCGACGCCGCGCGCATCGATTCGCGCGTCCCCGAACCTGGAGCCCGGCATGCCCGCCATCGACGTCACCGACGCGAGCTTCGAAGCCGAGGTGGCGCGGGCGAAGGGGCCCGTCGTCGTCGAATTCTGGGCGGAGTGGTGCGCGCCATGCAAGGCGATGGCGCCGACGCTTGACGAACTCGCCGTCGAACTCGACGGCAGGGCGAAGATCGCCAAGTTGCAGATGGACGACAACCCCAAGGTTATCAGCCGAATCGGCGTCCGATCGGCGCCGACCTTGATGATCTTCAAGGCCGGCGAGCCGATCGCCATGCGCGTCGGCGCCGCCTCGAAGCCCGAGCTCGCGCGCTGGATCGCGGCGTCGATCTAGATTCCATTCTTCTCGCCGGCGCGGCCGACGGCCGCGTCTGCAATATCGCTAGATCGGCAATCGCACGCAGGCGCGCAGGCCGCCGAGCGGGCTGGTCGACAGCGTGATTTCGCCGCCGTGCGAGCGCGCCACGTCACGGGCGATCGCCAGCCCGAGCCCGGAACCGCCTTCGTCCTGATTGCGCGCTTCGTCAAGCCGGTGGAACGGCCGGAACACGTCCTCGCGATGCTCCGGCGCGATGCCCGGGCCGTCGTCGTCGACGAAGATGGTGACAAAGCGCTGCTCGCGCGCCGCCTTGAGCTCGATCGTCTGGGCATGGCGCTCGGCGTTGGCGACCAGATTGCCGAGACACCGCTTGATCGCCGTCGGCCTCACTCTGACGTTGAGGTCGCCCTTGGCCTCGACTTCGACCCGCGCGCCGTGACGCTCTGCGTCGACGCGCAAGCCGTCGAGGACGCCCCGGAGATTGGTCAATTCGGTCGGCTCGCCGGCGTCGCCGCGCGCGAAGGCGAGATACCCTTCGAGCATGCGCTGCATCTCGTCGACGTCCTTCTGCATCGGCTCGACCTCCGCCGATTCGTCGATGACGGCGAGCGACAGCTTGAAGCGGGTGAGCATGGTGCGCAGATCGTGGCTGTCGCCGTTGAGCATCGCGGTGCGCTGCTCGGTGGCGCGCTCGATGCGCCGCTTCATCTCGATGAAGGCGTAGCCCGCCTGGCGCACCTCGCGCGCGCCGCGCGGATGGAACTCGACGTCGCGGCCCTTGCCGAAATCCTCCGCTGCGTCGGCAAGCTTGAGAATCGGCCGGATCTGGTTGCGCAGAAACAGGATCGCCACGGTGACCAGCACCAGAGAAGCGCCGAGCATCCACAGGATGAAGATGTGGACGTTGGGCTCATAGGCGAGCGTGCGGCGGGTGATGAAGCGCAGCACCCGCCCGCCGAGGTTGACGCGGATCTCCATCAGCCCGGAGCGGCCGACCGTATCGACCCAGAACGGCAACCTGACCTGGGAACCGAGTTCCTCCGGCAGGGCGCGGGTCAGCGGATCGAGGACGTCGAAGAAGGTCTGCGGCATTTTCGGCGGCAGCGGCCCGGGCGGCAGCGATTCGACGTCCATGTGGAAGCGGGCGGCGATCGTGTGCAGCTTCGGATCGTCGGCCCCCGGCGGCAGGCCGGCGTACAGGTCGACCATCGCCCCTACATCGCGGGCGACGGCGGCCGACAGGCGGTGGGTGACGATGTCCCAGTGGCGCTGCATGAAGACGTAGGCGACTGCGGTCTGCAGCAGCACCATCGGCACGATGACGATCAGCAGCGAACGCGCGTAGAGGCCCTTGGGCAGCAGCTCGGCGAGGCTGCGCGCGCCCCAGCGCCAGACCCGGCGGAGTTGCGAGAGCGCGGCCAGCGCCGAACTTGCCGCGGCGATCATCCGTCGGCGAGCAGGCGATAGCCTGATCCGCGCGCCGTCTGAAGGTAGACCGGATTGGCGGGGTCGATCTCGATCTTGCGACGCAAGCGGTTGATCTGGACGTCGACCGTGCGCTCCTGCGCCGCCGCGCCCGCGCCCGACAGCGCCTCGCGCGACACGCTGGCGCCGGCGCTGGCGCACAGCAGGCGCAAAATCTCGCGTTCGCGCTCCGTGAGGCGGACGATCTCCGCGCCGTTGCGCAATTCGCCGCGTTCCAACGAGAAGGTGAATGGGCCGAAGCGCGCCACCGCGCTGTCGCTCTTGGGCGCCGGCGCGCGGGTGCGGCGCAGCACCGAGGCGATCCGCAGCAGCAGCTCGCGCGGCTCGAACGGCTTGGCGAGATAGTCGTCGACGCCGATTTCGAGACCGCGCACCCGATCCGACGCGTCCGAGCGGGCGGTCAGCATGACGATCGGCACATCGGAGCGCTTGCGCAAGCTTTCGGCGAAGGCGAAGCCGTTTTCGCCTGGCATCATCACGTCGAGAACGATCAGGTCGAAGGAAAGGTTGGTGAGAAAGTTGCGCGCTTCGGCGGCCGAGGCGGCGACGGTGACGCGGTGATGGTGCTTGGAAAGATAGGCGGACAGCAAGTCGCGCAGGCGGCGGTCGTCATCGACGACAAGCAAATGGGCCGCGTCGTCAGCGAGCTCGACAGCGCTCATTTCGCCGTTCCCCGCCCGGAGGCGATCAGCGCCATGACCCGTTCGCGCTCCGGCGCGTCGATCATCGCCTGCAGGAACGTCGACGCCATCGCTTGAGCGCCCGGGCCGACCTCCTCGAGCGCGGCGGTGAAGCGGCGGGTCTGCAGCTTGGCGAGGTCATGCGCGAGCTTTTCGCCCGCTTCGGTGGCGTAGAGCTGGCGATGCCGGCGATCGGTCGCGCCGGCGCGCGCGTCGATGAAATTCTTGGCGACGAGTTCCTTGAGCACGCGGTTGAGGCTCTGCTTGGTGATCTTGAGGATGTCGAGCAGCGCCGCGATGGTCAAGCCAGGGTGGCGGCTGACGAAATGCAGGACGCGATGATGGGCGCGCCCGAATCCAAAGGCCTCGAGCAGCCGATCGGCGTCGCCGACGAAATCGCGGTAGGCGAAGAACAGCAATTCGATCAGTTCGTAAAGCGGCGCCTCCTCCCGCGCCGCGACCGAGGACGCGGCGGCCCGGCCGCCGATGCGCGTCGGTTCGGCCATTTAGGTCAGCACTGTTGACATATTGGCCGGCTCCTGCTAGCAATTGCCGCCAGACCTGCGGGGCTATTTAATCCGCGCCGGGATAAAATCAAAACCTGACCGGCCAATCCAAGGAGCGCGCCATGGCGGCCCAGACTTTTGACGATCGCGACGGCTGGATCTGGTACGACGGCAAGCTCGTCCCGTGGCGCGACGCGAAAGTGCACGTTCTGACCCATGCGCTCCATTACGCCAGCGCCGTGTTCGAGGGCGAGCGCGCTTACGGCGGCACGATTTTCAAATCGAGTCAGCATTCCGAGCGCCTGCGCCACTCGGCGCGCGTCCTCGATTTCGAGGTGCCCTACAGCGCCGCCGAGATCGACGCGGCCAAAGCTCTGACGCTGCAGAAGAACGGCTTCGTCGACGCCTATGTGCGGCCGGTCGCCTGGCGCGGCTCGGAGATGATGGGCGTCTCGGCTCAGCACAACAAGATCCACCTGGCGATCGCGGTGTGGGAATGGCCGAGCTATTTCGACCCGGCCCAAAGAATGAAGGGCATCCGCCTCGACCTCGCCGAATATCGCCGGCCCGATCCGGCGACCGCGCCGTCGCTGGCCAAGGCGGCAGGCCTCTATATGATCTGCACGATCTCCAAACATCGCGCAGAACGGCGCGGCTACGCCGACGCGATGATGCTCGACTGGCAGGGCCGCGTCGCCGAATGCACCGGCGCCAACATCTTCTTCGTCAAGGACGGCGTCATCCACACGCCGGCCGCCGACTGCTTCCTCGACGGCATCACCCGGCAGACGGTGATCGAACTGGCGCGCCGGCGCGGCGTCGAAGTCATCGAACGACGCATCATGCCCGAAGAGCTGGCCGGCTTCAGCGAGTGCTTCATCACCGGCACGGCGGCGGAAGTGACGCCGGTCGGCGAAATCGCGGCGCAAAAGTTCACGCCGGGCGCGCTGACCGCGGCGCTGATCGACGATTACGCCGCCGAAGTGACGCCGAAGTCGAAAGCGGCGTAACCCGCCTTCAGCCTGCCGCGCTGACGAAGCTGTTGAGCACCATCTTGCGGCCGGCGCGGTCGAATTCGACGGTCAACTTCGGACCGTCGACGGCGACGACGTCGCCGTTGCCGAACTTGATGTGGAACACCCGCGCGCCGACCGCGAACGACGCCGACGGCGATTCGCCCGCGACGACCCGCCCCTCGATGATGCGCGGCGGCGCCTTTGTCTCGCGCCCAGCGTTGGCTTGACTTGCGTTGGCTTGAGCGCGGCGCCAGCCGGGCGTCTCGTAGCGAGAGGAGAAGGCCGGCTCGCGATCGAAGCGCGAGGCGGCGAAGACCTCTGGCCCGCCCTGGGCTTCGACCACATCCACATGATCGGCCGGCAGCTCGTCGATGAAACGCGACGGCGCCGAACTCTGCCACAGACCGCGCACGCGGCGGTTCGCGGCGAAATAGATTTTCGCCGCGCGGCGCGCGCGCGTCAGCCCGACATAGGCGAGGCGGCGCTCTTCCTCCAGCCCGGCGCGGCCGTTCTCGTCGAGCGAGCGCTGGTGCGGAAACAGGCCTTCCTCCCAGCCGGGCAGGAAGACGATATCGAACTCCAGCCCCTTGGCGGCATGCAGCGTCATGATCGACACCCGATCCTCGCCGTCGCCGCTCTCCGCCTCCATCACCAGGGAAACGTGCTCGAGGAAGGCGGCGAGGCTGGGAAACTCGCCCATCGAACGCGTGAGCTCCTTGAGATTCTCCAGCCGCCCTTCGGCGTCGGCGGTGCGCTCGGCCTTCCACATGTCGATCAGGCCGCTCTCCTCGAGAATGGTCTGGGCGAGCTCGTCGTGCGGCGTCGTTTCGACCGCCGCCGCCCAGCGATCGAAATCGCGCAGCAGGTCGCGCAGGACATGGCGCGGCCGCGCCTTGAGCTCTTCGGTCTCGATCAGGGCGCGCGCCGCGTGGATCAGCGAGACGCCGGCGCTGCGCCGGTAAGCGTGCAGCAGATTGAGCGTGGCTTCGCCGAGGCCGCGCCGCGGCGTGTTGTAGATGCGCTCGAAGGCGAGGTCGTCGTCCGGCTGCGCGACGCAGCGCAGATAGGCGAGGGCGTCGCGAATTTCCGCCCGCTCGTAGAACCGCGGGCCGCCGATCACGCGATAGGGCACGCCGAGCGCGATGAAGCGCTCTTCGAACTCGCGCATCTGGAACGAGGCGCGCACCAGGATCGCCATCTCGCTCAGCGACGTGCCGGCGCGCTGCGCCGCTTCGATCTCGTCGCCGATGACGCGAGCCTCTTCCTGGCTGTCCCACAACCCGCCGACCGTCGGCTTCTCGCCCATGCCGGCCTCGGTGTAGAGCGTCTTGCCGAGGCGGTTGCGATTGTGGGCGATGAGACCCGCCGCGACGGCGAGAATGTGGCCGCCGGAACGATAGTTGCGCTCCAGCCGGATCACCGTCGCGCCGGGGAAGTCGCGTTCGAAGCGCAGGATGTTGTCGACGTCGGCGCCGCGCCAACCGTAAATCGACTGGTCGTCGTCGCCGACGCAGCACAGGTTGCGATGACCCTGGGCCAATAGCCGCAACCACAGATACTGGACGACGTTGGTGTCCTGGTATTCGTCGACCAGCAGATAGCGCCACCGCCGCTGGTAGTCGGCGAGGATTTCGGGCTGGTCGCGGAACAGTCTCAGGCCTTCGAGCAGCAGATCGCCGAAATCGACGGCGTTGAGCGACTTCAGCCGCTCTTGATAGAGGCGGTAGAGCGCCGCGCCGCGGCCGTTGGCGAACCCGGCCGACTCGTCGGCCGGCGTGTGCTCGGGATCGAGGCCGCGATTCTTCCAGCGGTCGATCAGGGCCGCCAGCCCGCGGGCCGGCCAGCGTTTGTCGTCGACGTTCTCGACCTGCAGAACCTGCTTGAGCAGACGCAACTGATCGTCGGCGTCGAGGATGGTGAAGTTCGGCTTCAGGCCGACGAGTTCGGCGTGACGGCGCAACACTTTCGCGCCGACCGAATGGAAGGTGCCGAGCCACGGCAGGCCGTCCGCGACGCCGGTCAACATCCCCACGCGCTCGCGCATTTCGCGCGCCGCCTTGTTGGTGAAGGTGACGGCGAGAATCTCGTGCGGCCGCGCGCGCCCCGAGGCGATGAGATGGGCGATGCGGGTCGTCAGCACCCGCGTCTTGCCGACGCCGGCGCCCGCCAGCACCAGCACCGGCCCGTCAAGCGCCTCGACAGCGCGGCGCTGCTCTGGATTGAGGCCGGCGAGATAGCGGGCGCCGAGATGTGCGGAAGCGCGCGCCGATAGCCGCGGCGCCGCCTCCTGCGGGTCCTGGTCGGGCCGAACCGGGACGGGAGAGGATTCGCGGACCATGGCGAATCATGCTTCGCCAGCCCGCGCCACGCAACGGGAATCGGCTATCCCCGCTCTCCCCGAGTCAATTCCAGTTGTTGATCTGGATTGCCGCCGGCGTCAGGATCGCCGCGAACAGGCCGGGCAGGAAGAACAGAATCATCGGCACGGTCAGGGTCGGCGGCAGCGCAGCAGCCTTCTTCTCCGCCGCGTTCATGCGCTGGTCGCGGCTCTCCTGGCCGAGCACGCGCAGCGCGGCGCCGAGCGGCGTGCCGTAGCGTTCGGACTGAATCAGCACAGTGGTCAGCGAACGAATCGATTCGAGGCCGGTGCGGGCGTTGAGATTCTCGAACGCCGTGCGCCGATCGGGGAGATACGACATTTCGGCCGAAAGCAGCGTCAGCTCCTCCGCCATCTCGACGCTTTCGACGCCGATCTCGCTGCTCACCTTGCGCACCGAATGTTCGATCGACATGCCCGATTCGGCGCAGATCAGCATCAAGTCGAGCGTGTTGGGGTACGCGCGCTCGATCGACTTCTGGCGCTTCGCGGTGGCGTTGCGCAGATAAATCTCCGGCGCCTTGACGCCGAGGTAGACCGCCGCCATCACGCCGCCGAGCTTGATCGCCAGCGGCTGCTGCCAATCGGCGATGACGAAAATATAGACCGCCGCCAAGATCGCGAAGGCGATCGGGGCGATCAGGCGCCCGGCGACAAACGCGTATTCGGCGCCGGCGCCGCGGAAGCCGGCTTTGGCCAGCGTCTCCTTGGCGGTCTCGGTGCTCAGCCAGGTCGTCAAGTTCAACGTGTCGACCAGGCGCTTGAGCACGGAGCCCGGACGCGACCTTAGCTGGGTCCGGTTGTCCTTGGCCGCCAGGCGTTCGCGCTCGCGCTGGCGGATGCGTTCGCGCTCATCGGAGACCGCGCGGATGCGGCGCGACAGATTGTCGGTCTGCAGCATCGGCACGACGACGGTGAGCGCCGTCGCCGCACAGCCCAGCGCGGCGAGCAGAAACGCCATGAAGTGCGGGTCGCCGAGCCTGTTGAGGACGACATCGAGCATCGCCTGTCTCCGCCTAGAAGTCGAAGCTGATCATCTTGCGCATCATCACCACGCCGATGCTCATCCAGAAGCAGGCGATGGCGGCGACGATGCGGCCGTGCTGGGTCAGCCACAGGAGACTGATGTATTTCGGCGAAGAGAGGTACAGCAGCAAGGTGACGACGAACGGCACCGCGCCGATGATCGCCGCCGACGCCTTCGCCTCCATCGCCATCGCCTTGATCTTGCCCTTCATCTTCTTGCGCTCGCGCAGCGTGCGCGACAGGTTGCCGATCGCTTCAGAGAGATTGCCGCCCGATTTGCTCTGAATGCCGATGACGATCGAGAAGAAGTTGGTTTCGCTGACCGGCACGCGCTCGGCGAGCTTCTCCGCCGCCTCGGGGAGCGGCAGGCCGAGCGCCTGCGATTCGACGACCTTGCGGAATTCGGAGCGCACCGGCTCCGGCGATTCGTTGGCGATGATTCTCAGTGTGTCGCCGAGCGGCAGACCGGCTTTGACGCCGCGCACGATGATGTCGAGCGCGTTGGGGAAAATGTCGACGAACTTGTTGATGCGCCGCATACGCAGCCGCGACAGCACCAAGTTGGGAAGGCCGAGCGCAGCCATCAAGCCGACCAGACCGGCGAGCGGCAGGCTGCCGGACTTGAAGTAGACGAGCACCGTGAACGCGACGGCGACGCCCGCCGAAATCATCAGGAATTGCCGCTTGTCGATCGGCAGGCCGGCCTGCGCAATGCGGGTGGCGAGGTCGGGACCTTTGCGTTTCGACTTTTTCTCGAGGTCCTTGAGGCTGTCGGAAATCTTCTTTTTGTTGGCGGCGCGATCGGCGATTGCGGCAGTGGCCTTCTCATCCGACTTCTGCACCGAGGCGCGCCGCACGTCGGCGCGCGTGGCGCCGCCGGCGAAGACGAACGCCAGGCCGCCGAGGGCGAAGATCGCCAGGCCGGCTGCTAGAACTGTGTTGTTGACCATCGCTCCGTCCCCGCCTCGAACGCTACGTCTCCACCCGGATCTCCGACTCGTCGAGCGCAGCCGCCAACCGCTGCTCCTCGCCGAAGTATCGCGCGCGATCCCAGAAACGCGGTCGGCCGACGCCGGTGGAGCGGTGCCGGCCCAGCAGCTTGCCCTGCGCGTCTTCGCCGAGAATGTCGTAGACGAACAGGTCCTGGGTGATGATGACGTCGCCTTCCATTCCCATCACTTCGGTGACGTGGGTGATGCGGCGCGAGCCGTCGCGCAGGCGCGCCGCCTGGATGATGACGTCGACCGAGGAGACGACCATCTCACGGATAGTGCGCGAGGGCAGGGAGTAGCCGCCCATGGTGATCATCGATTCGATGCGGCTCAGCGCCTCGCGCGGTGAGTTGGCGTGCAGCGTGCCCATCGAACCGTCGTGGCCGGTGTTCATCGCCTGCAACAGATCGAACGCTTCCGGTCCGCGCACTTCGCCGACGATGATCCGCTCGGGACGCATACGCAGACAGTTCTTCACCAGATCGCGCATCGTCACCTGACCAACCCCTTCGAGGTTGGGCGGCCGTGTCTCCAGCCGCACCACGTGCGGTTGCTGAAGTTGCAGTTCGGCCGCGTCTTCGCAGGTGATGACCCGCTCGTCGGGCTCGATGTAATGGGTGAGGCAGTTGAGCAGCGTCGTCTTGCCGGAACCGGTGCCGCCCGAGATGATGACATTGCAGCGCACGCGACCGATGATCTTGAGAATCTCCGCGCCGGCGGGCGAAATCGAGGCGAAGCGGACGAGCTGATCGAGGGTCAGCTTGTCCTTCTTGAATTTGCGGATCGTCAACGCCGCGCCGTCGATCGCCAGCGGCGGGGCGATGACGTTGACGCGCGAACCGTCGAGCAGGCGCGCGTCGCAGATCGGCGAGGCCTCGTCGACGCGGCGGCCGACCTGGCTGACGATGCGCTGGCAGATGTTCATCAACTGGGCGGCGTCGCGAAACCGCACGTTGGTCAATTGGATCTTGCCATTGACTTCGATGAAAGTCCGGTTGGGACCGTTGACCATGATGTCGGCGATGTCGTCGCGCGCCAGCAGCGGTTCGAGCGGGCCGTAACCGAGCACGTCGTTGCAGATGTCGTCGAGCAGATCTTCCTGCTCCGAGATCGACAAAACGAGGTTCTTGATCGCGACGATTTCATGGACGATGTCGCGGATTTCTTCCCGCGCGCTTTCCGGGTCGAGCTTGGCCAGCGCGGCGAGGTCGATCGCCTCGATCAGCGCGCCGAAGATCATCGACTTGGTTTGGAAATAGCCGTCGGAGCGGCGTTCCGGCGCGGCGCGGACGTTGGTTTCCGGCGTGGCTGGGGCGGCCGGGAGCGGTTCGACGCGCGCCGGCTGCGGAGCAACCGCGATCGGCGCCGCCGGGCTTAGGCCGGGATTGGAACGCTTGCCGAACATGTTTCTTTCCCTGCGTCAGCGTCCGCGCCGGCTGGCGCGGCGACCGGCGGCGATCAGCCTTTCTTGCCCATCAACTTGGCGAGGAACGGATCGAACAGGCCGCGCTTGGCGCCGCGCGCTTCGGCGCGGCCGGCGAGCCTGGCGGCGAGGTCGCTGAAGATCTCGGTGACTTTTCCCTTCGGTTCGATCTCGGCGATCATCTGCCCGTTATTGGCGGCGGCGCCGAACAGCTTGGGGTCGTGTGGAATGGAAGCGAGCGGCTCCGCCTCAATCGTCTTGGCGAAATCGGCGAGCGCGATTTCCGGCCGCTTCGGCATGCCGACGCCGTTGAGAACCAGGCGCGGCGGATAGTCGTTGGGTCGCGCGCCGCGGATCGTGTCGATGATGTTCTTGGCGTTGCGCAGGTTGGCGAGGTCGGGAGCGGCGACGACGATCACTTCGTCGGCGGCGATCAGCATGCGTCGCGTCCAGGCGGTCCAGGCGTGCGGCAGGTCGAGCACGATCCACGGCGCGGCGGCGCGCATGGTGTCGACAACCGAATCGAACGAAGTCTCCGTGAAGTCGTAAACCCGGTCGAGCGTCGCGGGCGCGGCGAGCAGATGGAGGCGATCGCCGCATTTGGACAGCAGGCGATCGATCAGATTGGCGTCGACGCGCTCGGGGGCGAACACCGCTTCGGCGACGCCCTGCGGCGGGTCCTGATTGTAGTCGAGCCCGGCGGTGCCGCAACCGAGGTCGAAGTCGGCGATGATCGTTGGCGACTCCAGGTCGCCGGACAGCGCCCAGGACAGGTTGTGAGCGACGGTCGAGGCGCCGACGCCCCCTTTGGCGCCGATGACGGCGACGACGCGGCCGAGCGGCTTGGCCCCGGG
>Ga0181522_10001702_pt1 | contig 13166 bp, 13 predicted proteins | sample PEATcosm2014_Bin_27_FD_121103 | JGI IMG/M metagenome (GOLD analysis project Ga0181522, IMG submission 121103) | Peatland microbial communities from MTU Mesocosm Facility, Houghton, MI, USA - PEATcosm2014_Bin05_10_metaG | ecosystem: Environmental > Terrestrial > Soil > Wetlands > Peat | place... | reverse complement strand
CGGCGCGAGGAGGAGCGAGAGTTCACGAGAATACGCCAGTAAACCTGCGAGGAAATTCTCGAACACGGGCGAGAATCCGTGTGGTCCGTCACCGGCAAATACTGGCCGGTCGGCATCGTCGCGCAGCGATAAGTGGATGTGGCAAGAATTGCCTTCGCGAGCGTCGTACTTCGCCATGAAGGTCAGGCTGTAGCCCTCCTGGGCCGCGATCTCCTTGGCACCCAACTTGAATAGACCGTGCTCGTCACACTTGTCCACCAAGGTGCTGAAGTAGAAGGCGATCTCGTGCTGGCCGAAATTGCACTCGCCCTTCACTGACTCCACGACCATGCCGGCGCCACTCATGGCACGACGAATTCGACCGAGCAACGGCTCGATGCGCGAGGTGCCCTGCAGTGAATAGTCAACGTTGTAGAGGTTCACCGGCGTCAAATTTCGGTAGCCAGCCTTCCAGGCGTCCTCGTAGGTGTCCTCGAAGACGATGAACTCGAGTTCGGTGCCCGTGAGACCAAGCCATCCGCGTTCGGCCAGACGCGACACCTGCTGTTGGAGAACCTGGCGAGGCGAGGGAGCGACCGGCTCACCGTGCACGGTCTCCACGTCGGCGAAGACGACGGCGGTCTTTTCGTGCCACGGCACCATACGAATGGTCGTGAAGTCTGGCCGAAACCCGATGTCGCCGTAGCCACGGTCCCAGGACGTGAGCGCGAAGCCGTCCACGGTCGCCATGTCGACGTCGGAGGCCAGAAGGTAACTACATCCCTCGACGACGCCGTCACCAATCACGTTGGCAAAGAAGTTCCCGTCAAGTCGCTTGCCCTGCAAACGACCTTGCATGTCGGTAATGGCCAGTACGACGGTGTCGACCTCACCGCTCGTGATTCGCCGAAGGAGTTCGTCTCGCGTCAGGCGCCCCGGGGTCAAAGACTGCACTTGATGCTCCTCTTGTTCGAAGTGTCGCCACTGGTATACCGTGCTTCAACTTACCCAAAAACGCCTCAATGAAATGAGGGCCCGACGTGCACCCGAGGCTCCATGATTCGTCACCGCCGAACAATCGACGTACCCGCCCGAGGCCGGACTTGCCGGCCTGACGATGGGTCTTGTGCCCGCGCGTGATTCGACCAGGTGAACGTCAGTCGTGACGTCGGACTGAATCGAGCCAGGATGACAGTGATGATCGCGGTCCGAATGAACTGGACGCTCGACACTGAACTTCGCTGCGCGTCGTGTTGGATTAAAAGTGCACCGCTGCGTGCTTAATTGACACGAGTATCCTCAACGAGAATACTGGTCGGAATTCTGAAAGGGCTGGTGGGTATGACTGGTCGCATCGCCGGCAAGGTCTGCGTCGTCACCGGCGCGGGCTCGGGAATCGGACGCGCCAGCGCACTTCGACTCTCCGAGGAGGGTGGTCGTGTCCTCTGCGCCGACGTCAACCTGACGGGCGCGAGCGAGACCGCCGCGATGGCGAGCGACGCGGGAGGAGTGGCGAGCGCGTGCGAAGTGGACGTCAGTGTGGCGAAGGAGGTGGACGCCATGATCCAACGTGCGCTCGACCACTATGGTGCTCTTGACGTGTTGGTCAACAACGCTGGCGTCAACATCCCCGGTGTCCTTCATGAGGTGAGCGACGAGGTTATCGACCGAACGCTCGCGGTAAACGTCAAGGGGCAGATTTACGGATGCCGCGCGGCAATTCCGCACATGCTGAGCGCTGGTGGTGGGTCCATCATCAACGTCTCGAGCGTCAACGGCATTGTCTCAGAACCATTCCTCGCGGTGTATTCGGCCTCCAAGGGCGCGTCGGTGATGCTCACCAAAGGCGTAGCCCTGGACTACGCCAAGCGCGGCATACGTTGTAACGTCATCTGTCCGGGCTGGGTCGATACGCCGATCAACTACGCGCACGCCGAGATGCTCGGCGGCCTCGAACACGTCTACGCGACCATTGACTCGTTTCAGCCGATCGGACGACCTGGTGAACCTCGCGAGATCGCCAACGTCGTCCTCTTCCTCGCCTCGGACGAGTCGAGCTTCATGACTGGGAGCGTCGTGGCGGTCGACGGGGGGATGACTTCCCAGTAGGCACGTGGACGTCAGTCGAGAAGTGCTGCCTCGTCCAGTGACCGCGCGAGGCGAACGTCACCAACACGCACCGACCGACCGGAGGTTGGATTTGAACTGACTCAGGCGAGCTTCGTCGCATCCAACGCCGAGCCGCCAACGAGCGAATCCTGCTCGTTGGAACTACCGGTAACCCGCGAAAATGTCCTCGACGACGCCGTCGAGTTTCTCTGGATTCGTCACCCGCACGAACCACTCACGACCCATGACCTCTTTGAACTGAACGCGATCCATCTTCAACCAGAACGCGTCAGCCATCTGGGACTGATGCGCCGAGAGCGCGTCGTACTTGGGGTCAGTCACGTCGCTCACGTCGATCGAAGCGCCAATCAATTCGTCGGGCGTTCCGATCTCGATCTCCTCCTGTGCGGAGGTCTCCTCGGGCTCGACGATTCCCTTGGCCGCGTTCGCCGCGCGCTGTTCTCGTTCCTCCTGCTCCCATCGCTCTCGAAAGCGAGCCATGATCGAATTGGGTATAGCATTGTAGTACAACGTGGGTTCGTAATCAATCATCGCGAGCGCGGCGAGCGTGATGCGGTTGGCCTGAATGTGATCAGGGTGACCGTAGAAGCCAATCTCGTTGTAGGTGACGATGACCTGCGGGCGTTCCTGCGCGAGGATCTCGGCAAGACGCGCGGCGGCGACGTCCACGGGCGCCTGCCAGAAGCACTCGGCGTCGTCGTTCTGGGGCCAACCCATCATGCCCGAGTCCCGGTAACCCAGCCGTATCAATTTGCTGATGCCCAGTACTTCTACCGCCTGGTCGAGTTCCTTGGCGCGAATTGCGGCGACCTGGTCGCCGTCGTGATGATCCGCGTTGGGCTTAGCGCCATCGAGAGAGTCGCCACACTCGCCGTTGGTGCAGGTGACGAGGACGGTTCGTACACCCTGATTCGCGAGGAGTCGATAGAGCCCACCGGTCGAACTCGCCTCGTCGTCGGGGTGCGCGTGCACCGCGAGAAAGGTCAACTGCGACACTTATATTCCTCCAAAGAGATCGGTGCGATCACCCAAAACAGACGATCGACTCCACGCCCGTTGGTAGTACTCCGTGCCGAAGAGCAGGGTGAACAGCTCGCGGGACATCGTCACGAGGTCGCCGTTGTCTATTTGAGATTGGTGCATGGCAATGGCCTCTTGCTTCTGGGAGGCGTAAGCGGTGACGTCCATGACACAGGCTACGAGTTCGTCGGGGGTGTCGGGCGCGGCCTCGATGATCCATGCGGGCAGGTAGACGCCCTGGGTCTTGGCGTCACGCGTGAACTTCTCGAGCACGCCGCGAGGAACGACCGGGTAGTAGAGCCGCTGGGTCGACGAGCTCAACTGCACGGCACGCCGGGTGACTCTATTGGCCATGACGTGATCGGGGTGACCGTAGAAACCGTTCTCGTCGTAGGTCACGACCACCGTCGCTTGCACCTCATCAAGTAGGGCGGCGAGCGTACGCGCCGCAACCTCAACGTCCACGTTCATGAAGGCGTTGGGTCGCTCGTTTTGGGGCCAACCCACCATGCCCGAGTCGTCGTAGCCCAAGTTCACGAGGCGGGTAAAGCCAACGTGCCGACCAGCGCGCTGGAGCTCGCCCGCCCTCGTCGCCACTGTCGCGGTGCTGTCGTGATCCGGGTCGGACCCGGGTCGACCCCGCTGGTCGAGACCAAGTGCGCCGTTGGTACAAGTTACCAATACGACCTGATAACCCAGGGCGCCATAGTGGGACGAGATTCCCGCCGTGAACAGGGCCTCGTCGTCGGGGTGCGCGTGCACGCAGACCAGAGTGGCGGTTCTCTTCATTGAAAGAGACTACGAGGCGATGAGCTGTGCGATTCGCACTACTAAGAGCACGCCCGCGACCGCAAGGTAGGTCGCGACGAGGCGCAAAAGGATCCGACGTGAAGTAGAGAGCGGCAGCGGCGCGAGAAGCGTGAGACGAGGAGTCCGCCAATCGCGCTTGTCGAAGTCATAGACCTCTGGGGCGCTCGAGCGCCAGATTCCGATGGGTAGTCCAACGACGAGGCCCACGAGCGCCACGGCTCCAAGAGCCGCGAGGAGTTTCGTTACGTTGATTGAGGTGAATAGGGTCGATACCATCATTGTGATTGATAAGACCACGAGCATGGTCACCACAATCGTCGCTACCACGTTGAGTAGTCGACCGTTAACCCAAGGCCCCAGCACCTGGCGGTCGTTGCAAAGCAAGAGGACGAAGATCGTCGTGCTCGGGAGCATCAAGCCACACATTGCCTGAACAGCCAGAGTGATGATGCCCAGAGGCGCGCCTGGAATGAGGGTGACCACGCCCGCGACCACCAGGAGGCCGGCGAAGACGCCGAAGAAACCCTTGGCGTCTCGAAGCCGAGAGTTCAGCGATTGACGCGATCCTGAAAGGTCGCTTAAGGCGTACGAACTAGCCAACGTAACCGCCGCCGCGCCTATCACCGAAGCGTTGAGCAAGAAGATCGCAAATATGGTGCCCGAAGCACCGCCTACGTAGCGCCCGAGTCCCCTGGCGACGCCCAGCGCATTCGTGTAACTGTTCGTACCCCCGTGCCCAGCGAATCCCGCGGCGCAGGCTGCTATGAGCGCCGCGGCGGCCACGACGACGATGACTGAACCAAGAACCGTGTCAACCCTTTCGTAGTTGAGCCACCTCGGTGTGATTTTCTTGTCGACAATGTTGGACTGCTGAAAGTAGAGCTGCCACGGCGCGACGGTCGTACCGATAATGGAAATGATGAGCAACACCGCGGCCGACGATGTCCCACCTCGTATCCCCGGTACCACGAGGTGCGTAGCGACACTCGAGAAGTGTGGCTTAGTGATTAACACCAAGGGGACGATGAAGAAATTGATGATCACGAAGATCATCATGAAACGCTCCCAGCGCTGAAACGAACCCGAGGCAGTTACGCTAAAGAGCAAGACCGCGGCAACGGGTATTGAAAAATATGGTGACACGCCGAAGTACTTCATGGAGAGCGAGACACCAATGAACTCGGTCACAATGATCAAGAAATTCAACAGAAGGATCGAACCGACGGAAACGTTGCCCCAATAACGGCCAAAACGTTCTCGAATGAGGCGCCCGTGACCGACGCCAGTCACCGCACCGAGACGAGCGACCATCTCTTGATTGATTATCAGGATCGGTATCAACAAAGGCAAGGTCCACAGGAGCGAATAACCAAAGTTCTGTCCGGCTTGGGCGTAGGTCGACACGCCTCCAGCGTCATTGTCGCCGACCATGACGATGAGCCCTGGACCGATAATCGCGAGCAGCGTCAAGAGGCGTGCGCGTACGCCGTGGCGGGTCCCGGTGTCGTGCTCCTTGATGGTTCCAAAGGCACCAGAAATCTGGTGCTCCGCTGTCTTCTCGCCTGGCACGCTCCACCTCCTTTCGTCTCTGTGTGGTCGTTCAGCGAAACAACCACGCGGAGACTGAAGGCGGGCTTAGCCAGTCTTGGGTTTCATACGGGGTTGTGTCGGTTCGTGAGTAGCCTCGCGGCCGGTACTAGGGGGTTTCAGACAGACCCCCTTTGAACGTGACCCAGGACACGGCGGCGCATGTTCATTCCTCCACCGCACTCATGCCAAACTCGCGACGCCAGCCCTGGGGCAGGAGTTCCTCGAGTAGGTCGTCGACCGTGATGACGCCGATCATGGATTCGTGCTCGTCGTCCAAGACCGGCAAGACCGTCAGATTGAAGTCGCTCATTTTTCGCGCGATCCGGTGCAGGTCCCAGTGCGGATGCACGTGAGCGATCTGGGTCTGCGCCACGCTCAGTGCGAGATCACCACCCCTAGCGCGCACCAGCGGCGCAATGGAAGCGGCACCGATTGGTTGCCCGTTCTCGTCAAGGACGAAGACGACGTGCAACGACTCCGCGGGGACCTTCGACGTGCGTATCGCTTCGAGCGCCTCGTCCACGGTCGCGGCGGCCGGAACGAAGACGAAGTCGGGATTCATGAGTCCCCCCGCGCTTTCGGCGTTGTACGAGAGCAATTGGCGCACCTTGGTCTGTTGTTCCGAGGGAAGGTGTTCGAGGATGGGCAGACGACGTTCTTGGTCGACCTCGTTGATAAGGTCCGCGGCGTTGTCGGGCTCCATCCGCGATAAGAGGCGCGCGGCCTCGGTATCGCTGCGGGCCTCGAGGAACTCGAGCTGGTGCTCGGTGTCGAGTTCCTCAAACACGTCGGCCTCGAGCTCTCGGTCGAGGCCGACCGCTTCGATGATCTCCTCACCTTCCTCGTGGCTCGCCTGCTCCACGAGGTCGGCGATCTGGGCCGGATGCAGTTTGGCGAGCTTTCGATACGGGATGCGCAACCGCGCCGAAGGAACGTGGGCGACGAACGGTTCGATGGAGGCGAAGTCCACAATGGCGTCGGCCTTCACGCGCTGGCCGATCTTCTGGCCGAGAATCCGTCGAAGGAGCGGTCGACGACCCGGATCCACGCCGACGACTTCCCACTTCCCGTCGATCTCGGCGATCTCGATCTCGTTGGCGATGATCAATCGTCCGCGCACGAGGTTGATCAGGTGTCGCGCCAAGAGGTCTTCAGCGAGCAGTAACTCTCCGGGCCGTCGCTCGAATCGACGCAGGTCGACCCGGCGACCCTCGAAGGTCATTCGGCCAACCGCGAGTCCACCGATCTTTCGTATCGGGACGAAGAGATTGCGTCCCTCAATTTTGATCACCGCGCCGACGATCGGCGGATGCGGATCGTCGCCCAGACGCGCGACCAGATCCTGGACGCGGCCGATCCGGTCACCGTCCGAGTCGAAGATGGGACGGTGCAGGAACGTGGAGAGGTGGAGAATGTCTGCCATAGCGAGCCTTTAAGCCTCTTTAGGTTACCCCTTGTCGCCGCGGGACAGCCAATGGCGCCACGTGAAATCCGCGAAAACGAACGTCGAACGACGTTGCCCACTTAGCGCGTCGCGGTCGCTAATTCCTTCATCACGCCAGCGACGTAGGTCACGTCGTCGTCACTCACCCCCGCGTGGGTGACGAGTCGCACCCGTCGTGGTGCGACGGTACCCGCGAGCACGCCGTGCTCGGCGAGTTCGGCCACGATGGCCCGGGCTTGAGGGTGGTCGAAGGCCACGATGTTCGTACGACACGACGTCGGGTCGTAGTGCGTGTCACGAAATGTCGTGGCCACGATCTCTGCCAGGGCGCGCGCGCGCTCGTGGTCCTCGGCGAGGCGCTCGACCATAGTCTCGAGCGCCACGAGTCCCGCCGCCGCCAAAAAACCGGCCTGACGCATCGTGCCCCCGAGGCGCTTGCGTTCGATCAGCGCCGCCGCCATCAGTTCGGCCGGACCCGCGAGCAGCGAACCCACCGGCGCGCACAGACCCTTCGAGAGACACGCCATGACCATGGTCGCAGGTTCGCAGTAGTCCGCGGCCGGCGTTCCCGTCGCCACCACGGCGTTGAACAGTCGCGCACCGTCAAGGTAGAGCGGCGTCTCACCCAGGGACCGTCGCAAGTCGCGCACGTCCTCGAGTGGCCAGGGCGCGCCGCCCGAGACCATGTGGGTGTTCTCAATGGCCACCATCGCGACGTGGGGCTGGTGATCGTGCTCGGCGTCGATGACCTCGAGAACGTCACTCGTGCGCAGTATCCCGGTGCTGTCGTCCACCAGGGCGAACTGGACGCCAGAGTTGATGGCCGAAGCACCCATCTCGAAACTCACGACGTGTTGGCTGCGACCCGCGACGACGAGATCGCCGGGATTGGTCAGTACCCGTACCGCGACCTGATTGGCCATCACGCCCGAAGGGACGAAGACCGCCTGGGGCTTGTCGACGATCTGTGCGAAGCGTCGTTCGAGCTCGTTGACCGTCGGGTCTTCGTCGTAACCAACGTCACCGACCTTCGCGCTCGCCATGGCTTCGCGCATCGCGGGCGTGGGCATGGTCACCGTGTCGCTTCGCAGGTCGACCAGTCGCGTCATACCGAGAGGCTACTGACCGCGATTTAGTATGTCGGGATGAGTAACGAGACCTTCGATCAGTCACCCTCACAGCCCAACATCCACGAGGTGCTCGGCATCGAATCCGTGTTGGTTTCCCCTGAGAAGGTCATCATGCGCGTCGAAGTCGGCCCCAAGGTCCATCAACCTTTCGGAATCCTGCACGGCGGCGTCTCCGCGTTGCTCGCCGAGAGCGCCGCGTCAATCGGGGGGGCGGTGAGCGTCTGGCCGGAGTCGATCGTGGTGGGAACCGAACTCAACTGCTCGCACCTGCGCTCCATGACCAGCGGCACCCTCACCGCCACCGCGACGCCCATTCGCAAGGGCCGAGCCGTCCACGTCTGGGGCATCGACCTCACCGACGACCAGGACCGTCTAATTTGCGTCGCCCGCTGTAGTTTGCAGGTTCTACCGGCGCCCGGTGCGCCAAGCGCGTAGGACCTAGACTTTCTCCAAGACTTTCCGGTGAAGGGTTGACTATGGGCGTTCGTTTCAAGGGCTGGGGCATCGCCGTACCCGACCGGATCGTTACTAACGAAGAACTTTCCAAGACCCTGGACACCTCGGACGACTGGATCACCGAGCGCACCGGGATCCGCGAACGCCGTATCGGGGGCTCGGCGAAGTCGCTGGGCGTCCTCGCCGGCAAGCGCGCGATGAACGACGCCTTCGTCGAAGCGTCGGATATCGACTTTCTCGTCCTCGCCACGACGACACCCGACCGCATCGCTCCCGCGACCGCACCCATGATCGCCACCGAATTGGGTCTGACGTGTCCGGCGATGGACGTCAACGCCGCCTGCAGCGGGTTCATGTACGCCATCCGCACCGCCCAGGGACTGCTCGAGACGGGCAACAAGCGGATCCTGGTGATCGGCGCCGAGCACCTCTCGCGCTGGGTCGATTGGAGTGACCGCAACATGGCCGTGCTTCTCGCTGACGGCGCGGGCGCGACGGTGCTCGAGTACGACCCTTACGGCACCGACGTGCTGTCGTTCTGTCTCGGTGCTGACGGTTCGGCCGCGGACCTGTTGACCTGCGAACACGGGGGGTACTTCGAGATGGACGGCAAGGAGGTCTTTCGCCGCGCCGTGCGAGTGGTGGTTGACTCGGCCGAAAAGGCACTCCAGATCGCCGACATCAGTGCCGACGACCTGAGTCTCGTGATCCCCCACCAGGCCAACATCCGCATCATCCAGGCGGCGACCCAGCGCCTGGGCATCGAGATGGATCGGGCCGTCGTCGTCCTCGACCACTATGGCAACACCTCGAGTGCGTCAATACCGCTCGCCTTTGACGACGCACGACAGAACGGTCGCGTCAAGCCCGGCGAGTACGCACTCATGACCGGCTTCGGCGCCGGGATGACCTGGGCCTCGGCGATCGTGCGCTGGTCCTGATGCCCAAGCCCTCCCTCGTCATCCTCGCCGCGGGCCGAGCGCGCCGCTACGGCGGGCTGAAGCAGCTCGCGCCGGTTGGAGTACACGGCGAGGCCGTGATCGACCTCATCGCTTCGGACGCCTTCGCCGCCGGCTTCGAACGCGTCGTCATCGTCGTCAATCCCGACACTGGTCCCGAGATCGAAGAACACGTGCGCCGCGTCTGGCCACTCGATCGCATGATCTCCTTCGCCGTTCAGGAAAAGGCCCTGGGCACCGTGCCCGCCGTACTCGCCGCCGAGAAGTATCTCGACGCCTCAATCCCCTTTGGCGTCTCGAACGCCGACGACCTCTACGGTCGCGACGCGCTGGCCCAACTGGGTGCCCACCTCGCGAACAAGTCAACGTGCTGTCTCATCGGCTTTCAACTCGATCGGGCGCTCGTCGGCGACCTGCCGGTATCGCGCGGCGTCTGTCACGTGGTGAACGGCCACCTCACCGACATCTGGGAACGTCGCCAGGTACATGCGACCGAGGACGGCTTCGTCTCGGACGACGGGGAATCGCCAGTCTTCCTCGCTCCCGAGACCACCGTCTCGATGAACCTCTGGGGATTCCAACCCTCGATGTGGCCACTGCTGCACGAGGAGATGGACACCCACGACTTCGAGCGCGAACCTGAGTCACAGTTGCCGGTGATGGTCGGCAAGATCCTGCACCACGTGCCGCTGCGCTTTGACGTGATTGCCACCGAGTCGCGCTGCGTGGGCGTCACCCACGCCGACGATCTGCCCCTCGTTCAAGCCGACGTCCGGCTCCAGGTGAGCCTCGGCGAACGTCCCGAGCACGCCTTTCGCTAACCGGCCCGAGCCATCCTGAGTGGCGTCGCACCGTACTCGTCCCGACCCATGCACCATCGGCGTCGCTCTACAGTGTGCACGGTGAACCCACTCGCCCCGACACCGCGAACCCCGCGTGCGCCGCGTCGCACCTCAATGGTGGCGACGTGGCCATCGCCGATCCGATGAGCGGCGACGTTTCAAGCGAAGCCACGAGCGTCATGGGCCCGGGCCGACTCGAATCGTTCAGCGACGGCGTCATCGCCGTCATCATCACGATCATGGCTTTTGAATTAAAGACGCCCGCCGCGGCGAACTTCCACGCCCTGTCACACGAGTTACCCCTGCTGCTCGTCTACGTCCTGAGCTTCACTTTCGTAGGAATCTATTGGGTCAATCACCATCACTTGCTGCGCGTGACCAAGCACATCGACGCCGCCGTCATGTGGACCAACCTGCACCTACTCTTTTGGCTCTCGCTGATCCCCTTCGTCACCTCCTGGGTGGGAGCCCAGCACGGTCACTCGTTGCCCGCCGCCTGCTACGGCGTCGTCGGTATTGGAGCGGGCGTCGCCTACAACTTGCTCGGCTTCGCCATCCACCGCGCCAATCCCCACAACGCCGCCATCGCCCGTGCGACTCACCGCGACGTAAAAGGCAATATCTCCATCCTCGTCTACTGCGCCTCCATTGGTCTTGCGTTCATCTCGCCGTACATCTCGTACGCGTGTTTCGCCGCCGTGGCGATCGCCTGGTTCTTGCCCGACCGTCGCCTCGTCACCGCGAGCGGCGCGACGACGTAACGGCTTCTCTTCAGGCGCCCGAGGCCCCGAGCGTCACGATCTTGTCGCGACTGGCGATCGCGACGGCCTCGAGTTTCGAATGCGCGCCCAGCTTGGTCAGTATCTTGCTGACGTGATTTCGCACCGTGTGAATCGAGATGAACAACGTGTCGGCGATCCGCTCAGTGGAATAGCCCTCGGCGAGTAGTTGGAGCACCTCGATCTCGCGCCGGGTGAGGAACTCGGCGTCGGGGTTGACGGGCTTTCGAAGGTGGTGAAGGAGTGTGTTCATCTCGTCGACCCGAAAGACCAGTTCTCCGCGAGACGCGGATCTGATTGCACTCAGCAACTCGTCCATCGGCCGATTCTTCGCCAACATGCCCACGCACCCGGCCTCGATGGAGCGGGCCATGAGGTCCTCGGGAGCGTCACCCGAGAGCATCAACACGTGGGTCTCGGGAAGTTGCTCAAGAATCTTCGTGACCGCGCCGATCCCGTCACCGTCGGGCAGTCGGAAATCCATCAGTACGACGTTGGGCCGCTCGCGCGCAACGAGCTCGAGTGCTTCGCTGACCCCGTGAGCGGTACCCACGAGGTGCATGTCCGGTTCTCGAGTGATCAACATGGCGAACATCTCGGCCACCATGAGGTGGTCCTCGACGATCGCGACGGTGATTGGTTCAGTGATGAGACACTCCCACGGCGCTAGAAAGACCGAACGGCACGACAGGCGCACTGCAGCAACCTCGTCACGATTCTAGGGACAATCCGGTCGAACTTCCTCTTTTGCGAGGCGCTCGATTTAGACCGTGACCCCGGACCAGGGGGCCACGTCGCGGTTCGTTGTGCGTGTCACTCACGCTCGTCATACAGCGCGGGTCGACGAAGCGCGAAGACGTCGATCTCGCGCCGACGTCGAGCGACCTGGGCGAGGTCGAGGTCGGCGACTACGACCTCGGGTTGGTCGGTGTTGGACTGGGCGAGGACCACGCCCCAGGGGTCGATGATCATGGCGTGGCCGTGGGTGGCGAGTCCCTCGTTGGTCGTGCCCACCTGGGTCGCCGCGACGACGAAGGCGAGGTTCTCGATGGCCCTCGCGCGAGCCAGCACCTCCCAGTGCGCGGGTCCGGTCGCCGCCGAGAACGCCGAAGGCACCGCGAACACCGTGGCCCCGCGCACGGCGAGCGAACGGTAGAGCTCGGCAAATCGAAGATCGAAGCAGATGGTGAGACCCAGGACCACGTCATCGAACGCGGCGGTCACCAGTTGGGATCCCGGTGCGATGGCCGAGGACTCACGAAAGGTGACCTCACCGGGCACGTCAACGTCGAACAGGTGCACCTTGCGGTAGGTGGCGAGTATCTCGCCCCGCACACCGATCAGCACGCTCGTGTTATAGGACCGGCGTTCGTGTGGCGAGGTCTCCAAGAGGCTGCCCAGGTGCACGTTGACGTTTCGTTCACGCGCGAGCTCGGCGAACTCGTTCGTGGTGGGACCCGGGACTGATTCACCCACCCCTTCGTGGAAGCGCGCCGGCCCGTAGAAGCTGAAGTACTCGGGAAGTTGAATGTACGTCGCCCCCTGGTCGGCGGCGGCGCGCACCAGCTCGAGTGCGATGGTGACGTTGCTCTGCTTGTCGGTGCCCGAGCGCATCTGGGCCACGGCGACGCGCAACGGCTTAGCCACCGTCGTCATTCGCGGGCGTGTTGGCGCGAGAGGGGCGCAACAGCCAGAGCGCGGCCAGTACCCACAGGACAATGATGAGCAACCAGAGCACCACGCGAACCCAGGTGTCCAGTCCGCCGCTCACCAACCGAAAAGAGCCGGCCTGCAGCGGCGCGTAACCACCGATCCAGCCCGTAAGTCCGCTGTCGATGTTCGTGAGCCACGTCCCGAGCACGTAGCACGCGAGACCGAGCCCTACGACGAGAACGACGCGTTGTGAGCGGTCCAGACGCAGTCGCATGGGCACAGTCTTCCATGCTCTGACGTGATCAATGCCAGTCCCTCGAGGGCACCGTCGCGCCCAGGTCGAGCGTCTCGACGTGCTCGGCGCTGAGCGCCAT
>Ga0181522_10001700_pt1 | contig 13190 bp, 9 predicted proteins | sample PEATcosm2014_Bin_27_FD_121103 | JGI IMG/M metagenome (GOLD analysis project Ga0181522, IMG submission 121103) | Peatland microbial communities from MTU Mesocosm Facility, Houghton, MI, USA - PEATcosm2014_Bin05_10_metaG | ecosystem: Environmental > Terrestrial > Soil > Wetlands > Peat | place... | reverse complement strand
TGTCATCGAGAACGAGAAGATCGCCAACTACCAGCTCGTGGTGCCGTCGACCTGGAACGCCTCGCCCCGCGACGCCCAGGGACAACGCTCCGCCTACGAATCGTCCCTGATCGGCACGCCGGTGGCTGATGTTGAAAGGCCGCTGGAAATCATCCGCACGATCCACTCGTTCGATCCATGCCTGGCCTGCGCCGTGCATCTTTACGATCCGCAGGGCCGGACGCTCAATCGCGTCACCGTTGGCGGCTAGGAGGCATTATGCAAAAAACCACCCTTGGCCGGGTTTATGTCTGGGAAATTCCCGTCCGGTTTTATCACTGGCTCAACGCGCTGTGCCTCGCCGTGCTGTGTGTGACCGGCTATCTCATCGGCGCGCCGATCGCCCTCCAAAAGGCGTCCGAGGCGTCCTTTTCCTACTGGTTCGGCACGGTGCGGTTCGTTCATTTCGTTGCCGCCTACGTTTTCTTTTTCAATTTCCTGTTCCGCATCTACTGGGGCTTTGCCGGCAACCGTTATGCGAACTGGAGAAATTTCATTCCGTTCCGCAAAAGGCAATGGAAGGAAATCAAGCAGGTCATCGCCGTCGACGTGTTGCAGGCCGACAACGAGCCGATTGAAACCATCGGCCACAATGCCGTCGCCGGGTTCACTTACTTTCTGACCTTCCTGGCCTTTCTGTTCCAGTGCGTCACCGGCTTCGGACTCTACGCCGCCATGAGCAAATCGTGGTTCCCGCAGTTGTTCGCCTGGATCGTGCCGCTGATGGGCGGCGATTTCGCCGTGCGCCAATGGCATCATGCCTTCATGTGGTTCTTCATTTTGTTCGCTCTTGTCCACGTTTATATCGTGTTTTATCACGATTACGTCGAGGGCCGCGGCGAAATTTCCTCCATGGGCGGCGGCTGGAAATTCATCGAGAAGGAATATCATCCGGTGCTGAAGAAGGAAAAACCCTCCGCCAGGGAAAACAAAAAATGACCGACCACCGCGACCGGAACAAACCGCTCATCCTCGGCGTTGGCAACCTGTTGATGGGCGACGAAGGCGTGGGCGTGGCCGCCATCCAGCATCTGGAGGAAAAAGGCTTTGCCCAACAGGCGGAACTGGTGGATGGCGGGACCAGCGGGTTTCATCTGCTCGGCCTCTTCCGCAACCAGCAGCACCTCATCCTCATTGACGCCGCGACCGACGACCAGCCCGCAGGCACCGTCTCGCTCATTCATCCGCGCTATGCCAGTGATTTTCCGCCGACGCTCACCGCACACGACATTGGATTGAAAGACCTGATCGAATCCGCCGCCCTGCTCGATTACTGGCCGCACGTGGATTTGATCACCGTTTCGATTGGAGACCTTGGCGTGATGACCATGGAACTTTCCCCGCCAGTCGCCGCCGCCTTGCCGCAAATTGAAGCGCTTGTGAAACGTTGCCTGGAAAAGGGTGTGACTGACAGCACACCCCGGCTCGCCCGGCTCACTTCCGCTTAACGGCCGCGTGTTGCTCGACGATGAAGTCGAGCCAGGCCTTCATCCCCTCGCCCGTTTTTGATGACAGTTCAAAAATCCGGGCGTGATGGCTGACCCGCTTCAGGTTCGCCAGCGCCAGGTCGCGATCGAACCCGGCCGCTGCCGCCAAATCGATCTTCGTTATCACCGCCACGTCGGCCGAATGAAACATTGGCGGATATTTCAACGGCTTGTCCTCGCCTTCCGTGACGGAAAGGAGCACCACACGCAAATCCTCGCCGAGATCGTAATCGGCGGGACAGACGAGGTTGCCGACGTTCTCGATCACCAGCACGTCGAGCTCGTCCAATCCCATCTGCACTGAGGCCTTGGAAATCATGTCCGCGTCCAGGTGGCAGATGGTGCCGGTGGTGATTTGCACCACGGGAATCCCGGCGGTGCGCAGCCTCGCGGCGTCGTTGTCAGTGGCCAGGTCGCCGACAATCACCCCCACCCGCAGATGCCCGGCCAGCTTCGCGGCGGTTTCGCGGATGAAGGTGGTTTTGCCCGAGCCCGGCGATGAAACCATGTTGAGCACCAGCAATTTTTTGGCGCGGAAGAAACCCCGGTTCTGTTCCGCCAACCGGTCGTTCTTCTCCAACAGCGACCGCTGCAGCGTCACCGTCTGCCGCCCGGCTCCTTGCTGAGCTACATGATGATGATCGTGCTCATGGCCAGGATGATGTCCATGCCCATGGTCGTGGTCATGATCATGCCCGCGCTCTTGGGCCTGCCCGCCGATGTTCACATCTCCGCTCAAACCGCATCCGCATTCTTTGCACATATCAACTGATCTCCACCGAGGCGATTTCCAGTTCCCGCCCGCGCCGCAGCTCGCCGCTTGGCTCGTGGCAGCGGGGACATTCACTCAGGAAATCCACATATTCAAATTCCGCGCGACAACCCGGGCACCAGCACGCGGCGGGAATGGATTCCAGCTCCAGGCTCGCGCCGTCAGCCATAGTATCGCGACAAACCACATCAAACGCAAACCGCAGCGCCTCCGGCACCACGCCGCTTAACGTGCCCACCCGCAGACGCAGCACCAGGATCCGGCTGGCGCCGGACGCCCTCGCCGTCTCCACCGCCATCCGCACTGCTTCTTCCATGATTGAAACTTCGTGCATGCCACTCGTTCAGCAGGTTGTTCCACCAGCCGTCTTCAGCTTGCTTCTTTTCACGCGGAAATCAAACCGTCTATTGGCAATCTATCCGCATTGATTGGAGCGCCAAAGGTTCAAGATTCGGGTGTCTAGCGCAAACGGACTTTGAATTTAAGAACGGCTGACACCGATTTACCCGCGCCATCTGTGCTTCGTTGCCGATGACGCCACAAACAATCCGTTTGCGTTTTGAGGCGGGTGTAGTATTTTAAACTACCAAATTTCGAACCATAGTTTTTTGAACTGATTCATCAGACATTCGCGCGAATATTATGCTTAAAAAACTATTGGCTGGAGCGTTTTGCATTCATCGCCTCGCTTCCCAGAATCGCGCCGCAACCGCCTCATTGCCGACACCGGAGTTTTTCATTTCCAGCACAAGCATGATCCGGCGGAATGGTGACGGGGCGAACGAGTCATGCCGGCGGTGTGGCCGGATGGTTTCGCGTCTCGGGCTGTTGCTTCTGACATTTATTATCTCCGGACAGGTCCTGGCCCAAACGCGGATCGTGAACTGTGATGCCCCGGTGCAGAGCCGCAAGCGCGGCATCGGGGTCAATACCTTGTCCGCCGCGGACTTCCGGGCCCTGGCCCCGGGAGTGTCGTGGTTTTACGATTGGGGTGTAAACAATTGGACGGTGCCGGCCGATGTGTCAATGGGTTACATCCCGATGGTTTGGAATGGCAGTTCCAGCTTTCAAACTTCACTGGCGGCATATCTCGCGGCCGGCAACCAACCCTGGCGGGTGTTCGCGCTCAACGAGCCAAATTTATCGGGACAGGCTTTCATGACGCCATCCAACTGCGCAGTCACCTTCAGTCAGGTCAAGGCGATTTGCGATCCATATAATATTCCGGTGATTGCCCCCCACATGGCAATCGGTTCCGCCACCGCCAGCAGCATCACCGCGTATGATCCCATCATGGGGTCGAACTACGTTTATACCACCCAGTGGCCCTTCCTCAGTGCGTTTCTTTACTACTGTGGTTCCACCGCGCCAGCCGGTGTGTCGTCACACAGCTATGGCGGCTACGGTGAAATCACCTGGTTGTTGAGCACGATGCATGCAGATTATCCCACTCAAACCGTCTGGCTGACCGAGTTCAACACCAGTGCCGCCAGCGATGCCGCCGCGCTCGCCAATCTCATCCCGTCGGTGGATTATTGCGAACGTTATCCCTGGGTTGAAGGCTACTCCTGGTTCATGTCGAGGATCAGCGGAGATCCTTATAACAGCCTGCTTTCCGGCAGCGGCGTCCTGACGCCGGCGGGTCAGGCCTACGTGCAAATGCCGGTGCATGATCCCAACCTTTATTATCGCATCCCCGGGCGCCTCCAGGCAGAGCGCTATGTCACCTTGAACCAGATGAACATTGCCCCGACGACGGACACCAACGGGCTTGCCGACATGATATCCGCGGCAGCTGGCGGAAGCTTGGATTACAATATCCAGGTTGATTCTCCGGGGATCTATCCTCTGAACTTTCGCGTGGCTGGCGCCATCGGCCAGATAAAGGTATACAACGGCGGCACGCTGCTGGGGACCGCCAATATTCCGCTGGCCAGCTGGTCCACGGTTTCGACCGCCGTTTCGCTGGCGGCTGGCACACAAACGCTTCATGTGGTCCTGACTTCAACCGCCCAACAGTTGAATTGGATGGACTTCCTGGCGACCAATGGCACGCCATCCGTTCCGGATGGTGTCAGCGCCACCGCGGGTGGCAACCAGGTGGGGTTGAACTGGTCGATTTCGGCTGGAGCCACTAGCTATAATGTCAAATGCTCCACAACCAACGGCGGACCTTACCTCACCATTGCCCGTCCGACGACAGCCAGCTACACGAACAGCGGTCTGTCCATTGGCACCACCTATTATTACGTTGTTTCGGCGGTGAACGCTGCGGGTGAAAGCACCAATTCCGTTCAGGTCGGGGCCACGACTGCTTTTCCTCCGGTAAATCTGGCGTTGAACGAACCGGTCACCGTGAGTTCGACTCAAAGTGGCTACCCTGGAACCAATGCGGTGGACGGCAATCCCGCAACCCGCTGGGCTTCTGCCTGGAGTGATCCGCAATGGATTTATGTGGATTTGCAGGGCACCTACAACATCACGGAGGTGCTGCTCAACTGGGAATCGGCCTACGGGAAGAGTTATCTGATACAAGTTTCCTCCGACGCCGTGAACTGGACCACCATTTACAGCACAAACTCGGGAGCTGGCGGCATTGAGGATTTGACCGGGCTGTCCGGAACGGGTCGTTATGTGAGGATGTACGGGACGGTGCGGGGCACGGTTTATGGCTACTCGCTTTGGGAGTTTGAAGTCTTTGGGACGGTTCCCACGCCGACGGGCCTGACCGCGACGGCGGCCAGCACTCAAGTCGCATTGGGTTGGAACGCCTCCCCGGGCGCGATCAGCTACAACGTCAAAAGCGCAGCCGTCAGCGGTGGGACTTACTCGACCGTGGCCAACGTGACAACGACCAGCTATACGAACACCAGCCTGCTCAACGGCACGACCTACTATTATGAAGTTTCAGCGCTGAACTCTTTCAGTGAAAGCCCCAACTCAACCGAAGTCAATGCCACCCCCACCAACCATCCGCCCGTGCTGGCACCGATATCCAACCAAACCATCCTTGCCGGCAGGACACTGCTGGTCACGAACTCAGCCACTGATGCCGATAGTCCGCCCCAAATCTTGACCTTCAGCTTGCTCAATCCGCCAGTCGGGGCCTCCATCAATACCAACAGTGGTTTATTCTCCTGGCGGCCGACGATAGAGCAGTCGCCCTCCACGCAGACTGTTGCTGTGGTCGTCTCGGACAACGGCATACCCATCATGAGCGCCACCCAGAGCTTCACGGCAACGGTGATTCAGCCAGCCATGCCGGTTCTCAATACTGTCACCGCCACCAACGGCCAGCTCGGGCTGTGGATCAACGGTGATACCGGGCCGGACTACACGATCATGGCTTCCACCAACCTGAGCTTTTGGAATCCAGTATTCTCGACCAATTCGCCCTTGCTGCCTTGCTTTTGGGTTGATACCAACTCCTCGGCTTATCCAATTCGTTTCTACCGTGCGGTCTTGGGGCCATAACGCGCTGCCCGATTGAACCCGCCAACGACGAAGCCCGATTGATTCTCAAATCGTGGACGGTAAAAACCTTGCCGGTTGGGCTGATATGTATCGCCACCACATCAACCCAACATTGCCATTGACAAATATCTCATATTGTAATAGAACATATTACGCGATTAAAAGTCACCTATTAAAACCCAAGAAGAGGACATGAGGATATGAGCACTTCCAATGCTGCTCGGCTATGGCAGCTTCCGTCATTTCATTCCGGGATGCGTGCGACATACGCGAGAGTCAACAATTCGGTCTGTACGCTCTTTCTGGTTGGCTTCGCCTTCTGTTGCAGTGCACAGGCGGCCAACGTCTTGATCGACCCGGGAGCGGAAACAGGGGATTTAACCGGCTGGCACACGTCTTACACAGGATTCGAATTTGTAGTTTCGACCAACCAGCTTATTCCCAACAGCACCGAACATTTTTTGGCCCACTCGGGCGCGTTTGCGTTTCAACTGTCCGATACCACCTCTGACTCGGTGATTATTTATCAGGATTTCGCGGCCATTGCCGGGTCACAATGGTCGGCCAGTTGTTATGCGATTTGTTATGCGTCGAACTATTTTAACCCTGGGGCAAATGCGCATCTGCAGGTCGTTTTTTATGATACGAACAACAATGTCCTGGTCAGCCCTGATTCCAGCTCTGGAACCGGCGGGGTATATGGATCAGACTTTCTTGATCCAGCGGGTTCACCAGACCCTGTTAACATCTGCTGGATATTTGCTCCGCCTCCGGCCGTGGATGCCAGCGGCTGGCTGTTCCTGACGCCGACAAATCTTTACAACACCGATCCGGCTACCGAAGCCAGTTATGATTTCCCGGTGTCAGCCATCCCCACAAACCTCGTTGCCCCAGCTGGCACGGCCTTCGTTCGCTATCAGCTTGAATTTGATAATTCGGGAACCGCCGGCGGCGCGGTTTACTGGGATGATTGTGTTTTGAACAAGCTGAACTTCAGCGATCCCGACATCACCAATCCACCGGCGAGTGTATTGGTTTATTCCGGTTCGCCGGCGGCCTTCACGGTGGGAGCTCGCAAGGCGGTGAAAGGAGAAGTATTGAACTATCAATGGCAGTTAAACGGAGCCGATCTGCCCCCGGCCGGCAATACCAATGGCATCACTGGAGCCACAACGAACTCAACGTTGACTCTGGCCAACTGCCAACCCATCGACGCCGGCACGTACGCGGTGGTGGTTTCCGACACGAACGGTTCCATCCGCAGTGTGCCGGTGACTTTGACGGTGGTGTGTCTGGGCTGTACTTATCCAACACCACCTAATCGATTGGGTAATCCTGGTTTTGAAAACGCCCCGGCCTGGCCGCCCTGGCAGCTTTTCAATGGCTGCTATTTTGCCAGCGCAAATGATTTTTATGGCACCAGCACGACTCCGGTAAATGTTTTTGATGGCAATTGGTGCGCCTTGCTTGGCGCCAATGGCGATCGCGATAATGGTTGCTATCAGGTGGTCACAGGAATTACCCCCGGCAGCGTTTGGAAGGCGGGCGGCTGGGCCTACATTTCAAGTTTAAACAACTTTGTCGCCGGCAATACCTGTCGGATCGAAGTCTGGTTCAAGGATGCCAATGGAGTGTCGATTCCGGGCGCTCCGACCTACGAATCGTTCAAGATCTACGGCCTGGGTTATACCAACGCTGACGCGCAATACACCAACATTGACACGAGCAGCCCTTATTTCGGCCAGGTCGGCTATCACGCCCAATTGGCGAGGGACCAGTGGATCTATCTGCCGGTGACCAATGTGGTGAATAACGGCGGCATCGGGCTGGGCGACGATCTTCCCTATAATACGCTTCCGGACGGTGAATTCGTGGCGCCAAACAACGCCTCCCAGATTAATTTCCAAAGGTATGAGTATTGTCCGGTTGCCGCTGACAACCCGCAAGCCGATCTCGGTGGCAGCGCCTCGGACACGGTTTACTGGGATGATATGTATTTGATTCAAATTGTACCGGTGACAAATTTGACCGCTTCGATCAGCGCCAACCACATCAACCTGTCTTTCTCCGCCAGAGCCGGACTCAGCTATGCGGTTCTCTACAAAGCCAACCTTTCCGACGCCACCTGGAATGTGCTGACCAATGTCGCAGCCCCGCAAAGTTGGCAGACAAACATCCTATTCGCCAGTGATACCTATCCGATTACGATCTCCGACACTCTCGCGTCGCAAAGCCGATTCTATCGGGTCCAATCGCAGTAAAGCAAGATCCTGGCTTTGGCAGCCGGATGGAAACCAGAGATGGTCTCATCCCGCCAGCGGAAACGACGCGAGCGGCGTGTGCATCGCTCCGGCGGACGTGAGTTCGCTGCGAACAATTTCCACTTCCCCGGCCAGCCAGTCGCCGAACTGCCGGTCGCGAAGAAATTTGACGCGCTCCTGCAATTTTTCAACTGCCGCGTGACGACCGGGTTTGAACCGTCCCAAGGTGATGTGACCCGCAAATCGTTCCGCCTTCGCGGCGGGCGCGAACAACCGCACGGCCTCATCCACCTGCCGATGCAGTTCCGCCAGTCGTCCGCCGTTGTCGTCGGTTCCCGCCCAGATCACGCGAGGCTTTTGGGCGCTGGGGAAGAAGCCGATGCCCCGCGCTAAAAGCCGGATGGCCGGATGGCTGGAACAAACCTTGGACACGGACTGTTCCAGCGCCTCAACCTGCTCCGACGGCACGTCGCCAAGGAATTTCAGCGTGACGTGGAATTGTTCCGGCCGCGTCCAGCGGATGGCGCCCGGCGGAGCAGATCGCCGCAACTGGCCCTGGGCGCGTCCAATTTCCTTCCGCACGTCGACCGGGACGGCCAGAGCGATGAACAGCCGCAGGAACCCGGATGCATTGCCGCCGGACATCTTTTGTTACCTCAATTCGGGGCGTCATCGAACCCGATGTCGTCGATGAAAAAACTGCAATCCACCGGTTTTTCCGCGGGCACGCCCATCTGCAATTCGCAGACCTTGGTTGGATCGTACCCGGGAACGGTGTTCAAGTCGGTCAGCGGGATGGCGATCTGGTGCCATTGGCCATCCAGCAGAGCGGGACAATATTTGAGCAGCCCCACCTTGGAGGTATGGTGTTCGGGGGTGTCAAGCTCCTGGCCGCCGCAGAGCAGGTTGATTTGCATGTCTGAGCCTTGACCGGAACATTCCACCCAGAACGTCAGCCGTTTCATCGACCGGACATCGGTGCCCTCGCCCTTGGTGAAGGCGACCCAGTTCCAGCCGGCCCCGAGCCAAAGAGTGCCTTTGCACCTCATTTCCAAGGCGGTGTTGCCGCTGTGAGCGACAGCAGTTTGCGGCCGGAGGGTGACTTCGCCATGCCCGTTGGCATTGGTCCAGCCAGAACCTCTGGCCGCTTGTTCGCCATCCCACGCGATGATCCGGTTGATGGTGTCATTTCCGGCCGCGAGGCAGTTCGCCGCCATCGCCAGCCCGGTGAAAAATGGAATCAAGGATTTGAAGGCATTCATGTTGAGATCAGAGACTGGTTCAAAGCCTCTTTTTTTCAAGGGAAAAGATCAACGCAGCAGCATGCGCCCCTTCAGACGCCGCATTCATCAACACGAGCCGCATAAAACCGGCATCATCCCGTCAAAGTGTTCCGGTAAATTGCTGTGATTGGATGCGCGGTGGTCAGTGTTTTACAGTGTTAATTAATTGATTGAGGAAGCCCCCCAAATGCGACGCGCCGTTGGTGGCCGTGCTGAGAAGGCCGCCTCCGATGGATTTCACCACCACGCCGCCCAACGCCACTTTGTTGATATCCGCCTGCGGAACGCCAATGGTGCCGGTCATCGTCAGGAATTGCGGCAAGGGGACATAACCGGCGTTGGCGGGCGTGGAGCCACCAACAAGATTGAGTTGTTTGGCGATGGGCTGGCTAACGGATACCGCCACGGGAATGTTGATGGTGGAGTTGGTCAGCACTTGGGCCAGGGCGACGCCACCCTGGGCGTCCGCCTTGAAGGCCGTGCTTTGCACCGAGGCCTGCTGGAGGTCAATCTGTCCCCCACCCGCCTTGATCTGGGCGTTGATGATCTGGATGGGGGATTTTTCCAACGCTTCCATCAATCCGCCGCCCGACCCGGTCACCTGGCCCATCAGCGAGGCAACGGCGTTTTGGGGGCTGACCAAAAGCTGCGGGATGGTGGCCACCACATTGATCACATTTTTCAGCACCGCACTCCGCACATTAACCACGGACAAGTTCAGGTTGGTGATGCCGACGTCAATCTGGCCGGTGAGGTTCCGTTGCAGACTGGCGCCGGTGACGCCCGCACCCTTGATCTGTATCTTCGCCGTCAACGTCCCGCCCATCTGGCCTTTGCGGTCGGGCATAAACGAGTCCACCAGCGGAGTCATTGGAACGCGGTCGGCGGTGAAAGCCACATCGTAGCGGTAACCTGGCACGCCCAGGTTCAAATCCGCCGTCGCGTTCACCGGCGCACCGTTGAGCATGAGCTTGACTGGTTTTACCACCACAAGACCGCCATCCACAACCGCGATCGTCTGCCAGTCGGCGGCTTCAACCTCGTGCAGATAAAGCCGTCCGACTTCGACCGCCACGGTGAAATTTTTCAGGGGCAGGATTTTTCCCGGCGGCTCCTGGCTGCTGGCAGGGGTCGTCGCGACAGCCCCGGCCGGTTTATTGCCGGCCTGCGGGCTGCCGGCGAACAAATCATAGTAACTGGTCACGTCGAGCGAATCGGCCCTCAGTTTGAGATTCCCGCGGACCGCGTCCGCCCGCGAATAATCCAGCTGGCCCTGCAGTTGAACCTGGTTCTTCCCACGTTTGGTGGGGGTGAGACTGATTTCAAACTCGCGAACGTCAGCCACCTGTTTTTTGACGGAGGCATCCACCTGCAATTTGGCTTCCAGCGGTGTGGGCGGGAGCTGCCCTTGCGGATCATTTACCACCAGATTATCCACCTGCATGGAGGCTTTGATGGCGGAACTGCCTTTCGGATCATAGTCCACGGAGGCGTTGCCGCCGACAGCGATGGAAACAAGTTTTTTGTCCCCCAGCAGCGGTTCGAGAAATGGTCGCAGGCCATTTTGATTGATCCCGGACAGGCTGGCGGTCAACTGCGCCGAATTTCGCGCCGTGTTGTACTTGCCGGAAAGCTCAAAAGTGCCGCCGGCATTGCCACCTCCCGATAATGCACCGCTGATTTTGTTGATCTGGATCTGATCCGGGGTCTGGCCGATGTCCAGATCCATGGTGCTCCCGAAATTGCGGAACTGGCTCCTGCCGGACTGGCCGGTGAGATTGGCAAATTCCAGTTTGCCGGTGATGGTTTGTGCATCCTGTTTTTGGATGACGCGCCCGGTCAACTCCAGCGTGCCGGAGGAAAAATTCAAGCCCGACCGCGGAATGGCCTGGCCCAAAACGGCCATCGAAGCCTGCAGGGCCAGTTGCAAATCCAGGCTCCCGTCATCAGCGTCATAGGTGCCCGAACCGGTGGCAATGGCCAGCGACTGGTTTTGTTGGACAACCTGCAGCCGGTATTCGCCAAGACTGAATTGTTTGAAATTTGCCGCCTGTCCGCGCGCGCGCAGGCTCACCGTCGCCGGGACCATCCGATTGTCACCCACGCGCGCCGAGAAGTTTTGAATCTGCGAATCCAGGTTGAAATTGAGTTGCCGGCCGGCCTGCGACGACGACAGTTTCAGCGTCAGGCCCAGACTGCCCGTGCTGGCGGCGTTGCCGAGAAATGGCCGCCAGTCGGTGAGGTTCAATCCCGTGACGGTCAGCCCCAGTGCGGAATCCCCTGCTCCGCCACCATTTCCTCCCCAGGCGAGGTTCATCGGCTGGCTCAGGTGAGCGACCAGCAGCGGGTTGCCGTTCTGCGTCCCCACCACATTCAACCCGTGCAGGACCAACGTTTGCGCCGTGTTGTCCACCGTGAGGGCATAGCTGGCGTTGAGATTGAGCGTGGGGGTGGTCTGCCCTGCGCGGGTCAACTGCAGATTGCCCGCGTCGAACCGGCCGGTGGCGCTGATGACGGTGCCGGCCTTGGTCAGTTCGATGTCGTTGCTGGAACTGATGGTGGTGGTGCCAAAATCCATCCCCCCGGCGGCGGCGACCAGGTTCAACAATCGCCGGTCAATCCCCCGCAGTTCCACCTTCAAACGGCCTTCCATTTGTTGCATGTCCAGCGGTCCGCTGATCGCCAACTGGCCCAGCGGCGCGCCTGCTCTTTGAAAATGCAGCGCCAGGTCCTTGATTTCCGTCGGGGTCACGCTGCAATCCAGCACAGCGCTGAAGCGGGCAAAGTCGCCGAACACGCCGTCGGCGCGCGAAATGTCCAGGCGGGTCTGGCCGGTGACGGGCGCAGGCCTCAAGTCGGCGCTCAACGTAAAACTGAAATCGCCGTTCAATGTGGCCTGCAAATGTCCGGCCCGGCCGGTGGGCGGATTGTTTTCCACTTGGATGAAGGCCCCCAGCTGCAAGGTACCGGCCTGCCCGTTTTTCAGGTTGGCCAGCGCCACGCTGATGTCTGCCACTTCCAGGGAGTCATGCCGGTTGCCGGCGTAATTTTTAATTTTCCGGAAGGTCGCGTCGCTCACGGTGACCTTCCGCACATCAATGCGCCACAGCTTCGAAGTTTTGGCAGTCGGTGGCGGTTCAGCTTTGCCCGGCGGCTTCTCTCCGGCCCGCAACAAATCATCCAGGTTGCTGGTGCCATCCGGGTTGTCCACCACCACGACCGTCGGCGAGACCAGCGCGAATTCGGACACGCGCAAGTTGCCGCGGAGGATGCTCCAAAGACTGTAGCTGGCGCGGATCTCCGGGCAGGTCAGGAGCGGTTCCTGATCTTTGGCCTGCACTTTCAGGCCGTGAATCGTGATCCTGCTGAAGGGATGGACCGAGATGTCGGTGACCGTGACGTCGGCATGGATTGCGGCGCCGACGCGGGGGAGAATGAAGCGTTTGATGAAGCCGGGACTGGTCACGACCATATAGGCCACGACCAACAGTAGTGCCGACCCCAAGGCAAGCCACACCGCAATACGAATTGCCACCTGCAACCGGCTGCGCCCCCGTTCGATTGTCAGTGAAGAAATCGTTGCCATAAAACATCAAATCTCAATGACACCGTGTCGTCGCCTCGTTTCTTATGACCTCCGCCGCCTGTCCCCCCAGGCGTAATGGCCTGTTTTTACACCGCCATCACCGGATTATTCAATTTAAATCACAGCAAAAGATTTGTTTTAACCTGTCTACGCCACACGTTTTCGCTTCCCCGCATCCCGCCAGCCAATATATTCCTGCCGTGATTGACACCGATGCCAAGCTGGCCGCGTTCCTCCCCGAGCTCTCCTCGGCCGCCTGGCTGGCGCTCGACACCGAGGCTGACAGCC
>Ga0181522_10001699_pt1 | contig 13192 bp, 9 predicted proteins | sample PEATcosm2014_Bin_27_FD_121103 | JGI IMG/M metagenome (GOLD analysis project Ga0181522, IMG submission 121103) | Peatland microbial communities from MTU Mesocosm Facility, Houghton, MI, USA - PEATcosm2014_Bin05_10_metaG | ecosystem: Environmental > Terrestrial > Soil > Wetlands > Peat | place... | reverse complement strand
CCAGCGAATCTTTGGCGTATACGGACCCGGTCCGGCACGTGAAGTGCTTAGTCAACTTCTGCAAGGCTCCGGTTACAATGTCCTCCTGGTCGGGGAACAGGGCCAAGGAACTCCGCGCGAGATTGTGCTCAGCGCCCGCAACGAGGCAGGAAAGACCGCGGTGGCCGCCAACCCCGTTCAGGCCAGCGATGACGACGCAGACACCGACGATCAGCCTCAGCAGCCGCCCCAGCCCCTCGTCCGGCCCCCCTTCGCACCCGGCGGGCAGCGCATTCCGTCGCCGATGCATCCGCAGCCGGGCCAGCCGCAGCCGCCTACCAACCCGCAATAGGGGTCAGGGATCAGGGGGCAGAGTTCGGGAACCCGCAGCCCGTGGGGGCGGATCATTGTGCTTTTGAGCGCAGTCTAGAATTGATGGGCAGAGGAGACAACGTGTGGCGAAAAGGGTCTTACTGTCGCTCTTGATTGCGGCCGGCGCGTTTATTCTCAGCTTCGTCGCTTTCAATTTTATTTCTATCGAATGGCCCGTCTGGCGTTATCCCCAAGCCAATTCCATGGCCGGAATGGCCGCCTTTTTCTTGGGATTTCCGGTCGGGGCAAGTGTTGCGATCCTCAGCTTTTGCTTCGTCTTCCATTGGCTGGGTCGCCACGTCTCAGGCTGATCTTCGATCCCCGATCTCTGCTCTACAGCACCCGCGCGACTTCCTGCTGCGTTTTCACCGGGGCCGGGCATTTTTGCGGACGCATCAGCGCAAAGGCCACGCGCAGAGTTCCATAAGCCGCCAGGATTCCAAAGGCCAGCGAACCAACCGAAGTCGAGATCAATAACACCAAATTCAACACATCCGCCATCGCTGCTGCCTTCGCTCCTCTACCTGGGGTCCGTGCCGAGCTTCCTCTCTCAGGCCGCCAGGAACCGGCCGGCAAAAGCGGAGGATCGCTTTCTGCGATTCTCGCAGATAAAACGCCGCATTGACCCTTGTTTCTATTAACCAATAAAATACCCCTAGGGTGCTGCGATGCGGTGATCTGCCTCACAGTGCTCTCGGCTCCCGATTCCCGCTCCCAACTCATGCCCATCACTCACATCTCGGTGCGCGGGGCGCGCCAGCACAACCTGCGCGACATCCATGTGCGCATCCCGCGCAATACGCTCACGGTCGTCACGGGCCTCTCGGGCTCAGGCAAGAGCTCGCTCGCCTTCGACACGATTTATGCCGAGGGCCAGCGTCGCTACGTTGAGACGCTCTCGGCCTATGCGCGGCAGTTTCTCGATCAGATCGAGCGGCCCGATGTGGATTCGATCGAAGGGCTTTCGCCGGCCATCTCCATCGAGCAAAAGACCACCAGCCGCAGCCCGCGCTCCACCGTAGGTACCATCACTGAGATCTACGACTACCTGCGTCTGCTGTATGCCTCGGTCGGCACGCCCCACTGCCCCAACTGCGGCCGCCCCATCTCCCGGCAGACTGCGGACCAGATCGTCCAGCGCATTCTTGAACTGGGCTCGGGCGAGCGCGTCACCGTGATGGCGCCAGTGGTTCGAGGGCGCAAGGGCGAATTCAAAGAGCTATTGGACGGGCTTGACCGTCAGGGCTTCCGCGCGCGCGTGGACGGCGAAGTGATGGACCTTTCTGAGCCTGTCTCGCTCGACCGGCGCAAGAACCACACCATCGAAGCGATCATCGACCGGGTTTTGCTTAAGAATCCCCCCGCGGATGCTCCGCCGCCGCCAGCCGGCAAGCCTTCCTTTGAAAAGCGCCTTGAAGCCGCCGTAGCCAAGGCTCTGCAACTGTCCAATGGCCTGATTCTGGTGGCTGTTACGGGCGGCTCCGGGCCTCAGGAGCAGTTGTTTTCCTCGTCGATGGCATGCCCCGACTGCGGTCTCGACGTGCCCAAACTCGAGCCGCGCAGCTTCAGCTTCAACTCCGCCTTTGGCGCCTGTCCTGAATGCCACGGGCTGGGATCGCTCTACGATTTGGACCCCGCCAAGGTTATTACCGACTGGTCCAAGCCGCTACTCGATGGCGGCCTCGGTCCCGGCTCAAGCTCGCAATATCTGCTCAGGCTCATCCATCTCGCCGCCGAGCGGTACAAGATCGACCTCAAGCTTCCCTTTGAAGACCTGCCGCCGAAGCAGCAACATCTGCTGGTCTACGGCCCGCCAAAGGGCGAGGCACCGCGCACCGGATTTCATGGCATTCTCGCCTTCCTGCGCGAGAGCATCGAAGAGGCTCATAGCGATGCTTATCGTGAGTCCATGATGGCCTATATGTCGGCCACGCCCTGCCCGGTCTGCCGCGGCAAGCGCCTGCGCCCGGAGTCGCTGGCGGTCAAGATCGGCGGCCTGTCGATCGCCGACTTCACCGCCCTTCCGCTCAATCGCGCACTCTCGGCGGCCATCAACCTCACTTTCACCGCACGCGAATCTCTGGTGGCCGAGCGCATTCGCCGCGAGATCGCCGAGCGGCTTGAGTTCCTCTGCGCTGTCGGCCTCAATTATCTTTCGCTCGACCGCAATGCCGCCACGCTCTCCGGCGGCGAAGGCCAGCGCATTCGTCTCGCGACGCAAATCGGCTCGCGGCTGCGCGGCGTGCTCTATGTGCTCGACGAGCCTTCGATCGGCCTTCATCAGCGCGATAACAACCGGCTCATCGAAGCTCTGGAACGCCTGCGCGACCTGGGCAACACCGTGCTCGTCGTCGAGCACGACGAAGAGACCATCCGCCACGCCGACTATGTGCTCGATCTCGGTCCCGGCGCGGGCCGTCTTGGCGGCCAGGTGGTCGCACAGGGCACACCCGCCGAGATCATGGACTGCCCCGAGTCACTCACCGGGCGCTATCTCTCTGGAGCCTCCGAGATGTTGCAGCGGGCCCATCCGCGGCCGCTCACCGGCAAGTGGCTCACTGTCACCGGCGCGCGCGAGCACAATCTGCAAGACATCAATATTCGCATACCGCTGGGCGTGATGACCGTGGTCACAGGCGTCAGCGGCTCGGGCAAAAGCACGCTGATTAACGACATCCTCTATCGTTCGCTCGCCAAGACAATCTATGGCTCCCGTGAAGATCCCGGCGCGCATGAGTCGCTCACCGGAGCCGAGCAGATCGACAAAGTCGTCCGCATCGACCAGTCACCCATAGGCCGCACGCCGCGCTCCAACCCGGCGACATACACCCAGGTCTTCGCACCCATCCGCGATCTTTTTTCGATGCTGCCGGAGGCCCGCGAGCGCGGCTACAAGGCGGGCCGCTTCAGCTTCAATGTGGCCGGCGGAAGGTGCGAGACCTGCCAGGGCGATGGACAGCGCCGCATTGAGATGAATTTTATGCCCGATGTCTACGTGCAATGCGAGGTCTGCAACGGACGCCGCTACAACCAGGAGACGCTGACCGTCAAATTCCACTCGCACTCCATCGCCGACATTCTCGACCTCACCATCGAGGACGCGCTCACCGTGCTGGCCGATGTCCCGCAGGTGCGCCAGAAGCTGCAAACGCTGGTCGATGTCGGCCTGGGCTACGTCCATCTAGGCCAAAGCGCGACCACGCTCTCGGGCGGCGAGGCGCAGCGCATGAAGCTGGCGCGCGAGCTGTCGAAGCGCCAGACAGGCCGGACACTTTACTTATTGGACGAGCCCACCACCGGACTGCACTTCGACGATGTGCGCAAGCTGCTCGAGGTGCTCCACCGACTCACCGATCTGGGCAACTCGGTGATCATCATCGAGCACAATCTTGACGTAATCCGCAACGCCGACTGGATTCTCGATCTGGGCCCCGAGGGCGGCGAGGACGGCGGCCGCATCGTGGGCGAAGGCCGCCCGGCAAAGATCGCCGCAACACCCGGCTCCTACACCGGCGAGTTTCTCAAGCGCTACTACACATCGACGAATGGCCATTTGGAAGAGATAGAGCCGGAGACGCTGGGCGCCCCATCGATTCCACAGCTTTCCGCGGAATGGGTGGGAGACCACGAACCCGAATCGACACCCCTAAAAACAAAGACAAACGGGAAGAACGGAAGAAACGACACAGCCGAGAAGACGACCGCCAAAAAGAAGTACGCCCCGCGCAGAAAGAAGACGGTCTTGCCATGAGTGACGAATCCACGCCCGACCTCGAATCGACGCCCACCGAGCCGGAGACGGTTCCATTGCCCACGCCGGAACCGGTGCTGCCGCAAGTCGCGCAGGCCAGCGATGAACCTGCTGTTCTCTTTCAGTCTTTTACTCATCCGGAGGCCGTTGTTCCCAAGCGCATTCCGCATCTGGGCCATCTCGCCCTCTTCGTGGCCTTCCTGCTCTTCGGATTTTTGGTCATGACGGTGGCGATGTTGATCGCCTTGTTCGTTCAATTTCATGACATATCGCATCTGGATCGCATCAAGACCGATGTTCCTTACACCTTGGGTAGCGAAGCAATTCTCTATCTGGTGACTCTGGCCTTGAGTTTTATCGTCTTTCCATTGTTTTGGAATCAGAGCTTCTTCGCCGGCATCCAGTGGCGCTGGACCACGGCGCTACAACTCCGTTGGCGGTTGATCGGAATTGCCCTGGGCTGCCTCGTCCTCGCCCTGATCGACGATCAGTTACTGCCCGGACCCAAAAACGCACCCATCGACGAGTTGTTTCGCACCCCCGGCGCGGCGTGGCTGATGTTCGGCTTCGGCATCACATTCGCACCCTTCTTTGAAGAAATTGCCTTCCGCGGTTTCCTGCTGCCGGTGCTTGCAACCGCGTGGGATTGGACGGTCGAAAAGTGCACCGGCGCTGCCGTCCGCCCCCTCGACGCCAATGGCCATCCGCAGTGGTCTATCCCCGCCATGGTGGCCGCCTCCATCGTTACCAGCCTGCCCTTCGCACTGCTCCACGTTGAACAGCAAGGCCATTCGCTGGGTCCGTTTGTTCTGCTGGTTTCGGTCAGCCTGATACTCTGCGCGGTGCGACTAAAGACTCGCTCGCTGGCCGCCAGTACATTGGTCCACGCCAGCTACAACTTCATGATCTTCACCATCGCGCTGATCTCCTCGGGAGGCTTCCGGCACTTTGACAAGATGTGACGGCAGAGATCAGGGGTCAGAGATCAGAGACCAGTTTTTGGTACTTGAGAGAATGACGAATCACCTTAACCGTGCGATGAGCACTTGACAATCCTGAATCGTCCGAATCATTCCTCCGATCTCTGTTCTCTGTTCTTCTATAATTGACTCATGCCCGAGACAATGAAGCCCATCGATGTGGAAGCCCTGAAGGCGCTGGTGCGCACGGTGCCCGATTTTCCCAAGCCGGGGATTCTCTTTTACGACATTACTACTTTGCTCAAGGACAAGACCGGCTTTGCCCGGCTGATCGATGCACTTGCGGCCCACTATCTCGAACAGAAGATCGACCTGGTGCTGGGCATCGAGGCGCGGGGATTCATCTTCGGGCCGGCCTTGGCCTATCGGCTCAACGCCGGATTTGTGCCGGTGCGCAAGCCGCGGAAGCTGCCGGCGCCCGTCGCGCGAGTGACCTACGACCTGGAGTACGGCTCCGACACCCTCGAAATCCACATGGATGCGATCCAGCCCGGCCAGCGCATTGTGCTGGTCGACGATCTGCTGGCCACCGGCGGCACGATGGAGGCGACCATCAAGCTGGTCAAGCAGTTGGGCGGCGAGATCGCGGGGCTGGCCTTTGCCGTCGAACTCGACTTCCTCAAGGGCCGCGACCGCTTCACCGAGTACGACGTTTTCAGCCTGCTCCACTACGATGAGTAGAGTGCATCGCCAGACTGCGAACAACTCGATGTCTTGAAAGGACATTGCTTCAGCCCTGTCGTAGAGGCGTTTAACATTGACTACGGCTTTAGCCGCGGAGGAACTCATTCCGCCACTTTCGCACCCAATCTGGTCTTTTTCCGCAGCCTGTGAAGTCGGGCCCTGATACAAAGCGCGTTTTTAGATCCCGCTGGACGAAACCAGCCACAGCAGCCCAACCGTTTCGGCGAATCACACTCGCCTTTCGCGCCAAGGAGATTCAAACGTGTCGGTCCGAACCCGCCTACTGCTTTTCTTCCTTCTTCCCCTAACTTGCCTCAGAATGAACGCAGCTGCGGCCCAGGCTCTGGTCTCCGCTCCAGGCTCGAAGATGGCCCACGAGAACTTCCGCGTCGCAATCTATATTCCAGTGGCCGTTGTGGAGCATATGAAAGACCCGGCATGGCTCCAGAACTCCTGGGATCAGATCAGCAGCCAGGTCAAAGTGGACAAGGTCTACATCGAGAGTTACCGCAGCGGAGTGATGGCCGACGATGCTCTGCTGGAGACCGTGAAGAGCTTCTTTGCAGCCCATGGCGTCAAGGTAGCCGGTGGCATCGCCTTTGCGGCTGGCGGGGATACGGCTGGCTCGGAGACGGTCGAAGTGGGCCAGTTTGCCTCGTTTTCGTACACTGACCCCAAATCCCGCGCTTATGTCAAGAACGTTTCCGAGCTGACGGCCCGCCACTTCGACGAGATCATTCTCGACGACTTCTTCTTCAACAACACCAAGCGCGACTCCGACATCGTCGCCAAGGGTGCCGCGAGTTGGACCGCCTTCCGCCTGAAGCTGATGGACGAGGTCTCGCGCGATCTGGTCGTGGGCCCGGCGCGGGCCGTGAACCCGAAGGTGAAAGTGATCATCAAGTTTCCAAACTGGTATGAGCACTTCCAGGCCAATGGATACGATCTCGACGAGGAGCCGAAGATCTTCGATGGCATCTACACCGGCACAGAAACCCGCGACCCGGTGACCACTGACCAGCACCTGCAGCAGTATGAGAGCTACCAGATCGTTCGCTACTTCGACAACATCGCTCCGGGGCACAACGGCGGCGGGTGGGTCGACACCTTCGACACGCGCTATCTTGACCGCTATGCCGAGCAGTTGTGGGACACCATGCTGGCCAAGGCCCCGGAGATCATGCTCTTTCAATGGTCGAATCTTGTTAAGCCGGCCGAGATGGGCAACCGCACCGCCTGGGCCGGCCTCGATACCAGTTTTAATATGGCCGGTCTGGAGAGGTGGCGTGCGGCTTCGCCAGGGCCAATCAACTACGCGACTGTGGCAGGCTACTCGCTATCGACGGTGAATGCCGTGATGGGCAAGCTGGGCACGCCAATCGGAATTGCCAGCTACAAACCATTCCAGACCGCGCCCGACGACTCGGGAGAGGATTTCATCCACAACTATCTCGGCATGATCGGCATCCCCATCGATCTTCATCCGGAATTCCCGGCGAATGCGGGGACGGTTTTGCTGACTGAGTCGGCCAAATCCGATCCGGCCATTGTCAACAAGATCAAGACGCAGCTCGAGAAGGGCGGCAACGTGATTATTACCTCCGGCCTGCTGCGGGCTCTGGAGGCCAGGCCATCAAAGCCTCTCGACCAGATCGTCGAGCTGCACGCCTCAGGCAATGTGCTCAAGACCACGGAGTACTGGGGCGCAGTTGGCGCGGGCGGCGGGGCCAGCCTGGGTTCGACTGCTGAGATCCTGGTGCCGGAGATCGACTTCCAAACCAACGACGCCTGGCCGGTGGTGCGCGGCACCGCAAGCGGGCGCGGCGCGCCGCTTCTGATTATGGATCACTATTCGAAGGGTATTCTCTACGTGCTGACGATTCCTGAGAACCCGACCGATCTGTATGCGCTGCCGCAGCTAACGCTGACGGCTATCAGACAATATCTGCTGCGTGATTTTCCGGTCCAGATCGACGCGCCGAGCAGGGTCAGCCTCGTCGCCTACGACAACCATGCCTTTGTGGTGGAGTCCTTCCGGGATGAACCGGTCAAGGTGACTGTCTCTGCAACGGGAAAGTTCAGCAAATTGCGGAATCTGGCTACTGGAGAGGCGGTGGAAGCCAGCAAGTCCACCGCGGACGCGAATCAGGCAACAAGCTCAGCGACGAGCATCGCACGGAGACGCGCGCCGGAGGCCGAGAGGACAGATTTCAAGATTGAGGTCGCTCCGCACAGCTTTGCGGCGTTTGTCGAGGAGTAGAAGCGGAGGGGCGGGGCGGAGTTGAGCCGAGCACCCCAGCGACGGGTCGGAGTCGCAGGGGTGCTAAGGGGAAGCTACCCCCACAACGTATCGCACCGGCGACCTTCGTCTCTTTGCAATTCCGCAATTTCGGCAGGAATAGGGAAGATTCCCTGCTCTCATCTCCAGACATGCAGCCAGTCGCGGAGCTTGCGCTGGGCGGGCTTCTCGATGCAATGCAGCGCCACAAGAGCCAGGCCGATGAGCAGCACGTAGCTGATCCAGGGGTCGTAACCGCCCAGGCGAAAGAGGTCTAGCACGTGCGAGTCGTGGAGGATATGCCAGAGCGAAAAGTGGAGCAGATAAAGGCAGTAGCTGGCCTCGCCCACAAAGACCAGCGGCCGCACGCCCAGAGCCCTGGAGAGCGGATTCTGCCCGGCCAGCCCAAGAACGATGCATGCGAAGAGGGGCATCAGAAGGCCGTCGTGCATGATGGCATAAGGCACGAGAGGCCCGAGCGTCAGCAGCCCGTAGATCCCGGCAAAGCCGCCCAGCCCTAACCACAGGCGCAGTCGGCCCTGGCGCGGAACGATCTCGTCCAACTCGGCCAGCATTACGCCGAAGATGAAGCTGGCAACATGCGCATAAGGCGTGTACTTGAGCGCCCACAGCCAGGGGCCGTAGCTCCAGCGGTCCGGGTGAGCGATGCCGTCGGGATTGAAGGCCATGTAGAGGGCTCCGGGAACCATGCCGAGCAACCATATACCGGCCATCTTCCACAGGTGCGGCATCACGCGCTCGGGGCGCTTCCAGCGGGCCAGCCAAGGAAAGATCGCGTAATAAAAGACCTCGGCCGACATCGTCCAGGCCGGGGTGTTCATAAACGTCGCTATAGCCGGAATCCATCCCTGGAGAAGCAACGGAGTGAGCGCAACGCCGGCCCAGAACATGCCGTGCGTGTGGCTGCCGAACTCCCTAGGCAACGTGCCAATGCTCAAAAGGAGGCTGAGCAGGTAGATAGGATAGATGCGCGTGAAGCGCGCCTCCCAGAAACGCTTGCGATCCAGTTCGCCGACGCGCGCACGAGCATTGTAGTTGTAGCCGAGAACGAATCCGGAGAGAAGGATGAAGTAGCTTACCGAGACGTACCCGGCGTCGACCACCGGCGCCAGCCAGCCAAACCACTTTGGGTTGGAGAAGTGGAAGAGAACAATGTTGATGGCCGCGAAGCAGCGCAGGCCTGTCAATGCGTTCAACTTTGCTGGTTTGCTCGTTTCCACTAGCTGTAGGATGCCTCAGGCCAGCCGAAAGGCCCAGCAGTCGCGCACGGCTCTGTTCCCTGATCCCTGACCCCTGAACCCTGTTTTTACGCCGTTACCAGCGATCCGACCTTCTCACCCATCACCACGCGCCGGATATTCCCCGGCTGGTTCATGTTGAAGATGACCATGGGCAGGTTGTTGTCCTTGCATAAGCTCACGGCGGTCAGGTCCATCACCTTCAAGCCCTGACGCAGGATCTCCATGTAGGTGATCTCGTCGTACTTGACCGCATCCTTGACCAGCACCGGGTCGGCGCTGAATACGCCCTCGACCTTGGTGCCCTTCAAGAGCACATCGGCCTTGATCTCCATGGCCCGCAGGCTGGCTGCTGTGTCGGTGGAGAAGAAGGGGTTGCCGATGCCGGCGGCGAAGATGACCACGCGACCCTTTTCCAGATGCCGCTCGGCACGGCGGCGGATGTAGGGCTCCGCGATCTGGTTCATGAAGACGGCGCTCATGACGCGGCAGGGGACGCCGCGCTGCTCGATGGCGTCCTGCATGGCGATCGCATTGATGACCGTGGAGAGCATGCCCATGTTGTCCGCGCTGACCCGGTCCATCTCCTTGGCCTGCTCGGCGACGCCGCGGAAGAAGTTGCCACCGCCGACGACGACGCCGATCTCGACGCCCAGCGCGTGGACATCGACGATCTCCCCGGTAATCTCAGCGACCTTTGCGGCATCCAGGCCAAAGCCGCGTGGGCCGGCCAACACCTCTCCCGATAGCTTGAGAACAATCCGTTTATACATGCCTTTTTGAGTATCGCATACCGGCCGCTGGCATCGTCTCACTGTCCCTCTCCGCCTTGAAAAGGGCGTAATAAGGCCCAGGGCTTGCACCCTGGGCCGAATTGAAAACGCAGCTTTGTTGGGAAGATCGGAGATTAGTTGTGGTGTCCCCTCTTGCGTCGCACTGAGCCAGCCAGCCCCGCCAGGCCGCTGCCGAGAAGCAGCATCGTACCCGGCTCCGGAGTGGGAGCAGGATCTGTGTAGTCGATCGTCACAAAGAACTGCGCGCCCTTGGGTCCCCGGTCCACAGTATCTTCGGAGATGACCAGGGTATTGCTTCCCGCCTGAAAGAACCCTGCATTGGTAGTGCTGAAGTAGGTCACGTTTCGCCCATCCAGTTCGCCGCTGATGAGATTTCCATTCAGGAAGACCCACCCCATTTCGTCCACACCGCCTTCGCCAAACAAGGAAACATCTGCAAAGCCCGCAGGCAGTGTAAATGCGGTTTCAAAGAAGCCTTGGTTGAGGCAACCGGTTCCGCAATCGGGCGCTATTGATATGGCCATCGCTCCATCAGGCGGAGTGCTGACCGATTGCGCGGCTCCGGCATAGAAGGGATTGACCGGCGTGAACGGGAGTTGCGAGATCAGATTGGCGTTGTAGCTACTGAAAACACTTTCGTCCCCTCCCCAGCGGGCTCCGAGGGTCGAGGCGTCGCTTTCAACGGTGATTTGATCGGCCCAAAGGTGCATAGGTGCAATCACCGCCAGAAGCAACACAGCCCATAAATAAGACGCGACTTTTCTCTTGCTCATTGTTATTCCCTTGCTTCCAGCCGCCTTCGTTGACTTCAGGGATTCCGGGAACTTCTGGAGATGGAAGCAGCTGTTTCTGTTACACAGGCATCCATGCGATGCAACTTCGGTCGGGTTGCGGACGCACCCTGGGTTTGACCTGAGGATGAAAAGGCCAAGTTTGAATCTTCAAATGCAATTATGATTCCATCAAGAACGCTGAGAACAAAGGAGATGAGCTTGAGACGTTCCGATTCTATGCAATAGTTTGCAGAAAGAGTGGAAAGCATCTGCTCAATCGAAATGAAGGAACTCGTGCTGAATCGGCTGCGTTCGGGGAGCTCACCCCTGAGGACTCGGTTGTTGGCTTCCTAAAACACGGAACGGCCCAGGTCCGAGGTCCGTTCCGATTTCTTGTCTCTGCCTGAGAAGTTGCTCGGCCGTTGCTTCGACGGGATTGGTGGCGGCTACCGTCCAGTCGGGGGCGCCTGCCTTGAGGCGTTCAGAGTGTTATAGTGCTTCGTGAGGGTTGCGGGAGGAGTCGGAGATGCCGTCGAAGCCCGTTGGAAATGGCAAGGACCACGAAGAAGCGAAGGACGAAAGCCGCGAGTTTCTCGCCGGGATGAGGTGGCTGGCGATCGCCGGCTGCGTGGCGATTCTTCTTTATTCGCTGCGATTCTGGTCCTCCGGCCAGGTGCTTCGCATTTTTGGCGTGGGATTGCTGGTGGCTGGAGCGGCTCTGCTGAGCGGTTTCCTGCTGGGTTTCATCTTCGCCATTCCGCGCGTAGGAGACCAGAAGGAGAAGACGGCTTCCGCGCCGTCGGAGGACTCTCCGGCGCCATTCAACGCCAATCTGGTTGAGATCTCCGACTGGTTAACCAAGATTATCGTGGGCGTTGGACTCGTCGAATTGAAGTCCATTCCAGGCAAGCTGGGTGAGTTGTCGTACTATCTTGCTCCGGGGTTGCAGCCGGCGCCCTGCGCGGGCGCTGTCTGTACAGAGTCTCTTATCAGCGGTCAGGCGGTGGGCCTGGCGATTCTCATCTTCTATTTCGCGCTGGGATTCCTTTTTGGATACGTGTGGACGATGATCTACTTCCAGGGCGATCTGAGACGGTTGCTGGAGAAGGCGAGGCAGCAGAAGAGAGAGTTGCTACAGCTTCAGCAAGCGGCCTACCGGTTCATGCCGCCTAAAGTCCCTGTGATCCTGCGGGCTGAGGCATCCATCAGCGCAAACAAGCTCGACGAGGCAATGGCCACTATCGACGAGGCACTCAGGAACGATCCTCAAAACGGCTTCGCCTTGATGACCAAAGCCCGGATTCTCAAGCGGGAGGCCTATGAGCCGGGCCGGTCTGAAGCGGATAAGGAGAGGTTGCTGAGCCAGGCCATTGCCTGCTCCGACCAGGCCATTGCCCTGCTGCCGGACAAAGGCGAACCGATCTACAACAAAGCCTGCTATCAGGCGCTTCTCGACTCGAATCGGCTGAGGAACGAAGTGCTCGGAAATCTCGAATCGGCCTTCCGCCTCAATCCCGCCCTGCGGCAGGATGCTCAGCATGACGAGGATCTGGCATCGCTTCGACAAGATGATGATTTTATTAGGCTTACATCATAAGGCGGGGCGTGGAATGCTTGACAATCCCCCCTCATGGAGCTAAGATTGCTTTGTCAGGTTGTATAAGGAGCTGAATGCGATGAGAGACACCATGCCAGTCAGACCCTAGCTCAAGTTGGCGCCACTCACAGACCGCAGCATGGCGCGTTCCCCGAAGTTCGCCAGTTGGCGATGAACGCCATCGAGGTCAAGATCGAAAGGGCAGGTGCAGATTGTATTCTGCGCCTGCCTTTTGTTTTTTGCGATAGAGTTTCGGCTCACGTAAAAAGGCCCGGAGCCTGTGTCCCGGGCCTTTTGTATGCCTTGCTTTCTGCTTACTCGGCTGCCGCTTCCACCGGCTTGGTGGTGGCCACGGTCCAGTCGGGTGCGCCGACCTTGAAGCGCGCAAAGCGGCGCACGGTGATGTTTTCGCCCAGCTTGCCCACCTTGTGCGCGATCAGCTCCTTGATGCTGATGGTCTGGTCCTTGATGAAAGGCTGCTCGATGAGGCAGACCTCCTCGTAAAACTTGGCCATCTTGCCCTCGACGATCTTCTCGATCACTGGGGCGGGCTTGCCGGTGGCGGCGGCCTGGGCGCGATAGATCTCCTTCTCGCGCTCCATATCGGCTGCGGTCACGTCCTCAGGCTTCACATAGCGCGGATCGGAGGCGGCGATGTGCATCGCGATGTCCTTGAGCAGCCCCTGGAAGTCCTCGGTGCGGGCCACGAAGTCGCTCTCGCAGTT
>Ga0181522_10001697_pt1 | contig 13198 bp, 9 predicted proteins | sample PEATcosm2014_Bin_27_FD_121103 | JGI IMG/M metagenome (GOLD analysis project Ga0181522, IMG submission 121103) | Peatland microbial communities from MTU Mesocosm Facility, Houghton, MI, USA - PEATcosm2014_Bin05_10_metaG | ecosystem: Environmental > Terrestrial > Soil > Wetlands > Peat | place... | reverse complement strand
GTTCAGCGGGGCGATCGACCCACCTTCGCCGGTAATCTCAGTCGTAATGCCCTGATAGATTTTTGACGGCAGACGGGGATCGACCAGAATCGTCAGTTCAGACTGCCCCAGCATGTCAATGAATCCCGGTGCAACCACTTTCCCGCCCGCATCGATCGTGCGCTTGCGCGCGGCTGAGGAAAGATTTCCGATCGCCGCAACTTTTCCTTCGCGAATGCCAATATCCCCGGAATACCAGGGCGATCCCGTGCCATCGATGATGCGGCCGTTGGTGATGACGAGGTCGAAAGCCGCAGTTGATTGACCTGCCGACAGGCGGCCCGCGGCAAGCAGAAGAGTCAGGAAGATCAGCAAATATAATTTTCGAAATTTCATGGATTTCCTTTTCAGCGCGATTTTTGGTCAGCCGGAGTAAGTTTGCCGGGCTTCGCGCGACGACTCGCAACCACCCCCAGGACAATCCAGATTCCCAGTGCCACCCACTCATAAATCGTGAAGTGCCCAGGAACCGCCGGGAATATCTTCATCAGCAGCATGGCAACGGCCACGATCAAACCAAAACCGGCAACTAGAAATTCGGTGGCAGTAACCCTCATGAAGCCGGGCAAAACTTTCGCACGGGCCATAGAAATGAACGCAGCACAGGTTGCCGCCCATCCTATGGCACAGGCGACCGACCCGACTTCGGTAATCGGCACCAGAATCGCGTCTCCCAGAAGCATACAGAGGCCAGTCGCGACTCCAACGCAGAGAACAGCCACGGACGGAGTCTGGTTCCGCGCATGAATTCGTCCCGCGCGTTCGTCGATCAAGCCGCGGCGTCCCAAGGCAAATACCATGCGGCTGGCGGCAACGAAATTGCCGTTGAAGCATTTCACCAATGAAAGCAGGGCCGCCGCCAGGATGACGTCCACGATCCAGCGCGAACCAACGGCGCGCTGAAAAGCGACGGCAGTCATAAATTTTTCACCGGTCAGTTCGCGCCATGGGGCGACGAACGCCACCACCGCAATGATCACCGTGTAAAAGAGAATGCCCGCCAAAACCGCCATCGCTATTGCCCTGAGAAATCCCCGGTCGTCGAATTCCGCAGTCGATTCTTCCGCCGCCTTGCTCACCGATTCGAATCCGGTCATAAAGTAAGGAACGATCTGCACCACTAGCAAAAAAGAAACCAGCGGGGCGTGCGTAAACAGGGGCGGGAAATTACGCGGCGATCCTTTGCTGGCGCCGAGCGCCACGAAGATCAAAAACAGCGCCAGCGTGCTGAACGTAGTCCAATTCTGAAATGTCGCGCTCATCCGTATGCCGCGATAGTTCAAAATGGTGAGCAGCGCGGTGAGTGCAAGACCAATCACGAGATGCGGAAGGTAGACCGGACGCCCTGCAATGCGGTAGATCTCCATGGAGTCGAATGAGGGAAAAATGTAACCTACAATTCTGCCAATGGCGACGGCCTCCCACGGACAAACGATAAAGTAGGCCAGCATCATCACCCATCCCGTAGCAAAGCTGGTGCGGCGTGAAAATGCCGCGCCAGTGTAAGCGATCTCACCGGCAGCGTCGGGCATGGAGGCGACCAGCCGGCCATAGACCCAGCCGATGGGAAACAGCAGCGCACCGCCGATGGCAAAACCGAGCAGAGCGCCCAGCGCGCCGCCGCGCAGCAGCCAGTCGTCCATGACGACGAGCCATCCAACGCCGACCATGGTTCCCCAGCCCAGCGCGAAATAATCCGTGAGGCGAAGTTTGCGGGCGAGATGCGGCATGCGGCGCGCAATTATAAAGCATGGCAAACCCGAAATCCGCGCTCAGCATGTTAGTATCGACATTACCCTCGCATGATTCTGCTACGTGCAAACCTGGCGCGAGCTCAGTCGCGCCTTGCCCCTTAGAAAACATGGCATCTTCGACCAATCGTCGTAAGCGCGTGCTCAGCGGCATGCGGCCAACGGGCAAATTGCATCTCGGCAACTACATGGGCGCGCTCGACAATTGGGTGCGCATGCAGGACGAGTACGATTGCTTCTTCACCATTGTCGACTGGCACGCCCTCACTACCGATTACGCGGACACATCGCACATAAAAGAAAATTCCCTCGAAGTCGCGCTCGACTGGCTGGCAGCGGGAATCGATCCGAACAAGTGCGTGATGTTTATTCAGTCGCATGTACCGGCCCACGCCGAGTTGCATCTGCTGCTTTCCATGATCACTCCGCTCGGCTGGCTCGAGCGCGTTCCCACTTACAAAGAACAACGCGAGAACATTAAAGACAAAGACCTTGGAACCTATGGTTTTCTCGGCTACCCCGTGCTGCAGACCGCAGATATCCTGATCTATAAGGGCGAAGTGGTTCCCGTCGGAGAAGATCAGGTCGCACATATCGAACTGGCGCGCGAAATTGCGCGGCGCTTCAACGGATTCTACGGAAAGCGCGGCGATGTTTTTCCCGAGCCGCAATCCCTGCTCACGCCCGCACCGAAACTGCCGGGCACTGACGGTCGCAAAATGTCGAAATCGTACGGCAACACCATCCTGCTCACCGATCCCGAGCCGGTTGTGCGGCAGAAATTAAAGACGATGGTCACCGATCCGGCGCGCGTGCGGCGCTCTGATCCCGGTAATCCCGATGTTTGCCCGGTGGGCGATCTGCACAAAATTTTTAGCAGTAAAGAAACCATGGCGAAGGTGAACCAGGGCTGCCGCTCGGCGGGCATAGGTTGTATCGAGTGCAAAAGCTGGGTCGCCGACGCGCTGGTGCAATTGCTGGTTCCGATCCAGGAGCGGCGGCAGAGATTTGAGCAGAATCCGCGGCTGGCTTGGGATATTCTTGAAGCAGGCGCGGAACGGGCGCGCCAGACCGCCGCCAACACCATGAATGAGGTGCGTGACGCGATGGGCATCTCGCTCACATACGAACCACCGGTAACAAAGTAAATGGGGATCCTAAAAGAAAACGCAGTTCGTTCAACTGACTTCGCTCCCGAACCGGCGCCGGTTGCAGTTCCCCCTACTCGGCCGAAATCGTGCCTGCAGACCGCGACGCAGGCTCGCGCCGAATCTCACAAAAAGGAAGACGAGGGCGACTCGCCATTCGCGGTCTCAGTCAGCGACGTCTACGAAGGTCCGCTCGACCTGTTGCTCGATCTTATTCGCAAACAAGATATCAACATTTACGATATCCCCATCGCGCGCATCACCGAGCAGTACCTGGCCTACGTCGAAAAAATACGCGATCTCGACGTCAACGTGGCGGCAGATTTCGTTTACATGGCCGCGGTCTTAATTCACATTAAGTCGAAGATGCTGTTGCCGCGCGATCCCTCCGCGAAGGCCGAAGAACTCGATGATCCTCGCACCGAACTGGTCAACCGCCTGCTCGAACATGAAAAGTTCAAATCGGCCGCGCAGATGCTTTTGCAGAAGCAGCAGATTGAAGATGCAGTGCTGACGAACCCGTCGCTCAAAGAATTTATCGATGCTGAAGGCACCGAGCCTGAAATCGCCGCCGACGTTGTCGATCTGGTGAAAACTTTTCAGCAGATTCTGGAGCGCGTGCGCACGCGGCCTGTCATCAACATCGATGAAGAAACGGTGACTGTCGGGCAGATGATCGATTACTTGCGCCGCCGCTTGGCACTCGAATCGCGCCCCATTCGCCTGAAGCAGCTTCTCATGCGCGTGCCATCGCGTCAGGCCCTGGTCTGCATGTTCCTGGCATTGCTGGAAATGGTCCGCTTGCAGGCAATCCAGGTGCGGCAAGATCGCCTGTTCGGAGAAATCGCCGTCCGCAAGCACACCCATTTCGACGAGATCACGAATGAGCAGGCCGCAGTACGCGATGATTGGAGATGAAGACAGTACCGAGCACCGAGTACCGAGTACCGAGTACCGAGTAAATTCAAAACGAAACCAGCAAACTGGTTGTTTTTGACTTTACTCGGTACTCGGTACTGATAACTGATTTTATGAGTCTGAAAGCACAACTTGAAGCCATCATTTACGCGGCTGAGACGCCGATCACGCTCGATCAGATCACGCAACTGGTCCGCGAAAGCGTACTTGCCGGCGGCGCTGCCGACGACAACGACGTGAAGTCCCGCGTGCGTTCCTGCATCGAAGAGCTCGCCGGTGAATACGGCGGCCCCGATCATGGCATAGAAATTCGGCAGGTAGCCGGCGGATATCGCATGTCCACCAAACCCGAGCAGCACGAAGTCGTGCGCAACTTTGCCAAAAGCCTCAAGCCGCCAGTGCGGTTGTCTTTGCCGGCCCTTGAAACGCTCGCCGTAATTGCCTACAAACAGCCCGTCACTGTTCCTGAAATCAGTGAAATTCGCGGCGTCGATTCGGGAGGCGTCATCGCGACCTTGCTCGATCGGAAACTGATCACCACGGCCGGCCGCAAACAAGTTATCGGCCGGCCCATCCTTTACAAGACAACCAAAGAGTTTTTGATGCGCTTTGGATTGAAAGATGTCTCGGAACTGCCCAGCATGGAGGAGTTCGAAAAACTAGTAGCCGCATCGTTCCAGGCGGAGCTGCTACCGGCGGAAGAAACTGCAGCGGCAGAACCGGCGCAATCTGGACAAAACAATTCTCCATCCGGAGAACAGCCGGCAGAAGGAGTTGCGGAGTCGGCGGCAGAGAATTCTGAATTAAAGCCCACCGCGTAGCTTAAAATCTATTAGGCACTCTCGTAGAAGTAAGTTCCGAAATTTCGTTCCCGCGCCAACTCTCATGCCTTCTGAACGACTGCAAAAAATCATCGCCGCTGCCGGAATCGCTTCCCGCCGCAAGGCGGAAGAACTCATCAGCGGCGGCCACGTGCAGGTCAACGGACAAGTTGTGACCGAACTCGGCACCAAAGCCGATCCCGAAACCGATCACATTCGGGTCAACGGCAAGCTCCTTCACGGCGAACAACAGCATGTTTACTTGCTGCTGAACAAGCCTAAGGGATACGTAACCACCGTCAGCGATCCCGAGAACCGACCCACCGTCATGCAACTGATTCACGGGGTCAAGTCTCGCGTCTATCCCATCGGACGCCTCGACTACGCCAGCGAAGGTTTGTTGCTACTCACCAACGATGGCGCTCTTGCCAACAAGCTGATGAAGGCCGCTTCGCAGGTGCCGAAAACCTACGTAGTGAAAGTTGCGGGCACGCCCTCGCCTGAATCTCTCGACAAACTGCGCGCCGGAGTTTCCATTTCCACCGACGAGGGCCGCCGCGTGCGCACTGCCCCTGCGGCTATCCGCATCGTCAAAGAAGGCGCAAACCCGTGGTACGAAGTGACGTTGATCGAGGGCCGCAATCGCGAGATTCGCCGCATGTTCGAAAAAGTCGGACACCACGTCGAAAAAATCAAGCGTGTAAAATACGGTCCGCTGGCGCTCGATGTGCCGCCCGGCGAATTTCGTAAGCTCACCCCGAAAGAAGTCGATCGCCTCCGTACGGCATGCAATAAGCCCGTGGTGTCGATCAAGCATTCCGTGGCATGATGGCCTCGCAATGAGCCGAAATCTGCGAGCAGCTAGTTCGCCGTGGTCAGCGAGGCGCGCACGGGAGGCGCGGGCAGTTCGTCGCCGCGGAAGTACTTGGGATTCTTCGAACCCTCTTTCGGACTTTGTTTCACATCCGCTTCATGCATTTCTGGCATGGCGACGAACGGCTTCGAGTAATCGTTGGCGGCGTTCCAGAACAAGAATCCGATTCCACCCTTCTCGTGGGCGGTAGCCACCTGCACCTTAATGTATTCGGATGAATAGGTCTTGGTGCGCCAGTGGAAAGCCTGCAGCCAGGGTCGAATCACGACTCCACTGCCTTTCGTGATCAGCTCGAAGCGGTCCATGGATTCGCCGATGAAGTGCTCGGGCGCGTCGCCAGGGTGCTCGATGTTGTCCATGCCGAAAAAGTGCGAGGGATAAATCATGGGTGACAAAACGTCACAGTAGTGAGCCATGCCGACGATGTCTTGCCCTGTGTGTGCGAGATCCACCGAGCGTTGCCACGCCATCACGCCGAACACATCCAGCGAAAGTAAAACGCTCGTAGGATGCAATTCCCCATAGGCCTTTTTCAGGAACGCCGTGATTACGTCGGAGCGCTGGGGGCCGCGGGGGGCTTCCGGTTTGCAGGGACCCGCATTGGAGGATTTTCTGCTTCCCTTCATGGCCGTGCCGGTCCCGCCTTGCTTCGCTTCGGCGGGACGGCCGAGTCGGCCGTCTCCACATGGTCCTTGCGCGCTTGCGGCCGGATCGGAATTAGGCTGTTCTTTCTGGAATATGAAGCCCGCGTCTTTCTGATCGCCCTCCGCCGGGAAGCGCACATAGTCGAACTGAATCTCGTCGGCGCCAGACTGGGCTACGAACTTAGCCAGGGCGATGTTGTAGTCCTGAACTTTTGGGTTCGAGGGATCGGTCCAGACCAGCTTGCCATTTTCACGCCAGGGCTGCCCGCTGCGCTTTGACTGCACCGCGAGCTCAGGATGCTCGGTCACCAAACGCTGATCGCGAAAAATAGCGATGCGCGCTATGGCGTGCATGTTCTCCGAGTGGAGGAAGTGCACGAACTTGGGCAGGTCGTGAATATAGACCTGGTGTTTTCCCAGCAGCGGATGCTCGAACGGGATAGTCACGCTGCCGTCGGAATCTTTAATGTCAAAAACAACCGCGTTGCCGCCGACTTCGCGCCAGTGGCGGATAATGCGCAGTCCGTGGTCACTCGCAGCCATCAGCCCCGTAAGGTAAATCGCGCGCACTTCGAAGTCTTTGGCGACGGGAATCGTGTGCTCGACAATCGCTGCTGGAAGAATCCCCGGAATGGTAATTTGGCTGCCCGGCTTAAGAATATTGCCCTCGATTTTATTGCCTGAGCGGATGGCGTCGGCCAGCTGCGAAGACGTCAGATAGCTTGTTCTACTCAGGTATTGATGAGCAATTGTCGTAATACTCTCCCCACGGTGCGCTGTATAGAGTTCGGCCGGCCCGACGGAGGGTTTGATCGTGGTTGTGCTCACCGGACTCAGTTTCGCTGACGACGGCGCGGCTGCCGGCGCAACCGCAAGCGTGTTTTGCTGAGAGGCGGCTTCGGCGGAGGCAAAATGAAAGTTGAGCTTGACCGCGGCGGCGGCGAACAGAAGACAGCTGACGGCTGCGATGCTGAGGACAGACGAGCGGCGCAAGGGCTTCCTCCAGGAACGCTGTCGCGATGCTAGTATGCGTAATTTCCAGGCGCTAGTTACTACCGGTCATCTCCCCTGTGGAGCATTAAAGACTAGGCACCGAGGGGAGTTCCGGCGCCGTTCAAAGAATAACGGAAATTTCCTCAGCTCACGACCGAGTACCGAGTCCCGAGTACCGAGTCGCGAGTGAAACGCGGGGACGCCTACCCGCCGGGGCCCCTGCCGTCTGGTCCCAGTACCTGCCCTTGAGATCCCCGCGTTCTACTCGGGACTCGGGACTAGCGACTCGGTACTTGCAACTCGGTACTAGCACGTCCTCCCGTGCGCAAAGTATTTCTCTTCATCTCTCTTAACTTTCCACCGGAGGTTAGCTTAAGATTGCCGACCAGCATCTAACTTGGGCCAGACACAGGGCTTTCAGTTGGAGAGAGCTCGCGCAATGCGTGGCCTACGGCGTGCTTATTCCAGAGGGTAGCCGGGACGAAATCAGGCCAGGCAAGGCGGCTGGTTCCAACTGACAAATTCTGTCACTTGTAGAACTGGGGGTCGCGAGAGAGAAAGGCCTGAACCATCCCGACCAGAGACAATAAAGGCCGAACATACGGCTTGGGATAGGACAGAAAAGTAAAGATTATGAGAACGAATCTTGCTACCGTACTCGACCCAAACCGGCGCAGCAGCGATGCGGGTGAGTTTGAAGCTGCCCTTCGCCGCCGCATTGTGGGCCAGGACCAGGCCGTTGAAAAGGTCACCGAAATTTACCAGATGTTTCTGGCCGGACTGAACGCGCCAGGGCGTCCTGTGGGGAATTTGCTGTTCCTGGGGCCAACCGGCTCCGGCAAAACCCGCGTGGTCGAGGCGATGGCCGAGGCCCTTTTTGGCGATGCGCGCGCCTGCATCAAGATCGACTGTGCTGAGTTCCAGCACTCCCACGAAATCGCCAAGCTGATCGGTTCGCCTCCTGGATATCTGGGGCACCGCGAAACCCATCCTTTGCTCACCCAGGAAGCCTTGAATCAGTGGTTCACGGAAAAGCTGAAACTCTCCATTCTGCTGTTTGACGAGATCGAAAAGGCCAGCGATTCGCTCTGGCAGTTGCTGCTCGGCATCCTTGATAAAGCTACGCTCACCCTGGGCGACAATCGGCGGGTCGATCTGTCGCAGTGCATCATTATTCTCACCTCGAACTTGGGCGCCAACGAGATGACCAACCTCGTCGATGGCGGTTTCGGCTTTGCACCGAGGGCTGTCTCCGTCGACAGCAACTTCGATGACAAGATTCAGCGCACCGCGGTTGAGGCCGCCCGGCGCAAATTTACCCCGGAGTTCATGAACCGCATCGACAAGACGGTTGTATTCAAAACCTTGCGCGATGAACATCTCGCCCAGATTCTGGAAATCGAACTGGGCATGGTGCAGCAGCGCGTGCTGATGGCCGCCGGTACCAATCAGTTTGTCTTCAGTTGCACCAACGGGGCCAAACAGTTCTTGTTGCGCGAGGGTACCGATCCACGCTATGGTGCGCGCCATCTGAAGCGGGCCATAGAACGCCATCTAGTGTTTCCGATGGCGACCCTCGTAGCCACCGGACAGGTGAAGCTGGGCGATTTCGTCCGCGTCGATATGGCTTCGGAGACTCAGTTGATTTTCGTCAAAGAAGCCGAAAACACCATGGCGCCCGTGTTGCTCGAGCGCTACGGAGCAGCGGCCGCCAATATGCCTGCCGCTCGTGCCGCGCGCACGGCCGCAAACAATCGCCGCGATTTCGGGGCCAGCCCCATAGCCGAAAGCAAATGAGCGGCGCATATAAATTTGACTGGTAGGTAGCACCCTCGCTTGACTCCGCATCTCGCGAGCGTTCCGGCGCCGGATGATTCCGGCGCCTTTTTTTGTTCGCTGCACCCCGACGCTGCGTACTAGACACCACCTGCCTCGATCCGTAAGATGAAGCGTCCCCCGGAGCGGGTACGGACTCACCCGCATCGCTCGCAATCAGACGATACGCAGCCCACAATGATCGGCCAGACCATTTCCCATTACCGCATCCTCGAAAAACTGGGGGGCGGTGGCATGGGTGTGGTTTACAAAGCGGAAGACACCGAGCTTGGCCGCTTCGTTGCCCTCAAATTTCTTCCGGATGAACTCTCTCGCGATCCCCAGGCTCTGGAGCGCTTTCGCCGTGAGGCTCGCGCGGCATCGGCGCTAAATCATCCCAACATCTGCACCATTTACGAAATCGGCAAGCACGGCGAGAGTTCGTTCATCGCCATGGAGTTCCTCGATGGCGCAACCCTCAAGCATCTGATCGCCGGCAAGCCCATGGACAACGAGACCGTGCTCTCGCTGGGCATTGAGATAGCCGACGGCCTGGACGCTGCCCACGCCCAGGGCATCGTGCATCGCGACATCAAGCCGGCAAACATTTTTGTGACCAAGCGCGGTCACGCAAAAATTCTGGATTTCGGCCTGGCCAAGGTCTCCAACTCGAATACTTCCAGCCAGAGCGCCTCGGCGAATACAGTAACGATGTTCGCGGAAGAACAGCACCTGACCAGCCCCGGGTCCACGCTCGGGACTATCGCTTACATGTCGCCCGAGCAGGCCCGTGCCAAAGAACTCGACGCCCGCACCGATCTGTTTTCCTTCGGCGCAGTTCTGTATGAAATGACCACCGGCACATTGCCCTTTCGCGGCGGCAGTTCGGCGGAAATCTTCAAGTCGATTCTTGATCTCGCGCCCACTCCACCCTTGCGGCTGAATCCCGACCTGCCGGCGGAATTCGATCGCATCATCCATAAGGCTCTCGAAAAAGACCGCAATCTGCGTTATCAAACTGCGGCCGACATGCGCACTGACCTCGCCCGGCTGAGGCGCGATTTCGACTCCAGCCGTTCCACCGGCGCCTCAGCCGGCGCAGCTTCTTCTATAAGTTCCGCGTCGATCCCGGCGGCCAAGTCCACGTTCTCGCCAAAAATCGCCATCATTGCAATTGTTGTGGTCCTGGCGGCAGCGGCAGCCACCGGGTTATATCTATTACGAGGCCGCGCCGACGCGCGAAAAGTCAGTTCCATCGCCGTCCTGCCGTTCGTCAATGCTACTTCCGACAGCGGCAACGAATATCTCAGCGACGGCTTGACCGAAAGCCTGATCAGCACCCTCTCGCAGCTTCCTGACCTAAAGGTGATGGCCCGCAGCACCGTCTTTAAATTCAAAGGCAAAGAAGACGATCCTCGCCAAATCGGCCAGAATTTGCAGGTCAGCGCCGTTCTCACCGGACGCATCCGCCAGCGCGGCGACGAGCTCAACATCGCGGCCGATCTGGTCAGCACCGCCGACGGCAGCGAGATCTGGGGGGCGCAATACACGCGCAAAATCAGCGACGTCACTCAGGTGCAGACCGATATCACGCGTGACATTTCCAATAGCCTTAAAATTCATCTCAGCGGCAACGAGCAGCAAAAGCTCTCCCGCACCGCGACCACAAACCCTGAGGCCTATCGCCTGTATCTCGAAGGCCGGCAAAACTGGTATGGACGCACGCCCGAGGGCATCAGGAAAAGCATCGAATTGTTTCAGCAGGCCATCGCCGCCGATCCTAATTACGCTCTTGCCTATGCAGGACTCGCCGATACCTACAACATCGCCCCCAGCTATATCGACCTCCCGTCAAAACAGGGCGAGTTGCTGGCCGACGAGGCCGCCCGCAAAGCCGTCGAGCTCGACGACTCCCTGCCCGAAGCTCACACCGCGCGCGCCTTCGCTCTCTGCAATCTGCTCCGATGGACTGAGGCTGAACCGGAGTTTCGCCACGCCATCGAGTTAAACCCGAATAACGCCACCGCTCATTACTTTTACGCCATGGGTTTTCTCGCCCCGCAAAATCGCATGGAAGAGTCGCTGCAGCACTTTCAGACGGCGCTGTCGCTCGATCCACTTTCTTCCATCGTCAACACCAACTACGCTATGGCGCTGTTCGAGGCGCGCAAATATCCCGAAGCGCTGGCGCAATACCAGAAAGTTTTGGCGCGAGACCCGAACTTCAGTCCCGCACATTACAAGCTCTCCCAGTTTTATGACATAACCGGCCGTTATACGGATGCGATCAGTGAACTTCGGAAGGTGATCTCGAATCCCAAAACCGTTAGCGAGGATGCCAAGGGCTATCGCGAGCTCATGATGTATCTGGACCGCTCCGACCGCTCCATGGCCATTGCTACCGCAGCCGCCGCGGAAGGCAACAGCGATCTCGCATTCCAATACCTCGAGAAGGCATACGCCGACGGCGACAACGAACTGCTCCTCGCCATTCGCCTGCCCGCCTTTGATCGACTCCGCTCCGACCCGCGCTATGCCGACCTGATGGGCCGTCTCGGCCTGCCTAAATAGTCTTACGTCTTCTAACACGCCCTTCGTGAATTCAACGGCAACCTTGCCGGGAAACTCATTCATCCAAAATGAACTTGAAGTAAATACGAACTCTTAGGAGATTTCTATGGCGGGCAAAAATACGGCGGCCTTCGGAATTTATCAAACCCAGGCCGAAGTGGAGTACGCAGTCGACTTACTACGCGCGGAAGGTTTCCGCAACACCGATATCTCGGTCCTCTTTCCTGAAAACAAGGGCACTAAAGACTTCGCAGTAGAGAAAAACACCAAAGCACCTGAAGGCACCGCGGCTGGCGTGACCACTGGCGGCGTGGTAGGCGGGGTTCTCGGATGGCTCGTTGGCATCGGCGCATTGGCCATTCCAGGCGTCGGGCCTTTCATCGCAGCAGGACCAATCGTCGCGGCATTAGCCGGCGCCGCTGCGGGCGGCGCCGTGGGCGGCATCGCCGGAGCTTTGATCGGCATGGGCATTCCGGAATATGAAGCTAAGCGCTACGAAGGCCGGGTTAAAGAAGGTGGAATTCTGCTTTCCGTCCACTGCGACGACAGCAACTGGACGACTAAAGCAAAAAAGTTGCTCGAACGTACTGGCGCGCAAGACGTAGCCTCGGCCGGCGAAGCCGCCGCCGACTGGCAGAAGACAGACAAGCCTCTGCCGCGCGCTTCGTAGGCGCCGCCGCCGTTTTAAGTAGCGCCGGCGTCCCGCCGGCTGTCGCTGGGGCATCTTGCCCCAGCGAGTGCACGCGAACTTGGTTTTCACAAGCACGGCAAATATTGCTCCACGAAGGATGCCGCCATGAAAAAAAATTTCGTCCTCTCTCTCGCGGTTCTTACCCTTTCCGCCTGGATGTTCGCGCAGGATAATTCCGCGACTCCGCTATATCCTTCGAATCCTCATCCCACGCCCGTCCCTCCCAACAGCCAGGACGCCGCGCCCCAGCAGATGAACCAGAACACCGGGCAGAACGGCGAGATGCCCGTTTTCCGCGTGAGCGTTTATGGGCGCACAACGAAGGCGGTAAATTATCGTAACCTCGGCGGCTCTACCACCATCGACTTTCGCGGCACCGAACTGATGCCCTCCGTTGGTGGACACGCCAAGATCGATGGCAAAGTCGGCCGCTTGAACATCAGCGCCGAATTCACCCACCTGCAACCCGCCGTTTCACTCGGCGGACAGTATCTCACTTATGTGCTGTGGGCCATCACTCCCGAAGGCCGCGCCGTCAATCTCGGCGAAGTCCTTCCCGGCGGCAATGGCAAAGACAAGATCGACGTCACCACCGACCTGCAAGCCTTCGGATTGATCGTCACCGCCGAGCCCTACTTCGCTGTGACCCATCCCAGCAACGAAGTCGTTGCGGACAACCAAATCCGCCAGGAAACCAAGGGTTTTGAGGAACCCATCGACGCCAAGTTCGATGTGCTCGAAGGCAAGCAGTACACCATCGATGTTCCGGCCGATCAACTGCCCTCTAGCCGAGCCAGCGATAGAGCTCCTCTGGATTTACTCGAAGCTCGCAATGCGGTGGCCATCGCCAAAGCTGCGGGCGCGCAGCAATATGCAGCCGACAGTCTGGCCAAGGCTGAAGACATGCTGCAGCGCGCTGAGGATTATTACCAG
>Ga0181522_10001696_pt1 | contig 13201 bp, 12 predicted proteins | sample PEATcosm2014_Bin_27_FD_121103 | JGI IMG/M metagenome (GOLD analysis project Ga0181522, IMG submission 121103) | Peatland microbial communities from MTU Mesocosm Facility, Houghton, MI, USA - PEATcosm2014_Bin05_10_metaG | ecosystem: Environmental > Terrestrial > Soil > Wetlands > Peat | place... | reverse complement strand
GTCAGCTTGGGAAACAGCCGCCGTCCTTCAGGCACCAGCGCAATGCCGAGATCGACGATCTCCTCCGTGGTGCGGCCGGTCAGGTCGTGGTGAATCCCTTCGATCTCGGCGACAATGCTGCCGGCGCTCGGCCGCACCATGCCCATGATGCATTTCATCAGCGTCGACTTGCCGTTGCCGTTGGTGCCGAGCAGCACGACGGTCTCACCGCCGCCGACCTTCAGCGTCACGTCGTCGATCACGCGCACCGCGCCGTAGGCGGCATGGATGCCGGAAAGGGTGAGGCTATTGGCCAAGATAAGCCCTCTCCACTTCCGGATCGCGCATCACCGCCTCGGGCGGGCCGTCGGCGATCTTGCGGCCGGAGACCAGCACCACGAGGCGGCGCGAAAAGCTCATCACCGCGCGCATGATGTGCTCGATGAGGATGATGGTGACGCCCTGCTCGTTGAGACGAACGAGCAGCGTCAGAATGTCTTCGATCTCCGAGTGGGTGAGCCCTGCCATGGCTTCGTCGGCGATGAGAAGCTTCGGCTCGGCCGCCATGGCGCGCGCCAGTTCGAGTTTGCGCATCTCCACCTGAGTTAGATCGCGGGGCAGGTGGTGCGCCTTCTCTTCCAGGCCCACCTCGCGAAGAAGTCCGTGGCAGTGTTCCTCGATTTGCCGCGCGGAGTGATGGGCGCGCGCTTCGACCGTGTAGAGCCGGGGGATGCGCACATTGTCGAGGAGGCTGAGGCTGGCGAACGGCCGCGGCAGCTGGAAGCTGCGGGACAATCCGAGATGCGTGCGCTGATGCGCAGCTAGCCCATCGATCGGGCGTCCGTCGAAGCGCACGGAGCCTTCCTCGTTGCGCAGCGTGCCGCAGATACAGTTGACCAGCGTGCTCTTGCCCGATCCGTTCGGCCCAATCAGGCCGACGCGCTCGCCGGGCGCAACCGACAGAGAAATATTTTCGAGTGCGACGAAGCCGCCAAACCGCTTGCCAACACCGTCGACTTCGAGAAGCGACGCCGTCGCGACGCTAGTCGGTTGGTGTTCAGTTTGGGGCATCTGCGAGACGTCGATTTGTGATGAGGCCGCACAGAACGCCGACCGCATGAATGCAGACGGATATGACGGTCAATGAGAAAGACGAGTAAGCAATCGCAGCCTGAGCGGCGAGGGCTCCGAAGAAGGGAAACAAAAAGAGCCAACGCCGGTCGATGGCCCATCCACGCGCCAGCGCGGCGAAAAATAAGAAGGCCCAAAAGAAAAGAGCAATCCACTCGGCAGTACCGCCTTGGTACATCAAAAAATACATCGGCAGCAGGTTAATAATGTAGATGAGCGTGAACAGGGGAGGCTCTGCCAAGGCAGCCGAAGTGGTCCGGCGATCCCGAAGGAGCCCGACTATCCCATTAGGCGCAATAATTACGAAATCTACCAACAGGAGGCCTACAATGAGGAGGTTTGCCGCCGACGATATTGTCACGGTCGCGACCTGCTGCAACGAACCGAGCAGGATGGCGCCGATCAGCGGCCCAACCCAACTCGTGGTGCCGCCGATCAGCGGCATGGCGATCGAGTTAACGGCATAGTCGAGCCCGAACGTCGAACTCGGCTGCAGATAGCCGATGTAATAGGGATAAGGCGCGCCCGCCATTCCCATCAGTGCGCCCGAGATCGTGGTGGCGATCAGCTTGAGCCGAAGCGTCGGCACGCCGGAGGCTTCGGCCGCCAGCTCGTCGTCGCGGATCGTGGCGAAGCCATAGCCAAGCCGCGAGCGCTCGATCAGCCGCGCGATCGTGAGTGCCGCGACGGCAAGCAGCAGCATGATCAAGAACAAATATCTGATGTAGCTGCCGATCAGCGGGAATGCCTCTGGCCGTATGACATAGGCGCCGCGCGAGCCGCCGACGTAATCCCAGTTGACCACCAGTGTCTGCAGAACGACGGCAAGGGCCAAGGTCGCAATGGCGAAAAAAGCCCCGCGCAGCCTCAGGGTCAGATAACCCATGCCGAACCCGACCACGGCGGATACGGCGCCGCCGATCAGCAGCAGGAAAGGCATGGGCATCCGATAGAGATCATGTTCCGAGATGAATTTGTAGATCGCAACGGTCGAATAAGCGCCCAAGGCGAAAAAGGCCGCGGTCCCGAAGTTCACGTAGCCGCAATAGCCGCCGAGGATATTCCAGGCCGTCGACAGCACGACGTATTGCAGCACGACGTAGCCGGCGAAGAAGATGTAGTCGTTGCCGAGGCCCACGGCGGCGCCGAACACAACCGCCCCGACGGCGAGGCAAATCAGGAAAAAAGGGAGGGTTCGCACGCCTCACCGCCCTAGCAAACCCGCCGGCCGCACCGCCAGCGTCAGCAGCAGAAACCCGAATGACACGGCGGGCGCCCAGGACGGACCGTAGAACGTCGAGGTCAGGCTCTCGACGACGCCGATCAGCATGGCGGCGATCACGGCACCCGGCAGACTGCCCATGCCGCCGAGCACGCAGATGGCGAAGATGCGGCCGATGTAGTCGCGCCCGACGGACGGCTCCACCGGTTGGATAATGATGAGGAAGGCGCCTGCCAGCGAGGCGGTGGCGATCGAAATGCCGAACGCGATGCGTTTGATGCGGGTCGGGTCTATGGCCAACAGCCGCAGCGCGAGTTGATCCTGCGCCACCGCCATGATGGCGCGGCCGATGAATGTGCGCGTGAGCACGAGTTGCAGGCACGCGATCAGCAGCAGCGATACCAGGCACGGCACCAGCATGCGCAGCGGCATATCGATGAATCCGACATGCAAGGTGGGGCCGATATAGGGCGCCTGGACGTAGCGGTAATCGACGCCGAAATAGAGCACGAGCGATACTTCGGTGATGAATAGGAGCCCGAAGAAGAAGGCGAGCCCGCGCAGCGATTCCTGTCCGCGCCGCTCGAACGCGACGTAGTAAATCTGATAGATGCCGGCGCCAAGCGCGTAGAAGGCGGGAAGGACGACGATGCTGGTGAGGATCGGATCAAACCCGAAATTGGCATTGATAATGTAGGCGATGTAGGAACCGAGGATGACGAAGGCCGGGTGGGCGATATTGACGATGTCGAGAATGCCGAAAGAGATCGAAATGCCACAGGTGACGGCGGCGTAGAAGCCGCCGATCAAGAGACCAGAGATGATGGCATTGATGAGAAGATCGAACGAAAAGATCATTACTCGGTACCCGGCCCGGTTCGAGTGTGCAGGAAGCGCCCCCGCTTGGCTAGACGAAAAAATTGCCTTTGCCACGGGGTTAAGCTGCCGCAGGCCTTTCGCGGCGCCGTAGGCCGATAAATGCAAGCAGCGCGGTATTGCAACCAGCTCGCGGGCTTCGAGCACTAAGCGCGCAGTGTGGCGGCCAAATTTGTGTGCGTCGCGGTGAAGACCAGGCCGTCTAATGGACGACGAGTCTCCCGAGCGCCCTCAGCCGGCCGTGGGGGACGGCGGCAGCCGTAAGGCGAAGCATCTTGAGCGAATGGAGATGGGCCAAAGGCCACAACATCACGCGGGTTCGAAACTGAAGGTAGGGCAGCAGAGCCATGATGGTCTCAATCGCCTGCCGCATGGACGCGAGATCTTTTCTTTTGACGGCGCGGAAATATTCGACGAGCAGCGTCTTCACAAATCGCGGGGCAATGTATTCGCGCACGAAATTTCCGTGAAGGGCTTGGACGTTCTCAAAATTTCTAAGTAACTTTTTCACGTACACGATGGCAGACCGCCTCATGTGGGCGGTCTGGGAACTCGAGGAGGAATAAATCCGCCACTGAGAGAGCGGCTCATCGAGAAAAACGTTGTCGTAACGGGCGCGGAACAGCCGCAGGAAGAAATCGTCATCTTCGTAGCCGCTGAGGTCTTCGTCGAATCCGTCGACCTCGTCGAAGGCCTCTCGATTGATCAAGCAGGCTGACGGGAGGATAAACATGTTCTCTTTTAGACACTGCTCCAGCGAAGTTTTCGCCTGGTTTTTATTCAGTTTGCGCAGGAGACGGCGATTGATGAGACCGCCCGTCTCATCCACTTCATCGAGATCGCTGCATACCCAACCGAGTGTGATACCCCTGCGCCTGCGAAACGGCTTAACCAACTGTTCTAGATGGTGCCGGTACCAGACATCGTCCTGGTCGAGAAGCGCGATCAGCGCGCTTTCCGAATGTCTGACGCCGAAATTGCGTGCCGATGACTGGCCGCCGTTGGGCTTACGCAGAAGTTTGATCAGCGGATGATCGGCCGCAAGCCGGGCGACGATGTCGGGTCCGTCGTCAGTCGAACCATCATCGACGACGATTAGCTCATCGGGCAGCAGTGTCTGCGAAAGAACGCTTTGGATCGACTGCTCTATCCACTTCGCGCCGTTGTAAAGCGGTATGATGGCAGCGATCGATAGGTCAACGTTGCGGTCCTCATCGATGACCGCAAACCTCGAAGTCAGCTCTGTTCGCTGGTGCATAGCCGAGCAGCAATCAACACCGGAGCCCAAAGCAGCCCTGGGACGTCGGTATTTAGGTAATCTCCGACCCGGCCCGTTGGTCAATGACTTGCGGGAGCGTTGTCCACAGCCGAAAGTAGTAGAGCGCCAAGTGTGTCGTGGAAAGCACAGGTGCACACTTCAAAGAACATGGTGCAATGCAACAAATGCGCAGGGGCCGATCGCGACCTGGCCGGATTGAGCCGGTTGAGCGACCGCGACGAGCCCCCGTCCATGGAGAAGAAGAAGCAGCAGGGGGCCATTTCTGATGCAAATGGCTTCCGAGCGCTCGCGCGAGACGGAGCGATCCAAGGATCTTCTCCGCTTCATAACCTGTGGTTCGGTCGACCAGGACACGGTGCGCAGTTTGGTGCAACCCAGCGAGTGCATCGAGGTCTTCGTCGACACGCCGATCGACGAATGCATGCGCGCGGGGTAGTAGCGCCGCTTTAGCCTTGGCTGCATTTGCTGTTACGGTGGCTGAAGAGAGCACCGCCCCGATATCGGCAAAACCCGCGAATGCTGAAGCTGCTCCCATGACTGCAATACTCGTCACCGGTGCAGCCGGGTTCATCGGCTTCCACGTGGCGCAGCGCTACCTGAAAGAGGGCCGTGCGGTCGTCGGTCTCGATAATCTCAACGATTACTACGACCCCAATCTGAAGCTTGCGCGGCTGGAGCGGCTGAAATCGGTGTCCGGATTCCAGTTCGTCCGCGCGGACCTTGCGGATGCCGCCGCGCTGGCCTCGATCTTTGGCGAGGGAAAGTTCGAGGTCGTTGTCAATCTCGCGGCGCAGGCGGGGGTACGCCATTCACTGATCAACCCGCAGTCCTACGTGCAGAGCAACCTCGTCGGCTTCGCCAACCTTCTGGAAATGTGCCGCCAGCACGGCACGCGGCATTTGATCTACGCGTCCTCAAGCTCGGTCTACGGCGCCAGCCGGAACTTGCCATTTTCCATTCATCAGAACGTGGACCATCCGCTTAGCCTCTATGCGGCGACCAAGAAGGCGGACGAACTGCTTGCGCACACCTACAGTCATCTTTTTGGACTGTCGGCCACGGGCCTGCGTTTTTTCACGGTGTACGGCCCTTGGGGGCGGCCCGATATGGCCCTCTTTCTGTTCACGCGGGCCATGCTCGAGGGCAAGCCGATCAAAGTGTTCAACCACGGCCAGATGAAGCGCGATTTCACCTATATCGATGACGTGGTCGACGGGGTCTACCGCTTGACCGATCACCTTCCAGTCCCCGATCCGCACTGGAACGCGAAGCTTCCAGACCCAGGCACAAGCACCGCGCCTTACCGCCTCTACAACATCGGCAACAACAAATCAGTGCCGCTGATGCATCTCATCGCCGTCCTGGAGAACTGCTTGGGCGTCGAGGCCAAGAAAGAGTTCTTGCCGATGCAGCCGGGCGATGTGCCGGAGACTTACGCCGACATCGAGGACCTGGCGCGCGAGGTTGGCTTTCGGCCGCGCACGGACATCGAGCAAGGCGTGGCGAAGTTCGTCGAATGGTACAGGGAGTTCTACCGGGCGTGATCGCTCGGCGGGGCGTCCGCAGAATCTGATTGGGCCTAAAGCCCGCCGACAAATTCCACCATGCGCCGCCGATGATCCTGATCGGGCAGGGCGCCGCGCATGGCGCCGAGATCGTCAGTCATATGCGCCGGATCGGAGGTGCCGGGGATGACAGCGGTCACCCGCGGGTCGCTCAGCATGTATTTGAGGAAGAACTGGGCCCAGCTGCCGGCGAATCCGGCCGCCCAGTCGGGAAGCGCCTTGCCGTGCACGGCGCGGAACAGGCGGCCGCGGCCGAACGGCAGCGCGGTGAGCACGCCCGCCTTCACTTCGGCGGCGAGCGGCAAAATGCGCTGCTCGGCTTCGCGGTCGTCAAGCGAGTAGTCGATCTGCACGAAGTCCGGTTTTTCGCGGCCGAGCACGGCTTCGAGCGCTGGAAACGACCGGTGAAAGGTCGAGGTGATGCCGATGTAGCGGCACGCGCCTTGGGCCTTCCATTCCCGAAAGCGCGCCAGCGATTGCTGCGGGTCGCGCACGTTGTGGAGTTGCAGCAGATCGAGCTTTGCGGTTTTCAGCCGCCCCAGCGAGCGCTTTAGCTCGGCTTCGTCGGGCGATTCGAGTTTGCTGGCGATGAACAGTTTCGGGCGCAGGTCCGCGGCCACGTCGCCCAGCACCTGCTCGGCGTCCCCATAGGTCGAGGCCGTATCGATCAGGCGGCCGCCAGCGACGATCAGCGCCTGCACCACCGCGGCCGCCTTCTGCCGCGTCGCCTCGTCGTCGCTGTCGAATACTTCGGCGGTGCCGAGGCCGACGGCGGGCAGCAGCTCGCCGCTCGATGGGATCGCGCGTGTGATGAGGGGTGCGGACGTTTGCGCGAAGGCCGCCGGGGTGAGCGCTGCCGCCGCGGCTGCTGCGGGCAGCATGGCGAAGTGGCGTCGTGTCAATCCTGTGGGCATGTCATGCTCCTTGCGCCGCTCCCGCCTCCATGCGCGCCGCGCGGCGCTCTTGCGTCCGGCCTAATGCCCCCGACAGAACGAGCCATCCCGCCGCCACCGGCCAGGCGACAAGCGCGATGCCGCCGAGCTTCAGTCCCAGCGCCTGCAGGCTGTCGAAGACCCACGCGTACAGCGCATCGGAGCCGCGATAGATCACGACGTCGATCAGGTTCTTGGCCTTGTACTTCTCCTCTCGATCGAGGACCGTAAAGAACACTTGGCGGGCCGGATTGGCGAGCGCGTAATTCATCCACCGCTGCAACACCTGCACGGTCAACACGACCGCCAGTGTCGGCACCAGAAAGAGTGCGGCAAAACCCAGCACGTAGATGGCGGGCAAAGCGCCGGCGGCGACGCCGGTGCCGAAGCGCTTGAGCAATTGGCCGGTGGCAAAGACCTGCGTGGCGAGCGACAGCAGGTTCACCACGAGATCGATGCCGGCAAAGATCCGCGTCTGCGCGTCGCGATCGTGCACCGCGGCGGAAACGATGGCGGCCTGCTCCAAATAGACCATGGTCGCGCAGAACGACAGCAGGCTGATCCACAGCCCGACGCCGAGCAGATAGGGCGAACGGAACAGTTCGGGGATGGCTGCGAAAGCGGAGCCGCCAACCCGCTGCGGCTCAGCCCGCGTGCCGGCATGCGCCAACGAGGCGCGCTCAAGCCGCCACACGCAAAGCACCGCCAGCTCCAGGAATATCGCCGCGGCGATCAGCAGGTTGATCGCGCCGAGCGGCTTCGACAGCACGATGGTGATGGTGGGGCCGAGCAGCGCGCCGGCGGTGCCGCCGGCGCCGATGAAGCCGAACAGTCGCTTGCCCTGCTCGGCGCTAAAGAGGTCGGCCATGAACGACCAGAACACCGCGACCGCAAACAGGCTGAAGACGCTGACCCAGACGAAGAACACGCGCGCGACGATGACGGTCTCGACTTTCAGAGTCAGCAGCAGCCAGAACAGGACGATATTGGCGACGAAGAAATGATAGACGATCGGGATAAAGCGGGCCCGCGGCAGCCTCGCCACCAGCGCGCCATAGAGCGGCTGCGCGGCCAGGAGCGTCACGAACGTGGCGGTGAACAGCCAGGGCAGGTTACGCGTGCCGCCGGCAATGCCCATCTGGTCGCGCAGCGGGCGCAGCACATAGTATCCGGCCAGCAGCGTGAAGAAATACGCAAACGACCAGAGCGCTGCGGCGCGCTCCTGCGGCGTTGCCGGTACGGCCTGCGCTCCCCGACGCCACAGCGCAGCCAAACGGCCCGCCACGCCGCCAGCGGCGGCAGGGCCGGTTGCGTCACTGGTCATTGCGTCAATGAAAGTTTCTGCTTGAGTTCGGCCGCGGTCACCCGCTGGTTATAGCCGGGGCCATTGCGCTGGAACAGCTTAGCATCGACGAGCTTGCCGACGACGACGGGCTCGAAGCCCGCATCCCGCACCAGGGCCGCCGCAATCTTCACAGCGTCTGCGTCATCACCGGCGATCGGGATCGCCAGCTTCGGGTCGGGCCGATTGGCGTCCTCGGCGAAGAATTTGTAGGACATGCTGTTGAAGGCGCGCACGATGCGCACGCCCGGGAAGTACTTTTGCGTGGTCACGCCGATGCCGTTCTGCTCGACCTCGTCGGCGATGGCGCCGTCGCGCGCGGCAACTGCGTTGCACGTGTCGAGCACGATCTTGCCTTTGAGCTGCGCACTGTAATCGTGGCCGATCTGTGGGATGGCGCGATAAGGTACGGTGAGGAGGATGGCGTCGCCGAAAGCGATGGCCTGCTCCACGGTGCCCGCCTGGGCTAACGGACCGAGCTGCGCAACAAGATCGTTGAGCCCATCCGGGTGGCGGTCGGAGAAGAACACCTTGTGACCGTTCTTGACCCACAGGCCGCCGATGGTGCTGCCGATATTGCCGGCGCCGATGGTTCCGATCGGGATCTTGGTTCCGGTCGCCTGGGCCAGAACATCCGCGGGCCACAATGCCGAGCCCAGCATCAGGGCGCCGCTTGCGGTCAAAAGCGTGCGACGGTCGCAATTCATCAAATCGCGCTTGGACATGAGAATCTCCTTAAGGTTCGGACCGCGAAATGACCGCGATGCTGAAAGGGCTGGCGATATCTAGTGAACACCGCTTGTGCGCGACAGCAGTCAGATGCGCAGCGCATGGTCGGCATGCGTGTAGGGCAATTTGAGCGCGTCGGCTACAGCCCGGTAGGTCACATGTCCGTCATGAATGCTGAGTCCGTTGCGCAAATTTGCATCGGCGGAAAGCGCCAGCCGCCAACCCTTGTCGGCAAGCGCAAGCACGAACGACGTCGTCGCGTTGCTCAGCGCAAATGTCGAGGTGCGCGCCACCGCGCCGGGCATGTTGGTCACGCAATAGTGTACGACGTCGTCGACCACGTACGTGGGATGCGAATGCGTGGTCGGCCGCGAAGTCTCGGCGCAGCCTCCTTGATCGATGGCGACGTCGACAATCACCGAGCCAGGCTTCATGGCTTTTACGGTTTCGGCCGAGATCAATTTCGGCGCAGTCGCCCCTGGTATGAGCACGGTCGCGATCACGAGATCGGCGCGCCGGCATAACAGCTCGATCACGTCGCGTGTCGAGAACAGCGTGCGCATCCGCCCGAGCTGGGCGGCGACGCGGCGCAGCGCTTCCGGATTGCGATCGAGCACCGTGACCTCGGCGCCCATGCCCGACGCGATCAGTGCCGCATTGGTGCCGGCGACGCCGCCGCCGAGCACGAGGACGCTGGCGGCCCCAACGCCCGGCACGCCGCCGAGCAGCACGCCGCGGCCGCCATTCTCTTTTTCCAGACAATGCGCGCCGACGTGAGGCGCCATGCGGCCGGCGACTTCCGACATGGGCGTGAGCAACGGCAGCGTGCCTTGCGGGCCGGTCACCGTCTCGTAGGCGATCGCGGTGACGCCGGAAGCCAGCAAGTCTTCGGTCTGCGCCCGGTCGGGCGCGAGATGCAGGTAAGTGAACAGCACTTGGCCGCGGTGGAGCTTTTTGCGTTCCACGGCGAGCGGCTCTTTCACTTTCACAATCAGTTCGGCGCTCCCGTAGACCGCATCGGCGTTGTCGACGATTTCGCCGCCGGCGGCGCGATAATCCGTGTCCGGCAAACCGGCGCCGGCGCCTGCGCCGGTCTCGATCATGACCCGATGTCCCTTGTCGGTAAGCTCGCGCACTGTCGAGGGCACGAGGCCGACGCGGTATTCGTTGTCTTTGATCTCCTTTGGCACGCCGACGAGCATGCGGGTCTCTTGCTTCAGAGGGGGAGGAATTAGGGCTCGGCCGTCTCGGTGCCGACGATCTCGATGCCGAAACCGGAGAGGCCCACATAGGTCATGTGGCGCGAAGAGGTCAGAAGCCGGATCGAGTTGACGCCGAGATCTTTCAGGATCTGCGCGCCGAGGCCGATCTCACGCCATTGCCGCGTACGCGCCTCGCCGGAAGCCGTCTCGCCGGATTTGGGAATGGAGACGACGGGCACGCCGGCGGTGCCGTCGCGCAACAGCACCAGCACGCCGCGGCCTTCGGCTTTGAAACGCGCCAGCGTCTTGTGAATGGTTTTGGCGCCGCCGAACACGTCGGCAATGATGTCGGCGCGGTGCAGCCGCGTCAGCACGCTCTTGCCGCCGCCGATGCGGCCGTGAACGAAGGCCATGTGATAGACCGGGTCGAACGGCGTCAGAAACGAGTAACCGGTCAGCGTGCCAATCTCCGACTGAACCGGAAACTCCCCGGTGCGCTCGATCAGCTTGTCGCGCGCCTGCCGGTAGGCGATCAGCTCGGCGATGGTGATGCGCGCCAAGTGATGGCGCTCGGCGAATATGGCCAGCTCGGGCCCGCGCATCACGGTCCCGTCGTCGTTCATCAGCTCCGCCAGCACGCCGACCGGCGGCAATCCGGCGAGCCGGCAGAGATCGACGCAAGCCTCGGTGTGGCCCGAGCGCATGAGCACGCCGCCTTCCTTGGCGATCAGCGGGAACACATGGCCCGGCCGCACGAAATCGGCGGCGCCGCTGTTGCCGTTGGCGAGCGCCCGCACCGTGTTGGTGCGTTCCTCGGCCGAGATTCCGGTGGTGAGCCCGTGGCGCACGTCGACCGACACGGTGAACGCGGTGCCCAGCGGCGCATTGTTGAGCGCCACCATGGGATCGAGGTGCAGGCGGCGCGCCTCTTGCGGCGCAAGCGGCGCGCAGACGATGCCCGAGGTGTGGCGGATGATGAACGCCATCTTCTCGGGCGTGCACAGGCCCGCGGCAACGAACAAGTCGCCTTCGTTCTCGCGATCGTCGTCGTCGGCGACGATGACGATCTCGCCGCGGGCGAAGGCGGCGACGGCGGCGCTGATGTGCTGGTGGGTGTCTTCCATTTTACTTCACTGTGCTCCGCTTATTCCCGCGCACGCGGGAATCCAGTGCTGGGTCCCCGCTTGCGCGGGGACGAGCGGATGGTAGCAACAATTCGATTTCATTGAGTAATTCCACATACCGTAGTCACTGTCCCGACCGCGTAAACGGCCATTCCGGCGCGGCGCCCACCTGCCCGCGCTGGCGCAGGTAATGGTCGGCGATCACGCAGGCCGTCATGGCTTCGCCGATGGGCACGGCGCGGATACCGACGCAAGGATCGTGGCGGCCCTTCGTCGAGATTTCGGTGTCTTGGCCGGAGCGGTCGACAGTGCGGCGCGGGGTGAGGATCGACGAAGTCGGCTTCACCGCAAATCGCGCAACGACCGGTTGCCCGGTGGAGATGCCGCCCAGAATGCCGCCGGCATGGTTGGAAAGAAACACCGGCTTGCCGTCGTTGCCCATGCGCATCTCGTCGGCATTGTCTTCGCCGGAAAGTTCGGCGGCGCCGAAGCCGGCGCCAATCTCGACGCCCTTGACGGCATTGATGCCCATGAGCGCCGCAGCGAGATCGCCGTCGAGCTTGCCGTAGATCGGTGCGCCGAGTCCGGCAGGCACGCCTTCCGCGACAATCTCGATGACGGCGCCGACGGAGGAGCCGCGTTTGCGCACGCCGTCCAAATAAACTTCGAGCATCGCCGCCAATTTCGCATCGGGACAAAAGAACGGATTACGGTCGGCCTCGGCCCAGTCCCAGCGCGCGCGGTCGATGCGATGCGGTCCCATTTGCACCAGCGCGCCGCGCACGCTGAGCCCGGGTACGATCTTGCGGGCGATGGCGCCGGCTGCGACCCGCATCGCCGTTTCGCGCGCCGACTGCCGCCCGCCGCCGCGATAGTCGCGCAGCCCATATTTGATGTCGTAGGTGAAGTCGGCGTGGCCGGGCCGGTATTTGTCCTTGATGTCCGAATAGTCTTTCGAGCGCCGATCGACGTTGTCGATGAGCAGCGCGATCGGCGTCCCGGTAGTTACCTGCTGGCCGGTCGCTTCATCAACAAATACGCCGGAGAGAATCTTTACCGCGTCCGGCTCCTGGCGCTGGGTGGTGAAGCGCGACTGGCCGGGCCGGCGGCGGTCGAGGTAGGGCTGAATGTCCGCTTCGGTCAGCGCAATGCGCGGCGGACAGCCATCGACCACACAGCCGATCGCCGGCCCATGGCTCTCGCCGAAGGTCGTGACCCGAAACATGCGGCCGAAGGTGTTGAAGGACATGGCTTTACGGGTTCTGGCCCAGCCCAGAACGCCCCCGTAGGAACAAATGCCTTGAGGCGGTGCGGCTTCGTAGCCCGCGATGCCTATGGGGTCAAATGCAGTAGAAAAACGTAATGATCATCGCATCCCGATTTAGGTCCCGCGCTCATAGGCGCGGCGCCCCTGACGCGTACGTTCCAAATGCCCGTTGCTGAGGCACCATTCATGCGCCGCACAAATGCTTCACTGAGCGGAACGAACAGAAAATCGCTTCGGCCAGTCCTTATTGTCAGCGCAGGGCAGAGCCTGCTCCTTCGTGACCTTGATTCTCGGATAGTTGTCGTAGTTCGCCGACTTCAGGTATTCGATCAAAGCGTATTTCTCGTCGTCGCTGAGCTCGCGGCCGATTCGCCCCGGACGTTTGGCATCGTCCGTCCACCAGTGGCCGGTGTTGTGGTTGCCGGCAATCGAAGTCTCCAGGATCATCGAATCGGGACCGTCGTCTTCGGTGTAGCCCAAGTGAACAGGGTCATATTCACGGCTGCCGAAGCGAAAGCGGCTCGGCCGGGTGTCGCTGAGCAGATCGAACACG
>Ga0181522_10001695_pt1 | contig 13209 bp, 15 predicted proteins | sample PEATcosm2014_Bin_27_FD_121103 | JGI IMG/M metagenome (GOLD analysis project Ga0181522, IMG submission 121103) | Peatland microbial communities from MTU Mesocosm Facility, Houghton, MI, USA - PEATcosm2014_Bin05_10_metaG | ecosystem: Environmental > Terrestrial > Soil > Wetlands > Peat | place... | reverse complement strand
GGGGTCTACCACGCGCTTGCCGAAGCCGATTTGCATCCCGATTGGGTCGCGGGCATTTCGATTGGCGCGATCAATTCGGCTATCATCGCGGGCAATCCGCCCGAGCTGCGTGTCCAACGGTTGCGCGAGTTCTGGGAGACGGTCAGCGCGTCGCCGTTCGGGATTCCAAATTTGCCGCCCCTTGAACTGCGGGACGAGCTTAACCACCAGCTGATCAACCAGGCGCACGCGATGAACGTTCTGATGTTCGGCGCCAACGATTTCTTTGTGCCGCGGCTGCCGCCGCCGCTGCTGTGGGCCCCCGGGGGCGCCGACAAGGCGAGCTACTACGATAACACCCCGGTGTGGGAAACGCTCGGACGCCTGGTCGATTTTGACCGCATCAACGCCGGGCCAATGCGCTTTAGCGTTGGTGCGGTCGAGGTCCGCAGCGGCAATTTCGCCTATTTCGACACGACGACGCACACGATTCGGATCGAGCACGTCATCGCCTCCGGCTCGCTGCCGCCCGGATTCCCGGCAACCAAGGTGGACGGCGAGTTCTATTGGGATGGCGGACTGATCTCCAACACGCCATTGCAGTGGGTGCTCGAAAGCAGTCCGCGACAAGACACGCTGGCGTTTCAAGTCGATCTCTGGAACGCGCGGGGCGAGCTGCCGCAGGACATGATCGAAGTCGAGGTGCGCCACAAGGAGATCGTTTATTCCAGCCGCAACCGCGCCGCCACCGATCAATACCAGCATTCGCAGCGGCTTCGCATCGCGCTAGCGCATCTCATCAGCCAGCTTCCGCCGGGCCTACGGGACAGCGACGACGTGAAATTGCTTTCGGAGGTCGCGAACGACAAGGTGTGCAACATCGTGCATCTGATTTATCGGGCCAGAAAATACGAAGGCATCGCCAAGGATTTCGAATTTTCCCGGCGCACCATGGAAGAGCACTGGAGCGCCGGCTACCACAACGCGCGCAGGAGTTTGGCTAATCCGGAGGTGTTGGAACTTCCCGACCGGCAACAGGGCGTGCGCACCTTCGACCTCGGCGCGGATTAAAGCCGGAACCCCGGCATGCGGAGAAGTTCTTCGTCCCGCGTGTCGTGCGCCGTGCGGATGCGCTTGTTGTAGATGGGCTGCGTCAGCCCGAACAGTTCCCAGCGCGTCAGATAGGCGAGCAGGAAGGGGTGGCAGCCCCATTCGTAGAGCCGCACGACGTCACCTTCGAGCAGCGCTTTGCGTTCATCGGCGGTGAGATCGCGCGGCGCGATGGCGCCGGCGGGATCGCGCTTGACCGCCTCGCGGAAGGCAAGATCGTGCAACGCGTCGCGGCACAGTTTGTTGACGGCATAGACGCTCACAGTTCCACCTGCCGTTCTAGTTCCAGCGCCAGACGCCAAAGGCGTGGCCGTGTCCCGCGTGCGGCAGCATGGCGGTCGGCTTGCGCCCGCCGATCACGCCCAACATGGCGATCCAGTTGAGGAGTTCGCCGCCGATATTGCCCGCGCGCTGCATACGGGCAAACGTGGCCGCGTCGAGCAGATCGTCGATCCGCGCCTGCGACAGCAGGATCTGCACTTGGTTGGTCCATTCCTGATCGGGAAAGCCGGCCGCTCGATCGCCCGGCGGGATTCTCGGGCCGCCGATTTCCAGCGAAAAGCTGCCACTGCCGATCACCGCAACGTGCAGCGGCTTCGGCCAGCTCTCCACGGCGGCGCGCACGGCTTCGCCGAGCGCATAGCAGCGTCGAGCCGTCGGCAACGGCGGTGCTAGCGCGTTGACGAAAATCGGCAGCACCGGAATTTGCATTTTTGGTGTCAGGAAATGCAGCGGCACCATCACGGCGTGGTCGACGTCGAAATCCTGCGCCAGCGAGATGTCGAAGCCATGCTCAAGGGCGGTCGCGCGAATGTGGGCAGCGAGCGCACCCGGCACCGCGACCCTGTAGTGCGGCATGGGGGTCTGGTCGTTCGGCCCTGCGGTCGTCTCGGCGATGCCGATCGCGAATGTGGGGAAATTATCGAGAAAGAATGTGTTGAAATGATCGTCGGTGAACACGATCAGCACGTCTGGTGCGACCGCGGCCACGTGCTCGGCGACTTCAGCGTAAAGACGGGCCGTTTCGCAGTTTGGTCCCTCGCGCGCAACCAGGGCGGGAAAGGCGGGCGCGTGTGGCACTCCGAAGGCGGCAACAATCTCGGCCATCTCGTTCGTCCTCTACCCGGGATACGAATGCTTTCGATCTTTGCTGAAAGGACTCGAAATTATCCCAGGGCTGTTCGCCGCGAAACCGCACCGCGGCAAATAGTGAGCCTGACAAAATTCCTAAAAATAGCAACGATCGCCCCGCAAGCTGGGCGTCAAAAGCCCCGATGGGCGCGTGCAACGAACGGCAACAAGGCGCACGCAACGTCAACCGGCGCCCAATGGGCACCGGTTGACGTTGCTGCGCTGCAAAAAGTGAATTGCTGATTAGTTCAGGAACGAGAATCGAGCGAGAGCCCGATGCTAAATGCCTTCTGGCGCGTGGCGCCTTCCGTCCTCTTCAACTTTTTGGCGATACGCGAAGCCGGAGTCTTCCTTTTCGCCATCGTCTTCAGCTCACGAACTTCGCCTGAAGTCCACGCCCGCCGCTTCTTCGCTCTCTTAGCCATAGAACCTCCGTTTCAAATGCAGACGACTTGTATCCCTTGTGGGAACAAAAGAAAAGCCGAAAGACGGGATCGACAACACGTTTGTTGCAAGCCACCGCCCGACGGATTCGACCACAAATACGATCTTGTTAGCTCTCTCTTTAACAAGATACAGCCATGGAAGCAAATATTTCTTCTATACGCACGGGGACAATTTTGCCGTTGCGAACGGACCTATTCCAGCCTGATGACGGTATGGGCGTGTTGATAGGATCAAAAAGCGCTCAAGAACACCTTCCGCCGCCATGAAAGACGCCCGATCACACTGTAACAAATACACGCACAGATTTTACTCGCAGCGAGCGCGAGCAAATTGTTGTCGACCAGGGAGGGGCTGAGCTGGAAACCATTGGCAAATCAGTCGACGCATTCTCTGACGCTCCGCGCGTCGTCAAAATGTAGATCGGTTCCGAATTCACAAGCGTTCAGGCCTCGCGGGAACCTCGCTTCTGCCGACATGATTCGGTCCCATTGATTGGTAGGGTGGTTTCAACGAAACTCCTCGGCCATTGCCGATTCGGGGGATTTCATGACTATTTTTGGACGTGCGCTCTGGGTCAGTATCGCCGCCATTCTGACACTGAATTTCGGACTGTTTGCCGTACATGCGGAGACACGCTTCGCGCTGGTGATCGGCAACGACCAATACAAGGCCGCCAAGCTCGCAACTCCCGCCAACGATGCTGGACTGGTTGCCGACGCCCTGCAGGCCGCGGGATTCACCGTCACGGGCGCATCGAATCTCGATCAGGCCACGCTGAGGGAAACGATCCGCGAATTTCTGGATGAGGTTTCCACCGCTGGACCCGACACGGTGGCGCTGGTCTATCTCTCCGGCTTCGGACTGCAGTTCAACGGCGAGAATTATTTCGTTCCGGTCGACGCTGATCTTGCGCATGACGTCGACATTCCGTTGCAGACTATTCGCGTCGCCGATTTTGCCCAACCGCTGGCGGCGCTGCCGGCGCGGGTTAAGATCGTCATCCTGGATGCCGCGCGGCAAAATCCATTCGTGCGTGGCGACCAGCCGTTGGCGAGCGGGCTGGCGCTGGTCGACGCTCCTCCGGGCATGGCAATCGCCTTTAACGCGGCTCCGGGCACGGTCGGCCCCGAGGAGCCCGGCCCCTATGGTGCTTACGCGACCGCGCTGACGGAAATGATCGGCTACGGCGGCCTTTCGTTCGACGATCTTTTCACGCGCGTTCGTCTGCGCGTCAGCAACCTCACGCAAGGCGCGGAAATTCCCTGGTACGCTTCTCAGATCGGCGGGCCGTTCTTCATGACGGAACGGGCGGCGGATGCGCCGCCGCCGCCCAACGTGCTGCCAGTCGTCGACATTCGCGACAAGCCGCTGCGCGATTTCGCCAGCGTGGACGATGCCTATGCGGCGGTGCTGGCCCTCGACACGATCCAAGGCTACGAGCAGTTCCTCGCGGTCTACTCCTACAGCCCGTACAGCCAGCGCGTCGCCGCGATGCTCGCCGTGCGGCGCGAAGAGATCGTCTGGCGGCGGTGCGTGACCTTCGACACGCCGCAGGCCTATTGGTCGTATCTGCGCCGCTACCCAAACGGACCGCATTCTTGGGATGCGCGCCGGCGGTTGGCCATTCTGCGCGCGGAGCTCGATCCACCGCCGCAATTTGCGTTCGTCGACTTTGGCGTGCCACCGCCACCGCCCGCCGAGCTGGTGTTCATCGATCAGCCGATCCTGATTTTTGCTGGCCCAGGGTGGGCGCCGCCGCCGCCACCGCCGCCTATTTTCCTACCGCCGCGCCCACGTGAATTCGCGGTGCTGCCGCCTCCGCCGCCGCCGAGCGGACGTTTCGGTCTGCCGATGCCGAGGGCCGCGGTCATTCCGGTGTTCGTGAAGCCGCCACCCGCCGTGGTGGTGCGGCCGACTCCCGGCGCCCCCGCTGGTCCCCCAGGAGCGCGGCCAAGGGTTCCGGTCTCGTTGCCGAATGCCGTACAGCATGCGCCCGTCACTCCGGGGGCCACGCCGGCAATTCGCACACCGCCCGCTGCCGGCGCGCCGGTCGTGCACACGCCGCCGGCGGCTGGAACGCCTGCTGTCGTGCCGCCAATCAACCGGCCATCCCAACCTGCGCCAGCCGTCGCGGTGGAGAAGCCCGCACCGCCTCCCCCACCTCCTCCGGGCGCGGCGAGTCCGGCCGTGGTGAAGCCCGCGCCTCCGCCGCCACCCCCACCGGGTGCGGCAGGTCCGGCCGTCGTGAAACCTGCGCCTCCGCCGCCTCACACTCCCGGCCCGACGCCGGCCCTAAAGCCCGCGCCGCCCCCGCCCCATGCGCCGCCGCCGACGCCGGTTGTGAAACCCGCGCCGCCGCCACCCCCACCGCCGCATCCGGCAACGCCCGCCGTGACGAAGCCCGCGCCGCCGCCGGCTAAGCCGCCGCCGTGCCCGCCCGGCAAGCATCCGACGCCGGAGGGATGCAAATAACTTGCGGGTGAAATGATCGACAAAGAATTGGGCCGGTGACCATGGGTCACCGGCCTCTATGTTTCTGCGCGGATTTGCGCGGGCCCACTAACCATTGCGCAATCTCCAGCTGCTAAGGTGGCAGTCAAGGGAAGCGTAATGAAAATGGTTCTCCTCAGTCTTATCCTCGGCGCCATTTGTGCGATGGGAGCCTGGGTGGCGGTGTCGGCGCATGCGACTATCGATGAGATCGTGCGTCGCGGCGGCAGGCCGTTTCCGATCGGAGAGCCCTAAGCTGCGGCCGGCACCCATTCGGATCGCCTTTGTTTGCTCTTTAAGCTTAACTTTGCTGACTGCCGCCGCGACCAATGCCACTGCGCAGGCGCTGGCGATTGTCTGCCACGGCGCGCAACGGCCCGGACAAATCGCCGAGCTCCTGTTCGGCCGCGACATTGGCAATCATGTGGGCGTGAGCGAGGCCGCCTGGATGCGCTTTGTGGCGCGCGAGATCACGCCGCGTTTTCCCGATGGCCTGACCATCACCAATGCGATCGGCCAATGGCGCGACCCCGCGAGCGCCAGGGTGGTGCGCGAGCCGTCGAAGCGTGTCGAGATCGCGTTGCCGGGCCGTGCCGACGACGAGGCGCGTTTGGACGCCATCGCGGCGGCCTATAAGCGCCGATTCCACCAGCACTCCGTGGGCGTCATCGTGCAGTCCGCCTGCATTTCATTCTAGCGCGACCGGCGCTGTCGGGGGCTTGCGGGCGCCACGCACCATCCCTAGCTGAGAACGAAGACGAGACGGCATCTGGGAGCGACCGCCCATGAACGCGACGAATGTTGATGAGCTGAAGCTCGTTGCCCTCGACCGCGACGACATCGAAGTGGTATCGGCGCATGTACAGGACGCCCTCGTCCGGGTGGCCGACATCTTCTGGCAGCCGCGAGAGCACCGCTTCGTGATGGCGCTCAATCGCTTCGACTGGATCGCGGCCACCGACGCAAAAGGCGATAGCAATAGGGCGGATTACCGGCGGTGCCGCACGGCGCTGCGCTTCGAGCGCGTGCTGAACTGCAAGTACCGCAACCTCGATCAATCCAACAAGGACGCGCGGCTCAATCTCCTGGCGGTTGAATTCGTCCAGCGGGACGCGCCGGCCGGTGTGGTGACGATGACTTTTTCCGGCGGCGGCGTCATTCGCCTTGAGGTCGAATGCCTGGAGGCCGAACTCGCCGACCTCGGCGAGATTTTTACCACGGACGCGTGCCCAAACCATTTCGCGAGCGGTTCGGCGACGGCATAGCTCACGCGGTTCGCGGCCGCTGCGCGGGCGGCGCTGAGAACAACTTCATCAGCACCACCATCACGGTCAGCGTTGCGGAGTAGACGATGAGCTGCATGGCAGTCGGCTGATCCACGTAGCCGACCAGCGTGTGCAGGGCGCGGCCCAGATAGCTTGAATCGCTCAGAATCCACGATGTGTCCCATACCGTCTGATCGAGCGCCGTGAGGATGTCGGCCTGCTGCAGAAATGCGATCGCCTGCGCGGCGAGGCCCGCGGCCAGAAATGCAATCAGGATACTGGTTACACTGAACAGATAGCGGGCCGGAATGGTGATCAGGCCGACGTAGGTCATCAGACAGACGAGCGAGCCGAGAATGAGGCCGATGACGCCGCCCATCAGCATTCCCCAGCTTGCGCCACCTTGCGAAGCCGCAACCCCATAGAGAAAGAGGACGACTTCGGATCCTTCGCGCAGCACCGCGATCGCCACCACGATCGCCAGCGCCGCCAGCGATTTCGATCCCGAGGCCACGGCTTCACCTGCCGCCTTCAGTTCGGCCGCCAGTTCGCGGCCATGCCGCGCCATCCACACGTTGTGCCAAGTGAGCATGATGACGGCGAAGCCCAGAATGGCGGCGTTGAATACTTCCTGGCCACTACCGCCGAACAATTCCGACAGGGCGCCCGTGAATAAGGCCACCAGGCCGGCGCCGAGCACGCCCGCCACAACGCCACCGGCGATCCACCAGCCGCGGCCAGCGACGCCGGACGTCACCGCCATCACGATACCGACAATCAAACCTGCTTCGAAAACTTCGCGGAAGACGATTACCAGCGTAGCGGCCACGAGAGCCTCATTATTGGTATGCTCATGTCGCCCACTTCACGGCACCACCAGATAACCTTGGGTCGCACGGTGGAAATCGTCGTAAAAATTGTACCGGCCCGGCTGCAGGGGATGCACATAGACCGTAACCTCGCTGCCGACCGGAACGATTTTTTCAAAATGCAGTTCGCTGCTCTCGAACTCGGATACGATGTCGTTGAGGTTTTTGACGTGGATGGCGATCGGCTTGCCGGGTGACGCGTGCACCTCGGCGGGATCGAATAGGTGGTTCTTCAGGACGAGCGACAGGCTCACCGTATCGTCGGCATGCACGCTCGTGCCGGCTCTCAGCGCTAGTATAGCGGCCACAAAGACAGTTACGCCGATGCGTAGTCGATTGCTTGTAAGCGCGCGCCCGGTCATGGCTGGCATCCGCTTGAAATGCGTATTCAAGGAGTGCGGCAACAGCGGACTTTTTGTCAATCAAAAAGCCAAATATTAGAATTGTTATAATGTCGATCTGCTGATAGGCGTCCTGCTGAGAGAAGTCTTGGGCGACACATAGGTTAATTTCATGGCGATTCGCCTCGACACACGCTCCGCCGATTTTGCGCAGGGGTTTCGCGCCTTCCTGGACACCAAGCGCGAAACGGCGGCCGATGTTGAAGCCACCGTGCGCACCATTGTCAGCGACGTGGCTGCGCGCGGCGACCAGGCTCTCAAGGACTATACGCTAAAGTTCGACCGGCTCGATCTTGACCGGGTCGGACTTAAGGTGACCGCGGAGGAAATCGCGGCAGCGCAAAGGGCTTGCTCGGGCGAGGCCATTGCAGCGCTCGAAATGGCCCGCGATCGCATCGAGGTCTATCACCGCCGGCAGGTGCCGAAGGACGATCGTTTCACCGACGCGCTCGGCGTCGAACTCGGGTCGCGCTGGACCGCAATTGAGGCCGTCGGCCTCTATGTGCCGGGCGGCACGGCGGCTTATCCGTCGTCTGTGCTGATGAACGCGGTGCCCGCCAAGGTCGCGGGCGTGCCGCGCCTCGCCATGGTGGTGCCGGCGCCCGGCGGCGAACTCAATCCGCTCGTGCTCGCGGCGGCGAAACTCGCCGGCGTGGATGAGATCTTTCGCGTCGGCGGCGCCCAGGCCGTCGCGGCTTTAGCCTATGGTACGCAGAGTATTGCGCCAGTCGCCAAAATCGTCGGGCCCGGTAACGCCTACGTGGCCGCCGCCAAACGCCTGGTGTTTGGAAAAGTCGGCATCGACATGATCGCGGGTCCGTCCGAGGTGCTGATCATCGCCGACAAGGACGGCAATCCGGATTGGATCGCCGCCGATCTGTTGGCGCAGGCCGAGCACGATACCAGCGCGCAGGCGATCCTGATCACCGACGACGCCGCGCTGGCGGACGCGACCGAGTGCGCGATAGCCAGCGAGCTTGCGCAATTGCCCCGCGAGAAGGTAGCGGCCGCCTCGTGGCGCGATTTCGGCGCGGTAATTCTGGTACGCAATCTCGACGAGGCGTTGCCTCTCGTTGACGCGATTGCGCCCGAACATCTGGAAATCACGACGGCTAACGCGGAAGGTCTGGTTCGGCGCATCCGCAATGCCGGTGCGATTTTCATCGGCGCCTATACACCGGAAGCGATCGGCGATTATGTGGCCGGCTCCAACCATGTGCTGCCGACCGCGCGCTCGGCACGCTTCTCATCTGGACTGGGCGTGCTCGATTTCATGAAGCGCACTTCGATCCTCAAATGCGGGCCGGAGCAGTTGCGCGCGCTTGGCGACGCCGCGATCACGCTCGGCACCGCGGAAGGCCTCGACGCCCATGCGCGCTCAGTTGCTATCCGGCTCAATCGATAACCCGTTGGGGATGCTGTCATGGCGCGTGCTCCCCGGAAGCCACAGGACGCGCGGCTTGCTGCGATAACGCTCGACGAATCGTCGATCGGCCGGTCGAACCGCGATGTCGAACACGAGCGCGCGGTCGCCATCTACGATCTGATAGCCGACAACACCTTCAAGCCGCTGGGGCACGGCGGCGGACCGTACGCGTTGCAGCTCGGCATTTCCGGCAGCCGGCTGGTCTTCGACATCCGGGCGACCGACGGGACGCCCGTGATCGCCCACATGCTGTCGCTGGCGCCGTTTCGCCGCATCGTCAAAGACTACTTCACGGTCTGCGATAGCTATTACGCTGCGATCCGCACGTCGACGCCGGATCGTATCGAGGCGCTCGACATGGGCCGCCGCGCGCTGCACGACGAGGGCTCGCACATCGTGATGGAGCGGCTCAAGCGCAAGGTCGAGGTCGATTTCGATACGGCGCGGCGGTTGTTCACCCTGCTTACAGTGCTGTATTGGAAGGGCTGAGCGCTTGCCGCCACCTCCGACGCGACCTCTGGCGGTGCTGTTCGCCTGCGGACTTAATTCCGTGCGCTCGCCGATCGCCGCCGGCCTGTTCGCGCAAATATTCGGGCGTTCGATCTATGTAGGCTCAGCCGGCGTGCGCAAAGGCGAGCTCGACCCGTTCGCCGTCGCCGTCATGGAGGAGATCGGAATCGATATCTCTCGGCACAAGCCAATCACCTTCGAGGAGCTGGAAGACTGGGAGGGGTTGAATTTCGACCTCATCGTCACGCTTGCGCCCGAGGCCCATCATCGCGCCCTCGAGATCACTCGCGCGAGCGCCGTCGACGTCGAATATTGGCCGACTGCTGACCCGAGCGCGATTGAGGGCAACCGAACGCAGCGGCTCGATGCCTATCGGGAAGTGCGTGAGCAACTCTTGGCGCACATCCGGGAGCGCTTCGCTCGGCCCAGCGCCGGGAACGAGTGAAATCAGTTTCCCGGCTGCGGTGCAGCACGAAGTGGTGCACTGTCGATCCGGGATCGTCGCAGACTCGGAGTTTGTTACAATCCCGGGTCTACGGCGCACCACTTCGCTTCGCTACGTGCTGCCCCGCGCCCGGGAAATGCAGGCCTACGGCGCGAGCGAGGCCGTATAGGCGGCGAGCGCTAGCATGTCGTCCACTGTGAGGTTTTGTACGACCGGCAGCATCAGCATAGCCGATGAACCGGCGCGGTCGCCGTTCTGAAACATATAGAGCTGGCGCACCACGTAGGTCGCTTGCCGCCCCGCGATCGACGGCACATCGCCTAAGCCCTGAAGGGTCGGCCCGTGGCAGACCGCGCATGGAACGGTTTTGCCGTCGCCGCCAGTGGTGGCTAGCGCCTCGCCTTTGGCCACACTGCCCCTGGGCACAAAGGCGATGAATCCCAGGCGCGGATCGCGGTTGAGCACGACCTCCTCGTTCTCGGGTATTTCGATGATCCGCTCGCCGATCGGTTCGCTGCCGCCGTCCGGCAGCCGCAGGCGTTTGTTGCCAGGACCCACGTAGGTCTTGGGCACCGTGTCAGCCTCGACCACGCGGATCCACAGCCGGCGCTGCAGCGAAGCAAAATATTCGGCTGCTGCGCCGGCCTCGTACTCGGTGATGTACTGACCGATCGTGGTCATGGAGCCTGAGCCCTTGCGAACGCCGGCTTTGTAGTCGGCCATTTGGCGGCTGAAGTACTTCACCGGAAGCCCAGCCAGATACGCCGACTCATCGTGCCCGGTGCCGGTCGGCAGATGACAAGCCGCGCATGCCCGCACCGTCGCTCCATTGCCGTGCGCGACCACGCGCGGCATCATCGGATGCACGTCCGGATACCAATCGGGCGGATTGAACAGATCGTCGATCTGCTGGCGCGTGTAAGTCTGCAGGCTGCCTGGCGCGTTTTTTGTTTGTCCGTCGTCCTTGGGCGTAACGGGCTGAATCTTGTCGGTGATCGGGAAGGCCCAGCCGGGGCGGTCGGCCGCATGCGCGGCAAGCGGCGTAAGGCCGGTCAGCAATACGCAAACCAAAAGCCGCATGAAATCCCCTTGAGGTCCCCTGGACGGCGTCCTCTTTTGTCCGGACCGCGCGTCGGCTGCCAAGATAGCACAGCGCGGTGACGAACCCTTAGGGCCTGCGTGGCACGATGCTGCCGCGCGGGCGGGGATGGTCATGTCGCATTGGCAAGACGAGAAGGCAGAGCGAAATCGGCGTTCGGTCGCGCGCCTCACCAAGGCGTTGCCGTCCGTCTTTCCGTCGATGGTTTTGTCGCGCGCGCTCGGCCGGCCGTTCGTGCCGCCGACTCCGCGGCTGGCCATCGATTCCTATTGGCGTGCGCATCCGCTGCGTGCCGATCGCCTAGCGCGGGCGCTGGCCCGCCGCAGTGGAACACCCGACAGCTGGACCTGGCGGCTCAGCGATAATCGCAAGAGCGGATTGCCGGCGACATTCCGCGCACCACCCGCGCCCTACCGCGAACGCGCCTTTGGGCGCGGCCCCGGCTTCTGTTGCGTGTGCGGGCAGCCGGTTTACCGCTTCGGCTGGCATGTCGATCTGTGGAACGGCGGTCCAAACAAAAACGCCAACTGGCACTGTGCCTGCGTGATTGCCTGGCAATTCTGGAATGCGCCGAGCAACGAAGTGCGATTTCTGCGCCGCCTGCAAGCCCGGCGCTGTTCCGAAAGCGGCGGACGGCTGTGGAAGACCGCCGAGGTCGATCACCGCGTCCCGTTATTTCGGGTGTGGGGCGAACGGCGCGATACACCGTGGCCGTTGCTGCTCGATTATTGGGGAATGCCGAACCTGCAGGTAATTAATCGCGACGCTCACGTCGCAAAATGCGCCGATGAGGCTCATGACCGGCGCGCCGCGCGGGCTCTCCTCAACCCGTAGCCGCGCTTGACCGCGGTGAAAGTAGGGCCGGCTTCGCCACGCGGCATCATTCCACCTTAATGCCGGCCTCGCGAATGACCTTTGCCCACTTGTCGCGTTCGGCCTTGATGAACGCGGAAAATTCCTCCGGAGGCCCGGCCATGGACTCAAACATCTGTGGATCGAGGAAACGGCTGCGGAACGCCGGATCGCTGAAAATGCGGATTGTTTCCTTGTCGAGTTTCATGACGATGTCTGCCGGCGTGCCCGCGGGCGCGAACAGCCCGAACCAGGCGATCGCCTGGTAGTCGGGCAAGCCGCTCTCCGCCACGGTTGGCACCTCCGGCACGAGCGGCATGCGCTTTGGACTGCCAACGCCGAGCATCTTGATCTGGCCGGCGCGAAAAGCGGGCAGGCCGGAGGCGACGCTGACAATCATCGTGTTGATGGAGCCGCCGATGAGATCGTTGAGCGCCGGCGTGGCGCCATGGTAGTGCACCGCGACCGTATTCACGCCAGCCATGCTGTCGAACAGCGCCATGTTCATGTGTAGCGCCGAGCCGACGCCCGCGGTGCCGTAAGTCAGTTGTCCGGGTTTTTGTTTGGCGAGTGCGATTAGCTCGGCGGCGTTCGATACCGGCAACGATTTGTCGGCCAGCAGTGCCTGGTAAATGCGGACGAGGCCCGTGATCGGGATGAAATCCTTGTCGACATTGTAGGGGACTTTGTCCTTCGGCAGCAGCGTCGGATTGATGGTGAAGGTGCCGGATTCGCCGACCAACAGCGTGTAGCCGTCGGGCGCGGCCTTGGCGACCGTTTCGGCGCCCAGGATATGCGCGGCGCCCCCCTTGTTCTCGACGATCACCGGCTGGCCCCAGGCCTTGCTCAGTTCCTGGGCCAGCGCGCGGCCGGTGACGTCGGTGACGCCGCCCGGAACCGAAGTGATGATCAGCGTGATCGGCCGGTCAGGATACGTTTGGGCCGAGGCGGCGCCGACGGAGGCAAGGATCGCCAATGCACCGAACAGGATTCGCATCGTCGGTTTCCTTTGTTAGTCAGCACCGGGGGCAAGCGGTAACGACGGCTTATAGCCTGATTTCGCCGAGATTGACGCTCGTGCCGAGAGTGGCCTCGACAACCTTGGACTGGCCGCTGGCAAAGATCTGCACGGTGTAGCGGCCGGAATCTTCATCGAGCCGATCGAATTTGAAATCGCCGTAATTG
>Ga0181522_10001693_pt1 | contig 13210 bp, 6 predicted proteins | sample PEATcosm2014_Bin_27_FD_121103 | JGI IMG/M metagenome (GOLD analysis project Ga0181522, IMG submission 121103) | Peatland microbial communities from MTU Mesocosm Facility, Houghton, MI, USA - PEATcosm2014_Bin05_10_metaG | ecosystem: Environmental > Terrestrial > Soil > Wetlands > Peat | place... | reverse complement strand
CGAAGGTATTCAGGGAATCGTTGGTGAATGCCCCTTCGCCGACATATCCGCGCACTACGCCGGCACCGTCATCGGTGGAGAAGCGGGCGAAGCTCATCGCGCCCGCTTTCACCCGGCCCACGCAGGTTCCGAATGTGTTCTCCTTGCCCACCGTGCCGGCAATAATTTCCTGGAAGTCCATGCGAACATCCTGAAAGAAATGCCTGGGAAGGTTGCTGCAGTGGAAGCAAACCGCCTTATCGGGATCGGCGCCGTAGTTGTTGTTCCAGTCGAGAAGGGCGCTGGGAGTTTCCGAGGCCAGGCGGAGAGCGTGCATGCTGACCGTGCCGCATACATCCACTTCGCAGGCGCTGGGAATCAGATCGTTGCTCATCATGCTCATGATGGTGCAGGGGACCACGCCGAAAAATTCTTCCAGGGCCGTCCAGCATTGCACGGCGCTCACCGTCACATCCCTCGATCTCATCCAGTCGTCAATGACCGCGCCCAGTTTTGCCATCTTGATGAGGGCCGCTTCGGGGACGCCGCTGGTGGTCACATACTTGCGAATGTCGTTCAGTTTGCCCTGAACGCAAGCCTCCGTGTCGGCCAGGCGCGCAATGCGTCCCAGAATCTCAGACAGATCTATGGTCTCTACCGTAATGCCGTTCGCCTCCAGAATTTTTTCGCTGTAGCGAACGGTATTAAACGCCGCCGGGCGCGCTCCGATGCTGCCGATGCGCAAGTTACGCAGGCCGTTCACGATGCGGCAGACGGCGGCAAACCACGCCAGGTCGTCGCGGAACTCCGCCGAATCGGGAGCGCTGGTATGCGATGCGGTGAGAGAATAAGGAATTCCATACTGCCGCAGGTTGTTGCAGGCCGACATCTTGCCGCAGAAGCTGTCGCGGCGGGAGGCGATCGTCATTTTCAGCGGCTCATCCGGCGTGGCCTGCACCAGTACGGGGACGTCGAGGCGCGCCAGGCGAATCGTATCTGCAATGGCGCGCTCATCCCCAAAGTTCGGCAGGCTGACGATCACGCCGTCGATCTCATCCGCATGCCGGCGAAAAAGCTCGGCGCAGCGCTTGGCTTCTTCGTAGGTTTCGACCGCGCCGTGCTTGCTCTCCTCCGGCCCCAGAACTACCACGGCGATGCCCGCCTGCTCGAGTGCGCGCATCATTTCTTCCCGGCCCGACCGGGCCAGCTGGTCAGGGAAAAAACCGCGGTTCCCGACAATCAAGCCGAACGTCATCTTCTGTCTTTGCTTCGACTGCTCATGGCGCGACATTTTAGTCCTTGGTGACCGGGATTTTTCCAGCCTGTGGTCTGAAATGGTAGCAGTAAGCCGCTCCTGCCGCCGCGAGCAGAGCGCCCCACCACACGTTGGCGTGCAGTGCAAACAGCACCACCGGTTCGGCGGGCGGATGCACCAATTGGTACAAGCCCGCCCCCAGGATCAGCAGGCCGTTCCCGAGTAAAGAGATGCCAATGAAAAACCAGATGGAGATCGAGCCCTCCGAGTGCATAGTCCCTCACCAGAAAAGAATATTCAGCACGATAAACACGACCGCGACCGCGCCGGCCCAGAACACGGGCCGGTGATAGAACGGCAACTCTCCCTCCGATGGTATCTCGGTTTCGCCGTACACCAGACCTTTGAGTTCGCTGGCCGGCTTGGGAGCGGTCAACAGGCTGACCAGAACCGTGACCATGACGCAAATAATCCAGGACCACAGGGCCCGGTACATGTTCTCGGCCATGTCGCGAGCGTGCGGCGATAAGGCCACATAACGAAGCGCCGCGGGATCCACTTTCACCCAGGCCCACATGGCAATCGAGGAGACCGTTCCGGCCAGCAGCCCCCAGAATCCTCCGGCCGCGGTGGCGCGTTTCCACAGCATTCCGAGCAATACCGTCCCGAACAGCGGCGCTATAAAGAAGCTGAAGAGCGCTTGCACGTAATCCATGATGCTGAGGAAATGGATCACCAGGTACGCGGTCCCAATGCTGATCGCCACCCCGCCAATAGTCGACCAGCGCCCCATGCGCACGAGTTGCTGATCATTCGCGTTCTTGTGGAAGAGCGCGTAATAAATGTCGTAGGTCCAGACCGTGGAAAAGGCGCTCACATTCCCCGCCATGCCTGACATGAATCCGGCCATTAAGGCGGTCACCCCCAGGCCGAGCAGCCCGGGTCCGCAATAACGCGCCAGCAGCAGCGGAAGAACCTCGTTATAGCTGTGGCCGCCACTGGCTACGGCCGCGCCTTCGCCGACTAGTTTCATGGGCAACACGGCGATACCGATCAGGCCGGGAAGAATCACGATAAAGGGCACGAACATCTTGAAGGCCGCGCCAATCACCGGCGCCATCTTGGCGGCGCGCAGATCCTTCGCGGAAAGCACGCGCTGCACCACCAGAAAATCCGTCGTCCAGTAACCGAACGAGATGATGGCGCCCAAGCCGAACACGATCCCCGTCCAGTGGATGCCCATGGGATTAGAGTTGAATGATCCGAGCGTGCCCCACAGGTGCGTGTATTCCGTCGAGGCGTTGCGCTCTATCTGCAGACGGAGATTGCTCCAGCCGCCGGCTTCAATCAGGCCGAGGATTGGGATCAGCAGCGCACCCGCCCAAATCAGAACGAATTGCAGTACCTCGTTGAAGATGGCGGACCGGAGCCCGCCCAGTCCCACGTAAATGGCAACTGTAATGGATGAGACCAAAATGCTGAAGTTGATGTCCCATCCCAACACGACTTTCATGACCAGCGCCATGGAATACATATTGATGCCGCTCATGAGGACGGTCATGAACGCAAAAGAAATGGCCGACAAGGCGCGGCTCGATTCTCCGTAGCGAAGCTTGAGATAGCCGGGGACGGAGTGGGTCCTCGAGATGTAATAGAACGGCATCATCACCAGGCCGAGGAAGAGCATCGCCGGGATCGCCCCGATCCAATACCAATGGGCGGCCAGGATGCCATATTGATAAGCGGCGCCAGCCCATCCCATCAGCTCCAGCGCTCCCAGGTTGGCGGAGAGAAAACTGAGTCCGGCGATCCAGGCCGTCATCTCGCGGCCGGCAAGAAAGTAGTCCTCACTGGTATTGGCTCGCCGCTTCAGATAGAAGCCGATGGCCAGGACCAGAGCGAAGTAAAAAATAACGATGACGGCATCGACTGGCGCCATATGCACCAGGTGAGGGGGGACAGCGAGCGATAGGAGCCGGTTCATCTAAGGTTTGCCCGCCTGCACGGACGTTATTTGACTCGAACAACGATCAACGTGAGGCTGATCCCACGCCTTCCGGGAAAGACCCCGATGAACGCCTCCTGACGAAGGGCTGAGACGTAAACGTTCACGCTGCCGTTGGAGGTTTTTATGCCCACGCATCATGTTTGTCAAGCAATGTTTGTTGTCAACGCAATCGCGCAAGGCGCCGTCCCGTCAGAACGCCTCATACAACTCGCACTATCCAGCTCAGACCATCCGGTTCAGACCGATGGCGACTTCACTATTTCAGAACGATGGACGCCTTCAACGGCAACACGCTGGAAGAGCCTCCCACAAGAAACGTGTATTCCCCGGATAGTAATTTCCATGCATCCTCGTCAGCATCGAAGATGGAGAGATACCAGGGATCGACTTCGATCGCAACCTCCTTGCTCTCACCCGGATCAAGATTGACTTTGCTCCACCCCACTAACCGCTTGGGTGGCTCGCCGGCGCTGGCCGGCAAGACTGCATACACCTCGGCAATCTCCGCGCCGGCGCGGGGACCAGTATTAGTCAGCCGAAAACCGAGGCGAACACTCTTCCCGGAAGTCAGTTTGAGATCGGAGTAGCCGTAGCTTGTGTAAGAAAGTCCATAACCGAAGGGAAACAGCACTTCTTTCCGTTCCGCGTCATACCACTTGTAACCGACCTTGAGGCCTTCGTCATAAGTCACCTGAAACGCCGGTAAGCCCTTCGCGATAGCAATCCACGGTTCGGGATCCGAGGGATCGGAGATCGACTTCCTGGGAGGTTTCACCAAAGTGGGGTGCGGCAAGTCAGCATCACTCTTGGGAAACGTGATGGGCAACTTCGCGCTAGGGTTGACGTCGCCAAACAGGACGCGGGCAACCGCTTCCGCCCCCCGCGTGCCGGGATACCACGCTTCCAGAACGGCCGTCACCTGGCCGACCCACGGCATGGTGACGGGACTTCCAGTCTCGAGCACAACAATCGTATGTGGATTTGCGGCCGCAACCTGAGCGATCAAGTCATCCTGATGTTCGGGCAGCGACAACGTTTCCAGATCCATGCCTTCGCTTTCCCATTGATGTGCAAATACGATGGCAACATCGGCAGCCTTCGCCAGCGCCGCTGCGGAAGAAACATCGGTGCCGGGATCGTATTGCACCTTGGCAGCTGGGACCCTGGATCGAATGGCTTTGAGGGGCGAGGTTGGGAACCAGATATGAGCTTGCCAGGTCGTTCGCCCTTCGCCGGGCGGCATGATGGCGTTCCCTCCCGCGGGATCGACCTGCGCCGACCCGCCGCCGGAGAGCATGGCCACGTCGGAGTGGGCGCCGATCACCGCGATGGTACGAAGTTGGGAGGCATCGAGCGGAAGCTGGTTCCCATCGTTCTTCAGCAATACCATGCTTTGCTCGGCAATTTTCTGAGCAATTTCAAAGCCGCGCTCAACGTCAACCACGCTCTTCTGCGGAGGGTCGTCGATTACGCCGGTGGCAAACATGGATCGCAGTATGCGGTGAACGTGGTCGTCGACTTCGGCCATCGGTATCTGGCCTGACTCGACAGCCTTCTTCAGATCTTCCCCGTAGAACAACTCGCCTGGCTCCTCATGATCCAGGCCCGCAGCCGACGCCATGGTGACGCTGTGAACTCCTCCCCAATCAGACAGGACGAAACCCTTAAAATTCCATGCTTTCTTCAACACGTCCGTCAGAAGGTATTTATTCTCGCAAGCGTAGGCGCCATTCACGCGGTTGTAGGAACACATCACCGCCGCGGCATTGGACTCGCGCAATCCAATTTCGAAGGCGAGCAAATCGGTTTCTCGCATTGAGCGCTTGTCGATATTGACGTTGACTGCGTTTCGCCCGCTCTCCTGGTCATTCAGCGCGTAGTGCTTGATATCCCCGAGCACGTGTTGCGCCTGCAATCCTTTCATGACCTGCCCAACCATCTTGCCGGCAAGCAACGGGTCTTCCCCCATGTACTCGAAGGTGCGTCCGTTGCGAGGTTCGCGCGCGAGATTCACTCCCCCACCCAGGGACATGTTGTAACCCTGGTCTCGCAACTCGCGCCCGATCAGGGCGCCGTACTCATAGGCCGCATCCAGGTCCCAGCTCGCAGCGCCGGCGAGATCGCTGGGAAGCGCAGTCGAATAGCGTCCATTCTCTCCGCTACTTCTGACCCCGTAGGCTGCGTCCGACATCTGAATGGCGGGAATCGCCAGGCGCGGGATGCCGACTACGTAACCGGCACCGCCGTTAGACTGCGCTGCCAGCGGACTCATCGGGCTCAGGCCCAGCATGCCGGTTCCGTGGAGGAGGGAAATCTTCTCGTCGAGCGTCATCTCTTTGACCACCAAGTCCGCCCGTTGATCCGGAGAAAGTTGCCGGTTCATCCAGGGCTTCGCGGCCGCGGGACTTGCTGAAGCAGACTGTGCAGCCACCGGCAGTTGCAAAACCGCGACAACTGTAACGGTGACAAAAATAAAACTGAAGATCGCGATGCTTCGCGCCAGGGCGCCGGCGCAACATAAACATGGCTTCCAGTTCATAGGTATTTTTTCTCCGCGCTAACCTGCCCGGTCATCCCGGTTACGCTAGCACGATCATTCACCATCACGGACCGAGAATTTGTAGATCGTCTGTGTGCTATAGATCGCAGGCGGCCGGAGAATTACCGACGGAAATGCCGGCTGATTCACGGCATTCGGGAAGTGTTGCGTCTCCAGGCAAAAACCCGAATGTTTTCCGTACACCACTCCGCGCTTACCGGTGAGGCTTCCGTCGAGAAAGTTTCCGGAATAGAACTGCACTCCGGGTTCGGTCGTCCAGACCTCCATCTGCCGGCCTGAGGACTGATCAAAAACGCGGGCCGCCAATTTGAACTTGCCGGTCTCCGGGGCCAGTACGAAATTGTGATCGTAACCTCCGGGGTTTTCCTTCATTTTCGCAATGTGAGCTCCGATGGCTGTCGGATGCGTGAAGTCGAGCGGCGTTCCAGCCACCGGCGCGATCGTGCCCGTGGGGATCAGCGTAGCATCCACCGGCGTGTATTTCTCCGCGTTGAGCTGCAGCACCTCATGCAGGACGTTCGGGTTGCCGTTTAGATTGAAATAGCTGTGATTGGTAAGATTGACGGGAGTCGCTTTGTCGGTCATCGCCGTGTATTCCAGCTGCAATTCGTCATTGTCGGTCAGCCGGTAGAGGACTGCGACGAGCAAACGCCCGGGGAAGCCTTCGTCTCCTTCAGGGCTGTCGTAGGTAAAACGAACCGCGGCCCCATCGCGCTCGTGGACCGGCTCCGCCTTCCACACCACACGGCTCAGATCCTTCGACCCGCTGTGGAGGCTATTGGGTGGATCGTTGATTTCCAGAGAATACTCTTTCCCGTCCAGCGTGAACTTGCCGTTGGCGATGCGATTCGCTACTCTGCCGACGGTTGCGCCAAACCAGGGATGCTTTCCCAGGTAGCCCTCGAGGTTATCGAACCCCAGCACAATATCGCCCAATTTTCCCCACCGATCCTTAATCCACAACTCGGTAAGGGTCGCTCCATAGGTAATGATCTTGGCGCGGCTGCCTTTCGCATTCTTCAAAACGTACAGATCAATTGCGGTACCGTCTTCCAGATTTCCAAACTTGTTGGCTTCCACAGCAGCCTCCGAGATCGATTCATGTGGATTCGTGGCCCAAACGGCGCCGCTCACGATACAAACCAGGGTTGCCCGCATGAGGACTTTGCCCAGTGCCCCACCACCAACCTTCATCGCGCCTCGCAATACCCGAACGATTTCGGGTCCAGATTAGACCGAATTAACGTAATCGTTTCCGCAGTTATAAGCAAGCCTCCGCTTCGTCTTTAGTTAAGAAAAATCCTTTCCAGGTAGTCGGAGCCGGCGACGCGGCGAAGCCTTTGTTACGGCTGCAAGGAAAACCGCAGAGAGGAGTTAGGCTAAAAATCCGGTTCACTCTCGGCGCGTTTTTCGCATTGACAATGGCTGTCATGGGGTGACAGAGTGGCTGGCGGCCAAGCGGTTACAATGTTCCGGAATCGATTCCGTACTTTCGAGGAGTCACTTAAGAGCGCGGCCTGCGCGTGGCGTGATATCTTTTCCAGCGCTGCCGGCAGCTCGCAGGTTCCGGTCGTTGAAGCTGATTTCCCGAGGTCTCTTAATAAAGAGGTCTTCATTAAAAATATGCGAGACAGACATTCCATTGGTCGGTTGTTCACGACGGTGCCGTTCCTGTTGAGCCTCGCGTTGTCGGCGGTCGCACAGTGGGCGCCCATGAACCCGGTGGTTGCGACCCAGCCGCAGGCGGATGGTGCGATCTTTACCATGAGCAGCGGAGTTCTTCGGCTGCAGGTATGCTCGGACACGATCATCCATGTGCTCTACTCTCCGACGTCTTCTTTCCCTCCGAGCCGTCCCGATCCTGTCGTCGTTAAAACAAACTGGCCGGCCACAAAGTTTGCCATCCAGACCAGCGACGACGAGGTCACGCTAACGACTTCGCAGTTAAAGGTCGTGATCACACGCAAGGACGGCGCCATTACCTATCGGGACCTCGCGGGTATGCAACTGGTGCAGGAGGCGACCCGGAGCCTGACGCCGGTGAAAGTGAACGGCGAAGAGACTTATCGCGCCGAGTCTTTTTTGAACATCTACGGATCTCACGAAGCCCTCTACGGACTCGGCCAGCACCAGGCCGGCGTATGGAATTATCGCGGCGAATCGGTCGACATCTCGCAGGATAACTCCAACATCGCCGTGCCCTTTCTGGTGTCGAGCAACGGTTATGGGATTTTCTGGAACAACGACTCCCGCAGCCGCTTCAACAACCGCTTTGCCAATTATCTTTACATCAGTTCCGAAGTCGCCGACGTCATCGACTATTATTTTTTCTACGGCCCAGACCTCGACCAAGTCATCGCCAGCTATCGCGAGCTCACCGGACAGGCGCCCATGTTTGGCAAGTGGGCCTACGGTTTCTGGCAATGCAAGAACCGCTACAAATCGCAGGAAGAGATTCTGGGAGTCGCCCGCAGGTATCGCGACCTGCACATTCCCGCCGACAACATCGTGCAGGACTGGTTCTGGTGGAACCGCAAAGGCGAATTCGTCTTCAACCAGAACTATCCCGATCCCAAGGGCATGGTCGACGAACTGCACCGCGAGAATTTCCATCTCATGATTTCCATCTGGCCTTTCTTCGAGCCGGGGTCGGCCAATTACGACTTCATGGAAAAAAATGGCTGGTTTATCGATAAGTTCAAATTCGCCAAGCCGCCCTACCACACCGATGCCATGGCGGTGTACGACGCAACCAGCCCGGAGGCCCGCAAGTTCTATTGGGATCAAGTCGACAAAGGGCTGTTCAGCATTGGAGTAGACGCCTGGTGGATGGACACGACCGAGCCGGAAACCGAAGGCCAGGAAGAAAACATTCAGTTGGGCCACAAGCTGTCCATCGGCAGCGGCGACCGATACGTAAACGTCTTTCCCCTCATGGACACTGGCGCGGTTTACGACGGCCAGCGCGCCGCCTCAGACGAAAAGCGCGTTTATATTCTTTCGCGCTCCGCGTTCGCCGGATCGCAGCGCTACGCGGTCACAGCGTGGTCAGGCGACATCAATTCCGATTGGTTCAGTTTTCGCCGCCAGATTCCCGCCGGCCTAAACTTTGCGCTCTCAGGAATTCCTTACTGGACCACCGACATCGGCGGCTTTGTCTTCGGGGATCCCACCGATCCTGGCTTCCGCGAACTATTTATTCGCTGGTTTCAGTACGGCACATTCAATCCTATTCTGCGCGTCCACGGCACCCGCAAGCCCGACGAAAACGAACTCTGGTCCTACGGACCCGAAGCGCAGAAGATTCTTGTCAGCTTTGATCGCTTGCGTTACCGCTTACTGCCCTACACCTATTCGCTGGCCTGGATGACGACGAACCGCAGCTACACTCCCATGCGCCCGCTGGTCATGGATTTCCGTACCGATGTGCGTGCGCAGAATGCCGGGGACGAATTCATGTACGGCCCGGCCTTCCTGGTAAATCCGGTGACCGAGCCGTCAGCCGTCAGCCGCGAGGTTTATCTCCCGGATGCGAAGTGGTACGACTTCTGGAGCGGCGCTTCCAGCCGTGGTGCGAAACAGATCTCCGCCGAAGCTCCGCTCGATCGTTTGCCGCTGTACGTTCGAGCGGGATCGATCATTCCCCTCGGCCCCGACCTCGAGTGGTCGACGGAAAAGCCTGCCGATCCGATTGAGCTGCGCATCTACCGCGGCGCGGATGGGGAGTTCACGCTCTACGAAGACGAGAACGACAATTACAACTATGAAAAGGGAATCCACGCCACGATTTCGTTCCGCTGGGATGACGCGAGGCAAGTGTTAACCATCGGCGACCGCCAGGGAGACTTTCCGGGAATGCTTGCCAGCCGTACATTTCGCGTCGTCCTGGTAGGAGAACATCACGGCGCCGGCATTTGGCCGACTGCTAACGCTGACAAAGTAGTGCAGTACTTGGGAAAACAAATCATGGTAACAACCCCGTCCGGCCAGAAAGCAAAGCTGAAGTAAACGAATTCAGGAGCCCTGCATGCCTCCGTCATTTCTCTGCCGCGCTATCTGGTGCGTGGCTCTCGTGATCTCAGCGTCGGCCCAAACCGCCGCGCCGTTGCCTACTTCCATCCCTACCCAGATCGCCGGGCAAAACGCGATTCTGATGGGCACCGCGTGGTATCCCGAACAGTGGCCGGAGTCGCGCTGGGAAGAAGACTTGCGGATGATGGAAGCTGCGGACCTGAAGGTCGTCCGCATCGCTGAATTTGCCTGGAGCCGCATGGAGCCTTCCGAGGGCCATTATGATTTCGACTGGCTGGAGCGTGCCATCAATCTGGCGGGCAAGCATCACATCGTTTCCGTCCTCGGAACGCCCACGGCTACGCCACCGGCCTGGCTCACGCAGAAATATCCAGACACCTTGCGGGTGGAACCGAACGGTCAACGCGTGACCCATGGCAACCGCGCGCATGCGTCGGCCAGCTCTCCGCGCTATCGCGAATTCTGCCGCCGCATTGCCGAGCACATGGCGATGCGCTTCGGGCACAATCCCAACGTTGTAGGGTGGCAGATCGACAACGAATACGGCTATGCCTTGATGTCTTACGACGAGGGCACGCGCCGGCAATTTCAAGATTGGCTGCAAGCGAAATACAAAACGCTCGACAGTTTGAACGAACACTGGACAACGGCATATTGGAGCCAGACCTACGACAACTGGCAAGAAATCCCGATTCCCATTGGCGGCCACAATCCCGGGCTGATGCTCGACTGGAAACATTTCGTCACCGATACCTGGACTTCCTACCAGCAAAATCAGATCGATGTAATCCGCAAACACGCCGAGCCGCGCCAGTTCATCACCGGCAACTTCATGGGCTTCTTCGACGGATTCGATCACTACCTCATCACGGAACCGTTGACCTTCGCTTCGTGGGATGACTATGTGGGCTCGGGCCACGTGGATCCCGCATATAACGGCCTGTCTCATGACTTGACTCGCGGCTTCAAGCGCCAGAATTTCTGGGTGATGGAGACCCAGCCGGGGGCGGTGAATTGGTCTTCGCTGAATAACTTCCTGAACCGCGGCGAGGCCCGTGCCATGGCCTGGCAAGCCATTGGCCACGGCGCCGACGACGTCAACTATTGGCAGTGGCGCAGCGCACTCAACGGCCAGGAAGAAATTCATGGCGTCCTCGTCGGTCCCGATGGCACTCCCGTTCCCTTCCTTGACGAGGTCAGCCAGACGGCGCACGAGTTCGCAAAAGTTGAGAGCAGCTTTCGCGATACCGCGCCGCTCTCGCAAGTGGCGTTGCTCTACTCCTATGACAGCCACTGGGCCATCCAGTTTCAGAAACATACCGAAAAGTATGACGACATTGGGATTTTGAAGAGCTATTACCGGGCTCTGCGTCACATTTCCCAATCGGTCGACGTTGTCAGCGCCCACGCTCCCCTCGGCGACTACAAGCTCGTTGCCGCACCCAGTTTGGAAGTGCTGCCGAAGGCACTCGCGGATCACTTGCTTGGATATGTGCGCCAGGGCGGCCACCTGGTTCTCGGTCCGCGCTCCGGCATGAAAGATGAATTCAACGCGCTCCTGCCACAACGGCAGCCGGGATATCTGGCCGATGCTCTCGGCGCTCGCGTCGAGCAATACTACGCACTCGAAAAAGATGTCCCGCTCTCCGGCACCTGGGGCATGGGAGAGGCGAGCATCTGGGCGGAACAACTGGCGATTAAGGCTTCCGGTGGCGAGGTTCTTTTGAAGTATGGCAAGAGCAACGGATGGCTCGACGATCAGCCCGCCGTCGTCACGCGCGCTTACGGCAAGGGAAGGATCACCTATATCGGCGCTGTACTCGACGACAAGTTGATGGCTGCGGCGGCCCAGTGGATGACACAACAGTCTGGCGTGACAGCAGTGTTCGGCCCCCTGCCCGATGGCGTGGAGGTCAGCCGCCGTGTCGGGCCGGGCAAGCAAGTCTTCGTGATGATTAACTACGCGCAGGAAGCCCGCAGGGTAAATCTGCCCCACTCCATGAAGCTCGTGCTCGGCGACCGGCAGGGAGACGCCGTCGACCTCCTTCCATACGGAGTTGCCGTCGGAGTCGATAGCGGGAAATGACAAGAGAATCGATGAACGCGTGCCGATTAAACTTTGCTTTTGTTCTGCTGGCCGCAAGCCTGGTTTGGGGTCAGCAGTATCAGTATCCATTTCAGAATCCAAATCTGCCGGTCGAAGCTCGCGTTAACAACATCCTTGCGCTGATGACGCCGGAAGAAAAGATAAGCGCGCTCAGCACAAGTCCCGATGTGCCACGCCTCGGAATTCGAGGCTCGGGCCATATTGAAGGCCTGCACGGTGTCGCCTACGGCGGCCCGGGCGGCTGGGAAGGGCACGGCCTCAAACCCCTGCCCACCACGCAGTTTCCGCAGTCCGTGGGACTCGGCGAAACCTGGGATCCAGACCTGCTGCAACAAGCTGCCGCCGTGGAAGGTTACGAGGCCCGCTACGTGTTCCAAAGTGAAGAGCAATTTGTCGACGGGCGGAGGGGCCACTATCGCCGCGAAGGCATCGTCATTCGCGCTCCGAACGCCGACCTGGCCCGCGACCCGCGTTGGGGCAGAAGTGAAGAATCCTACGGAGAAGATCCGTATCTCACCGGAACCATGGCGGTCGCGTTCATCAAAGGCCTTCAGGGGAACGACTCCAAGTACTGGCTTTCAGCGTCGCTGATGAAGCACTTTCTTGCCAACAGCAACGAAAACGGCCGCGACGGATCTTCTTCTAACTTCGATGAGAGGCTGTTGCGCGAATATTATTCCGTCCCATTTCGCATGGGGGTGATGGAGGGCGGCGCGCGCGCTTATATGACCGCCTATAACGCATTCAACGGAATCCCTATGGCAGCGCAGCCGATCCTCAAAGACATGACCATGCACGAATGGGGCTTTGACGGAATCATCTGCACCGATGCGGGCGCGCTCACGAACATGGTCACGCAGCACAAGTACTTCGCCGATATCGACCAGGCGACTGCCGGCGCCATTCACGCGGGCATCAATCAATTTCTCGACGACTACAGGGAGGGAGCAACCGCGGCGGTCGAGAAGAAGCTCGCAAACGCCGCCGAGGTCGACGACAATCTTCGCGGCGTTTACCGGGTGATGATCAAGCTTGGTCTGCTGGATCCGCCTGAAACGGTTCCCTACAGCAATATCAAAGGCACGGCTGCGGTATGGGACAACGAGGAGCACAAAGCGCTGGTCCGCAAGGTTACGCAGGAATCAATCGTGCTGCTGAAAAACTCGGAGAATCTGCTGCCGCTCGATAAGAGCAGGTTGAAATCGGTAGCCGTGATCGGACCCTACGCTGATCAAGTCGCACTCGACTGGTACAGCGGAACCCCTCCGT
>Ga0181522_10001692_pt1 | contig 13211 bp, 7 predicted proteins | sample PEATcosm2014_Bin_27_FD_121103 | JGI IMG/M metagenome (GOLD analysis project Ga0181522, IMG submission 121103) | Peatland microbial communities from MTU Mesocosm Facility, Houghton, MI, USA - PEATcosm2014_Bin05_10_metaG | ecosystem: Environmental > Terrestrial > Soil > Wetlands > Peat | place... | reverse complement strand
GGCTGCGGCTGCGGTTGGAGGTTGAAGATGAGCCTGGCCTGTTCGCCCTTGCGAATGCGGATCTTTTGCTGGGGAGGATCCTGAAAGCCGCTCTTCGAGACCCGTACAACGTAGTCCTTGGGTTCGAGATTCGGTAGGCGCAACTGGCCGGCTAGAGTGAGTTGCCGTTGAAGTTTACCGTTGAGAAAAACTCCTGCGTCGTCTTGACCGGCAACGACAAGGAGCGTGCCCAATTTGTGACCGGACTCGGCGGGTGACTCATCGTCGAGTGTAGCTTTTCCGGCGGCCGTGTCGGAAGACGTGCGCAAAGCAGGCAGAGATGGTTCGGGGGGTGTTTGTGTCGGCACCGCCTGTGCGGGATTTGTTGATGCGGGAGTTGCTTGTGCGGGGACGAGGACGCCCGGGGCAGAGATGGCGGGAGCAACTGGTGGCATGTTCGCTACCGGAGTGGCGTAGTGTCTTCGCGTGAAGAAGAAGGTCGCTGTGACCAGGATTATTGCAGCGGTGGAGATGAGGATCAGCGTTGTGGAGTTCAGACTTGCGGGCTGTTTAGGGCGGGGCGGTGGAGATGTGATTTTGGCTGGCGCTTCGAAAGCCTCGGCGGCGGGTGGGGCGGCGGGTGGGGCGGCGTCTGGTCGCGGAGTACTGCGGACCAAGCTCACCGGCTCAATGCTGGGTGGAGCCTGGCGCGGGAGAACTTCGCTGGGCGGCACTTTGCTGGGCTGAGCAGTGGCGGTCGGCACATTCTGGGCTCGGACCTGGCTTTCGGGAGCAGTGGCAGTCAGAGCGTTCTGGGGTGGAGCTGGGCTCGTCGGAACGGGGCTTATCGGAACAGCGCCCGGCACAGTCTGGCTTGGCCGAATCTGGCGGGTAGAGTCGCGCTCAGCCTTCGGAGCGCTGGGGCGCGGGACGCGAAAAATGACGGTCGCGCCGTTGTTGTGCGGCGAGGCGGTTGAACTTTCCTGGGGAACAAATCCCAGCCGGTGCAGAAGTCGATTGGCGACGGATAAGACTTCTCCGTCCGTCCAATATTTGGCGGCCATCGCCTGGATGCGCTGGGCTAATGCTTGTTTTGCCGCAACATCGACGGCCGGATCGATTTCAAGCTCCATGCGCCGCAGGTCTTCCACGTCGCCGCGGCGGGCCCGGCGCCGCCGAGCGCCCTGGTCGCGCTGGATTGCCTCATAAATCTGAAGCAACTTGGGAGCGTCGGGATGAACGGCCATTCCCTCTGCAACCCAAGCCAAGGCGGCGAATAGATCGCCCGAGGACTGCAGCTTGCGCGCTCGCGCAACCCAATCCTCCACGGAGCTTGTTTTTTTCTGGTCTACGATCAGGCTGTGGATCGTTTTGGCCGTGGGATGCGCTGGGTTCAAGGCGAGCGCCTGATTGGTCAGGGTCTCGGCCTCCAGCCAATCGGTTTCTACAACCGACTGCGCGTGCTCGACCAGGGCATTGGCCAGAATGGCGCGGGCGAGAGCATTGCGTTTATCCAGTTCGTAGGCCTTGCGCAACAACTGAATCGCTTCGGCGGGCTTGCGCTGCGCGAACAGTTCCTGGCTTTCGGTGATAAGGCGGTTGGCTTCGGCATTGCGCTTGATGCCATCCTGGGCGAGCTTTTCCAGTTCGGACAGCTCCGCATCGTTGGGGAATTCGGCGGCCGCGCCTCGCAACAAATCCAGAGCGCGAGAGTAGTCGCCCGAACGGAGACAGATGTTGATCTGCTCAACGAGCCGCATTTTCGATTCGGTGCGAGTTTGCTGGTCGCGTCTTTGGTCCAAGTGCTCTAACCCTCGAAAGTAAAATCTGGATATCGATCGCAGATGATGCGCAGGATCTCCCAGTCGTTCGGCGCATTGTTATCCAATCTTTTTCTTCGTGCAGGTGAGCCGCTCTGGCCGAGGACTTGCCGGACGTCGAAATAGCCTGACAATTCTCTCGGTGAAGAGGGATTTTCATGGCACACCTCTCTGTGCGGGAACCTCAAAATCTTACTCAATTGGGCGGAAAAGAATAGTGTCCTCGTGGTTGCGTCGCTGGCTGTGTCATCTCGTTACCACAACAACAGATGACGTTTTTCGGATTTCCTTTATCGTTTCTGGATCGAAGTGGCGCACAGGCATATCGACGATGTGGGAGACTTATAGTGCATGAAGAAAATTGGCTTCCTCTCATTTGGTCATTGGACACCTTCACCGCAATCACAAACGCAGTCGGCGACCGACGCGCTCCTGCAGTCGATTGACCTCGCTGTTGAGGCCGAGCGACTGGGAATGGACGGAGCCTATTTCCGTGTTCATCATTTCGCGCGGCAACTGGCATCGCCGTTCCCACTGCTCGCGGCGGTCGGTGCCAAGACACGAAGAATTGAAATCGGCACAGCCGTGATCGACATGCGCTATGAGAATCCTCATTACATGGCGGAGAACGCTGGCGCGGCGGACCTGATCTCTGGCGGCCGATTGCAGTTGGGCATCAGCCGCGGCTCTCCCGAGCAGGTCATCGAAGGTTGGCGATATTTTGGCTATAGCCCAATTAAAGACGAGGACGATGCAGAAATGGGCCGGCGGCGTGCCGAAGAGTTTCTTGAGTTGCTGCGCGGCAAGGGCTTCGCCAAGCCGAACCCACGTCCAATGTTTCCCAATCCTCCGGGACTGCTACGTCTTGAGCCATACTCTGCAGGATTGCGTGATCGAATCTGGTGGGGGTCTGCTTCCAACGCGACAGCAGCGTGGGCCGCGAAGCTAGGAATGAACCTGCAGACCTCAACCCTCAAATTCGATGAGACCGGCGAGCCGCTCCACATCCAACAGGCCGCCCAGATTCGCGCCTTTCGCACAGCCTGGAAGGAAGCTGGTCATAAGCGTACTCCGCGCATTTCCGTCAGCCGCAGTATTTTTCCGTTGCTCGATGACCTTGATCGTGCCTATTCCGGACGAGGTTCTGAGGAAGAGGACAAGATCGGGTTCCTTGACGAAAACACACAGGCGATCTTCGGCCGCAGCTACGCTGCTGAGCCAGACATTCTCATCGAGCAGCTCAGGAAAGACGAGGCGATCGCGGAGGCCGACACGCTATTGGTAACCATCCCAAATCAACTCGGTGTTGCCTACAATGCGCATGTCATGGAGGCAATTCTGACTATGGTCGCGCCAGCCCTTGGTTGGCGCTAAATCGTCGCCGCATTCATTGAGCCTGTTGCCCGTCATCCGCACACGGCCGGAACCGCCGAGTTTCTGAAGACGGAACCGCTCACCGATCACCGGCGTAACCTTACCCTAAGCTCCCGCTGACCCTATAATTCGGCGGTGACCAATGCATCGAAAGTCGGCGTGGCCGTAGTGGCCATCTTCGGTTTTGCCTTCCTCGGCTTTGGTGTAGTCATTGGCGCAACTCTCTTTACGGCGCGGGGTCCGGCACAAGGCAACCTCGCTGCGACCCTGGTTTTTTGCTCAATCTTCGCGGTCATGGGCGGCGGTCTGATTGTTGGGGCCGTCCAGATGAATCGCAAGATCAACGAACAAATTGAGGTGGCGCAGCAGAGTCCCGGCTCGCCGTGGTTATGGCGTAAGGATTGGGCGGCCAGCCGTGCTTTCGGCACCAACAGCCAGAAAGCGATTGGCCTCGGCCTGTTCGCCGGCTTGTGGAACCTGATCGCAATTACGGTCGCCGCAGGTTCTCTTCCACAATACTTTCGCACTTCTGATCCCAGATATCTCGGGCCCTGGTTGTTCGTCGCCGCGGGTCTAGTGCTGGCTTTCTTCCCGGTGCGCGCCGCCATCCGTCGCGAACGTTTTGGCAAAACCTGCTTTCAGTTTGCCTCGCTTCCATTCTCTCCCGGAAAACCGCTGCGCGGCACCATCCACCTGCGCTTCAATACCACTGCCAGACATGGCATCAATCTGCGTCTGTCCTGCGTGCGGCGGATCGTAACTGGCGCGGGAAACAATCGTTCCACAAGTAGAGTTGTTCTGTGGCAAAGCGACAAGAACGTATCTGAGCAATCGATCACGCCTGGCCCGCTGGGCGATGCCGCCATCCCGGTGGACTTCACCATCCCCAGCGACGCGTACGAAACCAATCGGAATGATCCCCAAGACCAGGTGCTGTGGATCGTGCATGCCGAAGCCGACACGCCCGGTGTCAGTTTTTCCGATGACTTCGAAGTACCTGTGTTTCGCCTGACGCCGCAATCCGAGACGGCCGGCAGTTTCCGTGATCCCGATGCAACCGCGTCAGCCGGCTTTCAGAGCGATGGGGAGGACGTGCCGCCGCCGGACAATCCGAAAGTTGTGGTGGGCGCGGGCGCAAATGGCGGCACGGAATTTTATTTTCCGATGTTTCGGAATCCTATCCGCGTCCTCGTTCTGACACTGTTTACAGTGGTGTGGACCGGCGTTGTTTATTTTCTGTGGCACTCGCAGGCGCCGGTATTCTTCCCGGTCGTGTTCAGCTTGTTTGAGGTGCCGCTGGTCTATGGGCTTTTGCAAACGGCGCTGGGGTCGTCGCGCATCGAGGCAGGCAACGGCAAAATTGTTTTGTCGCGCAGATTGGCGGGGATGGGAACGGCCCGTGAAATCCCGTACTCCGACGTCGCCCAGATTCTGGCTGCGACAACAGCGCAAAACACGCCGCCTTCTTTCTCGCTTCGTTTGCAGACCAACAGCGGCCAGAAAATAACTCTGGCCGATTCGATCGCCAATCGCCAGGAAGCGCGCTGGGTGGCCGCGCAACTGGAAAAACTGGCGGGATTGAAGCTCGACACCCACGTTCAAGTAGACATGGGCTTGGCAGGATATGGGCCGCCGCCGCAACGCGGAGTTCAGCGCCCGGCACTTGCCCCGCGTGTTCGCACCGCATTTGCCATGGGAATTGCGGTGCTTTTCGGCGGCATCTTCTTCCTGACCGGCCGGTCGCTCATGTTCAAAAATCAACCTGCGCGCCCTCGGGCTCCCGGTTCCGCAAAAATCACCAAGTATCCAGTGCAGCCCGTCAACTATTCGCCACTCACTGACTCCGATGTGCAACGTCTGCAAGGAATGTCTGAGCAGGCGCAAGCCGAGGAACTTCTGGAGCGAGCCCTCCGGCACGATTCACGAGCGCTGGACTTGTTCGAACAGAACATTGGCATCTGGCTTGGCGACATCAAGCTCACCGAGCACATGAAGCAGCTGGAACGGCGTTCGCAGTTTTCTTCGGACCTGCGCGTGCGCTATGCCAATGCCGATCTCAACCTTGCGATGGACGGCTGGGCGAAGACCGACAACTCGGTCGATCTGCTCATCGCCAAGGCCGAATCGGACCCCGGCTATCGCCAAGCCGCGGTTTATTTCATGGGGATGATGGCTGGTCGCGGAGTCGGTTATGATCGCATCTACCCGGTCCTGGTTGAGTACGCCCGCAACGATCCTGACGCCAATGTCCGCCAATGGGCCATCGAAGGAATGCGCTATTTAGGCACCGACGAAGCCCTCGACGTGCTCTTCGAATCTTTCACTCATGATCCCTCAGACGCAGTACGCGAGCGCGCTGGCTGCAATATCTCCGACTGCGGCAATTTCATGCGTAAGCAGCGCATGCGAATGGCGCCGAAGTTCATCGAACTGGTAGAGGATCCTCAGACCACCCCGTTGATGCGCAACTGGAGTTTCATGGCGCTGGGCGAAATCACCGACGAACACCTGCCCGCCGACGCGGCAGCTTGGCGGGACTGGTACACACAGCACGGCGCAGAGAAAATGGCCGAGTGCGAGCAGATGGATTGGTGGAAAGTCCGCGGCGACGAATAGTCTCCCGCCAGCTCACGGAATTTGTTCGTGCTTCCGATTGTTCCGCATCGCGCAACCAGGTGAGACCGGAATATCGTTCGCCACTGGAGGAATGAAGAAATGACAGTAAAAAGCCACGACCATAGGCCGTGGCTTCCAACTTAACCTGCAAGTCGTTCCGTACTTCACTTCCGAATCCACATCGAGTTTTCGAAATCACGTCATTTGGTTCCATTCCCGTCCGGGAACTAGAAGCTGATCTTCGCCGTCAACTGCACCAGCCGCGGCGATGAGTCCCCTCCCAGGAACGATCCAAGAATGCTGGTCGGTGTGTCCACCGTATCCAGCACTTGGCCGAAGTTCCCGCTGTTGATGTCGTTCACCGGGCCCTCGAAGTTGGGATGGTTGAACAGGTTGAAGAACTGAGCGCCAACCCCAACCTTCGCCGACTCCCAGTGCGGAATTTGGGTGTACTTCATGATGGTCATATCCGTGTCGAAGTAACGGGGACCGAAGAACTGGTTGCGGCGTTGATTCATGGTTCCGGAGAGCAACTGCCCCGCACCCGGTCCGTTGGCCCCACCCGCTGCGATATCGGGAAAGAGCGACGAAGACAGGCAAGGCCCTGAGAGGGTGCTGCTCGGACTGTTGCAGCTCGGTGTCGATGACGGCCCGGCGTAGTTTGCGAAAGCTTGGGACAGGAAGTTGGAGCCGGCCAGGGTTCCAGATGCGCCGGTGTCAACCACCGTGTAAGGCAAGCCGCTGCGAGCGAACAACGTCCCGGAAAGCTGCCAACCCTTCAACGCCGGTGTTGGCCCTTTCGGAATTTCGTACACGTAGTTCGCGCTTAGATAATGCCGCGTATCGTAATCGGCATTGCCGTAGTTGGCGCGAAGGTCGGTGTCATTGACCGGGTTTGCAATACTGCCGACTCGGCCTATGGCTGCGTTACCAGTGATGAACTGATTGAAGCCGCCGTTGGAAATCTCATCCAGGGCATGGCTCCAGGTGTAATTGGCCTGCAGTTGCAGCCCACGGCTGAAGCGGTGCTGCGCCGTGAACACCAGGCCGTTGTAATTGGAGACAGCCACAGTTTGGAATTGCGTTACCCCTCCGAAGCGCGCGTCGGGCACGCTCGCCGGCAGGCCTACAAACCCGGACGGGCAAACGCTCGCGGGGCAATAGGCGTTTTCGTTGTTGAACTGGGCAGTCTCGTGATAGCCGTGGTTACCTACATAGTTGACGGTAATTGAGGTGTTGTTGCCAAGCTGGTGCTGCACCTCAAGGTTCCATTCCCAGTATCGCGGAGCCTGGATGGCATTAGCATTCGTGAATCCCGGCGGAGAAAATTGGCCGCCGTTCGCGGCGGCGTTAGCGGCAATCTGAGCTGCGGTCAATCCCTGAGAGAATCCCGATTCGATTGCGGCATTGGTGACGGCGGCGCTATTCCACACGTTGCCGCCCGTTATCTGCGTCGGGGCAAGATTACCCACGATGTTGAACGGGAACAGATTGTATACCGGAGAATTCTCGGACAAACCATCGGCGATCTGGCCCGGGAAGGTATCCATGAACAACCCTACCCCACCGCGGACCACAGTCTTCTGGGATCCAAGCGGAGAGTAGGAGAAACCAAAGCGCGGCTGCCACGCGATCGTGGTAAAACTTTGCATCGCCTGGTTCTGCCCGGTCTGGATGACCTGGTTGTAAGGGATGCTGTAATCGTGATTGATGTCAGCGAACGGCGACGCCAGCCTGGCGAAGCAGTTGGACTGGCAGGTGGGGATGGAATTGTGATCGGCGCGCAGGGCAAGCGAAAGCTTCAGATTGCTCTTAACCTTCCACTCGTCCTGAAAGTACCAACCCAATTGATAGAGTTTAATATTTTGATCCGCGGCCGTTTCGAAGCTCTGCTGCAAAAGGGTTACTTGGTTAGAGTTAGGCACAATACCACCATCAGCGAAAGCGTTTAGCGTTAGCGGCAAACCGATGCCAGCGGTGTTGGAACCGTAGTCATAGTCGCTCACCAGATTACGATGGAAATACACTCCCAGTTTCAAGGTGTGCTTGCTGCCAAGACTGTAGGAGTAATCGTCGACGAGTTGATAACCGGTCACGTCGCGTCCCTGTGGCCAGTCGACATCATCGCCGCCCAGGATGGTAAGAGAGCCGTCGTTAACCAGCATCGTGCCGTTGGGGAATGCAGCCAGCGAGGCGGCGCGGTTTGCGTTGCTGAAGATCGCACTGTAATACTGATCGGAAATGACGAGGTTGTTGGCAGCTTTCACGCCAAAAGCGCGATTCCAGCTCACCTGGCCTTGATACTCCGGCTGGTTGCTGTACGCATTAAAAAGCGGGTTGATCTGGTCTGTAGCAGTTGCTTGATCGCCTTTGTCCTCTTGCAGGCGCACAAAGATCCGGTCATTGTTAGTGGCGTTGAAATCGAAGCGGCCTGAGGTCAAAAACTCGTGCGTAAAGTTAGGTGCGGTCCCGCGCCAGGACTGCGCGCAGGGCAAGCCGCCGGCACCGAAAGTTCCCGCGGCGTTGGTGTAGGTTTGACCCTCGCAGCCGCTCGTGTCCGCCTCGGTCGGAACGCCCGGTACGGCCCTGGAGATGCCAATCGCGTTGTTGTAAAGGCCAAACATCTGATTGTAGAAAGGCACCGATTGCGAAAGGCCTGTATTGTTGAGGTTGTCGGTGATGTAATTCTCAAAACCCAGAGTCGGAGTGATGACTTGCTGGCTCGTGGGCAAAATGACCCGCAAGCCTTCATAGTTCCAGAAGAAAAACGCCTTGTCCTTCTTGATCGGCCCGCCGAACGAGGCCGCATACTGGTTCGCATTTACAAAGGGCCGCGGCGAGTCGTTGCCAACGTTGAAAAAGTTGTTGGCATTCATGACTCGGCCATCCCAGTAGTAATTGGTGTTGCCATGCCATTTGTTGGAGCCGGATTTGGTAATGTAGTTCACGTTCGCGCCGGCGAAACCGCCATACTGTCCCGAATAGCCGTTGGTCACCACTGTGGCTTCCTGCACTTCGTTGTTGCCCAGCAGCAGGTTGGTCGCGCCCGAGTTATTTACATTCAGGAACGGATCGTTGTCATACATTCCGTTCAGGGTGAAAAGATTTGAGCTGGCCGAAACGCCGAAGCTTGAGAAGTTTCCGAAGCCCATGCCGGTGTTCATCACCGAGCCTGCGGCCGTCTGTGCCACGAAAGTGAGATCGTTGCCGGGGTTCGGCACTTCCGAGATTTCGCGTGCGTTGAAAGTCGTAGAAACTTCAGCGCTCTCCGTTTGCAGCAGTGCAGCTTCGCTCGTCACTTCCACCGTAGTTCCAGCCGTTCCCACTTCCAGCTTGGCATTGACGCTCGAGGTAGCGCCTACGCTCACCGTCGTAGTCAAGGTGGACGTCTTAAAGCTGGGAGCCGAAATTGTGATGGCATAAGTTCCCGGCTCGAGCAATGGGAACTGGTAAAAGCCCTGCGCGTTTGTCGTCGTCGACTGGCTGAAGCCTTTCTCAGTGCTCTTCAGGTTGATGGTGATATTGGGCAGAACCGCGCCCGTGGAGTCGGTTACTGTTCCACTGATGGCGCCGTTGGTTGTGCTCTGCGCCGCCAGCACTCCCGGCAGCAGAAGAGCCAACAGCACCATCGGGACAAGCAGCTTGGTCGAGTTCAGTCGCATTGTTTGTGGTCTCCTATACTGGCCGTAGACAATGCATTCGCGTCGCCACCTGTGCTCGATTTGATGGCTGAATTACATTTCGGCGGGGATTACGTGACGGCCGTACAACTGCGAACGTTGTGTATACGCGATTAGGACCTAGCGATGCGGTGCAGTCTTACGGGATTATTCCGCAGAAACGACTCGCATCTACCGGAAAATGAATTTCGCCGTTCGGGATCTACGAAAAAGCGGATAGGAGCGTTGATCTGTTCTCACAGCATACATACTAGTTGGTATGATGGATACAACGTTCGAGTAGAATCGTCGCATCACAACAGTCGGGTCGTACTAACTCTGCGCCAAGGAGGAAACGAATGGAGCAAAGGACACGCAAGATAATCGCATTAGGAAGCTTCGCGCTCGTGGCAGCGCTGTGTGCGATCTCGCAACTGCAAGCACAATCCAAAACCCCGTATCCCAGCATGGCCCCGCTTGACCAATACCTGATGGATCGAAACGCAGAGATCGCACTAGCGCGAAGCGCGGCCCCGGAAGCCATTTCGCGCGATGCCGAAATCCTGGTTCTGGGAAGCCATGGCTATGAAACCGCCGTCAAAGGCAAGAATGGCTTCGTATGTGTTGTGGAGCGAGGGTGGATGGGCCCATTCGATGGCGAGGATGCCGCTAATTTTTGGAACCCTAAAATGCGAGGCCCGGTTTGCTACAATCCGCCGGCAGCCCGCTCCATCCTGCCGCTGACGTATGAAAGAACGGAGATGATACTGGCCGGTCAATCCAAAGCTCAGATCATCGACGGCATCAAGATATTCATAAAGCAAAAGCTACCGCCCCTGGAGCCGGGAGCCATAAGCTACATGATGTCAAAAGAACAGTACCTTACCGACAACGGCCAACACCACTGGATAGCTCACTTGATGTTTTACACCCCACTCATGGACGGCGCGGTTTGGGGCGCGGATTTGTCGAACTCTCCCGTCATGCTGAATCCACAGTTCAGGGGCGCTCCGGAACCAATCGACGTGTTCATGGTTCCTGCGGGCATGTGGTCGGATGGAACGCCAGACCCAGTCAACAATTGACGGCGCGCGAATGTGGAGGAGCGCCAACCACGCAATCACGCCGCTCCGGAAGGAACGGATGAAGTAGCTTTCCCGAGCAATGAGGTGCAGCGTTTCTCGAAGAGAGGAAAAGGAGTTGCGATCGTAATGGAACTGTCACCGCAACTACAAATTGCTACGAAGGGACCGGCTTCTCAGATGCAGGAGCAGAACCAGCTGTCGCCGCGGGTTGCCATCAAGGTGAAGGGAAAAATTCTCTTCATCAACCTCAGCGACGTGGTTGCCGTTCAGGCTGAAGGAGATTATGTATCGCTTCAGCGGACCGGGAGTTCTATTCTGGTGCGCGAGTTGATTTCGGCGGTGGCCGAGCAACTTGAGCCGCAGGGATTCATTCGGATCCATCGCTCGATTCTGGTGAACACTGCTTTTGTGGAAGAGATCAGGCCTTACTCAACGGGCGAATATGGTCTCCGAGTGAAAGGCGGAAAGGAATACACTGTCACCCGCACCTACAAGAAGAATCTCAAGTCCCTCGCGGAATTCTGGATCGGCGCCGGTGCTTTCTTCCAGGAGTGACAGGCTACCCGCGACGTGCCGCGCGCCTCGGTCCTCGTGCCGCGCGTAGCGACTCGATATGGCAGCTCACCCTTTTTTGGCCGGATCGCATCGTCCTCGGATCCTGCGAAACCTTCCCTAAAACGACGTAACCCTCGTACGCCGCAATCAGGAATGTAGCCGTTTCATTGGCGTCTATATCATTCCGGACTATCCTGCGTTTCTGTCCTTCACGCAGTGCCTCCGCGATGGCGTCGTGCCAGTCCTTAAAAACTCTTGCCGTCCTTCTACGGAACCCCTCATCAATACCTGACATCTCCTGAGACAAATTAAGCAAGGGGCAGCCACGCCGAACGTCTTCTCTTTTCACCGATTCGGAGTGAACAATGCGGATCAGAGCGTCGATAGGATTCTTGGCGCTCCGTAAAGGCTGCACCCACTTCTGGTGAGTAAGACTCGCGATAACCTCATCGACCACCGCATAACCGAGGGCCTCTTTGTTGACGAAGTGATAGTACAAAGCGCCTTTGGTGACGCCCGCTGCGGCCAGAATCGCGTCTACATCAGCGCTCCGAAAACCAGAATGGAGAATCTCTTGGAAAGCAGCCTGCAACAGCAGTTCGCGTGTGCGCTCCGGATTACGCGACGCCGTCCGTCTGCCCCGCGATGGTTTTCTAACAGCGGACATACCTACCAGTATGCACGTTCACGCGCGGAGGTGTCGAGTTGAACGATGAAATTACTGAGCGATAGTATTCCCTTTCCCGCGATACTGGATTCGACTAGGCGGGATCGAGGAGGTGCGGACGGGTGGCAGAATCAGCTCCGCGACAATCCGCACCTCCCGCGCAACCAAGCGAAATGGGGATTCCGGCGGATCCGCTGCAAGTTGTTGAGGAGACTGGTGGCGGCGAGTGGACTCGAACCACTGACCTACGGATTATGAGACCGTCGCTCTAACCACCTGAGCTACGCCGCCAAACCTTTTCCCATCAAATATTACACGACGATTCTGGGCGGGGGCAAAGAGTCCACACTTCGTCTAATTCGGCGCTAGAACCCCACTTTGCGGATACTATTCGTTTCCACTTGCCACCTACGGCGTAAATCCGGAAACTATTAATCTCATGAAAACGATCGCTGTCATTCCAGCGCGCCTCGAGTCAACCCGTCTGCCGCGCAAGATGTTGCGCGAAATTGCCGGAAAGCCGCTGGTCGGCTGGACCTACGAGGCCGTCCGCCGCTCGCCTCTGCTCGCCGATGTGATTATCGCCACCGACTCGGAAGAGATTCTGCAAGCCTGTCACCGCCACGGTTGGAAGGTGCAGATGACCTCTTCGGCGCACCGCAGCGGCACCGAGCGTGTCCACGAAATTTCCAATTCTATTTCAGCCGATCTCTATGTGAACGTGCAAGGGGATGAACCACTGGTCCGTCCGGAACAGATTGCAGCCCTCCTCGATGTCATGAAAGACAATGTGGTGAGAGACAAGCCCATGAATGACGGTTTAGCGAACGACTTAATCCCGCAGGTGGGAACCGTGAAGACGCCGTGCCCTCCCGGCGAAATCCAAAATCCTAATGCCGTCAAAGTCGTCACCGCCGCGGATGGCCGCGCACTCTATTTTTCTCGTGCCACCATTCCCTTCGATCGCGACCAAACCTCGCCACCCTACTTCAAGCATCTCGGGCTGTATGCCTATCGCAAAGCCACGCTTGATCGCTTCGTAAACCTTCCCGAATCCCGCCTCGAAATGACCGAACGCCTCGAACAGTTGCGCTTTCTCGAAAACGGCATCGCCATCCATGTCGCTGAAACTCCCTATGACTCGATTGGGGTGGACACCGAAGAAGATTTCCGACGCGTCGCCGCAATTCTGAACAAGCCGTAATCTTCACGCAAACATTTCCGTTCGAGGCTGGCGCCGGAAGTGATCGATGGCGGCCGTGGATTATTCGAGAGACAGGACGATCCAATAAACTCCGGTGGGGTACGTCTGGGTGCGGGCATAACAAGCGCCTACGGAGAAGTCTCTCAAATTGTGATTCGAGAGAACTTCAGCGGCGTTGTCCGGCAGGGATACGGGATTCAAGCTCGTGTAGCTGAGCACGATGTAACGCTGCGCCAGTTGCGAAACCGGGGT
>Ga0181522_10001691_pt1 | contig 13211 bp, 16 predicted proteins | sample PEATcosm2014_Bin_27_FD_121103 | JGI IMG/M metagenome (GOLD analysis project Ga0181522, IMG submission 121103) | Peatland microbial communities from MTU Mesocosm Facility, Houghton, MI, USA - PEATcosm2014_Bin05_10_metaG | ecosystem: Environmental > Terrestrial > Soil > Wetlands > Peat | place... | reverse complement strand
GGCCTGACCAACACGAACACGAAGGACACACCATGACAGCAACAGCACTCGTAGTCCCCGCCGCGGCTCCCCAGGAGCAGGAGCCCCTGCTGGCGTTCACGATCCGCTACGCGGACGGCCGCGAAGAGGTGATCGAGCGGTCCCCCGCGCGCCACCGCGCGCTTCACCTGGAAGCCCTTCACTGTGCCACCAACGGCTATGTCGAGATCGCCGCCGGGCGCCGCGATGGCGAGGGCAAGCTGAACATCTACACGCGCGACATGCCCGGCCATTTCAAGCCGGGCGGCGCCAGCGCCAGCGCCAGCACCGAGTGGCGGTTGCCGCTGCTGCGCCTAGCCCAGATGCACCACTCAGCCGGCGAGGAGGTGTTCCTCGGCGTCGCACCAAGAGCCGCCCAGCGGGGCTGCAAGGAGGCGGTCCACTGGACGCGCTTCTTGTGGATGGACGTCGACCCGCCCGGCTTCGGGGAGCAGATCGACCGGCTGCTGGAGCGCTTCCCCGCTCACCTGGAGATCGCGACCGCGGGCGGCGAGGGCGAAGACCGCCAGGACGGGCACCGGCACCTGATGTGGATGCTCGAGCGGCCACAGGTCGCGCGTACCGTGACCGACCTCGACACGGGCGCGATGTTCCTAAACGCGGTCGAGGTCACACAGCGAACCGGCGGGCGGGGGCGCCCCAGGATCGTCGGCTACCGGGACCTGAAGAGCGGACGGCTGGTGAGGAACGCCGAAGCGGTCGACTGGATCGAGCGGTGGAACATGCGGCTGATCGGGTTGCTCGGACGAGCCCAGCTGGAAGGCCGCGAGAGGTACATCGCCGACACGCTCTGCCGCGAGCGGGCCCGGGTGTTGCGACTCGCCGGCACCGTGAACCACAAGACGGGCCGCTACGCCCGTATCGCCCGCCTGGACTTGGCGCTGCCGCCATACCCCATCGACAGCTTCGTCGGGAAGCTCGCTGACCCCAGGCACAGCAGACCGGTGAAACGCCGGGACCTCAGAAACCACACGCATGATCCTTACCGGCTGATCCCGGCATCCGTGTACTTCCCGCTGCTCGCGAACATCGAGATCGGCGCCGGCAACGTGCACTGCCCGTCACCGAGCCACCCCGACCACAGACCTTCGTGCAGCGTCGCCGAGTACGTGTTCCACTGCTTCGGCTGCGGAGCGCAGGGAACGATCTACGACCTGTGGGCGCTCGTCAACTACGGCGTCAGCGGTGACGCGCTCGCATCTGACGAAGCGCTGTTCAAGCGAGTCAAGAGCGAGGTGCAAAAGCGATGCGCACACCTCGTCTAACGGGCCAGCAGCCCACCGAATCTGCCAGCCAGCGGTCGCCGCTGGCGCAGCCCGCCCTCCGGCGGTGTCCATGTCAAACCAACGAAAGGAAAGAAGCCATGACGCACCCCGACCAGCTGATCGACGAGGCCGGCGAGATGCCGGGCACGTTGGAATACATCGGCACCACAGAGGAGCTTGCGGACGCCGACGGCGGCTTCTCGATCCTGCACATCGACGAGATGCCCGAGCACGAATCGGAGTACGTAGCCGAGCCGGGCTGTTAGCGCCACTCATCGAAAGGAGCGGCAAGTGAAACGCCGCATCTCACCGTCCGGGCGTCGCGTCCGGGCGAGCCCGCGCAGGGCACCTCTGCAGCGTGTCTTTCGCTGGGACACCGGCACAGAGGGCTGCTGGCAGACGACGCTCACTGTCACGTTCAGGCCCGCGGGCCTTGACGTCGAGAGTGCCCGGATTCTTCCCGACCACTTCGAGGCGGTGCTCGGCAACTGCCGGCTGCCCGATACCAGCGACCTGACCGCAGGGCAGATGATGCCCTTCGGTGTGACCGTCGCCCGGCGGCCTGCGCCGAGCGGCACGTCGCGGGCACTGGACACGTTCGCATTGCAAGCAGCGGTCGACGTGCTGGGCAGGTACATCGCCGGTGACAACACCGTGCGACGGTACTTCGCCGCTGCGTCACGGTGCCCACACAACGACGGGCCATAGCGGCCCGATCCGGCCCGATCTGAGGACGGGCCTCACCTCCACGACCCCACAAGTCGCCGCTGAGCACCGAGCCGGTGCGGGTGCCGATTCTGAACGCGCGTGCCTGACGGCCGCGCAGAAAGGACATGCAAACGCATGAGCAGCACCGACCAAACCACAGACGCACCAGCTGTCGAGCCTGGCCAAGAGAAGCCGAGGCTCCTCATCAGTCACACCAACGACGAGGGCACGCTCGTCCACGGCACCCGCCGAGAAGACGGCTCCCGAGAGGCGCTGCGGGCCGCGAGTTTCAAGTGGTCACGGAACCTCCGCGCCTGGTACATGCCGCAAAGCCGAGGACGGGCAGCGAAGCGGGCACGCATCGACTACCTCAAGGACCAGCTCGAAGCGAGCGGCTTCGTGGTGCAGGTCGAGATCGAGCTGTACGACGCCGTCGAGGCATTCGACACGCTGCAGACCCACGACCGTGAGCGCGCCGAGGGGTACGCCGAGCGCGGCGCCCGCGAACACGCACGCTCAGACAACCGTTACCAGGCAGCTCGCGCCGCCGTCGCTGGGATCCCCCCGGGTCAGCCGATCCTCGCCGGACACCACTCCGAGGCACACCACCGCCGCGACCTAGCGAGAAGCGACCGTCACATGCGCGCCTCGGTCGAGCATGACGCTCGCGGGGAGCGTTCCGACGCGCGGTCAGCGAGCGCTCTCGCGCGGACCCTCCGCAGAGAAGACCCCGTCCGCATCGGCCGGCGCATCGAGCGACTGGAAGCCGACCAGCGTTCACTGGAACGCAGGCTCAAGGGCGCCGGCGAGGCGCCGATCCGTCGCTGCGAACTGGCCGAGATCACCCAGGAGATCGCGTATCTACGCAAGCGGATCGCAGACAGCGGCGTAAAGCAATACACAAGCGCCGACCTCAAGCCCGGCGACCACGTGAAGATCCGCGGTAGCTGGTGGAAGGTCGCGAAAGCGAACCGCAAGACCGTCGCGGTGAAGACCGCTTACTCCTGGACTGACAAGCACCCCTACTACGAAGTCACGGATCACAGGCGCCCCGAGCAGCCCGCCGCGCCCGCCACCGCCTAGCCACCAAACCCGTCCGCGGCCGAGGCAGCCACACCCGCCTCGCGCCACGGGACACCACGAGAACACGGGGTGCGGCTCTGGCCCCGCCCATAACGAAAGGAAACAGCGTTGAGCGACGCAGTGGCACACCACGCGCCCGGCACGGATGACGCACCCGCGCTGCGGGCCCCCGACAGGCGAGGACGAGGCAACCGCACGATTCTCTACGAGTGGGAGATCGAAAACGACGGCAAGGGACACCGCCGCCTTGCGGTCCTCACCATCGCCTTCCGCAAAGCCGGCATCAACTACGTCAACTACGAACGCCACCCGACTGAGTTCACCGCGAGCCTTCGCAACGAAGAAGAGGACACGGCCGGCTCGCTGCCGATGCGCACCTTCACTGGCCTTACGAGCATCGGCATCTGCCGTCAGACGATCAGCCGGTTCTCGCGCAAGCAGCTCACCGAGTTCGCCGAGCACGCGGCAGGACAACTGAAGGAACGGTTCGCCGCTGGCGACCCCGCAGTCACCGCGTACTTCACCTGCCAGGGCGAGCGCCCCGACGGGCCCGCCGACCAGGCGCCGCAGCCCTAACGCCCCGCGCCGCCAGCTGCACCCTCACGCCGAGCGGCTTCCCGGGCTCGGCTCATCAACCGACAGGAAAGGAAACCATGTCCACCTCACGACCCATGGTCATCGGCGCCACCGCGCGGACCCGACCACGCGGCCCGGTCAGCCCCAGCAACGCGTCGGCCCGCCGCGATCGCGCACAGCGGTGCGACCGCGAGAACGAGCAATGCCTCAGCAAGATCATCGCCCTGCTACGTCGCGGCGCAGGCGTCACGCAGATCCTCGACACGATCGCTCAGCCCGAGGACACCCCGCAGGATGCCGTTCGCCGCGCACGCCTGCTGCGCAGCGTCCTTGAGACGGTCGCGCAGGGCAGCATGACGCTCTCCGGCCTAAAGGCGCAGAAGGCAAGCCGCAGCCTCTCCTACCTCGAGGGCGAGATCGCATGGCTTGAAAACGCCGCCAGCGGGCCGCCCAATCACGCGGCGTAGCTCCGGCCAGGCGTCCGGGTGTCCAGCCCGGGACGCGAGACCTACCAGACGGTGAAGGGAGAAGCCATGAGGCTTCACGCCGCACGGGATTGGCCGGTCATCGAGCAGACCTGCGTCAACCCGCTCTGCTGCGAGCACGGCGTCGTGCAAGAGCTTCCCGCATTTGAGGAGTTCGGCCGTCTGTTCCTGCACGACGACCAAGACATCTTCTGCCGCGAGTGCGGCGAGGAAATGGGGGACGTGTAGCCGCGAACCGGCAACACGTCGCCCTGGCGGATCAAACCACCGCCGGCCGTCCGGCCGGCCTCACACCGAACAGAAGGGAGGTCATGCGATGGCCGCTACCCGCAGGCGCGCGTCTAGAGCCCCACGCCCAAACACGACCGCACAATTCAACAGCCTGATCGCCAGCCCGGCAGTCAGGCAACTCCTCGGCGGCCCAGTGACGGACGTCATCGAGTCCGCGTTCACACAAATGGGCTGGGCGGAGGAAGAGATCGAAACGGCTGTGGGCGAGCACCCCGAGCACGCTCAGCGACTCTCTGACGCCTTCGGGCTGCTGGCGCCCACGCGCCGGTTGATGAGAACCGAGATGGTCTACCGGGCGCACTGCCGGGAGATCCTCGCCCGTGTCGCCGCTGGCGAGGATACCCGCCCCGGCACGGCCGCCGAGTGCTGCTGTGCTTGCTGTGAAACCAGTCAGGCGGCGCCGCTGAACGTCGCCGGCGCCGGGCTCTACATGCGTATGTGGAAAGCCGCCGGCTTCCCAGAGTTCGACGAGCTCAGCACGCACTACGAGGCACTGAGAAGCCAGGACATCGACCGGCACGAACGGACGGTGCGACACAAGCTGCGTGTCGACTCGCGTCGACTTCCCGAGCAGATACCGCACGAGCAATTGTCCCTGGTCGCACCTGACGGCACTTAGCACGCACAGCAGAGCAATTCAACAAGGGGCCCGTCCGGCATCACCGGGCGGGCCTCTTGACGTTCCACGCCGGGCTGCCAATGACCGGCGAGCCCGACGGCTATCAGATAACGCGAATCCAAAGGAGCCAACATGGCAACCGGACCCACCACGACTATCTCGCCGCTGCTGCGACGCATCGCCGAGGACCTCGGCGCCAGCCACCTCGAAACGCGGCTTGCGGACGATGGCGACCTAGTCGCCGACATGCACGCGATGGGCCACAGGCTCAGCTTTCGCGTCAACCAGCAGGGCGAGATCACAGAGCGCTTCTGCCACCAGGACCCGGCGATCGTGCTCAACCGTGGCGAGATGCAGCTCCTGCTCGCGCTCGTCGAACGCGAGATGGCGAGCATGGGTAGCGGGCACCTCAGCACCGAGCGTCACGGCCCCCGCGTGTTCCACGTCCTCGGCCGCGCCGAGATCAAGCTCGCGCTCGCACTGGCCGGCACCGACGCTCTCACCAGGGACGAGCGCACGATCCTTGCTGAGGCACTCGAGAAGTACAGCGCGAACCTCGATCGCCACATCCCCGACGAGTCGATGCGCAAAGAAACCCGCAGGGTGCTTCACAACATCAACCACAAGCTCGGCGTGTAGCACGAGCGCGGGCCAGCATTCAGGACGACGCCGAGCAGACCCCGGCAAACCGCCGGCCCACAACTCGGCACAGGCCATTCAGCGCCGCTGAGGCGCGCTGCCCAGTCGCGCAAGCCAGCACCAAACTCACCGACCCAAAGGAGAAGACGATGCTCGACCCAGTCGAGACGTTCGACCACGGCCGTGTGCATGTCGCTATTCACTACGACCAGCACGCGACGGACCCCCGCCACGAGTTCGACCACATGGGCACGATCGTCGGCTGGAAGCACCCGCGATACTGCCTCGGCGACGAACAGGCGAGCACCGATTACCGCAGCCCCAGCGAACTGCTCGCCGACCGTGACGCGCGGGTGGCGCTGCCGATCCACGCCCAACCCGACGGCAGGCTCGTCACCTCCGAGGCCGGGGACGAGGAAGCCTTGGAAAACAGCGATGGCGCGATCTACGTCGCCGCGGAGGTGCTGCGCCGGGAATACTCGCTGAAGCGGGTCTCCAGTGGCGCGATCCAGAAGGCGATCGGGGTGCTGGCTGGGGAGGTAGCCGAGTACGGCGCGTACCTCTCCGGGCAAGTATTCGGGTTCGTCATCACCGACGACGACGGCGATCACCTCGACTCGTGCTGGGGGTACTACGGGCTGTCGTGGTGCGAAAGCGCCGCGCGGGAAGCGGCCGACTACGGCAACCAGCTCGTTGAGCGTGAGTTGCGGGAGCGGTATGCGCTTGCCTGTCGCGGAGTGCTGACCGTCCCGGCGTAGGGGAGGGGTCAACGTGTTGTTCCTTCACGCAGGCTCCCTTGAGCGGGTCCTCGCGCACCGTCACCGCAACCTCGGACGGATGCTTCAGCCGCGGGATTTCTCAAGGCTTCAAGACACCCTCGCGGCCGGTGTCCGGATCGGCATCGACAACGATGGATTCAAGGGCGTGGACATGCCGCGTTTCGCGGGCATGATCGCAAGCGTCCGGGCGACTGTCCACCGCGGCAAATCGGCCGCCCAGGAACACGCCCGCCGGCCACTCTTGTGCGATCCCGCGGGCCTGTCGCCGCCGCCGTCGATCACACGGCCAGCGCCGGCGAACCTGTTGTGGGTTGTCGTCCCGGACGTACTCGGCGACGCGCACGCGACCCGAGCTCAGTTCGAGCGCCTGGCACCGATGTTGTGTGACCTACCGCTCGCCTACGCGGTCCAAGACGGCTGCGGCGAGGCCGGCGTTCCGTGGGATGCACCAGCGCTGCGGTGCCTCTTCCTCGCCGGCAGCGACGCCTACAAGCTCTCGCGGGAGATGGCGGACATCGCCGCCGCTGGCAGGGAGCGCGGGCTGTTGATTCACGGGGCACGATGCAACTCGGCGCTTCGCGCACGCCACTTCATCGAGATCGGCTGCGACAGCTTCGACGGCACCGGCGCATCGAAGTGGCCAAGGCTCATACCTGACTACCTGCGCTGGTCAGAACAAGCCGCGTAACCGCCGGGTCTCGAGCACGAGACCCCGTGCGGACCGCTCTGCGCCACCAGAGTCCACTCTCGTCACCTTCGACGCCTCGCCTGTTGCCGCGTCGCGGCGCGCGAGGTCACGAAGCCGTGTGGGATCGCCCGCGCGGTACGCCCAGCAAGCCAAGGAGGCCGCCATGGACCCGTGACAAACCGTCTGCGGGAGTCCTCTCCCGCAGCGAGATGCCCGTGAGCACGGGTGAAGCACAGACAGCTGACTCGCCGTCGTGACCGTACGGCGGCCTACTGAAAGGAGAGGCCGGATGGCCCTCAGAGCAATGTGGAGCGGCGTGCTGGAACTGAACACGCTGTTCAAGCTGCACGTAGCGATCTGCAGCGCAAGCCAGGACTACCGGGGCAAGGACCCGTTGAAGGAGTTGTGCGCCTGCCACCACCAGCCGTTCGAGCGAAAGATGGTTTGCGAAGGCGGGCGGCTGCGCTTGACCGAGGCGATGCAAGCCGCCGGGGAAACGGAGAACACGACCGAGGTCGTCAAAGGCGTGCCCGGCGAGGGCGAGGAGTACGTGGTCCTCAACGAGGAGGCGGTAGCGGCGATCGCGGCAGCCGGCACCTCAGACGGCATGGCCGCAGCGGCCATTGTGCCACTCAAGGACGTCCCTATGGAGCGGACCAACGGCCTGTACTACCTGCGGCCCGACCCGAAAGTGAAGCGTTCCAAAACCGCGGTCGAAGCGCTGTTCGCGGCGCTCGAACGCGAAGGCAAGGCGCTGATCACGAAGTGGGCGCCGCGCGGCCGGGAGATGCTGGTCGCGATCTACGCAAAGAACGGGGCACTCGTTTTGAGCGCCCTGAAATTCGACTCCGAAGTGAGGGTCCCCGAGGAGGCGTACCTGATCGGAACCTCCGGAGTCCAAGAGCCCGAAGTCGACGGGACCTGCCAGCTGTTGGCGACGCTCCCGGACGAGTTCGATTTCGCGGCGGCCGAGGACGAGGCGGTGAACGTTCGCCAGGAGGCGATCGCGGCCGCCCGCAGCGGCGAGCCGATCCAGACGAGGGAGCCCTCCACGGACACTGAAGCGGCGCCTGACCTGATGGCGGCACTGAGGGCTGCCACGCAGGGCGCCCCGGTGGTGAAAGACACACGCAACAACGGGCGTGTGCCCGTCGGCGCCGCCGGCTAAGGCAGCGCACCCTAACCACAAACCGCGCCGGTGAGCCACCGGCGTGAATCGCAGCAGCGCGCCGTCACGCCCCACGCGGGCGAGGACGGCGCGCGCTCGCGGAAAGGAGAGCAGCTTTGCTACCCAAGCCGATGCTCGCAAAGAAAATGAGCCGGCTGCCAGCCCGTGAGGGCTGGTGGATGGAGCCGAAGTTCGACGGTTGGCGAATCATGAGCGGGCTGGATGACGGCGTGCTGATGTGGACGCGCACCGGTGCCCATGTAGCCCAGGTGCCCTATATCGCTGAGGCGATCGCCGGGCATTTCCCGCCAGGGACGATCCTCGACGGGGAGATAGTCGATCTGCGCAGCGACCGGCAGTGGAACCGGACGCAGTCGATCCTCAGCAGAACCCGAGGTGACTTCAAGCACCGCCCGAGCGAGTCTGACCCGCCGCTCACCTACGTCCTGTTTGACGTGCTGTGCCTCGCTGGCACAGACATGCGACACCTACCGCTCGCTGAGCGACGACGCGAACTGGAGGACCGCTGCGAGGGGATCACGCAGGCAAGCGGCGGCACCGTGGAACTAATCCCGACACAGCCGCCCAGCGAGGAGGGCTTGGACGCGTTGTTGAGCTACGGCTTTGAGGGAGTCGTCGTCAAGCGCGGCGACAGCCGCTACCTCTGTGGGTCCCGCAACGGCGGCTGGGGCAAGATCAAGCCGTTCGCGGAGATCGAGGCCGTCTGCACGGGAACGTACCCGGCCGAGCCCGGGAGCCACTACGCCCCGATCATCGAAGGCAAACCCCGCCCGTGGGCTGTAGGCGGCATCCGCTTCCGCGTGCAGCACGACGACGGACGCACCTTCAACGGGCGCGCTGCCGGCATGAACGACGCGGTACGCCGCGCACTGCACGAGTCACCGGCTGACTACCTCGGCCGGCTCGTCGAGCTGACCCATTGGGGAGTCACCGACACAGGTGCGCTGCGCCACCCGCAAGTCCGCCGCTTTCGAGCGCTCGCGGACAAGCAGCCCTGACCGCCGGCGACAACCACCAGCGACCTTGAGAAAGGGGGGAGTGATGAGCAGCCAGCCGCGCCCGCGCGCACGGCCGCCGCCCGTCCAGGGCGCAGCACCTCAAAGCACCTAGTAACCCAACACAAAAGGAGAAATACAAGTGGCCAAGACCACAACAACCAGCATCGCCGAGGCGACCCCGCAGCTTCCGAACGCCGTGAACGGCATGGAACTGCGGATGGTCGACATCGCCGACATCGTGATCCCTGAGGGACGCCACAAGCGCCGCGAGCGTCGCCGGGAGTCGCTGCTCGGCGAGTCGATGGACGACCTGGGATTGGACACTCCGGTGTCGCTGTCCCCCGGCCCCGACGGAAAGCTCATATTGGTCGCCGGCGGCGGCCGACTCGCCCAAGCACAAGCGAAAGGCTGGACGCAGGTTCACGCGCTCATCAAGGTCCGCGACAAGCTCACCCAGGCAGCGTCAACCGCAGCGGAGAACATCGCCCGAGAGGACCTCTCGCCCGCCGAAGAGGCCGACGCAATGGAAATCCTCATCAAAGCCGGCGACACCCCAGAGGGCGCTGCACGCAAGATCGGGCTCACCCCCCAAGAGCGCACGCAGCGAATGGCGCTCGTTGAACTCCCCGAGGAGATCAGGGCCGCGTTTCATTGGGACGGCCTCTCAGTGAGGGTAGCAACCCTCGTGAAGGACCTCTACGACGGCAACCACGATGTGGGCCTGGAGATCGGGAAGCTCGCCACGGTGATACCGGGGCGCGTGAACCGCGCACTCGAACAGGGCCCCGGCACGTTTTTCAGGGAACTGGGGTGGCTGCACAGGGAGGCGAAGCTGACCGGTAAGCCGCCGTTCATCGCGACGTTCCACAGGGGCTCTGACAGCGGGCGCTCGCTCGCCTGGAACCCAGGGGACCGCGACCGGTTCAAGCTGAAGGGCGAGGCCGGTAAATGGTTCACCGACATCTCCAAGAAGGCAGGGTTCAGCCAGCCGCGCCCGCGGATCGTCCTCAGCGAGGAGGACCTGGACGCCGCCGTGGCGATCGGGTTCGCCTACCACTCACCGGGCGAGCACGGCCACGTGTGGGTGCACGACCGCAGCTGGCTCACCGACCAGATCAACGAGTTCGTGCTGCCACGAATGAAAAAGGACGCTGAGAACGCCAGCAAAGAGTCGCCGCTGGCGAAACTGAAGAAAGCAATGAAAAAGCAGGTCGATCTGGCGAAGATGACCGCTGCGGAGCTCGCACCGACCCTTGAACGGAAATTCAAGAGGGAGCTGCAGCCCAAGGCGTACGCGGCAAACGTCGCGCTCGGTGAAGCTCTCACGCAGCGCCTCGCGGTCACAAAGCTCACTCGCGAGCAGGCGCTGTTCTTCGCCTACGAGACGCTCGGTGCTGACACCACAAAGAACACTCGGGTCCGCTCTGAGGGCCGTGGCGCACGCCGCATTGCAGAGTGCGCAGCCCGGGTCATGGCCGACTGGATCACCGTAGAGAACAAGCAGCTCAAGAGCGGCAAAACCAAGACAACGGTGATCTACCTGCAGGGCGCGGCCGCGGAGAAGCGGATGTGGGACTACATCAAAGCCGCCGACACGCCGGAGGGGATCCTGCAGCGCACGCTTCATATGTACGCGGCTGCGGCGTTCTTCAGGCGTGAATGCGGCCCGAACGGAAAGGAACCGCACAACCAGAAGCCAGGCAACGAGACCGCCTCACGCGCGCTGGCGAAGCTCGTCAAACCGGTCGTCCCGGTCGAGGTGAAGCGGCTTGAGCGTGAAATCGACGATTTCGATGCGACCGTCGAAGCCGAGCGGATGATCGCGCAGGCTAAGGGCACCGACGCCGGCGACAGCACAACCCCGAAAGAGAAAACCCGACCGGCCGCACCGAAGCGCCGCACGCGCAGCGGTTCCTCGCGCAGCCGGGTACTCGCGCAAGTCGAGCAGCACCCAGGGGTGACGATCCCCGAGCTCGCTAGCAAGCTCGGGATACACCAGAACCAGCTCTACAAGCTGCTGCCCGCCCTGGATGCGGAAGGCAAGGTGCAGAAGCACGGCCGCGGCTGGCACCCGACATCAAAGGCCAAGGACGCCGAGACGAAGCTGCCAGCAGCCGCCTGAGCCCCGACAACCACGAAAGGAGAACGCATTGGACATCTACTGTCCAAGATGTGGTGAGCCGTGGGACATCGGCTCCGTGCAACACGAAATGACCCCGGCCGAGCAGAAGGACCTGCTCACCGGGCGCGGCTGTAGCCGTCAGTGCCGCACCAGCCCGCCGTCGGATTCACGGCGCGCGAGCATCGCGGTTGGCGTGCTGGCGTCCTGCGGAGATGACCTCGACGGCGCAGCCGCGCTGATGGAGGACTTCGCAGCCTAGACCGCGCCGGCCTCCGCCGACGCGCACACGCCCGCGGGCATGACGCCGCAGGCTCGCAGATGAGGCGACGCCAACAGCGCCGCCCAAAGTCCCCTGCCCGCTCCGGCTCCCTAGCGACAGGAGCCGGAGCGCGTCGGGGCGCCGAACCGACAAGCCGTGCTGTTGCGCGAGCACACCTTCACCCGCAACGAAAGGAGGCTGACGCGATGAGCGCTCAGGATGACTGGCTGGCCGCCCTCCAGGAGTGCGAGGACAACGAGCGCCTGGTGATCGAAATCTGTCTGTCGGTGATGCGGGGGAGGGGCTGGATCGAGGAGCCAGACCGCGCACTCGTCACGACGCTTCGCCGCTTGTACGTCGCGAATGAGATCTGCCAGGTGACTGTGCAGTTCAACGGTGATCTGATGCACGACCTTTGCGCCGGGCGCCCCGGCGAGTACCTGGCCGCTGCGTGGGAGCGGGAGTGCGAAGAACACTGGGAGCGCCACGAAGCGCCCTGCTGGTCATGCCCTTGCGGGGTGATCTACGGGCTCATCACCTGGGGCAACGCGAAGGTCGCGTTCTACACGCTCACCGAGGATGGCCTGTTCGACGAGCAGGTCGCCGACTGTCCCAGTTGCAGGCGGCACCTCGCGCGGGTACGCCGCGAAACCGGTCCAGGCCAGCTCGGCCTGTTCTAAAGCCGCCGCCTGGGGCGGCCCGTAACCAGCTGCCGTCCCCGCACACGGGGCGGCCATATCAACACGAAAGGAGCCGATAATGGCTGCCAGTGAGCACGGTGAGACGTTCACCGGGATAACCCCGACGTTGTATGGCGATATCGGGAGGGTAGGGCTGCTCAGCGGCGCAGAGGAGGTCCTGCTCGCCAAGCGGATCGAGCGCGGGGACTTCGCCGCAAAGACGCACATGGTCGAAGCGAACCTACGCCTGGTGGCGAAGATCGCGCGCAGGTACGTGGGGTTGGGCCTCGCCTACGAGGACATCTTCCAAGAGGGCGTCAGCGGCCTGATCCGCGCTGTGGAGAAGTTCGACTATCGCAAGGGCTACAAGTTCTCGACCTACGCGACATGGTGGATTCGCCAGGCTATCCAGCGCGCCGTGCAGGACCGCGGCCGGCTGATCCACCTGCCCACGGACATCTCCCGCGCCGCGGCGCGGATACGCCGTGCGCGAGAAGCATTGACCCCACTGCTCGAGCGAGAGCCGACCAACCACGAGATCGCCGCCCACCTGAAGCTGCCGGTCGAGAAGGTCAACGACGTGATCGCGCACGTCCACGACACGGTGTCGATCGACATGCCGCTGTCCGGCAGTGACGGAGAGCTGGCGCTCGCGGACACGCTGGTCGACGAGCGGACACCCTCGCCGGATGAGCAGGGCCACGCCAACGCCCTCGCTGCTGCGGTGGAGGGCGCGCTGGGGAGCCTTGACGGTCTGCCACGCCGCATCATCGAACTGCGCTTCGGCGTGG
>Ga0181522_10001690_pt1 | contig 13217 bp, 16 predicted proteins | sample PEATcosm2014_Bin_27_FD_121103 | JGI IMG/M metagenome (GOLD analysis project Ga0181522, IMG submission 121103) | Peatland microbial communities from MTU Mesocosm Facility, Houghton, MI, USA - PEATcosm2014_Bin05_10_metaG | ecosystem: Environmental > Terrestrial > Soil > Wetlands > Peat | place... | reverse complement strand
GCAGAGTGTTGAAGGTTGCTTTGAAAAAGACGAAATGATCGAGTTTCGTGCAGCCTTCGAGCGCCAGCACTAAGACTAAGGTCATCTAAAACTCGCTTCTCCGCGCGCGTACCATAAAGCGTGGAGGTCTCTTCTGTGAAGCTGCAACGGATCATCAGTTTCGCAACTCTGGCAATTTCGATCCTGACTCTTGTTCTCGTATTGAAACGGCCCGCGCCAATTGCACCCGCGGTCGCGCCCGCCTTGGCCGCCGCCAATGCGCAGTCTTTTCAGGAGAAAGTAAATCAGCTCGCCCAACCGAAAGCGCCGGGTGAGGGCGAGAGTGAAGTCCGAATGAGTTCCGCCGAGGTGTCGGCCGCGCTGGCACAGGCTACCGCCTTGATGACGTCCGAGGGGAGCGGGAAGCCCTCGGCTACGGTGCCTGCAACGAGCACTCCGGCGGCCACTTCATCGCCCAATGTTCCCATGGAGTTCCCCGGCTCGGTTCCCGACGTCAAGGACTATCAGGTTGCGATGGATGGTGATATCGTTCGCGGCCAATTTCTCACGCAGATCGCGGGCAAAGACGTCTACCTCACATTGGCCGGACATCTCGGATCGAGGGACGGTTACGCCACCTTCGATGCCACCGAGGTCAAGGTTGGAGATCTCTCGGTGCCAGTGTCGCTGGTGAACGGAGTGTTGCAGAAAAAACTCGCCGAGCAGCGTGATCAGCTCAAGCTGCCGGATAACGTGAAAGATATCAAAGTCGAAAACGGCGAGTTGGTGCTGGTCGAGAAGTAATCGCGCTGCAGAAAATGCCCGAGACCTACGAAAGCGTTCGCTTGTAACTTTTCAAGCTTGTGGTACTACTTTTAGCGCGTTCGTCCGCACCGACTGCGCACCCCGGTCCCGCCGTCGGCCGGGGATTAACTGCTGGTAAATTTCCAATGGCGAACGGCTGGCCCAGTTTGTGCTGACTGCTAGTCGGGTGCTTCTTGTCGAGCTCATCGCAAAAAATGTGATAGAGCGAGATTACACTCTTGAACTTGCGATCACTCGGATTCCGCGTCCAGCTTGGCAGCAGCGAAGCCACTCCCTCCTTTTGGACCTTTGGGTCTGTTGGCGGTAACGCCGGCTTCATCCAGTTCCAGACTCGCCGGTGTCGCCGGTGCGACGGAGCCGCCTGATAGTGGGCGAAGTGCATAGAATACCCGGCCCGTCCTTGGGTGATCGAACGCATGTGCGACGCATAACCGAGCATTTCAGCCAGAGGCGCGATGGCCGTAATTAATCGCGACCCGGCACGATGCTCCATGCCTTCGATCCGGCCGCGACGCAAGCCCAGATCTCCGACGATGCTCCTCACGAGATCTTCGGGCGTGACCACGTCAACCGACATGACCGGCTCCATGATGACCGGGCTTGCCTTGCGGGCAGCTTCCTTAAAGGCCATAGAAGCGGCTATCTTGAAAGCCATTTCGTTCGAGTCTGCCACATGGCAGCTGCCGTCGTAGAGAACCGCTCGCAGGTCCACCATCTCGTGGCCCGCCAGAATGCCACCCTTCATGGCCTCTTGAATGCCGAAATTGACTGGCTCCACGAATTCCGGGGGAACGACACCCATCGGTAATTTCGTCGACGAACTGATAGCCACTTCCCGGTTCTCGGGGTTCGAGCCTGAGCTTCACGTGCGCGTACTGGCCGCGACCTCCCGCCTGGCGTATGTACCTGGCTTCGGCCTCCGCTTGCTTGCGAATCGTCTCCACGTAAATAACCCTGGGCTTAGCAACCTCGAGCTGGATCTTGTCTTCGTGCAAGATGCGGTCGCAGATGACTTCCAGATGCAACTCGCTCATTCCGCTGATGATGGTCTGCCCGACTGTGGATTCTGTCTCAATTCGGATGGTCGGATCTGCTTGGGCAAGCTCGCTCAGTGCTCGTTGAAACTTCGCGCGGTCATCATTGCTCCTCGGACTGATGGCCACCGATATTACGAAACGGTCTTGCGTGCTCGATTCGCTCACGTCTCGTTCCAACCAGGTTCGTTTGAAATCGAAAATCACAACGTCCGCACCGACTCTACAACGTGCGCTTGAACAGCGGCACCGCCAGGGCCAGCGTCACCACTGCAAATATGGAAAGATAAATCATGTCCGGAACCACCGCCCCAAGCCCGGTTTCTTTCAGCAGCAGCGACTTGAATCCATGGACGGCATAAGTGAACGGATCCACGATTGCAACTGCTCGCAGCCATCTCGGAAACGCTTCCACCGGATAGATCGAACCACTGGGGAAAAACAGCAGCGTATTCAGAATTCCAAACATGGCCCGCGGCACCAGCGGATCCTCGACCCGGGCCATCAGCAGGAACATCATGGAATTGAACGCGAGCGAGGTCAGCACGATCATCACCAGGAGGCCCAGCATCGTTGCGGGATTGAATATCGTCCCCACTCCCGCGATCAGCGATCCGACCACCGTAATCACCACTCCGGTCATCACCGCCTTGATCGCGCCCGCGCCGTTGAGACCAAACACCAGTTCGGCCTTCGTTATCGGAGTGACGAGGTATCCCTCATGCACGCCACGCGCCTTGTCGTCTATGTAGAGCATTCCTCCGCCGATCATCACCGAAACGAACATCGCGAGCGAGATCGAGCCGGGCAGCAGATACTTCATGTACTCGATATAGGGATAAAGCTCAACCACTTCGAGCGCCGTCTGTTGCAGGAGACGCGGCGAGACGCCGGGCTGGTTCAGGGCATCGGTGAGCGAGGTCATCTCGTCTTCAAGCGACGAGCTCATAAAGTTGTCGCTGTTGTCGACAATCAGCGCAATCCGCGGATGATTCTTTTCGTACACCATCTTCGAGTACTGCGCCGGAATAATGACCGCGCCCTGAATCTTCCCGTCGCGCACGTCCTCCCGCGCCTGCACTTCGTTCTTATAAGGGATCGGAATAAACGTCCGCATGTTGGATCGCACCGCGTCGAATGCTTCCTCAATCCGGATCGCCTGCGTCCCATGATCCTCGTCGACAATCCCCATCTTGGCGTCCCGAATTTTTCCGCCAAACGCATTCCCCAACACAATGAGCTGCACCAGCGGCATCACCATCGACACCATCATCAGCGTTGGCGACCGGAAAAACTTACGCATCTCGCGTTCGATAATCGCCATCATACGGTTCATGGCTGCAGCCCCGGGCGCTGCGGCATCTGATACCCGTAAGCCTTCACCAGTTCATCGCGCAACTGCCGCCCCGTGTAGTGAACAAACACATCGTCGAGAGTCGTGTTCTGCACCGTAAGCGTCTTGAGCGACACGCCCGCGACCACGGCCATCTCAACCAGATCGGTGGTGGTGCCAGATCCATTCGAGGTCAGCACGCGAAACATGCCGGCGCTCTCATCCTGCACCGAGGTCACTCCCGGCAACGCGCGCAGCCGCGCCTCCCAGTCATCGGGTGCATGCACGAAATGCGCCTCAATCACGTTCGTTCCGGGGACGCTGGCCTTCAACGCCTCCGGCGTATCCAGAGCCACCAGTTTCCCGTGATCGACAATCGCAATCCGGTTACAAAGCCGGTCTGCTTCATCCATGTAATGAGTGGTAATCAAAATTGTAAGTTGACGCTTGGCCTTGATGTTGGTGAGCATCTCCCAAACTGCGACGCGCGACACCGGGTCGAGCCCGGTCGTCGGTTCATCAAGAAAAAAAATCTTTGGACTGTGCACCAGCCCCCGGGCAATCTCCAGGCGCCGCCGCATTCCGCCAGACAGGGTTTTGGTCTGCGCTCCACGCCACTTGGTAAGGTCGACCGTCTCAAGCAACTCCTCGATCGCCTCCTTCCGCCGCTTCGAAGGAACGTCATACAGCTTGGCGTAGATGTTCAAGTTCTCTTCCACCGTCAGGTCCAGATCACTGGTCAATGCCTGAGGAATCACGCCAATTGCCCGGCGCACCGACTCCGGATCCGATGCCACATCGTGACCCTCAATCTTCGCCGACCCTGCCGTAATCGGAATGAGCGTGGTCATCATCCGAATCAGAGTGGATTTCCCCGCCCCATTCGGCCCGAGCAAGCCGAAAATTTCCCCTTCTTTCACCGCAAACGAAATATCATCCACGGCGGTAAACTGGCCGTATCGTTTCACAATGTGATCGACCGCAATGGCGTTCGGAGCATCCGCCGCAACGCTGTTGCGCAGGTTCAACTCCGAAGCCAGAATCTCGACGCCGTTCGTCTTATTCACTTCCATTCCCAGTCTCCGGATACCCGTGGGGGCTTCGGCCAGCCGAAGTCCTGTCCAGCCAGGCAAAGCCCCCCACCACACAACCTCACATCTTTGCCGCTTTGGTGTCGCTCGAGGCCGTCCCCTGCAGTTGCTGGGGACTAACCAGCACCTCCGCCGTCATCCCCGGCACGTACGCACCCTTCGGATTGTCCAGCCGCACCTTCAAAGCGATCGTTCGTATATCCCTTTTGCGACGCCCTACGTCACGCTGCGTAGCAAAGTCCGCCTCAGCCGCCTTATAAAAAACCTTGCCCGGAACCACCGTTCCTCCCGGGAGCCGCACCCGCAACGTGTCTCCGATTCCAATATGATCGGCGTCGGTCTCGGGAATCGCGGCAAACGCCCAGGTGTCGCTGAAATCGACCACGGTAACGATCGCCTGCCCCGCATTCACCACTTCGCCCTCCCGCGCTGCCCGCACCAGGACGGTCCCCGTAACCGGCGAGTAGATCTTCGTGTATCCGAGGCGCACCTCGGCTTCCTTGAGCTCGGCGACCGCGTTTTCCAGCTGCGCACGCGTCGACGCCACCGTACTCTGCGCCGCCGTTGCCTGATTCGTGCGCGCCACGGCAGAATTCAAATCGGCTTGCGATGCCTCCACTTGCTTTTTCAGCGCCAGAACGCTCGCCTCTTGTGCCTTCAGGTTCATCTCGGCCTGCACCCGATCCTGATCGGACGAAACGCCCGCTCGGGCCAACCCGATCGTTCGCCGGCTATCGCTCTCCACGCGCGTCAAAGTGGCCTCCGCCTGCGCGAGCGATGCCCGCGCCGCTTCCAGGCGCGCCTGGGAATTGGCCACATCTCCTGTAGTCGACCCCTGCGTCGATTGCCGGGTGTATTCGCTCTCGCTGACTTTGGACCGCAAACTGGAGATGGTGGCCGCCGCTGCCCGTTCCTCCGCCTCCAGTTCCGAAGGGTCGAGCAGAGCGATCAAATCCCCCTGTTTAAGCTGCGTTCCTTCCTCCACCAGCAGCTTCGAAATCCGTCCCTGAATCTGCGGACTTACCACAATCTGATTCGCGTCCACTGTCCCCACCAAAACCAGGTCTTTCCGGCTCGGGGTAGAAAAAAAGTAATAGGCCGAAGCAATAAGCAGAATCACTCCGAGCACGATAAAGAATTTGTTTCGAACACTCATAACAAATCTCCAGACATCGGTCGCTCCCTTTACGCCTTAAGCGTGCCTCGTGATCACCTGACAAACAGCGCCGCCGAAATAAAATCCAAGACAAACGCCCGCCGCTCCCGAATCCGCTTCACCGACAGAGGGTCAACCTTAAGCAAGGTCTTCATCAGCGGAGCCGAAGTGAAATAAAACACAATCACCGCCGCCATCGAAGGCAGAAAATCCATCGGATTCACCACTCTGAATTCTCCGATCGCAATCCCCTCCCGCAGCACCCCGCCCAGCTTTTCAAATACTGGACGAAAATATTCTTTGGCAACCCGCTCCATCCTTACGGCCCCGGCGCCCGACCGCATCCACTCCGCCTGCACCACCCGGGGAAACCGCGGATTGGCCGCGATGTAGTCGAAATAAGCGCCCAGGTAGTCGAGGATCTTTTGCCGCGGAGGCACCTTCGACTCGAATACCGGCATCACCCGCGCCAGCATTCCGCTGAATACATGATCGAGCACGGCTTCATACAAAGCATCCTTGTCCTTGAAGTAGTAATAAAGCAGCGCCTTGTTAACCCGCGCGGCGCGGGCGATGGCATCGGTTCGGGCGCCCGCAATCCCATGCTCAGCAAATTCCGCGACTGCCGCTCGCAAAATCGCAGCCCGGCTCTCCTCCGGTTGCCCTCGAGTGCCAAGCCTCGGAATCCGGGCATGGGGCCGGGCGGTATGGCGCCGGGCGATTCGCCCGCCGGGTGCAACCAGCGCTTCTTCCATATAATTAACCAGTTAGTTAGATTGTAGCACGAAGCCAGCCCAGGGGGCAGTGCTTAAAGCTCCGCGGCGCACTTACTTGCTCCTCTCGGGAGCGAGCTTTTGGCAAAATCCAGCCTTCTGAGGAAAAGACAGGAAACCGCCGACCATACTTTACCCTTCCATTCCTGCGTCATGGTTCGGTCGCTCCGGCCTCTGGCCCGGGAGAACCGCAGCGGCCGCGCACCGTCTGCCGCAACTTCTCGCGTTCCTCCGGAGTCATGCGCTCCCACCGTTCCTTCATGCGGTGCCGCCAGTGCATGCGGCCGCCGGACCGGCCATGGAACCCGCCGAAGAGAATCCTGCTAAGAATCAGCACGCCCATCGCCTGCCAGAAACTGATCACACGCCAGCCGAAAAGAGCCGGCATCAGCCAATTCCAGAGGTGCATGACCACAAGGCCAAACACAAAGACAAACAGTGGCGCAAACACCAGGAACATTAATACTTTCGCAAAATTTCTTCTCATGTTCTTCCCCTCACGCTTTCATGAATTCGTCGTGGATGGCCTGGAGTCGCTGACGCAAGAAAAGAACCGCGTAGTGTTTGCGAGAGAGCAGCGTGTTGACACTCACCCCAGTCTGCGCTGCCAGCTCCTTGAAGCTGGAGCCCAGCAACTCATGAGCGACAAACACCTCGCGCTGCTCGTCCGGCAGTTCGTCCAGTGCGGCATCCATTTCCTCGAGCAACACGCTTCGTGCATACGCCGCATCCGGCCCGGCGTCGGGCGAGGGAAGCAGATCTTCCAATTGCAGCATCTCGCCATCGTCGGTGACCGGCGGCGCGGCATTTCTCAGTGCCTCGCGCTGCCTTCTGCGGAACAGGTCAGTGATCCGATTGCGCGCCACCCGGAACATCCACGCGGTCAACTGCTCTACCGGCTTCATCAGGCGGTAGGCTTCAATGAGTTCGTAGAAAACGTCTTGCAAAATGTCTTCCGCGTCCTCACGATCGGCGACCCGTCTTCGTATGAAATTGCGAAGCCGGGACCGCTCACGGTCGATTGCTTCCGAGATCCGCTCGTCCTGGTTCGCCATCACCCACTGTTTTCTCAGCGCCGCGTCCATCTACTTGTGCAGACGAATGAGGGCGAAAAATATTGTATCGATCTATTGATCCAGGCAATTGTATTGATCCAAGCAGAAGATGCAGCGGAGTGTTTTTAGCGCACACCTGGCCCCTAAGTTCCCGGATTCATTGTGTAAACCGCGTAAACGGTGAGGAAAAGAACGGGCCGAGGACGACGAATAACCAGAAAGAAGCGCACCGACACACGATGACCAGCACGAGGAAGGCCGCCGTCGAATGCCCTTCCCTTATTGCGATCCCCCCGCAATGGAAGGCACGAGCAGCACCTCGTCGCCATCCTGGAAGGAATACGAAGCGCCACCGAGGAAGCGAATGTCTTCCTCATTTACATAAATATTCAGGAAGCGCCGCGTCTCACCCGCTTCGTCTCGCAAATGCGGCTTCAGGTCGGGGAACTGCGAGTCGAGCTCCGCGAAAAGTTCACCGAGATTCGCAGCCGAGCACTCGACGCGCGAAGTCCCGGCCGTAAGCCGCCGCAAAGCGGTTGGAATTTGAATCGTGATACTCATCAAAACCTCCTGCTCAGGAAACCGCTATCGCCCAACAACCGCTGCCGCCGTCTCCCCGACCGCCGCCGGCAGCCCGGCAGCTCTTGCAGCCAGATAGAGCTCGAACTCGGCAAGCTTCGGAGCGATGGGCACTTCGGCTTGATACTTGTCCGCCAGCACGTCGGTGGTTTTGAGCCCGTTACCGGTGATGCAGAGCACGGTCGTTTCGTCCGGCAGAATGCGATCCTGCTGAATCAGCTTGCGCGCCGTGCCAACCGTTACGCCGCCCGCGGTCTCGGTGAAAATGCCCTCGGTCTCGGCCAGCAACTGGATGCCGCTGACAACTTCCGGATCGGAAACGTCTTCCGACCATCCGCCGCTCTTTGTGATGGCCTGCAACGCGTAATGTCCATCCGCCGGATTGCCGATCGCGAGCGAGCGGGCAATCGTCTTCGGACGTTGCGGCTCGATCTCCGAACTGTACTGCTTGATCGCCGTCGAAATCGGCGAGCAGCCCGAAGCTTGCGCACCAAAAAGCTTGACCGGCTTCGGATCGACGAGCCCGAGGAGAATCAGCTCATCAAACGCCTTTTTGATCTTGGTGATCAAAGACCCGCCCGCCATAGGCACCACGACGTTGTCGGGCAAGCGCCAGCCGAGTTGCTCGGCGATTTCGTAACCGACCGTCTTCGAGCCTTCGGCGTAATACGGACGAAGATTGACGTTCACGAATCCCCATCGATGCTCGTCGGCGATCTGCGAGCACAGACGATTGACATGATCGTAGCTGCCGTTGATGCGCACCAGCTCCGCGCCAAAAACCTGTGTGCCCAGAATCTTGGCGGGCTCAAGATCTGATGGAATAAAAATCCAGGCCTTCAATCCTTCACGCGCCGCTTGCGCCGCGACCGAATTCGCGAGATTGCCCGTCGAGGAGCAGGCGACGGTGTCGAATCCGAAGCTGCGGGCGTTCGCCAAAGCCACGGCAACCACGCGATCTTTGAAGCTCAAGGTGGGCAGGCAAACGGCGTCATTTTTGACCAGGAGCCGCCGCGAGCCGATGCGCTCGCCCAAGCGCGGGGCGCTCACGAGCGGCGTGAACCCCACCGGCAGCGATGGCCGATATCCCTCCGGCAGAGGCAGCAACTCGCGATAACGCCAGATGTTTGGCGCGCGCGAGGCGAACAGTTCGTGCGAAAGGCTCGGCCGAAGCGAATCGTAATCGTAGGTAATTTCGAGCGGCGAGAAGCAGTCTTCGCAAATGCTGCGCGGCTGGTTGCCGAAGGTCTTGCCGCATTCGCGGCAGCGGAGGTGGTAGGTGCTCGTCGTCATTCACCAACTTCTTTCTGTGACTGCGGGACGAGCCGGGAAAAAATACCCAGTAAATGCAAAACCCCTTTTCCGAATGGGAAAAGAGGTCCGGGAAACGCGAATCAAATTTCGCTACCCCGAATCTCATGGTCCCCGTTACCGGGCGAGAGTTGGCACCTGCAATTGAGATATATGATCTCGATCCGGTTGCCGTGGCGTCCCAGGGCTCGTCCCTCAGCCACTCTGCATGAAATTCCAGCCCACTCAATAAAGAGCGAACTTGTTGTCAATCGTACAAGCGGCCAATTTGTCTGTCAAGTGGGATCGTAGTTTGCGGTAGTTTGCGGGATCGGCAGTGGAGATATTTGCAATTGCCGCCGATGCCTTCTTTGGTACGATGGCCCGGTGGCTGAGGACCCAAAACGTTCGCGTCGCTTGAAGCCGATCTGGCGCGCTGTAATAGAAATGGCATTTATCATCTTCCTCTTTTATTCCAATCTCTTGATGGGAGAATTTGAATCCGGCAGCAGAAAAGGAAAGAGTTTGATGTTTGCCCTGACTGATATTTTTACTGAAACAAATTTTGCGATCGCTGTTGTTTCGGCGCTGGTTGGCTACATCGTGTTTGAACAGCTGCGAAAGAACTGCTAGGGTCCCTCCGTTTTTTTCCCGAAAGACCGTCTCTTCTACCCAGACTTCGGCGTCTTCATCCCCAGCTCCTTCATCACCATCTGCAAATCCTTCCACGCTTCCCCCTTCTGCCGCGGATCGCGCAGCAGAAACGCCGGATGATAGGTGACGGCCAGCTTGCATCCATCCCAGTCGCGATCGTTGCTGCGAATTCCTGCCGGCCTGAAATCATAAAACCGCCCGCGGAGCTGCATCATGGAGGCATTCACCGCCAGGAGCGTTTTCGCCGCGATCGCTCCGAGCGCGACGATCACCTTGGGCCTGACCACTGCGATCTGCCGCATCAGAAACGGCGAGCAGGTCGCGCACTCCTCGCGCTCGGGCGTGCGATTGCCGGGCGGGCGGCACTTCACGATGTTCGCGATGTAAACCTGCTCGCGCTCGATCCCCATCGCTTTGATCATGTTGTTGAGCAGTTGTCCGGCGCGTCCGACGAAGGGCTCACCCTGCGCGTCTTCATCTGCGCCTGGTCCTTCGCCCACGAACATCAACTCCGCCTTCGGGTTGCCAACCCCGAACACAATCTGCTTTCGTCCCTGCTTGTGAAGCACGCAACGCGTGCAATCGCCCAGGTCTTCACGGATGATCTTCAGCGCCTGCACTGGATCATTTACACTCTGTTCCGGCTTCAGCAGGACCCCATTGAAAATATTCTCTTCATCTTCGATTGCAACGGGCGTTGCGGCTGCCGACTTCCGTGGACTCATTTTTTCTCCCGAGGCTGGCTGACTGGTAGAAACGGCGCTTGCCGGTTGAAGGCCTTCTTCTTCGCCCCCCGTAATCGGCGCTTCCCCGTTGCGCTCCGACGGAGGTCGCCGATAGAAGTCGTAGATCCCCATTTCGTTGTAGAAGCGAATTCGCGCCGCGAGCGCGCGGCGTAGTTCAGAATCAAGTGTCGGGAACATCGCGGATAAGAATAACAAAGGTGAGCCGCGATCGCCCCCCCTCGGGTGAGCTCAGAGCGGCCTCTCGCTCGAGCGACGAAAGCAAGGGAGCTTCAACCGGGACAGTGGCAGTCAGGACACTCGAGTACCGCTGTTTTTCCGCAGCTTCACCACCTGATCGAGCACACGGTGCGCAACTTCCCACTTTGAGCTTTCGGGAACCTCAATCACTTCGCTCCGGGAGATGATCGTCACTGCGTTGCGGTCGGAATCAAAGCCGACGCCCTCACGCGAAACGTCATTCACTACGATTGCATCAAGCGACTTCGACGCCAGTTTCTTGCGCGCATTTTCCAGCACGTTCTCCGTCTCAGCGGCAAATCCCACGACAGTCTGCGAGGTCTTCCGCCGCGCTACCTCCGCCAGAATATCCGCCGTCGGTTCCAGTTCGAGCGTCATCTCGCCCTTGCGCTTGATCTTTTGTTCCGACGCGGCTTTCGGCCGGAAGTCCGCCACCGCCGCCGTCTTGATTACCACCGTACTCCCGGGCAACAATCTCGCCACTGCCTGCATCATCTGTTCGGCTGTTTCCACGAGCGTCAGTTCGGCTGCGTCCGGAGCCGCCAGCGCCGTAGGTCCGCTGACGAGCAGCACCCGAGCTCCGCGACGGAGCGCGGCTTCCGCAATCGCATAGCCCATTCGCCCGCTCGACCGGTTCGTCAAATAACGGACCGGATCGATCTTCTCCCGCGTCGGCCCCGCCGTCACCAGCACAGTTTCGCCCGCCAGATCCTGCGAGGCGCCAAGCGCTTCCATCACCGCCGCCACAATCGTCTCGTTCTCCGCCAGTCGACCGGCGCCAGTCATCCCGCAAGCCAGATAACCCTCTCCAGGCTCCACGATGCGAACCCCACGTTGGCGCAGAACCGCGACATTCGCCCGCGTGGCTGCATGATTCCACATGTTGACGTTCATCGCAGGAGCGACCACCACCGGAGCGGTCGTGGCAAGATAAAGAGCGCCCAGAAAGTCACTTGCTATTCCTTGCGCGAAGCGTGCCAGAAGATCGGCAGTCGCCGGCGCCACGAGCAGTGCGTCAATGGCTTGCGCAATCGCAATGTGTTCAATTGCCGACTCGACGTTCGCCGGCTCCGTTCCCGACTCCGAGCCGAACATGTCGGTAATCACTTTTTCACCGGAAAGCGCAGCGAAGGTAAGAGGACGAACAAACTCCAGGGCGGCGCGCGTCATCACGACCTGCACGCGAATGCCGCGCTCCGCGAAAAGGCGAACAATTTCTGCCGCCTTGTAAGCCGCAATCCCGCCGGACACGCCAAGTGCAATTTTCATAGGAATGAAGACGCCGCCACGGCCTCAAAATGATCGAGCCCGGTGCAGCGCGCGCACCTGATTAGATGACCTCAGGCGTGTTTACGCGTCTTCCGGAAACACCTTGCTCAGTGTGTCACTCGCGGCCACCACCGGCAGTTTAGGAATCTCCGGAATCAGCCATTTCACCTTGCCGGCCTTGATTTCGTCCTGAGCGATGCGGCAGGGTTTGCGTGAGCCGGTGTCGATCACCGGCGGCGCGCCACCTTGCAGTTGCCGTGCCCGCCGCGCTGCCACCAGAATGTAACGATAGTTGCTGTCGAACCCTTCAATCAACTTCATACTCTCTCCCCCAAAAATTCAACTGACCTTTAAACGTGCGGTTGAAACGAAGCCAGGATTGGCTGCACTCGCTCGCGCGTACGTTCCAGACGGAAAGCTTGTGCGGCTTCCACCAGTTGCCTGTCTTCCTCCGAAGGCTCCGTCCCGCTTTGCTGCAACCGTTCCGCCAACACTATCTTCTGAAGTTGGTCCACCGATTGCTCAAGCTGGTCGTTTATTAATATATAGTCGTATTTCGAGTAATTCTCAATCTCTCGCCGGGCCGTGTCCAACCGACGACGGATGACCGCCTCCGCATCCTGCCCCCGGCTCCGCAAACGTCGCTCCAGACTCTCCCAGTCCGGCGGAAGAATGAAGATGCCTACGGCATTGGGAATTTTCCGCATGATCTGGCTTGCGCCCTGGACATCGATGTCGAGCAACAGGTCATGGCCACACTCTTCCGCCTCGCGCAGAAAACGCCGAGCCGTGCCGTAATAATTTCCGTAGACATCCGCGTACTCCAGAAACTCATCCTTGTCGATCATCGCCGTGAATTCTTCCTTGGAGACGAAAAAATATTCCTTGCGGTTCTGTTCCGGTCCGCGCGGCGGGCGTGTGGTGTAAGAGATCGAAAAATCCAGATTGCGAACCATCTTGAGTAATCTGGCGACCAGCGTAGACTTACCAGAGCCCGACGGCGCCGAAACGATATATACGAGACTCATTAAGCGTAGCTCATTCCAGATTCTGTACCTGCTCCCGCGATTTTTCGATCTCCGACTTCATCAACAGCCCCATCTCCGTAACCTTCAACGCCTCGCCCGCCAGGCCCGACGTCTTCGAAAGCAGGGTATTCGCCTCCCGGTTCATCTCCTGCAGCAGAAAGTCCATCT
>Ga0181522_10001689_pt1 | contig 13219 bp, 10 predicted proteins | sample PEATcosm2014_Bin_27_FD_121103 | JGI IMG/M metagenome (GOLD analysis project Ga0181522, IMG submission 121103) | Peatland microbial communities from MTU Mesocosm Facility, Houghton, MI, USA - PEATcosm2014_Bin05_10_metaG | ecosystem: Environmental > Terrestrial > Soil > Wetlands > Peat | place... | reverse complement strand
TTGACGACAGGCATAAATTTGACGCAATGGGCAGGGTCGCATTAGCTTGCAACGGTTGATTGTTTCATGAGGTTGACTGGGAATCCGCGTGATCATGTCGAAAGACATCCACGCGGATTTTTTTACGGACTTGCCGGGAGCCTGCACCCGCTGTCATGGATTCCTGGGTCACCGGCCACCGGCCCCGAGGCTGCGCGCGGGCTGACGCCGACGCAGAAACAACAGGCCGACACCCATCCCAACGAGCGCCCACACGCCCGGCTCCGGAACCGGGCTGGGAATGGTCATGGAATAATTCGCCCCGAGGGCAAACCAGGCCGCCTGCCCCACCTGCAGCATGGCGGTGCTCGGGTTGCCAGTGCTCTGGTCAATCCACTGGGTCCCGTTAAAAAAGTTTTCGTCGTAGGTCTGCGTCAGGGGATTCAAAACGGCGATTCCCTCACCGGCAACCGGGGCCCGGCCGATGACGTTGGAAAATTCGAAGTTCAAGTCGCCGGCGATGGGGGTGGGGTTGGAAACCAGCTGCAGGCCGTTCGGATAGTTCGGGTTCCAACCGACATTGTTGCTGCTGCTCCCGTCAAAATACGGTCCCACGGTGCCGTCAAAGGTGTTGGTCACCAGGGTCGGAGAAATCAGATAACCGCCCTGCCCCAGATTGAGCTGGTAGTTGTGGCTCCAAGAATCGGAGCTGGAATTATAAACGGACAGCGGGAGGAACGCGCTGCCGTTCCACATGGTGAACTCGGTATTGTTCGCCAGCCCGCCCCCGCTGCTGGAGGCATTCAGGATGGAATCCAGGGAATTATCCGGCGTGCTCAGGAACTGGTCGGCAATCAGGTTCACGCCCGGTTGAAACACCAGGTTGGCATAACCCACGATATTTTGGCTAAAGGTGTCGCCAAAGGCCGGTCCCGCCAGGACGAGACAAAACGCGCACAAGACCATCTTTTGAAGAACGGTTTTCATAAGCGGATTATTTTTAGGTTCACCCAGCCTAGGAAAATTCCAACGCCGGTTGGCCCCGGGGGAAAGGAGTCCTGACACACCCGAAGCCACTGTCTGATTGAGTGAGAGGCTGGCAGAGTCCGGTGTTCCGGTCAATTCCAAAATGCGTCAACGTTGAACATCAGGTTGAACCACGGGTGAATGCGGTTTTTAACCGCCAGGACGAGCAGGACGCCCGGCGTTTTGGTTTCTTATTTTTCAAAATCCGGCATTCCTGTCATCCTGGCCACCAGTCAGTCAGGGCTGGTATAATGGAAACAGTGGGTTTATGCTGGGCCACGTCGTACAGACAGGCGAGTTTTCAGTGCCGGCACTTTCATCATGAATAAAAGAGACATCGCGGAAACGTTGAGAACCGAACTCGGGGCGGTGGACGATTTGATCAAAAAACTCAAAACCCGCTCCGACCGGCTGAAGAAGATGTTGTTTGAACTGGAGGAGGAGCTCGCCGGCCCGGCCGCGGAAAAGGAGATAAAAATGCTGGGCTCGAACAGCAAATTCAGGAAAGTGATTGACCGGGTATTTGGTGAAACACCCAAGTCGCCCAAACGGTGACGGGCGGCAGTGGTTAGTCATCAGTGATCAGTAATCGGCAATGGTGCAGACGAAAGCCCGGGTCAACCGCCAAGGCGCCAAGCGGGCCAAGGCTGCAGAAGGAAAACATCGAACATTCAACCTCGAACGCTGAACTTCAAACCAAACCACGACGACACCAAGGCAACAAGAATTTAATCGCCTAGATGACAAGGACGCCCCCAGCCTGGCGGTCAAGGCTTCCGGCCAGGTGGCGGATAAATCGGGAGGGTGGCGACGACGGCCCCGTCCAGTTTTATTACCACGGTATTTTCGTTGATGACCTCGCCTTGCAGGTCGCAGGCCGCGCAATTGGCCTCAATCAGGGTTCCGATGTTCTTCTGCTGCACGAGGTCGTGGACTTGGATGGCGATTTTTGCCGGACCTTGCACCACCGGCACCGAGCTGACCATTACCAGGGTATCGTCCGGGCTGAAAAGAACGTGCCAGCGGTTGGTCGCGGTCTTGAAGCCTTCCATGACGTTGACCGGGAATTGGAATTTATAATGAGTGGCGAAGCGCTCGATCACGTCCACGTAGGATGCGGAAAAGTCATTGGGGTCGGCCGTCACAGAAACTGCCTGGTCGCCGCCGGGCGAGAAGGCGGCGCCGCCAATATGGCCCGGCTGGAAGTTATGCTGCGCGAGGATGGTGCCGCCCTGCTGGAATACGGCGAGGTCCGGCAGGGGCCAGCCCGTCACATTGGTGGACACCTGCAACTGCCGGGGGCCACAGGTCTGGCTGGCAATGCCAATTTTGGATTTAATGTCGACAAACGGTCCATCCTGCCTTGCCACGAAGGCCAGCGCACTGGTGTTGCGGGCACTTGAACCCGCCGCCGCTTGAACTCTGACCGGCGCGCCGGGATTGGCGGCGGCCACGGGCGCGGTGAGTTGATGGTCAGGAGGGTTGGTGACGGTCAAGGTGTTCGCCGTGGCTCCCGGTGAGAGGCGGGCGGGCGACGATGCGTTGGTTTGCGCCAGACCCCCGGCGTTGACGGTGGGAGTGTTGCCGGGATGAGACTCCGGGGTTCCCGCCGGCGTGATTGTTGCCGAAGGCGTGACCGTAACCTCCAAGACCTCGCTGTCCTGCAGGCACGTTTCATTTTTGGCGACCAGATTATAAAAAGTGGTCGTGGTCGGCGAAACGGTGAGCGAGTTGGTGCCGGAAACGTCGGCTCCCTCAAGGGTCAGTTGTTGCACCGCCGGCGAAACCTGCCAGGAGAGCGTGCTCGACTGGCCGGGTTGGATGGTCGCCGGATTGGCTGAAAACGAAATGATGGCCGGCGGCGGCGGCGAGCCGGTCACGGCAAAGGGTTCACGAAAAGTGTAATCGACGCCTTTCTCCCCAAAGAGAGTGCCTTCCTCGGTGGAAATTTTTACCCGGATGGGGCCGTTGCTCGCTTTTTCGGGCACGACGGCAAGAATTTCCAGCGGACCGTTGGGGGCGGGGAAATGCCGGAAGAAAGCCTTGGCGTGAACGCCGTTGAACCAGACTCCATCGGCATCCTGAAAATCCCCGACCTTATGAAATTTGCCGGTGATGCGGACCTCGTCGCAAACCATTCCGCTTTTGGGCGTGAAATCACTGACCTGGTTCGTAACGCAGCCGGTCGAGAATGCAGCGAACGCCAGAAAAACCAGGCTGCGAACGGCAGGAAACACGGCAGAACATTTGTCCTTTGTCATACCTTTCAACCACCTTGCCAATTCTGTTCCAATTGCAAAAGCAAAATCGACTTGAAGGCAGGGCAAGCAAGTCCAGACCGGATTCAACGACGAAGACACCAAGTCACCAAGGACTAAAACGAAACATTGAAGATCGAATTAAACCAAAGCTCGCAGAAATACTGCCCCACCGTTGCTATTTACGTCCAACCTGTCACCAGTCGAGTGCCCCTGCACCATGGGGCTTGATGGTTCGGATTTTGGGATTTCGCGACAAAGAAGGAGCGGATTAAGGCAAAAAAGCACCAGACACGTCCGGGCCGCATTCATGATAATCTTCATGGGTTGCACAGCCGATGGCGAAGCGCCGTTGACCGGGATGAAAATTATGGGACATCACCACACTCGCAGGGGAAGACCGAGTTTGTCGCCGCATCAAAAACAAATCCGGTTCTTTATCGGACTGTCCGTGGTCCTTTGCGCCCTGCTTGCCGTTGCGTTTTTCTGGCTCTTGAGCCGGCCCAGTTTTCTTCCGCATTGAATCTGACGGTAACATGTGGGGGCATTGGTCTGGTAATCAGCAATCGGCAGTGGCGCGGGCACAATCGGAACATCGGGTAAACCGCGGCTCGCCGGACCGCTCGCCCACCGATTCTTATACTTATTTTCGCGTCACGTGTCACACGCCCCGGCGCCTTGACGGTGGATCCACTCCACGTCTTTTGATTTTTGGTGGCCATGAATCTCCCGCGTGGTTATTGTTGTAATCTATCGGATAGGAACCGCGTCTGTGATGATGACGATCAAATTATAAGAGTTGACGGATGAAGTCATTTCTTCATATCGCGGTTCTGCTCTGTGTGCTCGCCGGGGCGGCCCTGTCAGTGCGGGCACAGATGGCTGTGCCGCCTCCGACGCCCGTTTATCAGCCGCTTTCCTATCAGCAATTGGATGAGTTGCTGGGGCCCATTGCGCTTTATCCCGACCCGCTGATGGCCCAAATGCTGCCGGCGTCCACCCTGCCCACGCAAATCGTGCTGGCCGACCGTTATGTCAGCGGCGGCGGCGACCCCAACCTGCTGGACCAGCAGCCGTGGGACCCCAGCGTCCAGGCCCTGGCGCGATACCCGGCGGTTTTGAAATGGATGGATGACAACCTGAATTGGACTGCTGCCGTGGGGCAGGCGTTTCTGTATCAGCCGCAGGATGTGATGGAGTCCATCCAACGGCTGCGCCAGTCGGCTTATAATGTTGGCAACCTGCAATCCACCCCGCAGCAACAGGTGATTAATGACGGCAGCGACATAGAAATTGTTCCGGCGGACCCGCAAGTGATTTATGTGCCGGTCTATCAACCGGACCAGGTTTATTATCAGACGGCGTACGGCTCGCCCTTTATCACCTTCGGCATTGGCTTTGCGATTGGCGGGTGGCTGAATTGCGATTTCGATTGGGGACACCACGACATCATTGTCTGGGGACACGACCATCCGCGCCCGCCCAACTGGTGGCATGAACCTCCGCATGATCGGGATCGGGACCAGGGTCACACTACAGTCTGGCATCGCGGCAATTATCCCGGCGCAGTTGAGGCGCATCAGGGTGACCGGGGTTATGGCGGTCCCCATAACCAACCGGTGGTGGCCACAGTGGGCCGGTCCGTATCCGATGGGGTGGCTCCGCGACGGACACCGTCCCCGGCGGCCCAACCGGAACCGCCGGCAAACCGCTATTCGGCGCCGGTCGCCCGGCCCGCACCAGCTCCAGTTCAACATTCCCAACCCATCAGCCGGCCGGAATCAACCGGCGCGTTCATCGGCATCCAAAGTTCACAAGACACAAGAAACTATAGCAACCGTGGCCAACAGAGCATGCAGACCACCACTCATTCTGCGCCGGTTTCGCGGCCGGCACCGGCGCCATCCAATGGCGGTGGCGGCGCCGGTCACAGTTCGAATCCCCAGCCAAGGCATTGACCCTTTCGACCAAATGAATGCCAACCCAACATCGCGCCTGATGAAATCCTCCACCGATAAATTTTCATGGTCGCGCCGGATTTGCTCTCTCGCGTCCGGTCCCGGCCTGGCTCTCCTGGTGCTGACAATGCCGTTGTGCGTTTCGGCAGCGGACGAACAAGCGTTCTTCGCGGCGCCACAGGATGCCGTCAATGCCCTGGCGGCGGCGGCCCGGAGCCATGATACGAATGTCCTGCATGCGATTTTTGGGCCGGCCGGTCACGATTTGATTTCGCCGGACGCCGTCCAGGCCACCGAGGAATACGAGCTGTTTGTCCAACGCCTGTCGGAGAAGACGCAGTTGATCACCAATTCGGACGCCAACGTCACGCTGGAACTTGGCGCGGATGGCTGGCCCTTTCCCATTCCGCTCGCCAAACAGGACGGGCAATGGTTCTTCGACACCGAGGCGGGCAGGCAGGAGATTCTCGCCCGCCGCATCGGCATGAATGAAACGGGCGCGATCAATGTCTGCAACGCGTATGTGGACGCGCAGCGCGAATATGCCGGCCAGGATCGCCTGGGCGACGGCGTGCTCGCCTACGCACAGTTTCTGCGGAGCACGCCCGGCACACACGACGGCCTGTTCTGGCCGACGAATCAACCCGGCGCGGAGTTGAGTCCGCTGGGACCGCTGATCGCGCAAGCGCGCGTGGAGGGTTATCATCGTGCCGCCAGAATGCTGAACGATGAGCAGGCGCCTTATCACGGCTATTATTTCAAGATCCTGACCCATCAGGGAAAGCATGCGCCAGGCGGCAAATACAATTACATCATCAACGGCCGCATGATTGCCGGATTTGCCATGGTCGCCTGGCCAGCCGAGTGGGGCAACTCGGGTGTGATGACCTTCATCGTCAATCAACAAGGCAAGGTCTATCAGAAGAACCTCGGACCCAAGACCGCGAAGATCGCCATGGCCATGACCACGTATGACCCGGACGACACCTGGACTCCGGCGGAGTAAGGCTTGAAACACCGGTACAACCCGCCCAATCGCCTAGATTCAGCCACAGATTTACACACAAGTTCACTGATGGTGTGGTCTGCGCATCATTTGTGACCAGTGGCGGCCCGGAAATCCTTATTGGGCAAACTGGGCGCCGGCGGTCGACTCAGCTCACTGCGGCGGGCCGGGCTCGGGCACAGTGCGATAATAGCGCGCCGGGTTCGTTGCGGCGTCCGGATCCACAAAGTCGATGCACCCGTTGACGACCTGATTGGTGCAAATGGACATCCAGTGCACCAGGTCGGAGGAATATTCGACGTGGAACCACGCCCCATCCGGGCCCGCGGCGCTGAGGTTGAAGGCCGCGCCAGGCACCAGGCCGGTGACGGTGCGCGGCGACTGGCTGTCGAGAATGATGGCGGCGGCGGCCCGCGGATAACCGAGCAGGTAGTTGGTGCCGGTGGCGTCAGGAACAAGCTTGAGGATGACGGTGCTGGTAATGTCCGGCGGCCCGTCGTCGAGCGGCACAACGGTGATGTCCGCGCGGCGGTCACCGGCGGGAATAGTCACGAGGCCCGGCAATGCAACGTAATCAATGCCGTTGGTGGCGCTCCCACCGATGGTGTAGACGACGTTGATGTCGTCATTGGTGGCGCCGCAACGGAACACGGTAAAGGTGGCGTCCTTGGGGCCACAGTTGGTGAAGAGCCGCCACACCGGGCTGGCGGCCAACCAATCGCTCCACGCAGGGACAGCTGTGGCCAGACCAAGCCATGGCCAGCAGTTGGTGCCCTCGATGGCAATGGGGTCGGTGGCGACGATGCTGACAATGGGCGGCCGGTTGGTGGGCGGCGGCAGCGACGGCAGGATGCTGATGAGCACCGGATCGGAAAGAGTGGACGCGCCGCCGTTGTCGGTGGCCTTGGCGGTCAAGGCGATGTTGGTTCCCAAAGGCGGATTGGTCCAGACCAATGCCCAGAAGTTGGTGGGCACCACAATCAGGATCGGCGGTTGAACAGAACCGGGTGGAAGCGGTGGCGGCACAGCAGCAACGCGCTGGCCAAAGCCCAAGCTGCTGCCGCCGGCAAAAAATTCAACGGTGGTCACGAAGCCATCGGGGTCGGCAGCGTAGGCAAAAATGGGAATGTCCACCGGGGCACGGAAGACGGCGCCGTTGGGCGGACTGGTAAGGCGCACGACGGGCGGAAGATTGGTGGGCGGCGGCCCGGGCAGCACGGTGATGTTGACCGGGGCGGAAGTGGTGGAAAGACCGCCGTCATCCGTGGCCACGGCGGTCAGGGACCAGGCATTGGCCGGCACGTTCTGCCAGTTCAGGAAATACACCAGTCCGGTCACGCCGTTTACTCCCGGCGGATCAAGAACAACCGGCAGTCCCCGGCCCAGGTCGGTGGCGCCGGCGAAAAATTCCACGTTTGTGACGGTTCCATCCGGATCGGCGGCCCGGGCCAGGAGCGAAATATTGGTCGGCGTATAGAACACCGCACCATTGGCGGGATTGATGATGCTGACCGCCGGCGGAAGATTGCTGACCCCAGGCGGCGTGATATAAACGGTGGCACTGCTGGGAGAGCCGATGGAATAATTGACCGGAGTCAGGAGCGGCGACGGGCACAAGTCCACCGTGACGGTCCGGGTCTCCGTCTGCCCCAGATTGATAGGCTGGATGACGATGGTGTTGGACAGGACGCCAGCCGGGAGGAAAACAAAGCTGCCGATGGCCTGATAATCCACACCATTGGACGCGGTGCCGCTGATGCAGCAATACACGTTGAGCGCCGGCGCAGGGTCGCCGAAACGAAAGACGGTGAAGACGGCCGGGGCGCCGGTCCAGGTGCCGTGGTCATCGGTCGCCTGAATGGTGACGACGGGAACCACGCCGCCGCTGGAACTTTGCGCGAAGCCGCGGGAAGCAAGCGCGAGCGACAAACAGATTACCGGGAAGAATCTCCTGGCCACTGAGGTCGGATGAATCGTTTTCATACGACAAAGCCTTTCCTTTTTTGACGTTAATCTGGCTGACTGAACAGTTGCAATCCAATCACAAGTCCCGGAAAAAGTCAAGAGGGTCCTCGGCCTGAACGTGTTACATTATTGCAACCACCGGCGGGCGAGGGCTGATGCGACACGGATGGACAAGGGTATTTAACCCGAAAGTTTTCTCGCCGCAGAGAACGCTGGAAATTCTTCTGCTTTGCGGTCTTCCGCCTTCATTCCATTCCTGTCGCCGTTGGACTTTGACATGGCGAGCGGGCGCGACAAGTTGTGTTCAGCGGGTTTGGAACTTCAGAAATGAGTCTGAGTTCGTGAAATGGACCCGCGGACCTTCACCTTCGAGCGAGTTCATCCCGCCGCCTTCCCAACGACCCGGGTCGGGTCAGAGCGTTTGGTCGATTCTTTAATTTTTCTGGATGCGATAGAAGCGCGGGCTGTTCGTCGCATTCGGGTCCACGACGAGGAACGGACTGTTCGTCAATTGGAGCGAGTACAGCGCAGACCAGTTGGTCGAGGCCAGATTGGTGGAAACCTGCACGGTGTAATTGACACCAACGCCGCCGTTGATGTTGAAACCAAATTGTGTCGGCGAAAAACGCTGGGGCTGGCTGATCACCGGCGTGCCGTTTTGATAAACCGTGATGTTCAGCACCGCGCTGGTGGGCGGGATCGACACAGCGTAAGGTTCGAAATAATCCACCAGGCCCAGGCTGGACAGGTCGTTCCCACCGATGCTGAAACCGACCTGCCACGAACCGGTCGCCACGCCAAGCGTGTAGTTTCCGGAATTATCGGTCTGCCCGTTCAAGGACTGGTAGCCCAGGCCGCCGATGACGGTGCTGGCATACAGCTCGACGCCGACGACCGGATTGCCGAGGTTGTCGCGGACGTGGCCGGAGATGGAGGCGGTGACAGGCAGGGCCAGGTAATTGAGCGGGATGGCCTGCCCGACAGAAATGTTGGTGAAGTCAAAACCGTTCAGGATGTAATTGGCGAGGGCCGAGTTGGCCGCCGTGTTGGCGTTGGCATTCCACGAGGTGTTGGTGCCGCCCAGAACCGCCACGCAGTAATTGCCGTTGGGATCGCTGTAGCCCTTGGCGCTGTATTGGTTGTTCGAATCGCTGCCGTCAAATTCGAGGTTCGCAAACGGCATGCTGGCATTGTCGGTGATGCGGCCGTAGAAAAGCGCGTTGCCTTTGTAGAGGGCGATGTCGGCGTTGGTCACGTTGCCGCCGGTGGCGTCCACCTGGAGGCCATTTTGGGAGATAACCGCGGCGCGACGAGGCGACCGCTCCTTGTTCGGGGTGATTTTCCAGAAGGCTGGCGCAACGGCGGCGGAGTAATTGCCGTTGGTGTCGGTGAATCCGATGCCAAACAGATTGCCGGATTCCAGCTGAAACATCATGCCGGCCACGCCGTTGCTGTTGGCGGCGTCATACAGGTTGCCCGAAATCGTGACGGAACCATTGGTCAGCGAGAAATTGTTCGTGGCGGACATGCCGTTGGTCAAGGTCACCTGCGCTGCGAGGGACTGATCAATGATATAACCGGGCAGTGCTGACAACAACTGATACGTGCCCGGATTGACGTTGATCAGGTAATGTCCGTTGCTGTCGGCCACCACGGCGCCGGTGTAGCCGTTGCCGTTCGGCGGCAGGACCACGACGACGGCGTTGGGGAGCGGGGTGACGCCGTTGCTGTAAACCGTGCCGCTCAGAGTCTGGGCGGTGACGGCGTTAGTCACCAGCAGCGTGGCGGTCACGGGCGAAAAATTTCCGCCGGGACTGACCACGCGATAGATTTTCTGGCCCACCACATTCTCCAGCACCATCGGCGGCACAAAAGTCAGCGTGGTGGTGATGGCTCCAGTGGCAGAATTGCTGTCGAACGGGACATTGATGTTGGTGATGCCGTCGATGATCATGGCTCCGCCGTCGGCGATTTTGAAGGAATCCATCATCGGTTCGCCGGGATCAATCGAGCCATTGGCATTCAAATCGAGATAGGTTTCAACGGTCACCTTTTCGCCGTTGGTCACACCGGTGATGTTCAGGGTGATGACCCCGCCGTAGGTGTTGCTGGTGGCCGGCGGCGTCACCGTGAGCGTGGCCGCCAAGCCAATACCGCCACCGAGCCACATTGCCATCAAAGTGGCCGGCACAAGAAATAGTTTGTTCATGCAGGTATTCATGTTCCATCCTTTCCGATTCTGGTTATTGGGAGACGTTCCGTCACACCCCTTGGGTAAGCAGATTATGGGCCGCGTTGGCCCTTTTCAGCATGCTGGAAACAAGGGTGCCAGGCACGGATTAAGAAGGCGATGCGCCGTGTGGCAGCCACACCGCCATGCGCGACGAGTCGAAAACCTGACTGCGTCGGTGCGCCTGACCAACATCAAAATTATCACTCACTCTAAAACAGACAGCGCAAAACGAAACTTCGCCTTATAAAAAACATTGATCTCCACCTCGACGGTGTTGGCCGCCATGCTGTTGCTCACCGGCGGTTTGAATTTGCAACCGGGCGGCGGCTCCAAAAGCAAAGCTCAGAACCTCACCATCGGCCAGCAGTTGATTGATCTGCAGCGGGCCAAGGACACCGGGCCATCTCGACCGAAAAATACCAGACCCGGAAAGCGAAACTGCTCGCCGGCAAACCATTTGGCACTCCGTGAAGCAAAGCTTCAACCCCGGCTGATTCACACGGGCACAACTGAAAAATCCAACCGCCAGGACACGGAGGCCGCCAGACAGGTGAACTTTCTCTTCTCCGAACTTGTCCCCTTGGCGTTTTGGTCATTGACACGTTCCCCCTCCTTTGTTCTGGACAGGAATCGTGGGTGGCTCGAAAGTGACCCAAGTCCATGATCAAGTTCCAGTAAGAAAGTTATGAAAAAATTGTTGCTCTGCGCGGCCCTGGGTCTGGCCCTCGCGAACTGTCCGGCGGAAGACATCAACACCAATGACGGCCACACCTACAAGGACATCAGCGATGTGAATGTGATGAGCGACGGCATCGTTTTCAGCTACGACTCCGGGATTTCGCGCATCAAGATCCCCTTCGACCGCCTGCCCGACGATGTCAAGGCGAGATACCACTACGACCCCTTTAAGGAAGGGCTGTTCCTCGCGCGCGAGAACAAGTTGGTGCAGATGAAAAAGGACATGGCCTTCTCGCTGGACAGCCTGGAGGCGGCCAAGCAAAAGGCCAGGGCGGAGAACAAAATGATCGGATTCCTCGTGGTCTGGGACGAGTTCTTCACGAACAACCCGGCCCGGACCATGGGCAAGGGAAGCGATGATGCCCTGGCCCAGTTTTACACGACGTTTCACAATGCGCTCGTGCTGGTGTTTGTGAGTCATGAACGCGAACTGGATAAAATTCCGGCGGCGGCCAAAAAGGGCATCTTCGGCCCGGACGCCGGCAAATGGTCCCCGAAAATGGCGGTGACCACGGCGGATTGCTCCCAGTTTGTCTGCTTCATTCCCTATGGCGCAGATGAGGAAACCGGCTACGAACGGGAGGGGTTGTTCAAACAGAAAATCGCCGAGATGAAACAATTTGCAGGCGGCGCATCCAAGCCATGAGCGGGAAAGCATGCCGAAAAGATCAGCCGGTTTTTGTGCGAATTGCGCCAATGGGAGCGAATCCGGCCTTGGAGCAATCAAAGGATGAAAATTCAGCAATTCGTGTCAAATTCTGCCAGCCGCAAAAGTTGCTGGACAAACCGTCGCTTCTGACCAATTTTTAAGGCTGTGAAAAGGCTAAACCGCATCAGGACTTCCCCGTGATCGCCTGGCAGCCTTGACCCAATTTTATGATCCCACCAACCAAGTGTGCCAAATGCGGCGGGGAAATGGCGGAAGGATTTGTGCCCTCCGAAGCCCAGAGCGCAAAAGGTGTCACCACCTGGATCGACGGAGCGCCGCAGTTCGGGTTTCTCGGCAACGTCAAGACCGACGGCAAGGCGGCCCATCGGATTCGCATCTTTCGCTGCAGCCAATGCGGCCTGCTGGAGTCGTATGCCCCCGGCGAAGCGTGACAGTGACCCGCCTTCGCCAGGCTACGGCACGGCAGGCAGGTGACAAGTAACGGAGGCCAGATTTGAATCAAGCCACAGGCTCGATTCTGCAGCTTTGGCTTCTTTCGTGTGTTTTGCGGTTGACGCGTCTGATTTTCCAACTGCGTCTCCCAGAAATGCGCGTTCCTTCGCATAATTCGCATAAAAACCTTCAGGCACATGTTTTGCTATTCAATCTGGACAATCGTTGTCGCTTTAATGAAACGCCTTGCTGTACCGGTCTTGGTCTGGATGTTGTACACTTCCCTGCTGTACGCCGCAAACGAACGCATCAATCAGGAAGGTCGCATTCTGGGTCCCCTGCCCACCGTCACCAGCCCCATCCTGTTCAATACGACAAACGCTGACGACGTGGTGTCGGCCATGCAGGTTTTCCCGGTGACCAATCCGTGGAACGAATGCATCTCGAACCGGCCGGTGCTGGTGAATTCCGACGCGATGATGGCACAAATCATCTCGGACCTGGGCACGAGCCGGGCCGTGTTGACTCCCGAGTTTGAGATGAATTTCGTGCTCGTGCCGGACAGCCAGCCAAGGCAATCAATTGATCTTTTCAATTACCCGGACGAATCAGACCTGGACGGCGGAACGTCGCCTTACGGATTGTATCCCATCCCCACAAACCTGCCCATCGAGGAATGGCCGGTGGGGACCGGCTCGCAAACACTGTTCCAATGGCAGACAAACGCCGACGGGAGCGACCGGCACGCCATCATGGTCGCGCCGGGCAGCGGATTCATCTGGGAGACCTGGCTGACACAACTGGCGGGCGCGAGCTGGGAGGCGTCCAACGGGGCGAAGTTCAATCTGAACACAAACGGGTTGCGGCCGGCGGGTTGGACTTCAGGCGACGCCGCGGGGTTCCCTATGTTTTCCGCGCTGGTACGTTATGACGAGGCCGAGCGCGGCATGGTGG